>Ga0207678_10006202_pt1 | contig 10620 bp, 13 predicted proteins | sample KBSC63metaG_FD_184319 | JGI IMG/M metagenome (GOLD analysis project Ga0207678, IMG submission 184319) | Corn rhizosphere microbial communities from Kellogg Biological Station, Michigan, USA - KBS C6-3 metaG (SPAdes) (version 2) | ecosystem: Host-associated > Plants > Roots > Rhizosphere > Soil ...
GCTTGCCGCGGCGGCTGCTGGCCAATTCGTGCGCATTCGGACCATCGCCGGAGTGCTGATGGTTCCTTATCTCGCCTGGCTCATATTCGCGGCCACGCTCAACGCGACCATCGGGAACCTCAACCCGGGGGCGGGGACTTCGCTTCTCGGCTAAAAGCTGGGGATATCCAGATGTTTGCGGCGTTTGCTGGGGATAGGACCGGCCGAGAGGGTGGCGAATCCCGGCCCGACCTCCTATTTCGCGGCCCAAAGGGAGGAACTGCTATGCAGTCCGAGAACCGATTGTTCGACGACTTCGTGAAAATGGTGAACGGCATGGCCGGAACCTTCGCGGGGATGGGCCGCGAGGCCGAATCCGGCGCGCGCGAGAAGTTCAAGGAATGGATGGGCGGCACGGATTTCGTCGGCCGCGACGAGTTCGAGGCGGTCAAGGCGATGGCGGCGGCCGCGCGGGACGAGAATGAAGCGCTGAAGGCTCGCATCGCGGCGCTCGAGGCCAAATCGGCTCCGTCGGCGGCGGGTGCAGCAAAGCGCCCCGCGAAGCCCAAGCCGGGAGCTGCATCCTGAGCGAAGAGGACATCCAGGAGGAGCGCGACGACGGCGCTCCGATCGAAGTGCTCGAAGCCTATTTCGAAGCGCGCGGCTGGGCTTGCGAGCGCACTGCCGAGGGCGAGATCGTCGCTTCGGCCACGGGCAGCTGGGCGCAATATGAGCTTCGCGGCGTGTGGCGCCCCGAAGACCAGGTGCTGCAGTTCCTCGCCTTTCCCGACATCAAGGCCGCGCCCGAGAAGCGCGCGGCGATCTACGAGGCGCTGAGCCTGATCAACGAGCAACTGTGGCTCGGCCATTTCGAGATGTGGTCGGGATCGGGGCTGGTCGTGTTTCGCCACTCGACCATCCTCGACACTCGCGAGGACGAGGGCCTGAGCCTCGAGCAGGCCGAAGCGATCGCGGAAGCCGCGGTTGAGGAATGCGAGCGCTTTTATCCCGTCTTCCAGTTCGTCCTGTGGGGCGACAAATCGGCCGGCGAAGCCATCGCCGCGGCCCTTATCGACACGCACGGAGAAGCATGACCCAATCCCCTAAACTTCCGGCACCGACGTGGTTCGTCGGCTGCGGCAACATGGGCCGCGCGATCCTCGACGGCTGGCGCGCCGCCGGCATCGATCTGTCTTCGATCGTCGCCGTCGATCCGGCGAGCCCGACGATCGCCGGCGTGCGCACGGTGGCAGCTCCAGCCGAGGCGGGACCGCCTCCGAAGCTGGTCATCCTGGGGGTGAAGCCGCAGATGATCGACGAGGTCGCGGGACAATTACGGACTTGGCTGACCTCGAAAACGGTGGTGATCTCGCTCCTCGTTGGAGTGGAGGCGGCGAGCCTCAGGGAAAGGCTCCCGAAAGCGGGCGCGATCGTCCGGGCATTGCCCAACCTGCCGGTCGCCGTAAGGCGCGGTGTGGTCGGGCTGTATAGCGCGGATGCCGACGATGCCGTGCGCCAGCAGATCGCGAACCTGTTCGCGCCGCTCGGTTTCGCGCCGTGGATGACCGACGAGGCGAAGCTCGCCGCGGTCGGCTCGGTGGCGGCAACCGGGCCTGCCTATGTCGCACGCTTCATCGCCGCGCTGGCCAAGGCCGCCGAGCAGCGCGGTCTCAGCGCGGAAATCGCCGGCACGATCGCACTTGAGGCGGTGCTTGGGACTGCGTGGATGGCAGCAACCACTGGCGAGGGCATGGAGGCGATTGCCCGCCGCGTCGCCAGCCCCAAAGGCACGACGCAGGCTGGACTTGCGGTGCTGGACAAGGAGCAGGTGCTCGACCAGCTGGTGGCGCTGGCGATCGATGCAGCGGCCCGTCGCGGGGCCGAACTTGCGAGCGCGGCGAAGGCGGCTTCGCTTGCCGAACCGGTGAGCGTGCACTAGGCGGCGTCGCGCATCCTCACAGGACGAAACCATGGCCGAGCAGCGCCCCTTCGACGACCGCGACGGCTGGATCTGGATGGATGGCAAGCTCGTGCCGTGGCGCGACGCCCAGGTCCACGTGCTCAGCCATGCGCTTCACTATGCGTCTTCGGTGTTCGAGGGTCAGCGCGCCTATAACGGCGAGATCTTCCGGCTGCGCGACCACAGCGAGCGGCTGCACAAGAGCGCGCGCATCCTGGGGATGGAGATTCCCTACAGCGTCGACCAGCTCAACGAGGCGTGCATCGACGTCTTGAAGGCCAACAATCTGGTCGATGCCTACATGCGGCCCGTCGCATGGCGCGGATCGGAGCAGATGGGCGTGACCGCGCGCGGCACGAAATGCCACGTCGCCATCGCGGCCTGGGACTGGGGCAAATATTTCGACGAGGCGACCGCTGCCAAGGGGCTGCGGCTGGATATCGCGCCGTATCGCCGGCCCGCACCCTACACTGCCCCGGTGCACAGCAAGGCTTCGGGCCTGTACATGATTTGCACCTTGGCGCGGCAGCATGCCGAAGCGCGCGGCTATGACGATGCGATCATGTTCGACTGGCGCGGCCAGGTCGCGGAGGCAACCGGCGCCAACGCCTTTTTCGTGCGCGACGGGGCACTGCACACGCCGACCCCCGATTGTTTCCTCGACGGGATCACCCGCCAAACGGTGATGGGCCTGGCGCGAAAGCGCGGGATCGACGTGTTCGAGCGCGCGATCTGGCCCGACGAGCTCGAAAGCTTCGAGCAGATGTTCATCACCGGAAGCGCGGCCGAAGTGACCTTCATCCGCGAAGCGGGACCGTGGAATTTCGAAGTCGGCGACCTCTCGCGCCAGCTTGCCAAGGACTACGACGACCTCGTCAACGGGCGCATCTTGAACGCTTAGTCGGGCTTTCCAAGGCTTCCCGGATCGGCAACGTCGTGGATGCCGCGGGCTTCAATTTCTCCGAGTAGTGACTTGAGCCAGGTACGGTCGAGCTGCCGCTGGCGGCCGATGTGGTCGAGGAGATATTCGCCGCCGGTCGATAGCCTGGTCGCGAATGACTCGCGGATAGGTTTGAGCTTGGCGATCAGCTCGTCGAGGCGCGCGATCCGCCGGCGCACCGCCTGCTTAGCGATGTCGGCGTCGGCGAGGTGCAGGAACAGCAGCGCGCCATAGAGCGTCTGCGGCACCGGTCCTTCGACGTCGAATTGGCGGTGCAGGCCTTCGCGAAATTCTGACCGGCCCTCGGGCGTGATGCCGTAGATTGTGCGCATTCCGCCACGCGCCACGCGCTCGTGGTAGACGGCCTCTATGAGCCCGTCCTTCTCGAGCTTTCGCACCGCGTAATAGAGCGTGCCGACATCCACATCGATGTAGCATTCGACCATCGCCGCCTTGAGTCGGCGCTTGATTTCATAAGGATGGAAATCGCCTCGATGGAGAACGCCGAGAATGAGGAGTCTTGTTTCCATAGTTGAATTATACTAATGTGATTCGACTAATTTCGCAAGGAAACGCAATCATGTGGCGAATGATCGCGAGCGTCATTTGCGGCCTGGTGACATGGGCCGTCGTCGTGACGATTCTCAACTTCGGCCTGCGCGCCGCAATTCCCGATTATCACGCGGCCGAAGCCACGTTGCAGTTCACGATGGCCATGAAGCTCGGACGGCTGATCGAGGCAGCGATGTCCTCGATTGCTGCGGGGGCGGTCGTGGCCTGGATCGGTCCGACGAAGTCCTGGGCCCCGTGGGTTGCCGGCGTGATTGTGCTGGCGATGTTCCTGCCCGTTCATGTCCAGCTGTGGAGCAAATTCCCAGTTTGGTATCATCTAGCATTTCTCGTGCCGCTGGCGCCGCTCTTCGCGCTCGGTGGATCGATGGTGCGGAGGCGCGCGATGCACGCCGAGGCGATCGCCGCCTAGTCGAAGATCGACAGGTTGAGCGGTTCGCTCTCCCCGAACCAGATGACATGCCGAGTGTGATCGGCGAGGTCCTCGCCGGTGCTGGTGTGGGCGAAGATGGTCAGGCCGTCGCGGTTCAGCGCCATCCATTGGGCGAAGTCGCCGAAGTCGTCGCGTGGCACCGTCAGCTGGCAGCTTCCGCGCGGGTGCGGGCCGACCGGACGGGTATGGAAATGACCCACCGGAACTCCGAACTTCGCCTGGGCGGCAGCAGCGAGGGCTTGTGCGCGCGGCAAGTCCTCGGGGTCGAAGTAAATGTGCGCGTGGAAATCGCGAATCGCGGGCTCGGCCATTGGGCGATGCCTACCAGATGCGGGCGCGCTTTTCCGGCGGGATGTACATGGCGTCGCCCGGCTTGATGCCGAAGGCGGAATACCACGCGTCGATGTTCCGGACGACGCCGTTGACCCGGTATTTGCGATAGCTGTGGGGGTCGCTGGTCGTGAGGTTGCGGATCGCTTCCGGAGTCATCTTGCCGGCCCAGGCTTGCGCCCAGCCGAGGAACACGCGCTGGTCGCCAGTGAAGCCGTCGACGACCGGCGCTTTCGCGCCGTGCAGCGACTCATGATAGGCGTCCAGCCCCAGGGTCAGCCCGCCAAGGTCCGCGATATTCTCGCCCATCGTCAGCTCGGGCTTGATGTGCACTCCGGGCACCGGCTCGAACCGGGCATATTGGTCACCGAGGATCTTAGCACGGCGCTTGAACTCGGCGGCGTCCCTGGGCGTCCACCAGTCGCGCAGCGCGCCGGCGGCGTCGATCGTCCGGCCCTGATCGTCGAAGCCGTGGGTCAGCTCGTGGCCGATCACCCCGCCGATCGCGCCGTAATTGTAGGCCGGGTCGGCATTGGCGTCGAAGATCGGCGCCTGGAGGATGCCCGCGGGGAAGACGATGTCGCGCAGCGAGCCGTTGTAGGCGTCATTGGTTTGCGGGGTCATGCCCCAATCGCCCTTGTCGACCGCGCCCTTGCTGCGATCGACGTAGAATTGCCAGTCGGCGGCGGCGGACCGGCGCACGTTGCCCACGAGATCGCCGCGACGGATGACCAGGTTCGAGTAATCGCGCGGGCTATCGGGATAGCCGACCTTGACGACGTAAGTGTCGAGCTTCTTCAGCGCTTCCGCCCGGGTCGCGGGGCCCATCCAGTCGAGATGCTCGATCCGCTTGTGGTAGGCGGTCATGATATCCTTCACCAGCGCCTGGATCTGCTGCTTGGTTTCGGCCGGAAAATAGCGCTCGGAATAGAGCTGGCCGACCCCCCAGTTGAAGCTGCCGAAACAGCTGCCGGGGTCGGCTCCGCAATCGCCGCCGGCGACGGCAAGCATCCCGCGTTTCCAGCGCACCGGGATTTCCGCCTGGCCGAGCAGCGTCTTGCCGCGGAAAGCGAAGCGCGCGTCGGCGAACGCGTCGGGCAGATACGGAGCCGCCGCATCCGCGGTGCGGAAGGCCATCCACGCTTTCAATGTGTCGAGCGGCGTTGCGCCATAGGTCGCGGCAAGGCGGGTGAACGCGTCTGGCTGCCCGACGATGAAGCGGTCGTGGTCACCGAGCTTCGCCGCGGCGAGGAGCGCGGTCCAATCCACTCCCGGAGCAAGCGTCGCAAGCTCGGCCGGTGAGTTTGGGTTGTACTGGATCGTCGGGTCGCGGAGCTTGGCCTTGTCCCAGCTGTCTTTCGCGAGTTCGGTCTCGAACGCCATGGCGCGAGCCGCGGCGCCGGCCGGGTCCTGCCAGCCGATCAGCGTCAGGAGCCTGGTCGCATAGTCGAGATAAGCCTGGCGCTGCGGGGCGAACTGCGCCTCGAGGTAATAGTCGCGGTCCGGCATGCCGAGGCCAGACTGGTTCAAGTAGACTGCGTAGCGGTCGGTCGATTTGACGTCGACGTCGATCGCCGGGCCGACGATTGCCGGGTAGAAGCCGAAGGACGATTGTCCCATCAGCCCGGCGAGATCGGACGGGGTCGAGGCGGAGCGAATTGCGTCGAGCTCCGGCGCGATCGCGGCGAGCCCGATCCGTTCGATTTGCGGCGCGTCCATGTAGGAGGCGTAGAAGGCGCCGGCCTTGCCGCGAACGTCGGACGGCTGGTCGCCGACACCGGATGCCGCCTGCTGGAGCAACTGATGGACGTTGGCTTCCATCCGGTCGGTCATTTCGAAGCGCCGCGACACGGTCGGCCGGTCGGCGGGGATCACCGAGCGGTCGAGATATTTGCCGTTGGCATATTGGAAGAAATCGTCGCCGGGCTTGGTCGAGGGGTCGATCGCACTGAGATCGAAGCCCGACGGCGGATAATAAGCGGCGCCGCTTTGGCCAAAGGCCGGCGCCGCCATCACCGTCGCGGCGAGCAAAAATGGGAGCGAACGAATCTTCATGCCAAATCCCCACCCATGCCTGGAATGGTTGCAGAGTTAGCGGCGTCCGAAGCGCGTGCAATCGCCGATTCGACGAATGGCCGAGCGGCTGGCCTCACCTCTTCCTTCATGCGACGGCGAAGCTATAAGCGCCGCTCTCCCGCACATGCGGGCGCCTGCTGGGGCGTCGCCAAGTGGTAAGGCACCGGTTTTTGGTACCGGCATTCGCAGGTTCGAATCCTGCCGCCCCAGCCAATCGCCATAACCTGCATCGCGGCGCGCAGCCTTTCGCGCGCGACTTCGTTGCGCGGTGACCGAGTCGCGTTGGAGCCTGGTCAAATGATGATGGTGGACACCGAGCTGCGCGTGAGCCCGATTCACGGGATCGGCGTGTTCTTGACCGAGCGGGTTGAGGCGGGCCAGCTCATCTGGCGCTTCGACAGCCGGGTCGACCGGGTCTTTTCGGATGACGAGCTGAACCACATGCCCGAGCGGCTGCAGCGTTTCCTGCGGACCTATTCGACGCTGCACGGCGAGCTTGGGCTGTGGGTGCTGTGCGGCGACAACGGGCGGCACTTCAATCATTCCGACCAACCGAACACGCGGTCGTTGGGGATCGCGTTCGGCGACGACGTCGCGAGCGGGGATCTGGAGCCGGGAACCGAGCTGACCAGCGACTATCGCACGATCTGCGACGCCGTCCGCTCGGCGGGAACAGGTTTCAGCCAGCCCCAGGAGATCAAGCGATCGAGTTCGCCAGCAATGAGCGCGTCGCCGATGTCGAGCCGGTAACGCATATTGGGCGAGCGGACTTGCGCGGCGTGGCGGTAAGCCATGGCTTGCGCCTCCGGGATCGTGGCGCCGGTCCCGGTCACGACCGCCGTCCAGCCGTAGAGCCCAGCAGTGACCAATTGCCCCCCTCGCATACCCACCTCGCCGAAGTGGAGATGGCGCCGATCGAGCTCGCCGATCGCTATCGGCAGGCCGACGGGCGCGTCGACCTCCTTTCGCGACAGGGGCATCGGCGGAACGGTAAGGACCACGCCGACCGAATATCCGGGAAGTGCAGGGAACGCGGGCAGGCTTTGCGAAATGAGGAGTTCGAGCAGGCTACCCCAGCCTGTGCCTTGCAAGGGCTCCAAGACAGCGAAGCCGGGGTAGCCGAAGCGGCAGGTGAACTCGAGCGGCCAGACACCCTGGTCATTGATGATGGTGTTGAGATTGACCCAGCCGACATGGCCCGCTTCGCGCAACATGGGCTCGAGCGGGGCCAGGGTGGCGTCGAATAGCCTTGCCGATCCGGTGAACGTCGCCACCGTGCCCATTTCGCCGGTCTGCTCGCCCATGTTTCCGGCGAAGAACCTTTTGTGCTCCCAGTCGAGACAGGCGGGCTGAAGGAAGCGCTGGCCGTTGAAGTAGGCGCCGACGCCGGTTTCCACGCCGGTAACATGATCCATCAGGATGAACCGCTCGCCCCCGGGAGGCGGACGAACGTCGAGCAGCCCGGCGATGTCGCTGCCATCGTCAAGTGCGCCGACGAACGTGTCGCCGGCGGAGGCGCAGAGCTTGAACACACAACGGCGCGGCCTCGCTTCGAGGTTCGCGATGGCATCACCAGCCGATCCGAATTCGCACACGGGTGCGATATTCAGTCCGTGCCGCGCAAGCAGCTCGAAGGCGAAGGCGCGGTCGTTTTCGAGCTTGTCGCCCAATGCGCTGCCGCCGATGACGTTGAAGCCGTCGCGGCGAAGCTGATCCTGCAGCTCGCCGAAGCCGACCGCTTCGAAGATGATGACGCCGTCAGCGGCCGCCTCGCGAATCCAGCCGAGCTCGGCGCGCCAGTCGGCCGTGCGCGGGACGAAACCGGCCATGGTCCCCTCGGCAAGAGGCTCGCTGACCGAGACACGGACATCATGGCCTTCGGCAAGGAGCCGCATGTAGAGCGATCCGAGATCGCAGGTTTCGGTTATGCCGAGTACGCGCACGGCGCCTTGCTAGCAGGGAAGGACGGCAACGTCCGCATGGTCAATTGTCTCGCGGCCACCTCGCCGCTAGCCGGTCGCCTCATGGAGAATGGGAGATGCAGGGTATGAACGACGACGAAGCGATTGGCGCCGTGATCGACGAGATGTACGCGATGATCTCGGGGCCGGCCGGGCCGCGCGAGTGGTCGCGGCAGGACAATTGCTTCCTGCCCGAGGCGCGGCAAGTGCGCACCTGGGTCGACGAGCAGGGCGGGCCGCAGAAGCTCAGCATGAGCCTCGACGAATATCGCGAGAACACGACGCCGTTCTTCGCCGAGAATCCGTTCTACGAAGTCGAGACCAGCCGGCGGATCGACCGCTTCGGCAACATGGCGCACGTTTGGAGCGGTTACGAGGCTCGCCGCGCGCCCGATGACGACACAGCCGAGCGGCGCGGGATCAACTCCATCCAGCTGTTCAACCATCCCGAGCATGGCTGGCGGATCATCCACATGATCTGGGACAACGCGCGCTAAACGCTTGAACCCAGTCCGCTTTGGAGGGAAACTTAAAGGACCGGTGAGCCGCCGCGCATAGCGTTTGCGCGCATGGCCACCCGCGTTCCCCATCATCGCCCGCGCGAGCTTCGTCGCAGGGTCGTCCTGCCGGCGCGGATGCACGCCGATTCGAGCTGGTGCGACGCCTGCATCCTCAACATCTCGTCACGCGGGATGATGATTCACGTCGGCCGCGGAGCGCCGCGCGCCGACACGATCGAACTGAGGCGCGGCGCGCACGTCATCCTGGCTCGCGTCGTGTGGCGCGATGGCTCGCGCGCCGGCCTGCACTGCGAGGACCGACTGCCGGTCGAAGAAATCCTGTCGCTGGGCCAGGCTTCGGCCCTTCAGCTGACTGCTGCGCCCGGCCTCACCGAGCGACGGGAGCCGCGCCGCCAGCACGACCGAAGCCGATCGCAAGGGCGCATCGCGGAGTTCGCGAGCGTCGGAGTGATCGCGGCGAGCCTGGCGCTCACGCTGCTCGGCATCGTCGAGCAGGCGCTGGCCGCGCCAATGGATGCGATCCGCGCTGCGCTTGGCGGCTGAAGTCATCTCTCTCGCGGGGTGCGCAAGTGCGCGCTATGGCGCGCGGATGAACCCACTTTACGAGCAAATGGAGACGAGCGTCTTCGAGCGCATGTCGGGCCTTGCGGCGCAATATGGCGCGGTCAACCTGGGGCAGGGCTTTCCGGACTTCGGCTGGCCCGACGCAATCCTCGAAGCGGCCGCTACAGCGGTGAAGGAGGGCTCCAACCAATATGCGCCGTCGCGCGGGCTTCCGGCGCTGCGCGAGGCGGTGGCCGAGCATTACAACCGCCATTACGGACTGAAGCTGGCTGCCGGCCAGGTGTGCGTGACGAGCGGCGCGACCGAAGCGCTGGGCGCCGCGATCCTTGCGACAACGGCCCCGGACGACGAGGTCATTATCCTGACGCCCGCCTACGACAGCTACGCGCCCATGATCCGCCGCGGCGGCGCGGTGCCGCGCGAAGTGGCGCTGAAGCCGCCGCAATGGCGGATCGACCGGGCCGCGATCGAGGCGGTCGTCACGCCGAAGACCCGCGCCATCATCTTCAACAATCCGCAGAACCCGACCGGTCGCCTGTTCGACGCCGGGGAGCTGGAGGCGGTCGCATCGGTTGCCCGCGACCATGATCTGATCGTCATCAGCGACGAAGTGTGGGAGCATATCGTGCTCGACGGGCAGGCGTTCACGCCATTGTCCTCGCTACCGGGGATGGCCGAGCGGACGATCAAGATCGGCTCGGCGGGCAAAATCTTCTCGCTGACCGGGTGGAAGGTCGGGTGGATGGTGGCCGCACCCGAACTCGCCGACGTCGTCGCCCGCGCTCACCAGTTCCTGACCTTTTGCACCGCTCCCAACCTCCAGTCGGCGGTCGCCTTCGGACTGAACGAGGGCGATGCGTGGATCGAGCCGATGAAGGCGCGTTTCGCGGGGGCGCGCGACACAATGACGCAAGGGTTGCGCGGCGCCGGTTTCACCGTGCTCGACGCAGCCTCGACCTATTTCCTGTGCGTCGACTTGAAGGCGTCGGGGATCGATCTCGATGATGAGAGCTTCGCCCGCGCCGCCGTCGAACAAGCCGGAGTGGCGGTCGTCGCCATTTCGGCATTCGCCGAGGACAATCCGTCGCGGCACCTTGTGCGGCTGTGCTTCGGCAAGAAGGACGAGACGATCGAAGCCGGTGTCGCGGCGATGGCGCGCGCGCGCGAGTTGCTCGCATGAGCCCGGCGGACGAGACGGCGGAGCTGCTCGAGAAATTCGGCGTCGAGAGCTCCGGAACGCTCGCCAGTTACTCCCCGATCGACGGAGCCGAAATCGGCCGGGTCGA
>Ga0207678_10006204_pt1 | contig 10619 bp, 6 predicted proteins | sample KBSC63metaG_FD_184319 | JGI IMG/M metagenome (GOLD analysis project Ga0207678, IMG submission 184319) | Corn rhizosphere microbial communities from Kellogg Biological Station, Michigan, USA - KBS C6-3 metaG (SPAdes) (version 2) | ecosystem: Host-associated > Plants > Roots > Rhizosphere > Soil ...
GCAAACGTTTCGCCATCGTTTCCGCAACCACCCGGTGCGCATCGAAATGGTGAGCCGATTTCTGACCAATAAGGAAATTGCCGAGATTCTCGAAGACACGACCACGGGCAAGGTCGATGTCATTATCGGCACTCATCGCTTGCTGCAAAAAGACGTGGAGTTTAAAAACATGGGCCTCGTGATCGTCGATGAGGAGCACCGCTTCGGCGTGGTCCATAAGGAGCGGCTCAAAAAGCTGCGCCAACTGGTCGATGTGCTGAGCCTCACGGCGACGCCGATCCCGCGCACATTGCACATGTCGCTTGTCGGTATCCGCGACCTCAGCATCATCGAAACGCCTCCGGTAGATCGGCTGGCGATTCAAACCTATGTCACCCGATACGACGACCGTCTGATCCGCGACGCTATCCTGCGCGAGGTGGATCGCGGCGGGCAGGTATTTTTTCTGCACAACCGGGTCGAAACCATCGATCGGTTGGCGCTGAAGCTTGCCGAGCTTGTTCCGGAAGCCAAGTTCGCAGTGGCGCATGGCCAGATGCGGCCCAAGGAATTGGAAAGGGTCATGCTGGACTTTTTCAACAACCAGACTCAGGTGCTGGTCTGCTCCGCCATCATCGAGTCGGGACTCGATTTCCCCAACGCGAATACGATTATCATCAATCGGGCGGACAAGTTCGGTCTCGCTCAGCTCTATCAGCTGCGCGGTCGTGTGGGCCGTTCGTATCGACACGCCTATGCTTACTTGTTGATTCCCGGCGAACAAGCGATCACGCCGGATGCCGAGAAACGGCTACGGGCGCTGCAGGAAATAGACGGACTCGGGGGCGGCTTCAAGCTCGCTATGCATGATCTGGAAATTCGCGGCGCGGGAAATCTCTTGGGCGAGCAGCAGTCGGGACAAATTCATGCGGTCGGTTTCGAACTCTACACGGAGATGATGGAGAAAGCGATTCAGGAATTGAAGGGCGAAGATGTGTTGCCCGAGGTAGATCCCGAAATCCGCCTCGGCATAGCCGCCTATTTTCCAGACAGCTATATTCCGGATGCCAATCAAAGGCTTTACTTCTACAAACGGCTAGCGAGTCTGCGCGACGATCAGGAGCTCACCGAATTAAAAGAAGAGATTATCGATCGCTTCGGTCCGTATACAACGGTGGTAGAGAATCTCTTTCTGGTCATGAATCTGCGCCGGACCCTCAAGGAATTTTTGGTGCAGCAAATCAGCGTTGCGGATGGACGGGTTTACCTGCTGTTTCATCCTGAGTCGCCGGTGAAAGTTGATAAAGTTCTCGAGCTGATCCAGAAACAAAAAAATCGTTTCCGCCTTATGCCGGACGGGCGGTTGTCATTCGCGCCAAAAAATCTCGACTGGGAACCCCTGGTCGAAGAAGTTTCAGAGCTCCTGCGCTCAATCGAGGACCTGCCGTCCCGAACGGCCTTTCCTGCCGAGACACTCAGCGCGCCTACGTCATGAGAATTAGACGAACGCTGCGCACTCACCGGGAATTTGGCTTTTACCCCAGAGTGTGTTAACTCTTAAGGCCATCGTTTTTAATTCCTCCACGGGTGAAATGCCTATGCCGAAGCGAATTCTCATCGGAAGGCTGCTTTTGTGTCTCGTCTTGGTTGTTCCGTGCATCGCAAGCGCTGCAGTCATCGAGCAACTGATCGTGGTGATCAATGGCGAGCCGTACACCCTGTCGAGCCTTAATAGCTACGCCAAAAGCAAAATGGGCCGCAGTTTTCCGAACGGCAGCCTCGATCAGATCAACGCCACTGACCGCGAGGTCTTGGAGCAGTTTATTACCGATAAGCTTCTCGAATCCGAAGTGCGGGAAGCGGGCATCAGCATCAGCGATGAGGATGTCACCCGGTATATCGAGCAGGTGAAGAAAAATAATCGTCTTTCCGACGAAGATCTCAAGACGGCGCTGGCTCGAGAAGGTCAGACTGTTGATAGCTACAAAGTCTCGGTTAAGTCGGAAATGGAAAAGAGCGAGATCATCGATCGGCAGGTGAAGAGAAAGGTCACCATCACCGATGAAGACGTGGAACGTTACTACAAGGCCAATCCCAACAAATACAAAAGCAACGAGCGCGCGCGCATTCGTCATATTTTGTTGGCGCTGCCAGAAAATGCCGCGCCCGATCGCGTTCAAGCCGTGACGGCGAAGGGGAACGATCTCTACGAGCGCATCAAGGCGGGTGAAGATTTCGCCAAATTGGCGAGAGAAAACTCGGAAGGCGCCGGACAAGCCGATGGCGGCGACATCGGCTGGATTAAACGCGGGACGTTAATCCCCGGTCTGGAGGTAGTTGCGTTTGAAAAACTTGCAGTGGGACAAGTAAGCGAGCCGTTTCGAACCACCATGGGATTGCACATCGTCAAACTGGAAGCTCGTGAATCCGGCAATGTGCTGCCGCTTAGCACGGTGGCGCCGCGGATCAAAGAAGAGCTTCTGAACAAGGCATTGGAAGAACGCTTTGCGAAATGGATGAAAACCGACTTACGGCGGAAGCATCGGGTCGATGTCAAGATTGCCGGAGTGGTCTTCAAACCTGAAGACACGAAAGAAAATACGATGAACACGCTGGTCGCGGGCTCGAATCGACCCCCTCGACGCGGTGAAGAGCGGACATTCCTCAGCTACTTCAATCCGTTCTCGTACATCGTGAAAGAAACTCCGGTGGAAGACCAAGATCCTAAAAGCCCAATGGCCGGAAAGAACATTGTCAGCGTGCTAGGCGTGCCGCTGTTCACGACCGAAGCGCCGGATGAGGCTCCCGATGTTTTGAATCCGGCGCCAGCAAAAAGCTCGGATCAGGGTGGCTTTTTCGATTCGCTGAACCCGTTTTCCTCTAAAAAGCCCTAGCTGCTTGTCTCACACGCACGAACTGGGGATAATAAAACGCATTATTCCCATGCCGGCCTGCGATACCCATGCCCAGTAAACCGATTGTCGCCGTGACCATGGGCGATCCGTCGGGTATTGGTCCAGAAATCGTTTTAAAAGCGCTTGCAGACCCAATCGTCAAACGAGTCTCACGCCCATTGATTCTGGGTGATTGGGGTGTCCTACAGCGGACGCGTAGCGGTAAGAGAGGAATGCCCCGCCTGGTTTGCTGGAAACAGGGAGAGCAGCTCTTACCTTTACTCGAAAATACGAAAGCCTATGCTGTTTGTTCTCTGTCCTCGCTCAGTTCCGAGGAGTCACGGCCGGGAGTTTCATCCAAAGCCGGAGGTCGGAGCGTTTATAGCTACATTCGGGTAGCAGCTAAACTGGCGCTGTCAAAGGTGGCCGACGCTGTTGCCACAGCGCCCATTAGCAAAAGCAACTTGATTGACGCAGGATACAATTATCCGGGTCATACCGAATTGCTGGCAGAGCTTAGCGGTACCTCGCAATGTCGCATGATGCTGATTGGCGCGAAACTGCGGGTGGTGCCGGTCACAGGACATATCCGTTTTACCGAAGTGGCGCGCAGGCTCAAGCGGGAAAATATCCAAACCACTTTGGAGCTGACGCAAGGAGCGCTGCAGAAATTTTTTCGTATTAAGCGGCCCCGCATCGCCGTGGCGGCACTGAACCCGCATGGCGGTGAAGCGGGCATCTTTGGTGACGAAGAGATCAAAATCATCGCACCGGCGGTGGAATCAGCGCGCCGCAAAGGCATTTCAGCTCATGGACCGTTCCCCGCGGATAGCTTATTTCACCACGCTGCTCGGGGTGACTATGACGCGGTCGTTTGTATGTATCACGATCAGGGACTGATCCCGCTCAAGCTGCATCATTTTTTCGGCGGTGTAGCGCTTACACTGGGACCGCCGTTTATCAGGACTTCAGTCGATCATGGCACCGCCTACGACATTGCCGGGAGGGGCAAAGCGGATGAAAGCAGTATGAAAGAGGCAATCTTACTGGCGGCGCAACTGGCGAGGCGGCGGCAGGCAGCGAGGACGCGGTGAACCCATCGATCTTTCGTGAGTACGATATCCGCGGATTGGCGGAGCAAGATTTTGACCAGGAATTTGCCCTGCTACTGGGAAAAGTCCACGGAACTTCGGTGTTCGAATCGGGCGGCAGTCGGGTTGCGGTCGGGCGCGATTGCCGCGCGACGTCCGATGCTTACGCCGAGGCAGTTATCGCCGGCATGATCTCTGCGGGCCTGCAGGTTTATGACATTGGAGTTTGCCCGACGCCGTTATTGTATTTTTCTTTGTTTCATCTCGACCTCGACGGCGGAATTCAAATCACTGCAAGCCACAATCCTTCCGAATACAACGGCTTCAAGATTTGCCTAGGCAAAGACACTCTTTACGGTCAGCAGATCCAGGAAATCCGCGCGCGCATGGAGCGACGACATGTTCGTGAAAACCCGGGCGGCAGGCGTGAACGATACGAAATCATGTCGCCGTATCGGCACCACTTGCTCGCCGACGTTCCTAAGCTTGCCCGGCCATTAAAGATTGTGATCGATGCCGGAAGCGGCGTCGGCGGGCCCGTCGGCCCGCCGATCTTCAGAGAACTGGGTTGCGAAGTATTCGAGATCGCCTGTGTGCCGGACGGCACATTTCCTATTCATCATCCCGATCCCACCGTGCCCGAAAATTTGGCCATGCTGATCGAAAAAGTAAAAAGTGAACAAGCCGATCTCGGTATCGCCTACGACGGCGACGCCGACCGGATCGGGGCGGTGGATGAAAACGGCAAGATCCTTTGGGGCGACGAACTGCTGGTTTTGTTTTCGCGCGACGTTTTGCTGCGCAATCCCAATGCGGTGATCATCTCCGAAGTGAAGTGCTCGCAGCGGCTCTACGATGACATTCGCAAGAATGGCGGGCAGCCCATTATGTGGAAAGCGGGGCATTCGCTTCTCAAGGCCAAGATGAGAGAGACCGGAGCGCTCCTGGCCGGAGAGATGAGCGGGCACATGTTTTTCAAGGAGCGTTATTTCGGTTTCGACGATGCGATTTACGCCTCTCTCCGTTTGCTTGAAATCGTCGCCAATTCGGGTAAACCGTTGTCGAGCCTCTTAGCCGATCTACCTGAGAGTGTGTCGACACCAGAAATTCGTGTCGATTGTCCCGACGAAAGGAAATTCGCCATCGCTGCCAAAGCCACGGATTACTTTCGGCAGCATTTCGATCTGATCGATGTTGACGGGGCTCGGGTCCGCTTCGCTGACGGCTGGGGTTTGATCCGGGCATCCAACACGCAGCCGGCCCTCGTGCTTCGCTTCGAAGCCTCTTCCCAGGAGAAGCTCGACGAGTATCGCGCGCTCATTGAAAATAAGCTGAAGGAATTTCAAACCTGATCGGGTGAAGATGCCGGCGCAAATCGTCATCCGCGGCGCTCGCGTCCATAACCTTAAAAATCTCGATCTGGAGATTCCGCGCGATCGGTTGGTGGTCATCACCGGCCCGTCCGGATCGGGAAAGTCTTCGCTCGCCTTCGACACGTTATATGCCGAAGGCCGGCGGCGCTACCTTGAGGCAATCGCCGCAGACGCCCATCAGCTGTTGCAACAGATCGAAAAGCCCGACGTCGATAGTATCGAGGGGATTTCTCCAACCATCGCGATTCGGCAAAACTCCGGGGTCGCTCATTCACGCTCCACCGTGGGCACCATGACCCACGTTTATGATTTTTTGCGCCTGCTGTTTGTTCGAGCCGGTCAACTGCATTGTCCCAATTGCGGCAGTGAAATCATCGCGCAGAGCACAGAGCAAATCGTCGATCAATTGCTTTCATTGCCGCATGGCACGCGTCTGGTCGTGTTGGCGCCGCTGGCGCTTTCATCCGAAATAAATGCCGACAAGCTGCTCGAGGAAGTGGCGAGACAGGGTTTTTCAAGAGCGATGGTCGACGGGAAAATGGTCGAGCTCCCGGGCGACATTTCCGCTGACTGGAGCCAAGCGCGTGAATTGGACGTGGTGATTGATCGTTTGATCGTACGCGAAGGCATTCGGACCAGGCTCGCGGAAGCGGTCGAGCTCGCAGGCCGGCAAGGCGGACAGATTGTCAAGGTGCTCATCCGCGAAGACAGTGATTACCAATCGGCGCGTGAGAGTCGATTCAGCAAAGCGCTCAAATGCTTGAACTGCGGCGCGGCCGCGCCGGAAGTCACCATGAGCTTATTATCGTTCAACAGTGCGGAAGGCGCTTGCCCGACCTGTAATGGCTTAGGGGAGATTCCTGAACAGGGGAAAAACACGGACGAGACGACGCGGACATGCCCTGAGTGCAACGGAACCCGGCTCAAAAACGAAAGCCGCCTCGTGCGCATCGCCGGCTATGACATTTCGCAAATCAGCGCCTGGCCCATAGCGGAGGCGATCGATTTTTTCTACGCGCTCGAATTTTCTGGCGATCGCGTAATGGTTGGTAAGAAACTCGTCGGTGAAATCACGAGGCGAATGCGTGTTCTAACGCATTTGGGTTTGAATCATTTGAGCTTGGATCGGTCCTCATTAAGCCTTTCCGGTGGCGAGATCCAAAGGGTCCGCCTGGCAACCGAGATCGGCTCCGGTATGACGGGTGTGCTCTACGTGCTGGACGAGCCGAGCCGGGGGTTGCACCAAAGAGACAACGCCCAATTGCTCGAGCTTCTTAAAGGACTTCGCGAGGCGGGTAATTCGGTGATTGTCGTCGAACATGATCCCGAGACCATGAGGGCCGCGGATGATCTCATAGATATGGGTCCCGGCGCCGGCGAGCGCGGTGGTGAAGTGGTAGCGCAAGGCTCTCTTGCCGAGATCCTTGCCGATCAGCACTCTCTTACCGGCCGATATCTCGCGGGACAATTAACCATTTCAACTCGCGATGCGCGACGAAACGGCAGTGGGAAATACTTGCTGATTCAAAACGCGCACAAGCACAACCTAAAAAATATCACGGTGCGGATTCCAATCGGCGCGCTCATTTGCGTGACCGGTGTTTCCGGCGCGGGCAAAAGCACACTGGTCATGGATGTGTTGTATGATGAGTTGAGAAAGCGATTGCACAACCCTAAGGGCCGAAAATCACCGGTGGCAGATCTGGTCGGCTGGGAAAATTTCGACCGTGTGATCGGCGTAGACCAGCAAGCGATCGGGCGCACACCGCGATCCAATCCGGCTACGTATACCGGTGTTTACGATTACCTTCGGGATTTCTTTTCCCAGCTGCCTGAAGCGCGTGTCCGCGGGTACAAGCCAGAGCGCTTTTCATTTAATCAGAAAGGTGGCCGCTGTGAAGCCTGTGCCGGTGACGGAGTGACACGGGTGGAGATGTATTTCATTCCCGATCTTTCCGTCATCTGCCCGGTCTGTAAAGGCCGGCGCTATAACCGTGAGACCTTGGAGGTTAGATATAAAGGGTTGAGCATCGCTGATGTTTTGGCGCTGACTGTCGATGAGGCGCTCGAATTGCTCAGCAATATTCCACCGATTCGCGAGCGGCTGCAAACGTTGCGGGACGTGGGATTGGGCTACGTCAGGCTCGGTCAGCCCGCATCCACGCTCGCGGGGGGCGAAGCGCAAAGGGTAAAACTCGCGCGCGAGCTGGCGCGGAAAAGCTCCGGCCAAGCTCTTTATGTTCTTGACGAGCCCACGGCGGGGCTCCATTTCGAGGATACGAAAAAACTTTTGGACCTGCTTAACCGTCTCACAGATAGCGGCAATACCGTAGTTGTGGTCGAGCACAATCTGGATATCATCAAAAACTCTGATTACGTCATCGACTTGGGGCCGGAAAGCGGAATCGGCGGCGGGGAAGTGGTGGCAGCGGGAACTCCCGAAGAGGTTGCCTCAGTGGACCGATCGTTTACCGGACGATACCTGCGGCAGATTCTGCCATCTGCTGGCCATTTTGTCGATAATGCAGCGAAAACAGAGGCTTAGATTCTGGGCCGCAGCATTGACTCGGACGCGTCTTTTGGTTAACTTGATATCAGACCGATTAAGTCTGTAATCGACGTAGCACAATGATTAAGACGCCAATCTACTTGGATAATCATGCCACAACCCCGGTGGACCCGAAGGTATTAGCCGCGATGCTGCCGTTTTTTACTGAAAAATTTGGGAATGCTTCGAGCAAGAATCACCCATTCGGATGGGAAGCCGAAGCAGCCGTAGATAGCGCGCGGGAGCAGGTGGCGAGACTAATTGGTGCATCTTCGCCGCGGGAGATTGTCTTTACTAGCGGCGCCACGGAGTCGGATAATTTAGCGATCAAAGGGGTGGCGCAGGCGTACCGTGAGCGGGGAAATCATCTCGTTACCTGCGCGACTGAACACAAAGCGGTCTTGGACGCTTGCAAGGCTTTGGAGAAGCAGGGATTCAAGGTGACGTATCTGCGCGTACAAACCAATGGCTTGGTCGATCTTCAAAGGCTCGAGGATTCGCTGACCGACAAGACAATTCTCGTTTCGATTATGGCGGCAAACAACGAGATCGGCACCATCCAGCCCGTGGAAGAGATCGGTCGATTAACCAAAAAAAAGGGCATTTTTTTTCATACCGATGCGACTCAGGCGGTGGGAAAAATTCCCGTAGACGTAGATAAAATGGCCATCGATCTACTGTCGCTCACCGCTCATAAGATCTATGGACCGAAAGGTGTCGGCGCGCTTTACGTCCGCAGTGCGAACCCGCGGGTGAAACTAACGCCGATGCTCGATGGCGGCGGCCACGAGCGCGGCATGCGATCTGGAACGTTGAATGTGCCTGGCATTGTCGGCTTGGGCATCGCCTGCGAAGTAGCGAAAAACGAGATGGGTGGTGAGGCGGAACGCCTGATAGGATTGCGAGAACACCTGCGGACGGGTCTTTTTGCAGAACTCGAAGATGTTTACATCAACGGCGATCCGGTGAAGCGCTTGCCGGGAAATTTAAACATGAGTTTCGCTTATATTGACGGCGAGTCGCTGATGATGGGGCTCAAGGAAATTGCTGTGTCGACGGGTTCGGCATGCACCTCGGCAAGCCTCGAGCCATCACACGTCCTGAAGGCGTTAGGCTTGGAGGACTCTTTGGCGCATGCTTCCATCCGTTTTGGCGTCGGCCGATTCAACACAGCTGAGGAGATCGAATATACCGTAGGGCGTGTCGCTGAAGAAGTTCGTCGCCTCAGGAAAATTTCTCCCCTTTACAAGGCAAGCCTGGAAAGACGGAAGGCTGGGATTTCGTAGGAGGACAATGCGCGATGGCGATGGGAGTGAGTCTCACGGAGCGTGCGGTGGTGCGAATTAAAGAACTGATTGCAGCTGAGCAGCGGGACGGTCAGGGCTTGAGAGTGAAAGTCGTCGGCGGCGGCTGTTCCGGATTGCAATACAAAGTCGATTTCGATGCCCCCAAGCCTACGGATAAAGTTTTTGAACGGGATGGAGCCAAGGTGCTGGTGGACATGAAGAGTTTGCTCTATCTGACCGGCACGGAGCTCGATTACAAAGACGAGCTGATGCAATCCGGGTTCGTTTTTCAAAACCCGAACGTGAAGCAATCCTGCGGCTGCGGAGCATCATTCACGGTTTGATGAAGGATTCGCGATGAAAACTGGGACCGAAACGGTTCAAGACCTGACTCGACGCGAGTACAAGTACGGTTTTATCACCGATATCGAGGTAGATACCGTACCGCCGGGCCTGAACGAAGATATCGTGCGGCTCATTTCCGCCAAGAAAGAAGAACCCGAATTCATGCTTCAATGGCGGCTCAAGGCTTACCGGCATTGGGCGAAGCTGGAGAAAGCCGAAGCCGAGCCAAAGTGGGCGATGGTGCATTATCCGCCGATTGATTACCAGTCGATTCGCTATTACTCGGCGCCAAAGTCAAAGGGCGATAGACCGAAGAATCTCGAGGAGGTCGACCCCGAGCTCATCAAAACCTACGAGAAGCTCGGGATTCCGCTACGAGAACAAGAACTTCTCGCGGGCGTGGCGGTTGACGCTGTGTTCGATAGTGTTTCAGTGGCGACCACGTTCAAAAGTAAGCTTGCCGACCTGGGGATAATCTTCTGCGCTTTTTCCGAAGCCGTACAAAATCATCCGGAGCTGGTGGAGAAGTATTTGGGTTCGGTGGTGCCGTACACGGACAATTTTTTTGCAGCGCTCAATTCGGCGGTTTTTAGCGACGGCTCGTTCTGCTACATCCCCAAGGGGGTGCGCTGTCCCATGGAGTTGTCGACCTATTTCCGCATCAACGCGGCGGAAACGGGTCAGTTCGAGCGCACGCTGATCATTGCCGATGAGGGGGCGACGGTCAGCTATCTCGAAGGTTGCACCGCGCCGATGCGTGATAAAAACCAGCTGCACGCGGCGGTCGTGGAGCTCATCGCGCACCGAGACGCGCAAATCAAGTATTCGACCGTGCAAAATTGGTATCCGGGAGACGCTGAAGGGAAAGGCGGCATTTATAATTTCGTTACCAAGCGCGGCAAATGTCTGGGCGAACGCTCGAAGATCTCATGGACGCAGGTGGAAACCGGTTCGGCGATTACCTGGAAATACCCGAGCTGCATCCTGCAAGGCGATGACTCCGTCGGTGAGTTCTACTCGGTGGCGTTGACCAACAATTATCAACAAGCCGATACCGGCACTAAGATGATCCATATCGGCAAGAACACCAAGAGCACCATTGT
>Ga0207678_10006205_pt1 | contig 10618 bp, 10 predicted proteins | sample KBSC63metaG_FD_184319 | JGI IMG/M metagenome (GOLD analysis project Ga0207678, IMG submission 184319) | Corn rhizosphere microbial communities from Kellogg Biological Station, Michigan, USA - KBS C6-3 metaG (SPAdes) (version 2) | ecosystem: Host-associated > Plants > Roots > Rhizosphere > Soil ...
GGACCCAGCTCACACCGCACACCACCACCGCCTTGTTCATCCTCGACGCGCTCGCGCCCATGACCGACGAAGCACTGGCCGCGGCCGGCGACGAGCTGCTGGCCCACCTCCACCCGCTCGGCCGCGAGGTCAGGTCCGCTACCCGGCTCATCAGCACGAGCCGACGGTGAACCGCCCCCGCCCGGGCGCATCCGGGCCAGAAGCGCACCAGCTGGCCCGCCTCGGCCACGGTGAGGCCGCCGCCATCTTCACCACCGTCTACGGCACCCGCCGGTGACCCAGGCAGCGGCAAGCGACCCTGACCGGCCTGCGGGCCTCGGCCAGCCCCGGCAGGCAATGACAGATCCCGGCGCGCGGCGCCGCAGACCTGCAAGGAGGATGCAACCATGATCGAAGTTGACCTGCCCGAGGGCGACGGCGTTCCCGAACTCGTTCGTTCCTTCGCCGCATGCATAGCTTCGGTGACCGAAACGCCGATCGACCAGGTGCCTTTGCCGCAAGCCGGCCTACAGGGAGCCTTCGCGCACTGGCGTAGCTGGTTCGCAGGCCGGGGCGCGGGGCTGGTGGCCATCGCGAAGCCTGCCTCCTTCAACTGGCCGGGGTACTGGCTGGCGGTGCTGGGCGAGTCCCGGCCCGGTTCGCCCGCCGACGACGCCACCGCGGTGCTGATGTTCGGCACCCCCTCAGGTGTCGTGCTGAGCCCCCAGAACCCGAGCCTGCTCGGCCGTCCCGCCACTGACCTCCCCGTCAGGGAGGGCTACGTCCTCAGCGGCCTCGACCCAGCCGCCATCACCGCCACCAGCTCCCCGCTGCCAAAGCTGAGCGGCACGGTCGAGCTGATCGCCCTCGCCGAACAGGCCACAGGCGACATGCACGTCATCGAGCACGCCAAAGCCCTGGCCAACCGGGGCCTGGAAGGAGACCGCTACGCCGCCTGGGCGGGCACCTTCACTCCGGCCAACCACACCATCCGCGGCTACGACCTCACCCTGATCGAGGCAGAAGTCCTCGACAGCCTCTCGTTGCCGGACGGCAGCCGACTTGCCTACGCCGAAGCACGACGCAACATCGTCACCCGTGGAATCGATCTCAACGCCCTTGTCGGACGACGCTTCCGGGTGGGCAACGCCGAGTGCCTGGGTCAGCGACTCTGCGAGCCCTGCTCTCACCTGGAGCGCCTCACCACCAAGGGGGCACTCCGAGCACTGATCCACCGCGGCGGTCTACGCGCCGACGTCCTCAGCGACGGGGAAGTCACCACCGGTGCCCCCATCGAGACCCTCGACTAGCGGCCAGAAGTTCCCCGAACGAACGCCATGTCATGCCGCCGAGGATCGTGCTCACGGGCGGGCCCGGGATTCGCCGCCGCTCAGGGCCGGCTTCCCGGCCGCCTCGACGCCGAGGACGAGCAGCGGCACGCCCCGAGCAGCGGCACGCCCCTGGCCAGGTCTCGTACCGCAGCTGCGTGAGGGCCGTCCGGCCGCAACACGCCGGCGCGGTCACCCCGCTGCGGGACGGGCGCAGGGCGGTGCGTCCCTGGGGTTCAGCCGGCCGCGCTCCGCTGTCTCGCGGGCGCGGGCTACCAGGTCGTCGAAGAGGGCCTGGTCGTAAGAGTGGGTGGCGGCCTGGTCCTCGGGGTGCCACTGGACGGCGAGGATGCCCGCCGCGCTGTGCTCGACCGCCTCGACGCAGCCGTCGGGGGCGCAGGCGATGGCGTGCAGCCCGGCCCCCAGGCGGTCGATCGCCTGGTGGTGGTAGCTGGATACGGTGATCGTGTCCGCGCCGGTCAGCTGCCGCAGCCGGGAACCGCGCGCGATCGTCACCTCGTGCAGCGAGCCGAGGTGCTCGACCGTGCCGCCCTCGACGTGCTGGCGCAGCGTGCCGCCGCAGGCCACGTTGAGCACCTGCAGGCCGCGGCAGATCGCGAGGGCGGGCAGCCCCGGGTCGCTGAACACCGCGGCGATCAGCGCGAGGTCGAACTCGTCCTGCAGGTCGTCCGGGGCCTCGCTGCGCGCGTCGGGTGCCTGGGAGTACCGGGCCGGGCTGAGGTCACCGCCGCCGGGCAGGCACAGCCCGTCGAACCGGGCGAGCCGCGCGGGGATCTCCGCGACCGCGTCGCGGTCGCCGCCATGGACGATGACGGGCTCGCCGCCGGCGCGCAGCACGGCGTCGCAGACCGCCTCCGCGGCGATCGAGCCGGAGAACCGCAGGACACTCGACTTCGTCGCGCGCCGGGCGGCGACGCCGATCAAGGGACGCATGAAATTCACTCTGTGAAAGGATAATCCAGGGCGGATAGCCACTGCTTCCAGGCGGCGAGCAGCCGCCCGTCGTCCTTCACCACCTCAAGGGCCTCGTCGAGGGCGTCGAGCAGCGACGGCCGGGACTTCGGCACCGCGATGCCCCAGCGGTTCCCGGTTTGCACCGTGAACGCCAGGTCGAACTCGGGGGAGCCGGCCAGCGGCACGAACACGACGTCGTCGTCGACCACCGCGTCCACGTCGCCGGCGCGCAGCGCGGCAAGCATCTCGCCGAGCACGTCGTCGGACTCCCCGCCGAACGGCACCGTGACGGCTCCGTCGAACGTCTCCGCGAGCGCCAAGTTGGTCGACCCGGCGATTGCCGCGACCTTCCTGCCGCGCAGATGCTCCGGGGTCGTCACCGGGTCGCCTGCGCGCACCAGGACCGACTCGTGGAAGACGGCGTAGGGGGCGGTGAAGTCAGCGACTGCCTGCCTGGTCGGGATGATGCTCTGCCCGCACAGCACCGCGTCGGACCGCCGGTCGTCGAGCGACGGCAGCATCTCGGCCCAGGGCAGGAATACCCACTCCAGGTCCCAGCCGAGCGTGTCCGCGAGCAGCGCCCCGACCGCCGGCTCGAACCCCTGGCGGGAGCCGTCGGGGGAGGCCAGGTCGAACAGCGGTGCGGCCGCCGAGTTGATGCAGGCCAGCCGGAGAGTGGTCACGAGCCCCGCCATTACGGCGCAGCCTCGGAGTACATCTGGAACTCCCAGTCGGTGACATGGCCGCAGAACCGCGCCCACTCATCGGCCTTGTACGCCGCCAGGAGATCCGACAGCTCGGCGCCGAGCGCGGACCGGACCACCATGTCCTCGCCGAACGCGGCGAGCGCCTCGCCGAGGGTCAGCGGCAGCTTCGCGAACTTGGAGGTGCCGCCGTAGGAGGAGCCGGCCTGCGGCTCGCCGGGGTCGGTCTTGGCGTTGAGGCCGTCCTCGACGGCCCGGATGAGGATCGCGTGCGACAGGTAGGGGTTGACCATCGCGTCCGGCAGCTTGAACTCAAGGCGGCCGACGGCCGACAGGCGCACGGTGCAGGTCTTGTTGTCCATGCCCCAGTTGATCTGCGACGGCGCGAACTGCCCGGCGTCCCAGTACCGCTTGTAGGAGTTGACCGTCGAGCCGAACACCAGCATCCCGCCCGCCGCGTGCGACAAGATGCCGCCGAGGGCGTGCCGGCCGGCCTCGGTGAGGTGCAGGTCGGTACGGCCCGGCTCCTCGAGGATGTTCGCCCCGGCGGCGCCGTCCTCGGAAGGCACTGTCCACAGCGACACGTTGTGGTGGCAGCCGTTGCCCATCACCCCGGTGGCGGGCTTGGGCATGAACGACGGGGTGACGCCGAGCTCACGGCCGACCTGGCGGCAGACCTGCCGGTAGGTGACCAGCCGGTCGGCGGTCAGGTCGGCGTGGCCGAACATCCAGTTCAGCTCGAGCTGGCCCGGGTCCTCGTAGTCGCCTTCGATCATGTCCAGGCCGAGCGCCTGGGCGTAGGAGATGACCTTCTGGTAGATCGGCCGGTACCGTTCCAGGTGCTCGACGTGGTACGCCGGCGAGGAACCAGGGCGGAACTTGGCCTCAAGGCCCGGCCCGGTCCAGGTCATCTCGGGCTCGCACCCGGACCGCAGCTCAAGGCCCGTCCGCGCGGTGAACTCCGCGTGCACCCGCATGAGGTTGCCGCGCGGGTCGCCGGCGTAAGCCTGCCCGCCGTCGTCTGCCCGGTGCCCCGGCTCGTACAGGCGGCAGAAGAACCGGGCGACCTTCGTGTCCCACGGCAGCACCGCGAACGTGTCGAGGTCGGGCAGCATCGTGAACTCGGCCGCCTCGACGCCGCCGCCGAGGAGCTGGCCCTCGCGGGTGGTCTGCAGGTCCGCCGCCGCGGTCCGGTGCAGCTGCACGCCCTTTTCCGCGTTGCGGGCGAGGTGCCGCGCCGGCACGACCTTGCCGATGACCCGGCCGGTGATCGTAACGCCCTGGTAGTAGATGTACTCGACGCCGGCCGCCGCGATCCGCTCGCGGATCGCGGCGAGCTTGCCGGCGTCGGCATTGGCCTCGCGGTGCTGCGCAAGGGGCGTGGTGGTCATCGTCTCCTCGATTTTCCTGGAGTCACTTGAGCAGCGCCTCGCGCAGCTGGCGGTGCCGGAGCGGCGGCAGGTTGAGGGCCACGCTGCCGACCAGCTGCCCGCCGCGGCGGTAGGTCGCGAGCAGGCCCCCGGTTAGCTCACGGAGGTCGCCTTCGGTGATCTCGACGTCGTCGGCGAGCCCAGGGGACCCGAAGGACCACATCCGCAGCTCGCCCTGGTCGCTCCAGAACGACGGCAGCGGCCGGAACGGGGCCGGGTCCAGCGGGGCGCCCGACAGCTGCGCGTGCAGGGTGGCGGCGGCCCGGCGGGCGGTGTCGGTCGGCATCGACCAGTGCTCGACCCGGCGGGGCACGTCGTCGAACAGCGGGTTCGGGAAACGGGCCACGTCCCCGACCGCGGTCACGGGCACTGCGGCGTAGGCGCCCGTGACCGCGGCCAGCTTGTTGTCGCACAGCACGCCGTCGGTCAGGTCGAGGCCGTTGCCGGCGAGCCACTCGGTGTTCGGGATCGACCCGATCGCCTCGATGACCAGGTCGGCGGGGAGCACCGCGCCGGCGACGGCATGGCCGCCGGAGGCGGGGCCGCCGGGGATCCGTGCGCTGCCAGGATCGGTCCCGTCGGCGATGACCACCCCCGTGACCCGGTCCTGGCCGGTGTAGGCGATGACCGCCTGCCCGATGACGAAGCTGATGCCGGCCCGCTCGTGACTCGCCTGCACCGCCGCGGCCAGTTCCGCGCCGAGGACGCGGAGCATGGGCGGGCCGAGGGGCTCGACCACGGTGACCTCGCAGCCGAGGGAAAGAGCGGTGCACGCGACCTCGCAGCCGACGAAACCACCGCCGACCACCACGACGCGCGGCAGGGGACGACCGGCGATCGTGGTGGCGGCGGGGCCCGCCGCCGGGCGCGGGGAGCGCCCGGCCGCGGCGGGGGACGGCTCAAGGGGGACGGCGTCCCGCAAGGCGGCGCGCAGCTCGGCGCGCAGCCCCGCGAGGTCGTCGATGGTGCGCAGCACGTGCCGGCCGCTGCCGGGCCCGGCCGGGCCGGGGAGGTTCAGGAGGCGGCGGGGGCGCAGGCCGGTGGCGGCGATGAGGCCGTCGCAGCGGACCGTGTCGCCGTCGGCCAGCGTCAGGGTGCCCGACGGCAGGTCGGCCGCGGTGACGGCCGCGCCGAGGCGGAAGGTCACGTCGGCGATCGATGAGCGGCGGCGGAACGCGACCCGCTGGTGGAGCGCGGCCAGGGGGTCCGTACCGCCATCTTCGCCGCCGCTGCCGTCGAGGAGCTCGTGGGCGAGGAGCTCCTTTGACAGCGGCGGCCGGTTGTACGGCAGGTGCGGCTCGGCCCCGATGACCGTGATGGGGCCGTCGTGCCCGGCGGCGCGCAGCTGTTCGGCGGCGCGCAGCCCGCCAAGGCCGGCGCCGGCGACGGCGACGTGCTTGGTCAAGGCCTGTCCTCCTCTTCCGTGGGTACGGTTGCGGATGTGAAACTATTAACCATAGTTAACTATGCCGCGGGGCGCGCATTCCGGCTGGAGGGCGGCTAGTCGAAGATCGTGATCGCCTGCTCCGGGCAGGCGTCGGCGGCGCTTTCGGCGTCGGCGCGCAGCGACGCGTCGGGGTTGGGGTTGAAGACGAGGTGGCCCTCGTCGTCCATCCGGAAGATGTCCGGCGCGGCGATCGCGCACTGGCCGTGGTCTACGCAGACGTTGAAGTCCACCTCGATACGCATCTTCTGGCTCTCCTTGCTCTGCTGTTGTCTCTGGCGTAAGGCTCCCCCCGCGAGCCGGGCCGCGGCCCGCGGAGGGAGGTGCGGGAGGAACCCGGGCCATATTGTCTACGGTATACGATGTGCCTTCACCGTGCCGCTCACGAGGCCGGCGTAAATGAGATCGGGAGGGTCACGGGGCCTGTATTGCCTGAGTCCGGCAGCCAGGTCGCGGTGCCGTCGAGGCGCGGGTCGACCAGGCGGCGGGCGAGCAGCGGGAGTGCCTCGCTCATGTCGCCGCGGGCCACGAAGTGGCCGAGGCAGTGGTGGGCGCCGCCGCCGAAGCCGTAGTGCGGCCTGCGCTCAGCCTCGATGTCGAACCCGCGGTCGGGGAAGGCCCGCGGGTCCGTGCCCGCTGACTGCGAAAACAGATGCACCGTGGTACCAGCGGCGATGTCCAGGCCCTCGAACGTGAAGTCCTCGAGGGCCTCCCTGGTCACCCAGGTGACGCTGGGGTTGACCCGCATGACCTCTTCGACCGCCTTCTTGCCGAGGTCTGGGCGGCTGGCGAGGAGGCGCCACTGGGCCGGGTTGTCGAGGAACGTCTGCATGGCAAGGCCGAGCTGGTTGCGGGTCGTGTCGAACCCGCCGAAGATCAGCAGGACCAGGCCGTCGCGCAGTTCGTCGTCGCTGAGCTTGTCGCCCTCGTCGGCGGCCTTCACCAGGGCGGTCGCGAAGTCGTCCCGCGGCTGCGCCCGGCGTGCCTCGATCAGGTCGTCGGCGTAGGTGTAGAGGTTGGCGAGGGCCTGCTCAATGCGGGGCAGTTCGGTGCGCAGCGTGACGCCCATGGCCAGGCCGATCGCGGCGGACTCGCTGGCGATGACGGGCCACTCCGCTTCGGGGAGGCCCAGCATGATCGCGATGACGCGGGCCGCGTAGGGGGCGGCGAACTCGGACACGAACTCGCAGCGGCCCGGCTCGCCGAAACCGTCGATGAGCTCGTTGGCCAGGGCCTGGAAGCGCGGGACGAGGCCGCCGATGAGGCGCGGGGAGAACGCCGGGTTCATCAGGCGGCGCAGGCGGTGGTGCTCCTCGCCCTCCTTGTTCAGCACCCAGCTGGCCCACCACTTGGCGAAGGGGCCTTCGGTGATGCCGTTGTGGGCAGGCCAGGCGACCGAGCCCTGGCGGAGCTTGGGGTGCTTGAGCAGGCGGCTCATCTCGTCGTACCGCAGGACCGCGAGCCCGTAGCTGGTCCGCGCGTACCAGGAGCGCTCCCGGGCGGCGTAGACCTGCCCGGACTTGATGGCGAAGTCCGGGCTCTCGATGTCGAAGTACGGTGCCTCGTCTACTGCGGTCGTCACTGCGGGCTCCCCGGCGCTTGCTGTCGTGGTGCGGCTAGCGCGGCCTCCGTCGGCCGGTCGATTAATCCTCTAACATTAGAGTTTGGATGTCAAGGGTACGGGCTGCGCCTGCCGGCAGCGTGACGCGGGCTGAGATCTCGTCGTATACGGCATCCCCGCGCGTACAATCCGCGCATAGGGCCGTTGGGGGAGGCGCCGTGCGAGCCGAGGTTTCCAGTGCGCTGCACTGGGCTTCTCAGGTGGACCTTCCGCCTGTGGTGAAGGTCCCGTCCCGGGTCAAGCTCCCGGTCGGCCGGGGCGATCTCTCGCTTGGGCCCATGATGTGGCTGTTCCTGGGGATCCTCGTTACTTTCCTGGTCGTGCGGGTGGTGACCAGGCTCATCCGATCGGGGAGCGGCGGCGGAGTCGGGCTGGGCAACGTCCGGATCGCCGGCAATCACGTTCATCATCAGGTTTTCGGCATCCTGATCATCATCGGCACCGGCATCTTCTTGGTGTCTGCCACGCCCCGAGGGGCCCCGCTTGACGCGGCTGCCGCCGTCTTCGGGGTGGGCGTCGGCCTCACCGTCGACGAGTTCGCGCTATGGCTGCACCTGGAGGATGTCTACTGGGCCGAGCAGGGCCGGAAGTCGGTCGACGCGATCTTTTGCGTCCTGGTGATCACCGGGGCGCTGATCGGCGGGACCAGCTTCTTTACCGGCCGGGTGGGGACGGCGGCATGGTGGTCATCTGTCGGCATCATCGTCGTCAACCTCTTGCTGTGCGTGATCTGCCTGCTCAAGGGCAAGGTCGTGACCGGCGTTATCGGCATATTCATCAGCGTCGTGGCCATTGCCGGCGCCGTGCGGCTGGCCAAGCCGGGATCGTGGTGGGCGCAGCACCGCTACGCGAACAGGCCACGGCTGGCGAACCGCGCCGCCAGCCGCTACGACCAGCGACACCAGGACCGCTGGAACCGGCTGCGGGACCTGGTCGCAGGTGCCCCGAGCGAAAGGTCCGCCCTGCACCGGATGTCCGGTATCGCCGCGTCGCATGATCGCGAAGACTTATTTCCGCGCGAAGACTTTTCGGCCCCAGATGGTGAAAAGTCTTCGTCAGGCGAAAACTCTTCGTGATCATGGCACAGGATGCTGCCCGGGCCGAGGCGCGGGCCGGGAATGGCGGAGATAACAGCAACAGGCGCTTGCGCTGAGCGGCGCAACCGCCGTCACGGGGCCGCCGCGACCGGGATGTCGAAGAACTCCGACGCGTTGCCCCGCAGCACCTTCTCCTGATCCGCCTCAGCCAGCACGCCGAGGAGGTTGTCGAGGGCGTCGCTGCCGTGATCGTGCGGGTAGTCACTGGAGTACAGGAGCATGTGGCCGGCGTCGAGCATGTCGGCGAGCTGGGCGAGCTCCCGTGCGGGCACGCGGTCCGGGATCAGCGTCGGGCTCAGCGTCGCCCGCAGGTGCTCGCGCACGTAGGCGGACGGCCTGTCGCGCACCCACGGGGTCTCGCGCCACAGCGCCGTCCAGTCCTTGTCGAAGCGCCACAGCAGCGAAGGCAGCCAGGCGAAGCCGAGCTCGGCCAGGCAGACGCGCAGGTCCGGGTACCGGTCGAAGACACCCTCCGCGACCAGGGACAGGACCTGGTTCGGCGCGATGATCTGCGAGTTGTACAGGTAGTCCTCGTAGTAGGTCGCCGCGCTCCCGGACGACGTCGGCGCCATGTGCCAGCCGCCCCACGCGTGCAGCGTGATCGGCAGCCGGTTGCGGGCGGCCGCCTCGTGGATCGCCCGGTAGCGCACGTTCCCCCACGGGGTCTCGCTGCGGACCGGCAGCAGCACCTGCGCGAACCGGCGGTCGCCGCCGAGCCGGTCGATCTCTTCCGCCGCCGCTTCCGGGTGGAACACCGGCACCACGATGCTGCCGCGCAGCCGCGGGTCGCGGTCGAGGAACTCATCCCGCATCCAGTTGTTGACGGCCGTCGTCATCGCGGCCTCGAAGTACGGGTTGCGGCTGCCCTGGAAGGTCGCCACGCACGTGAGGATCACGGCGTGCGGCGCATAGGGGTCCAGGAGCTGGGCGCGCAGCTCCTCGTAGGTGTGCGGCGGGAAGCTGCCCGCCGCCCGGGCCTCAGGCCGCGCCGACATGGGCTCGCTCGCGGGGTAGAGGCGGTGGGCGACGCCGAGGTGCCCGCTGCGGATGAGCTCGTGCCAGTAGGGGTCGATGTACCCGAGCAAGGCGTTCATGGACGGCGGCTCGACGTGCACGTCGCAGTCGATCGCACCGTGCCTGATCGCGCTCATGGGCGGCTCCTTGTCTAGCGAATCCAGCGGTTCCAGCGGTTCCAGCGAATCCAGCGGCTCGGCGAGTCCAGCGGTACCCAGCGGTCCGGATCATCCCCTGGTCATTTATCACCGTAAATCATCCAAGATCAACCGGGCGGGGCCACAAGGCGCGGGCGCGCCCGCTGGCCCGCGGGCCACTTGTGGCCGGGCGCGCGCTTGGAATAACGTCATCTGACGTCGGCCGACAGCCGCCGTGCTGGCCCGGCCCGACCGGTTCGCAGTCGAGCAGGAGAGCGCATGAGGGTCGTCGTCGGCAAGGTCTCGGACTTCCAGAACGGCGACCGGAAGATCGTCGACGTGAACGGCAAGTCCGTCGGGGTCTTTCGCATCGACGACCAGTTCTACGCGATCCGTAACCGCTGCCCGCACCAGTGGGGCCCGCTGTGCCTCGGGGACTTCGCGCCGCGGGCGGTCTCAAGCGGCCCCGGCGACGTGCACATGGACGACGGCCCGCCGCTGCTCGCGTGCCCGTGGCACGGCTGGGAGTACGACATCGCCACCGGCCAGTCGTTCATGGGCCCGGGGCGCGGCCTCGCCCCTGCCCTGACCTACGACGTGAACGTCCTGCCGGGCAGCGAGGTCGCCGCGGCCAGGGAGGGCAAGCAGGGCGAGGCCAAGCAGGGCGGGAGCGAGCAGCCCGGGGGCAAGCAGCCCGGGAGCAAGCAGCGCCCGGACGGCCGCGTCCCCGGTCCGTACGTCGCGGAGACGATGGCCGTCTCGATCGAGCAGGACTACGTGGTCGTCGAGGACAAGCCGGCCCGCCGCTAGCGGCCACGGGACCGGAGGGGCGGAGCAACCGGCCGTTATGGAGATCAAGCTTGTCTCTCCGCACAGATCTGGGCGCCGC
>Ga0207678_10006206_pt1 | contig 10618 bp, 7 predicted proteins | sample KBSC63metaG_FD_184319 | JGI IMG/M metagenome (GOLD analysis project Ga0207678, IMG submission 184319) | Corn rhizosphere microbial communities from Kellogg Biological Station, Michigan, USA - KBS C6-3 metaG (SPAdes) (version 2) | ecosystem: Host-associated > Plants > Roots > Rhizosphere > Soil ...
CGGCCGCCCGCGACGTACGCGTTCGGGACGTAGCTGAAGGAGTTGCGGAGCTCGGTGGCGGGATAGAGCGCCTCGGTCGGGCCGACGGAGATCCACTGGCCCTTCTGTCCCTTGCCGGTGCCGAACTTGCCCTTCTTGGCCGCCGCTGCCGACTTCGCGCCCGCAAGTGCGGCCTGCGGGATGTCGGCTGCGGGATACGCGAGCGCGGTGAACTGCTGCTCCTCGTACGAGCCGGGGCCTTCGTTCGGCTCCCCACCGTTCCCCGGTATCGACCGGAGATGCTGCGAGAGAGCTGTCGGGAACTCCGGATCACCCGCAACCGCTTGGCTCGCCGAGGACCCGCTGAGGGCCAGCCCGGCGATCGTGGCGATCGCAGCAACGAGCGCGACCGCGAAAGCCGCGAGCCCGTGACGTCTTCTTCGTGTCATCACTCCCCCGATCTGGGATGGTCGCCGTGGACGTGCCGCCATCGCGCCGCTCGCTTCGCGATCGGCCACGACGTGTTCGGAGAGACTGGCCTCGAGCCGCTCGACGATCTCGCGGTTGAGGCTCTTGCCGGACCTCTCAGCCGAGTCGACGAGGCGACGCCGCAACTCGTCGGACATGCGCAAGAGGAAGCGATACGGCTTGGTCTCCCCGGCCAAGGGCGCAGACTCTAGCCGCAGCCGGACGGAATATCAACTGACTTTCCCTTCTGATATCACGGGCCGGCGGGGGGGCGCACGAGACCGCCGTGGGAGGGCGCACGCGGCGCTCTCCCACGGCGGCTCGGGGTCTAACCCAGGTTCAGGCGCCAGGCGCCCAGCCCGTGCGTCGCGGCGTAGAGGATCCGCGCGCCGGGGACGATCGTCAGGCCGGCAACCTCGACGTTCGGCATCCCCGACGCCGCCTCGACCCAGCTCGTCGTTCCCGCTGCGAGGAGCAGGACGCCGAAGTCGTTCGCGGCGTAGAGAGCACCGGTCGCGTCGTCGCGAACGAGATCGGTAACGGGGAGGTCACCGATGTCGAACGAGCGATCGACCCACGTGGACGTTCCGGTACCCGGGTTGTACGTCACCTCGAACACGTGGCCCGGGGTGGCCGGCGTGTTGGAGCCGAACCCGCTGTAGGAGATCCACGCGTGGTTCCCGTCGGCGGGATCGACGTAGATGCTGCTCACGAACCGCCCGGGGGTGGTCGGGGAGTCGTCGTCGAGGCGCGTCCACGAAACCGCGCCCGCCGGCTCGGCGTCGACGTTCGTCGAGATGAACACCCGACCGGTGGTCGTTGCCGCCCAGGCGCTCGACGTGTCGTCCGTCGTCCGCTCGATCGCGGCCATGTTGCCTCCGGCGCGGCTGCCCAAGGCGGCATTCGTCAGCCTCGTCGGTCCGAGCTGTGCCCAGTCACCACATTCAGCAGTGAACGTACCGGTCCATTCGTTGCAGATCGCCTGCGCCTCGGCGATAGTCCTCGAGCCGAGGCCCGCGGTCTTGGTCCGGAAGACCGTCTGGGTTCCGGCGAACAGCGTCTTCGAGACGACCGGGTCGGAGATCACCGGGGCGTAGAACTCCGCGGCCTGTCCGAGCGGGTCGCCCGTCCAGATCCACTTCTCGAGGTCGCCGTTGTCGAAGTTCACGTCGGGCGACGCGCCGGTGAAGTTGTGGAAGCGGAACTCGGGAATCGCGACGTCGAAGCCTGACTGGCCGCCGTCGCCGATCATCGTGTTCTCCCACTTCACCGGGTTGCCGTTCGTCTGCCACGTCCCGTTGTCCTGGGTCCCGCCCTGAAGCACGTTCGGGTTCTGCGGGCTCACCGAGAGGCTCTGGAACTGGAGCGTGGAGAGACCCTTGTTCATGCTCTGCAGCTCCGACGGGATCCGCGACAGCATCTGCTTGCACCGGGCGAGCGCGGCCCCGCTGAGTCCGCGGTTCGGGTCGTCGCACCACGACGAGCGGTCGACGAACTCGCCGCTCGAGCGCACGACGCCGCCGTCGCCCGTCTCGATGAACTGGAACGGCTTGCCCGGCACCGTGACGAGCGAGTGCTGGTCGGGATGGATCCCGTTCGGGTGCAACTGGTCGGTGCCGTCGTAGGTCATGTCCGTTCCGCTCACGCCGGCATCGGTCGAGAGGATGACGCCGCGCTTGTTCGCGACCGTCTCGCCGTAGGTGTAGTCGCCGAGCACGTAGACGATGTCCGGAGAGCCCTTCGGCGTGTACACGAACGAGTCGTACCAGCACTGCGGGTCGCAGATTCCGAACGTTGCGAACCCGGTCGACGACACGCTCGGGCTGGTCAGGTCGGTGAACACGGGCGCCCCGGTCGAGACGTCGTCGCTCCGGAACAACCGCGAGTAGTTCTGGCCGGCGTTCCCCTCGAAGACGTACATCCGCGTCTTGCCGGTCGGCAGCGTCGTAACGGCCAGATTGGCCCGGGTCTGGATGACCGCCGAGTTGAGCGACGCCTTGATCTGCGTCCAGCTCGCGCCACCGTCCGGCGACCGCCAGACGCCGCGGGCATACGACGCCGCGTAGACGATCTCCGGGTTCGTCGGGTCGAGGGCCAGCGAACGCACGCCGCGAGGGGAGCAGGTTCGCAGGTTGTTCCACTCGGTCAGATCGCCCACGCAGTCGGCGACGTTGGCCGAGCCGTCGTGGATGAAGCTCCACGACGCGCCGCCGTTCGTCGACTTGTAGAGGCCCCACTTGCCGGCACCCGGCACGGGCCGGGTCACGCCGGAGCAGCACACGGACGACATCCCGCGCAGGGCGGTCGTCACGCCGGCGTAGATCGTGCTCGGACTGCCCGGCTTGACGACGATTGCGCCGATGCCGAGTCCGTCGAACGTGCTCCCACCGATGCGGGTCCACGTGTCGCCGCCGTTGGTCGACTTGTAGAGCCCGGTTCCGGCGACACAACCCGAGGCGCAGATGTTCGCCTCACCGGTGCCGACGTACACCGTGTTGCCACTCGGGTCGTTGGGGTCGAGATAGACCTTGCCGGCGGCGTTGATGCCCAGCGGGCCGCCGAGGTATGCCCAGTTCGGCTGTCCGTTGAGCGCGTTCTTCGTCCGCCAGACACCGCCGCCGGCCGGCGTGATGTACGCCACGCAATCGCCGGGCTTGCAGGAGTCTGCGAGGGCGATCGACGTCGTCCTCCCGCCTGCCACATAGCTGTTGGGAACGTAGTTGAACGCGTTGCGGAAGGGCTCGAACGGATACAGCGCCTCACTCGGGCCGACCGAAACCCATGTTCCCTTCCGCCCCTTGCCGCTGGGGAACGGCCTTCCGTTCGCTGCGGCCACGGCCGCACGAGCATGTGCCATCTGGTCGACGGAGATCGTCTCCGCCGGGAAGGCGCGCTCGAGGAACGCGCTCTCTGCTGCGCTCGAGGGGCCCTCCTCGTTCAGCCCCGGGTTACCCGGATATGCCTTGGCCAACTGATCGAGATGCTTGCCGAGCGCGGTCGGGAGCTCGCCTTCGCCGCGAGCCCCGATCGACTCGACTCCGTCCGAGCGAGTCACTCCGCCGACCACTGCAGCAGCCAGAGCGAGCAGCAGGGCGGCACCTACCGCGAGCCTGCGTCGTGTACGCATGCGCTTCCCTCTTTTCTCGGGTCTGAGCGCGAACGTTCGCGCGTTCGAACAGGCGGGGAGCCGGCGGCATCCAGGTCTGTGCAACGGGCGCGTCAGAGACACAACGGAGCTGCTGGACCAAGCATCCGCGGGCGGAAGCGGTTCCTTCTCCCCAACACACTTGCGGCGCCCACTATGACCAAAAGGGTTGCTGATATCAACCGACAGAAACGGGGGCTGATATCACCCGAACGAGGTTTGGGTGTGCCTCGATCGGTCATACTCTCCTCATGCGGATCGCACTTGGTTCCGTATTCGCGGCCGTGGCGCTCGTAGCGGTGCCGGCCGGCGCAGGCTCCGGGGTAGCCTCCAGCGGTGTCCCGACGCTCCGCGTCGGGAACGGCCAGTTTCTCGTGCTCGTCGGGTCCGGATTCGCGCCTCACTCGCTCGTGCGCGTCCGTGTGACGGGCCCGGGGGTCGACCGCCGGACATCGGTCAGGGCCAGCATCGGTGGGAGCTTCATCACGCGGTTCGGGATCGACCCGTGCTCGGTGCAGGAGGCGACCGCGAGCGCGATCGTCGGCGGCGCGCGGGCGCGCGTGCCGAGGCCGTGGTTCCTCCGTGAATGCCCGCCGCCCCCGCCGCTCGCGCCGAGCGTCGGCCCGGCCGCCTAGAGCCGCGCCCAGACCATCGTCAGCCCGCCGAGGACGACGACGACGCCGACCAGCCACAGGGCGGCCATCGGAACGCTCGACCCGTCGTCCGGCTGTCGGCCGGCCTGACTCCGCACCTCGCCCGCGGTGCGGTACCGGTACCGGATCGAGGCCTCTCCTCGTCCGGGCACCGAGAGGAACTCCTCGAACTGCTGCACGCGGGCGAGCTGCAGCGATGCGCGCGAGGCGAGGGCGACGAGCGCGCGGCCGTTCGGTGCGCGGCCGGAGGCCACCCCCTCCCGCCACGTGCCTCCACCGGGCGGCTGGAGGCCCGGCACGACTGCGAGGGGCTGCGCCGTGAGCTCCAGCGAGGGAGCTTCTATTCCGGACCCGTCGCCTGCGAGCACGACGACGGTCGAGCTCCGGCTTCCTGTCAGGACGGTCTCGAAGCGCACCACGCCCGCGGCGGCCTGAGCGACCGTGCCTCCGTCCACCTCCACGTTCTCGAGCGTCGAGGCCGGCAGGCGCAGCCTCCCCGAGACGGCGAACGGCGCGTCGACGACGAACGAGCGCGGACGGGGATCCCCCTGGATCGACAGGTACCGGTCGGGGGCGACGCGACCGCGGGCCGCATCCGTGCGGAGTCGATCGAGGACCGGGGCGATCCGAGCGGGGACGGCCGGAGCGTCGAACCCCTGTGCCTGCACCGCCGTCCGGTTGTGGATCTCGAGACGGACTTCGACGTGCCCGCTGCGGCGCTCGCCGCTCTCGAGGCGACGTCCGTCGACCGTCGTCGTGATCCGCAGCCGGATCGGGAGCGCCGCCGCCGCGGCACGCCGAAGCGGGGCGTCCGCCGCCAGGACGCGCCGCGAGCCGACGAACCCCTGCCAGACGATCCCGCCGGAGCGACGTCCGGGCACCGAGTCGCTGCCCGGCGCCGGGAGGGCGTCCACGAGCGGCGCCGGTACGACGAGCGAGTAGTCACCCGTTCCCACGAGCACGAGACGCTGGCGGACGCGGACCGCCTGCGGCGTCCCGGCGTGGTCGACGATCACCGTCACGAGCTCGCTCCCCGTGACGCTTGACCCGCCGGGAAGGACGTCGGCTGGCGTTGTCACGTCACTCGACAGCGGCAGGCGTGCGTCGAGAGGCGCGGCTGTCGAGCGAAGCAAAGCCTGTCGTGGCGCGTCCCCGGCGAGCGCGGTTTGCGTCAGCGCGGCGGCCGCGGCGAGGAGCACCGCGGCAGCCGCACACGCGCGTGTCATTCAGGCCGAATCGTGATCTCGATGCTCGTCCGATCCTCGCAGTGCTGCTCGAGCTTGACCTGCCCGGTGCTCGCGCCGCCCGCGAAGTTGACCTCGGCGTCGTCCTCCTCGCGCTCGTCCTTCGTCACGTCGTAGCCCGCGCTCTCGAACGCGTCCTTGTACGCGTCGAACGCATCCTCGAGCTCGCCGTCGCGGTAGCCCTCGACGATGTGCGACGGCCCGGCGTCGCGCTCGGCGGTGTAGATCACGCCATCGGGCGTCGGGAAGCCGTCGGGAAGTGTCGGCTGCTGGGCGATCTCGGCCGGCGCGTCGCCGCAGGCGCCTTGCGCCTCGCTGTCGCCCTCCTCGTCTCCTCCGCAGCCGGCGGCGAGGCCCACGACGAGCGTGAGCAGGATCAGTGCGGCATACCGCTTGATCATTCGAGAGTCCCCTTGTGTCCCGTGGATGGCCCGTCAACGGGTCTGGTCGATGACGGGGAGGGTCGAGCTTAGAGCATCGTCCGCGACGGGTCGGAACGTCATGTCCTCGAACCGCGCGAAGTAGACGTCGTCGTCCACCACGCCCTCGTGGTTGTGCACGTTGAAGCCGCGCTCGTCACCGTTCGCGCCGCGCACCGTGACCTCGTCGAGCGCGCCAAGCACGGCGTCGCGGTCGTCCACGCCGTCGGCTCGGTCGATCGCCGCCGCGAGCACGCGGACGAAGTCGTACGCGTACATGGCGTAGTCCGGCGGCTGGGCGACAGGCGCGCCGCTCGAGGTCCGGACGCCGACGAGGTCGGCGCCGAACGCATTCTCGAAGGCGGTCTGGAAGCGCATCCAGTCCTCGGGCCCCCGTTCGGCCGTCATCCGGCCCGACGCGAACGTGAGCCCGTCCACCCACTCCGGATGATCGGCGAGCTGCTGGCGCAGCAGCGGGTCCTCCGCGGAGGGCGGCGCATAGACGGGCACCTGCCAGCCGCGGCTCCGGGCGGCGGTGATCGCCGCGGCGAGCGTCCGCGCCTGCCCCCACACGAGCAGGGCCGTCGCGCCGGCGCGGCGCGCGCGAAGCACCGCGGTCGAGACGCCGCCGGATCCCGCCGGGACCTCTGCGCGCAACGCGACGGCTTCCGGATTCGACCCGAACGCCTTCGCAAGCGCGGCTTTCCCCTCGCGTCCGTAGCCGGAGTCGTCCGTGACCATCGCGATCCGAAGGCCCTTCGGCACGAGATACTCGGCAAGCCGGAACGAGATGCCGCGGTCGGTCGGCGCGACGCGAAAGACGTTCGGCCTCGTCTCGGGATCGACCAGGCCGGCGCCTCCCTGGTACGTGATCGCCAGGGGGACCTCCGCATCACGGGCGAGCATCCACGATGCATCCACGCCGGTGCCCTCGTCGACGATCGCCACGGCGTGGTCGCGGATCGCGTCGCGGACGTTCGCCACGGCCCGTTGCGGCGAGAGCGCGTTGTCAGCCCGCGCGATCCGGAGGTCGAACGTCCCGTCGTCGGTCACGATCCCGCCCGCCGCGCGAACCTCCTGTGCCGCGAGCTCGGCGCCGCGCGCGATCGTCTCGCCGACGTAGGGCGTGCGCGAGAACGGCGCGTTCACGACGACGGTGAGCGTTCGGTGCTCGTCGCTCGACCCACCGCAGCCGGACGCGAGCACGACCAGGGCGCCCACCACGGCGACGGCTCCACGCACGCGGGTGACTCTAGATGTCGTCGTCCGCGACCGGCACAGCGCGGCCGAGGTACGCGTCACGGACACGTGGATCGTCCGCGACGTCGGTGGGCGAGCCGCGCGCGAGAATCGCCCCCCGATCGAGCACGACGACGGTGTCGGCGACGTCGTGGACGAGCCGGAGGTTGTGCTCGACGACGAGGACCGTCAGGCCGTCGCCCCGGAGGGATCGAAGGACGTCTCCGAGGTGCGCGACCTCCTGCGCACCTGCTCCCGCAGCCGGCTCGTCGAGGAGGAGAACGACGGGTTTCGTGGCCAGCGCCGCGGCGATCGCCACGAGCTGGCGCTCCGCTCCCGTGAGCTCGTCGCAGCGCCGCCCCGCCGCTTCGCGGAGTCCCACCGCGTCCAGCGCGAAGAGTGCGTCCGCGCGCGCGCGGCGACCACCCGCACGCGCGGCCGGCGTCGCAAAGAAGGCGCGTCCGGCGCGGGCGGGACGGTCGGCGGCTGCCCCGACGGCGACCGCGTCGAGCGCGGTCATGCCGGTGAACGCAGGTGGCCGCTGCAACGTCCGGACGATCCCGAGCCTGACCCTCTCCCGAGCCGGGAGCGCGTCGAGCACGTGCTCGGCGAGGCGGACTCGGCCTTCGTCGGCCACCAGGCCCCCGGACAGGAGCCTCAGAGCCGTCGACTTCCCGGAGCCGTTCGGCCCGACGAGCGCCGTGATCCGCCCGGGCTCGAGGTCGAGGTCGAGGCCCGCGAGCGCGACGTGCTCGCCGAACCGCTTTACGAGCCCCTGCGCCGCGAGCCGCTCGCCCGCACGCGCCTGCCGTTCGGCCGGTGCCTCGGGCGCGGCTCGCCGAGAACGAGCTCTGAGCCTCGTCTCGATCGCCGGCACGATCCCTCCGGTCCCCGAGGCCAGGACGGCGACGAGCAGCAACGCGCTGAGCATCGCGCCGAACCGCGCGGTCTCGGCGCCCGTCAGACGCCCGACCGCCTCGCCGGCGGGCCCCATCAGGGCGACGAGCGCGATTCCGACAACCGGGCCGACCGGGCTCGCAGCCCCTCCGACCAGGCAGGCGACGAGCAGCTGGAAGGAGAGAAGCGGGCCGTAGGCGGCCGGGTCGGCGACGAGCGCGAGGTGGACGGCGAGCGCCCCTGCGAGCCCGGCGAGCGCTGCGGAGAGCGCAAACGCCCGGGTGCGGGCTGCGCCGCGCGGGACGCCGAGCGCCAGGGCGCCGGACGGCGTCACGCCGACCCCTTCGAGCTGGAGGCCGAGGGCGCTCCGTCGCACGGAGGCGGTGCCGAGCACCGCGACGAGCACCAGGACGACGCCGAGCTCGTAGTGCACCGTCGGAGTCAGGTCGACGCCTGCGACGCGGCCCGGACCGACGACGACTCCCTCGGCGCCGCCCACGATCCGCGGCGACGCCAGGAGCGCGAGCGCGAACCCCCAGGCGATCAGCCACGTCGCGACCGCGAGGTAGACGGCGCGCAACCGCGCGAACCCTGCTCCGACGGCCGCCCCGGCAAGGGCGGCGACGGCCGTCGCACATGCCAGCGCGACGAGCAGCGGCACGGAGCCGAGACGCGCCGAGATCACCGCGCCGAGGCCGACGAAGACGCCCTGACAGAGCGACGGCATCCCGCCCGGGCCGACGAGGAGGCCGAGGGCGACCGCCGCCGCCGCGAGGTACGCGTAGTGCGCGAGGCGGTCGACCGCGACGTCCCTCGGCAGCACCAGCGGCAGAAGCAGCGCCGCCGTGAACACCGCCGTCCCGAGCCAGGCGCGCGAGCTCCACGCCCGGCGCGCCTCCACGAGCGCGCGCCGGAGCTCCGAGAAGGTCCGACCCGGCGTCACGCTTTCACTCGCCGTCGTCCCGGGCATCGTCGGGCGGCCGCGCGGCCAGTACCGCGAGCGCGAGGCCAAGAGGCAGCAGCGCGCTCCAGCCGGCGCCGGGTTGGAGCGAGCCGACGTGAACCTCCGCGACGGCCGCCTCCGCGACGCCCAGGCCAAGGCCGGCTACGAGCGCCGGCCATGGCAGGACGAAGCGCGCGACGGCCGCAGCTGCAAGCCCCTTCACTCCGACGAGCGGCCATGTCTCGACGGTGACCGGGGCGCTCGGGGAGGCGACGATCGCGGCGAGCGCCGCGATCGCGCCGACGAGGCCGAAGGCGATCGGGACGAACAGATCGACCGGAACGCCGACCAGCCGGGCGCCGTCGGCGTCCTCCGCGATCGCGCGGAGCCCACGGCCGATCCTGGTTCGTTCCAGCAGCCAGACGGCTCCGAGCGCGAGGCCGATCGCGACGGCGATCACGTAGAAGGCGCGAATCTGGATCGACGCGCCGCCGATCTCGACGAACCCGTCCGTCCCAAGCCGCTCGAACGGGATCGGATCGGGAAAGACGTATGCCTCGCGCGGAAACACGGACTGCAGCACCGCGCGGAGGGCGAAGGCCAGCGCGAGCGTTCCCGCGATCCACCCGACCGTCGAGCCGCGGAGGAGAAACGGCTCGACGACCAGCAGGTAGCCGGCGACGCCCACCGCGACGCAGATCAGCAGGCCGCACAGGACGGCGAGGGCATAGCGGGCCCCTCCGACGCTCGTCTGGGAGACAGGTCCCGTTCCGACCGCCACGAGCAGCGTCGCGAACACTCCGAGCCCGATCAGGTCGCCGAAGGCGAACGCGATCGTCCCCGTGAGCCTGAAGACGAGCGAGTAGCCGACGGCGACGAGCCCGTACACGCCTCCCGCGGCCAGCCCGGTGATCGCGACCTGCAGCGCGACGCTCACCGGCGCAGCCTATGGCCGAGGGCAAACGGGTGCGACTAGCCGTGCGGCTTGGCCATGGCGTGATAGTCGAGCGCCTCGTCGAGGACGCTCTCCTCCACGCCTGCCTCGCGCGCGACCTCGCGGAGCGACCGGCCCGACGACGCGGCTTCCTTGACGATCTCCGACGCCTTGTCGTAGCCGATGAACGGGTTGAGCGCCGTTGCCGCGCTCAGGGTGCCTTCCGCGTACTGCTCGTTCCGCTCGCGGTTCGCCTCGATCCCGCTCACGCACTTGTCGGCGAGGAGACGCGAGGCGCTCGCGAGAAGGCCGATCGACTGGAGCAGGTTTCGGGCGATGAGCGGCACGTAGACGTTCAGCTCGAAGTGGCCGTTCATGCCGCCGATCGTGATCGCGGTGTCGTTGCCGATCACCTGGGCCGCGACCTGGGTCACGACCTCGGGGATCACCGGGTTGACCTTACCGGGCATGATCGACGAGCCCTTCTGGAGCTCGGGGAGGAAGAGCTCGGAGAGGCCGGCGCGCGGACCGGAGCCCATCAGCCGCAGATCGTTGGCGATCTTCGTCAGCGACACGGCGACGACCTTGAGCGCGCCGGACGCCTCGACGAGACCGTCGCGGGCGGCCTGCGATTCGAATGCATCCGCCGGAGGCGCGACCGGAAGGCCGGTGTCGGCGTGGAGCAGCGCGCGCACCT
>Ga0207678_10006208_pt1 | contig 10617 bp, 10 predicted proteins | sample KBSC63metaG_FD_184319 | JGI IMG/M metagenome (GOLD analysis project Ga0207678, IMG submission 184319) | Corn rhizosphere microbial communities from Kellogg Biological Station, Michigan, USA - KBS C6-3 metaG (SPAdes) (version 2) | ecosystem: Host-associated > Plants > Roots > Rhizosphere > Soil ...
CGGCGTCCTCGCCGGCTTTCGAGCCAGCCGCTTCGGGGGCCTCCCCGGCCGCGAGCCGCTGAGCGAGGACACAGTTCCAGGTGTGACCCTCTGACGAGTACGTCAGCAAAAGCCCTTGAGGGCACTAGCGCGCTTCCCAAGTGCCCTCCCCCAAAGCAGCCACTCGGGACCGTCCGGAACTGGCCGATCGCGTCGAACCCGAAGGTCCGCTTTCAGCCACTCCAATTTGAGGACTTCTTCGAGCCGCCGTGGTCAGCTCAGAACGGCGCTCACCCGGCCGCAACTAAGTGAGATTCGACTACGGCTATCGAGGCCGTTGCTGGCCATTCGCCGAACGATCGCAAGCATCTGAGTTGCAGCGGAAGCGGCCAGTCGGTCCAAGCCGTCGAGAGTCATCCGTTGGGTGTGAACCTTCGGAGGCTAGCGGGTCCCGATCAGAGGGAGGGTTAGTTCAGAGGAAGGTTTAGTCCAGTGGCTTCGGACCGACGCGTGTGCATCCGGCGCCACACGCACCGCGCCGGTCTGGCATGCGGCCGCGACATCCTTCACGTGAGTACGAAGCCCGTGCGTTCTCTCAACCGTTTGGACGATGGCCCGGGTTTCGGGCGCTTTCCAGAATCCGCCCGGGACGGCAGACACCTTTTGCGACGGGTCGGCCGTGCACGGGCCCTCGAGGGCAACGGTCACTCGAAAAGGAACAACTCTTGAAACATTTCCTCTTGGTTTCGACGGTGCTCAGCACCGCGATCCTGGCCGCCTGCGGCGGCGGCGGCGATTCCTCCGAGGGCCCGGCCCCGGGCCCGACTCCGCTTGCCCTGACCGGCGTGGCGGCCACCGGCGCGGCCATCGGCGGCCAGCCGGTCGAAGCGAAGTGCAGCACCGGCACCGGCACAGCGACGTCGAATGCCGACGGCAGCTACGCCATCAGCGTCACCGGCGGTGTTCTGCCCTGCGTCCTGAAGATCACGCCTGCCACCGGGCCGGCGCTCTACTCGGTGGCCTCCGGCACCGGAACCAGCGCCACGGTCAACATCAGTCCGGTGACGCACCTGATCGTCGCCAACCTGACGGGCGGCGATCCGGCAAGCTATTTCACCGGCTTCGATGCCACGGCCGCCACCAGCGTCACCGATGCCAATGTCACTGCCGCCGTGAGCGCCGTGAAGACGACGCTGCTCGCCGCCGGTGTCGATCTCGGCACGATCGACGTGCTCGCCGGAACGCTCACGCCCGCGAGTGGCACGACGGCCGGCAACGCCTACGACCAGGCGCTGGACGCGCTCGCCGCCAAGCTCACGACGGCCGGCACCACGCTGACCACGCTGACGACCACGGTCGCTGCGGTCTCGCCGGCGGCGCCGGCCACCGCCCCGGCCGCAACCACGGGCGTCGCCTCCCTGCCTGCGGACATGCTCCTCAAGCCCGCGGCGAGCCATTGCTCTGCGCTTCGCACCGGCAGCTATCGGATGGTGCTTCCGACCAAGGGCAGCAGCCTGGCCGAGCAGACCGGCACGATCACGGTCGACGCGCAGACGCTGAGCGTCACCTACACCGAGGGCAGCTCCGGCACCTGGGCGGCCGGCGACCGACCCTGCCAGTTCACCGACGACGGCGGCAAGACCAACATGTTCGTCACGCAGGCCGGCGTGATAGTCGCGCGCTACACCAATGACGACGGCCTCACGTACGCTGTCGGCATCGGCCTGCCGGTGCAGACCCACACCCTGGCCTCGCTGGCCGGAACGTGGAACGCGATCGGCCTGTCGATCAACGACGCCGGCAACGCCTACACCGCGGTCACGGGCACGGTCACGGCGGACGGCGCCGGCGTGCTCAGCGGCGCGACCTGGTGCCAGAACGACACGACCTGGGGCCTGACGGGCGACGACTGCGCGCCGGTCTCGGGTGCCGTGAACACGCTGCGGGCGAACGCCGACGGCGGGTTCGACTCGTTCGACCCGGGCAGCACCACCGCGAGCGGGAGACTCTTCGCGTATCGGGCCGGCAACGGCGACCTGATGCTGGTTTCGATCGACGGCGACGGTACCGTGATGCTCCTCACCCAGAAGCGCACCAACGTGCTGCCGACGGTCGGCGTCAGGAACACCACCTGGAACGTCACTCTCAATCCGCAACTGGCAGCGCCCGCGCCGGTCGGCATCGCGAGCAACACGATCCAGTCGGTCGACGCCGCCGCAGGCAGCTGGGTCCGACAGCAGCATTCCGCGAACGGCGCCGACTTCGACTATTCGGAGACGCTGGTCGCCAACAACCCGCGGGACGGCTACGCCTTCCGCCCGGCGGCGGCGACCACGGCGGTCGGCGGCACGCCCGTGCAGATCCGCGAGTTCGACACGCTGGTGCTGCGCGGCATGGGCTTCAGCGCAGTCGCGATTCCGTCCAACAAGTCGTTCTCCTTCTCGGTGAACCAGCCCTGAAGAAAAGGGCCTGCGCGAATCCCGGGCCCGCTTCGGCGGGCCTATTTTCTGGCCACACGCACTCGCGCGATCGCGACCGAATGCGCAGGCGACCCGGGACCTAGCTCCCGGCGCTGACGGCGGGGCCGAGGCGCAGGCCCATCCGGGCGGCGGTGACAACCGCCTGCGTGCGCGAGGTGGCGCCGAGCCGGCGGAAGATCGATGCGAGGTGCGTCTTGACGGTCGACTCGGAGAGCTCGAGCTCGCGGCAGATCAGCTTGTTGGTCTTGCCCTCGATCAGCAGGCGGAGCACGTCGCATTGCCGCGGCGTCAGGCTGCTCAGGTCACCCGCCGTCGCCGGCGCGGCTTCGGGCTCGACATCGCCGGCTGCGGCGCGCCGCGCCAGCAGCGCCGGAGGCAGGTAAACGCCACCGTCGAGAACCCTGCGCAGGGCCTCGTGCATGACGCTCGCCGGCGAGGTCTTCGGGATGAATCCGGCGGCACCTGCTTCGATCGCGTCGAGCACGGTCCCGGGTGGCGCGCTACCCGACAGGACGACGACCGCTAGTTCTGGCGCCCGGGTGCGGATCTGCAGCAGTCCCTGCATTCCCTCGGCGTTGGGGAGGTCCAGGTCGAGCAACAGCAGATCCAGGTCGGGATGGCGCTCGAGCTGCGCCAGCGCCTCGGTGATGTCACCGGCCTGCAGCAGTTCCAGCTCCGGAAAACTCCGGGTGACCAACAGTGCAAGCCCTTCGCGGTAGAGGGCGTGGGTGTCTACCAGCAGTGTCTTCATCCGCGAGAATCTGCGAGCCGGAGCTTGTGAGGGGAGCCCGATTCTCGCATCGGGCTACGGCCGATCCGCCCTGAAGCGCCGGATCCAGCCTAGTGAAATTAGCCAATGAATTGGCAACCACCGACGACAGCGCGGTGCCTGTGTGCCACGATCAAGGTGGTTCTTGGCAGATGCGCCAGCTCGACCAGGCAAAAGAGCAGCTGCAGACGCAGCCCGAAGGCCAACTCTCGCTGAGCGACCCCGACGCCCGCTCGATGGCCTCGCACGGCAAGGCGACCGGCATCGCGGCTACGACGTCCAGTTGTTAGGCCCGGGTCCCTGCCCGAAAGCAGATGGTCGTCGAGAGGTCAACCCGCGCGCTCTGAGAGTTCCCAAGAGGATCGTCGGAAGCGCATCCACTCAAACGCCTGTAGGGCGACAACGCATCGTTGCAGCGCGAAGCAACGCGCCGAATCAGCGACGTATGGAGTCGGCACGCAACAGCAAGGACTGCGGAATTACAAGCCCAAGTGCCTGAGCTGCCTGCAGATTGATCGCAAGCTGGTACTTGGTCGGTTGCTCTATCGGAAGATCACCTGCTTTCGCGCCCTTGAGAATCTTGTCGACAAATACAGCCGAGCGGCGCGTCAATGCGGGCCCGTCGGGGCCATAGGCGATCAGACCCCCTGCATCGACGTAGGCCGGCACCTCGTACATCGCGGGAATGCGGTGCCGGGCCGCAAGCTCCGCGATCTTCTCTCGCCGTGCAGCCGCGAACGGGCTTGTCTGCACAACCACGGTCCCGGCGCGCGCCTTCTCAAAACCAGCGAAGGCTCTTGGCAGATCCTCGTCGGTCTTCACCAGCTGCACCACGAGATCGAGTTGAAGTTGCTGTGAAGCCGTTTTCATTGCGCTGATCAGCAATGGCGTGGCAAACGCATTGTCAAACGCAAGAAGCGACGTGCTCTTCGAGTGAGGGACGAGTTCACGCATCATCTGGAGCCGCTTCGCCGCCAGTTCCGTCGACAACAGCGTCATTCCAGTGACATTGCCACCAGGGTGCGCAAGACTCGTCACGAATCCGCTGCCGATCGGATCGGCCGCACTCTGCATAACGATGGGGATCTTGCTTGTGGCGCCCATGGCCGCGCTGATCGCAGGCGTTGCCGAGGTCACGATCACTTCAACGTCGGCTTGGACCAGTTGAGCTGCAATTGCGGGGAGACGCTCCTCCTTATCGGCCGCCCATCGGTACACGACTTCCAGATTCCTGCCCTCGACGTACCCGAGCTCTCTCAGTGCAGCAAAGAAGTCCTCCTCCAACGGGCCCGGTCCCGCTCGCAGGCTCAGATACCCGATCCGCCGAATCCTGCCTCGTTGCGCACGCGTTGCACCCGAGGCCCCTCCCAGAAGGAGTGCGCTTGCGACGCTGCCGACGAGCCTGCGCCGACTCGTCAGCATGGGAGCCCGCGAGAACGCCACTCGGGCCCACGGTTTGCGAACAAAGTCCGCCAGCCGACCGCCGCCATGACGCATATGTCTGCCATGCGCGCCAGTGTGCAACAAGCCTGAGTCGTATGAGAAGCGAGAGACGAAGGAGCGCCAAACAGCGCACTCAGCTGCTCAGGAAGCGGTCGCTGATCAGCGAGGAGCTCGCTCTGATCGAGCTTGGCCGTGTCAGGAACGCGGGAGGCCGAGTAGGGGCTTGCCCTTGCGTCAAGCGGTCGAGCGCAGTCAGTCGATCAGCCGATCAGCTCGCAGCAACAGCGACCTGGGGATTGTCAAACCGAGTTGCCGAGCAGTTTTCATGTTGAGGACGAGCTCGAATTCCGCCGGCTGTTCGACCGGAAGTTCGGCGGGCTGAGCACCCGCGAAAATCCGTTGCACCAGGCGCGCCATTGCCCGACCATCGGCTGCATAGCCCGAGCCGTACGACATCAGGCCGCCGTCTTCGACGAATTGGGTTCGGGCGTAGATGGATGGCATTCGGTACTGGGCTGCGAGGCGTGCGATGCGCGCCGAATTCGCACTGGCGACCGGGGACAACGATGCCGCCACGGCCTTCACTCCGGCCGCCGACGCTTCGGCGAACGCGGCCTCGTACGCATTGGCCGACCCGATCCGCATGGGATGCAGCCGCAGATCCATGCCACGTGCGGCGCGCTCGCTGGCCTCCCATTGCAAGACGGACACCGGTGTCTGTGGCTCGAGCAGGACGCCGACCAATGCAAGCCCGGGCAGCAGCTCCTTGAGCATTTCGAGGCGCTTCCCCGCAAGATCGGAAACAATGTTCGCGACGCCCGTGACGTTGCCGCCGGGGCGACTCAGGCTTGCGACCAGGCCCAACGCGACCGGGTCGCCGACACCCGCGAACACGATGGGGACCTGCCGAGTCGCATTCTTGGCCGCGGTGGTGGCCGGCGTAGCGATCGTGACGAAGACATCGGGTCGCAGGCCTAGCAGCTCGTTCGCCAGCGGCGCAAGTCGAGACACCTCTACCTCGTGCCGAGAATCGATGATCAGGTTTCTGCCCTCGAAGTAACCGAGGGCCCGCAGTTCGCGGCGAAACTCTGCAAGGCGGTCTTTGTCGGTCTCCGTCGTCACCGATCCGAGATAGGCAATGCGCCGCGCGGTTTGGAATGTTTGCGCGTATGTGGCGAGGGGCGCGCCGGCGCAGAGAGCGGCCAAAGCAGCAAGACCCTCACGCCTGTTCATCGTGCTCCCCATGCGGCGGGGTACTACGCCGCCGCGAGGCCACGTGATGTGCAGCATGCAAGTCGCCCTCCTTCTATGTCACCCAAGAGCGGCGCGATGTTCGATCGCATAACGCCGGTATTTTTTGGATTGGGTTTGGCTTCATCCAGCGGCCGGGGCGCCGGAGATCGGCTGTTCAATGGGAGAAGGAGCCGCCGCCTCGCGCAGGCGCGACCGCAAACCACCGAACCGGCGCCGATATTGCGCCGGCGACATCATCACCTTGCGCCGGAACAGCCGGTTAAAGAAGCTTGCGTCGCGATAACCGACCTCGGCTGCGATCGACTCGACGGACGCGTCGTCCGACTCGAGCATCTGCTTGGCCTCCTCGAGCCGCAGATGGTGCACGTAGTCGAGCGGCCCCATGCCGGTGGCCTGCATGAAGCGGCGCTTGAAGGTGCGTTCGGGGAGCCCCGAGATGGCGACCATGCGCGCCACCGGCGTCTCGTGCTGGTAGTTTTCCGCGGCCCAGGCCTGGGCCACCGCCACCGCCGGGTCGCTCGACTGCGCGCCATGGCGCAACGACGCATAGGCGATCGGACTCGTGGCCGCGCAGTCGATCAGGTTGATGCGGGCCACCTGCATCGCCGCCTCGGCGCCTGCGAAGCGGCTGATCAAGGCCATCACGAGCTGGTGCCACGCGATGCCGCTGCCGGCCATGACGATGCGCTGGCCGGCACCGGTGAACAGCAGGCCGCGCTCGGGGAACCAGCGCGTCCCCGGGTACTCGCGCCTCAGCGCATCGCAGTAGCCCCAATGCGACGTCGCATCGAGCCCCTCCAGCAGCCCGGTGCGCGCGAGCAGCACTGCTCCCGAGCACGACGACGCGAGGATCGCCCCCTGCGCGTGGCGCGCGCGCAGCCACTCGACTTCGGCGTCGTACGTTGCGCCGAGGGGCTCGCCGGGAGGCACCGCGATGTCGGTCACGCACACCACGTCGACAAGGCCGCACGTCGAGAACGACACGTCCGGCACGATGCGCACCGCGTTGGCACCCTCGACAGGCTGGCCGTCGCGGCTCACGACCATCGAACGAAACGGTGACTCTGCATGACCCCCGTGCAGCATCGACCAGTCGCGATGCACGCCGCAAAAGCAATCGTGGAATCCGTACAGCGTCGCGGCGGTGACACCGGGCATCGCGAGCAACGCCACGGCGATCGGTCGATTCGACATCGCGGTGGGGCGTGGCAGGAATGGACGGATTCTTGCCGAAATGCCGCTTTGCGGCGAGCCGCCGCGTCCCCACACTCACCCCCTCGTCGAACCTCGACGACCACTTCCGGAGCCTTCCCGATGCCGACCTCTCTCGAACCGTTGCCGAATCCGGTCACCCCGACCCTTCGCCAGATCCAGCTCCCCGGCTCGCCGACCCGTGCCGGAGGCCTTCGCACGCGATTTCCAGCAGAGCACGCTGGCACGGCCCATCGCCCCGGCGATGCTCGACGGCTTGGTCGAATACGCCGCTGCCGGACATGCGATGCACTGGGAAGAGCCGCAACGCTTTGCTCGTGACCTGAGCCGGTTTATCGTCTCGCTCGCCGTCGGCGCAGCGACTGTCTGATCTCGGAGGACTCGACGATGCCCCACCTCACCGACACCCACGGACATCCGGTGAGCGGCGCCACCGCCGCCGCACTGGACCACTACGAGCAAGCCGCGCACGAGCTGCGCTGCCTGGTCGGGGACCCGCTCGCCACGATCGACCGTGCGCTCGCCGAAGCGCCGGGCATGTCGATCGCGCATACGCTGCGCGCCTGGCTGCACGTGCTCGGCACCGAGGCGCCGGCGCTCGCGACCGCGCGGGAGGCCGCCGAAGCGGCAGCACGCCTTGCCGGGACCGATCGCGAGCGGATGCATGCGCGCGCTGCGGCGCTCGTCGCCGCCGGCCGCTGGCGCGAAGGCGCGCGCCTGCTCGAGGACCTCTCGGCACAGCATCCGCGCGACCTGCTCGCGCTGCAGGCCGGCCACCAGGTGGACTTCTTCACCGGCGATTCGCGCATGCTGCGCGATCGGCCGGCGCGCGTGCGGCCGCACTGGAACGACGCCATGCCCGGCCACCACGCCGTGCTCGGCATGCACGCCTTCGGGCTCGAGGAAACCGGCGACTACGCGCAGGCCGAGCGCATCGGACGCCGGGCGATCGAGCTGCAGCCTCGGGACGCGTGGGCATGGCACGCGGTCGCGCACGTGCATGAGATGCGCAACGCGCCGGACGCGGGCATCGCCTGGCTCGAGCCGAATGCGATGCACTGGTCGCGCGACAGCTTCTTCGCCGTGCACAACTGGTGGCACCTGGCGCTCTTCAAGCTCGAGCAGGACCGCCACGACGAGGTGCTCGCGCTCTACGACGCGTCGATCGGCGGGCCCGGTTCGAGGGTCGTGCTCGACATGATCGACCAGAGCGCGCTGCTGTGGCGGCTCGCGCTGCGCGCCGTCGACGTCGGCGAGCGCTGGCAGCCGCTGGCCGAACGATGGGCGCCCCACGCCGCAGCAGGCAATTACGCGTTCAACGACGTGCACGCGATGATGGCATTCGCGAGCGCGGGACGCAACGACCTCGCTGCGCAGCTGCTCGACAGTCAGCGCGAGGCGCTGGCCACGGACGGCGACAACCGAGCGTTCATCGCCGAGGTGGGAGAGGCGGCGACGCGAGCGGTGCAGGCCTTCGTGGCAGGCGACCATGACACCGTCGTCTCGCTCGTACGGCCGATCCGCTCGAGCGCGCACCGCTTCGGCGGCAGCCACGCGCAACGCGACTTGCTCGATCTGACGCTGATCGAGTCGGCGCTGCGCAGCGGCGATCGGCCGCTTGCCGCGGCATTCGCGTCCGAGCGGGTCGCACTGCGACCGTCGAGTGCGCTTGCCCGGCGTTTCGTCGGCCGAGCTGCATCCTGACCGCCTGCTAAGGGCGAGCCTTGAGCGACTCAGAAGCGCTTCTTCTGACCCCGCGACCGAGCCAGCCGTAGAGCACGCACACGAGGAAGATTGTCACCAATGAGCTGCCTGCCATGGCAGAAGCCGAAGGAGGAGGCGGTGCGACGGTCATTCCGACCACCGTGAACGCGAGCACAAGCAGACTTATTGCGGCAAAGACGAGCCTCCTGGCGCGGGACATGCTGCTGCCAGCGAAGAACAGGCAGAGGCCGCCGATCACGAGGGCGGCTTCAACCGCGAGAGCGACCGTCATAGCGCTCCACAGACCAAGACCCAGCTGACGTGAGCCCGCAGGGGTTACCGGCAACTCCGGCCCATGGACCAGTGCGTCAAGAAGCCAGTGCGAGACGACGACCACAGCCAGGACAAGCGTCGGTCGCAACTTCTCGGCCGAAGAGCCCCCGAAAAGCAAGAACACAAATGCGCCTGCGGTCGCGGACCAAACGCCGCTGGACGACAGGCTGTGAGAGTACGGAAATACGAAGCGTGGTTGATGCGTTTGCTGGAAGTCGGCCGGGATGACGACTGTTTCCCAGCCCAATAGGACGAAGAGCCAGAGCAGAAGATCGAGCAGAAGCGAAGCGGCGACGAGCAGGCCAACGTTGAGACGCGGCTCGACGCGCGAAGCAGCAATGGCGACCCCGATGTGTCCAGCGAACATGGTGGCTCCCGACGCTCAAGAAAGTCGGCGCGGGCGCCCAACCCACAACCGGCAGCGAGTGTGACCCGCGCGAGGCAAACTCTCGTGGCCACCGACTCGGATCAAGGCTCCGCATGATCACCAAGCGCATCGACGTCGAGGCGTTGCCGCCTGTCATCGGCACGCTCTACCCATCGCCGCTGGACGAACCGTGCCGAACGCGGCACCGAACGCGAATCGGCAATCGCAACGGGCACCATCTGCAGAACCGCTCTTCTGAGGATGCGACCTTCCTCGAGATCGGCACGCGCGTGGCGGGCGACGCGGCCACGTATCCGGATGTCGACCTGCTCTCGCCGCCTCATCAGCAGCCTGCGCTGTATACCCACCGGGACGGAACGCCGTATCCGAAGCGGGAGCGGAGCGGCCCGGGCACGACCTGACGCACGCTCGACTGAGCTGGCCCACTTCGGACCAAAAGGATGCGCGACCAGGACGATCTCTTCGCGGCGCTTGACCAGTCGAGCTTTCGGGGTCGATTTGCGCTCGGCCCGAAGGAACGCGCGTACCTGGCTGCAAAGGGGCTGAGCACCGTGCTCGAACACGCGCGCGAATTTGTCGCCCGGAGGCTGGCGCCCGCGATGCCAGCTCACGACGGCAGGCAGACGCCGCTTCGCGGTCACCCCGTCTTCATCGCCCAGCACGCGACAGCCACATGTTGCCGCCGCTGCCTGGCGAAGTGGCACGCAATCCCCGTGGGCCGGCCGCTCAGCGCCGAAGAGCAGGCGCATGCCGTATGCGCGATTGCCCGTTGGCTCGAGGCACAGACCCGCGAGCGTTGAGGCACTCCGGTGGGTCGTTCTGGTCAGCGGCTTGGCGAAGTGATCGACATTGAACTGCGCCATGGGTCCGCTGGTCGCGAAGCTCCGCGAGCGGCTGCCTCACTGGCCGGCGTTGCGTAGCGGCAGCGTTTCGGGCCCGCAGGTTACGAGCTTGCGCCATGCCGCGCGTCGCGCCTAGAGCGGAGCTGCCACGGCCTCGGCCGTTCCCATGAAGCGCGGCCCGGACAGCGCCTCCGCGCCGTAGCCGCGGTTGAC
>Ga0207678_10006210_pt1 | contig 10616 bp, 8 predicted proteins | sample KBSC63metaG_FD_184319 | JGI IMG/M metagenome (GOLD analysis project Ga0207678, IMG submission 184319) | Corn rhizosphere microbial communities from Kellogg Biological Station, Michigan, USA - KBS C6-3 metaG (SPAdes) (version 2) | ecosystem: Host-associated > Plants > Roots > Rhizosphere > Soil ...
AGAGCGTCGGCAGGAACGTCACACCATCGCTCCCCGGTCGGGAGACCCCCGCTTCGCGGTCGAGGTCCGCGAACGCCGCGCCGCCGAACAGATCCTGGAACCAGCGAACGCTGCCGCCCGACACGAACCCCGGGTTCTCGATGAGCCACACGCGCGGATCAGCGTGGGCGTGTGTTTCCACGAGTCCGGTCTCGTCGATCGTGGGTGTTGGGGAGGCGACGGCGACCGGTTCGGCGGTCCCACTGATGTCGACGACGATGCCTTCACGGATCGCGCCCGCGCCGAGGCTCGCACCGTGTTCGTCGCCAGTGCCGACGACGACCTTGGTCGATGGCGTCAGGCCGATCATCTCCGCGGCTGCGGGGCGGAGTGGACCCGCGACCTCGGATGCTGCGCAGATCGTGCCGAGCCGATCCGCATCGAGCCCGGTCGCGTCCAACATCTCGGCCGACCACGTGCGATCCGAGACCTCGTAGAGGAGCGTCGAGGAGGCGTTCGCATGGTCGAGGACCTGTTCGCCGGTGAGCCAGGCGACGAGCGCGCTGCCGGGGAGGAGAAGTCCGGCAGCGCGCTCGAAGACGTCGGGATGGGCATCACGGAGCCAGAGGATCTTCGGGGCGACGTGCGAGGCGTCGAGGTTCAGCCCGGTGATGCGGCGGATCGTCGACCGATCCAGCGCGTCGAACGCGCCGACCTGCGCAGAGGCTCGCCGGTCGAGCCAGATGATCGCAGGAAGGAGCGCCTCACCGTCCGCGTCGACCGCGACAAGCCCGTCGACCTGGGTCGCCAGTCCGAGCGTGCCGACGTCGGTCGCCGGGATCGCGCCCTTGCCGAGTAGGGAACGGACGACCTCCCCCAGAGCCGTTCGCCAATCCGCGACGTCCTGTTGTGCCCAGCCGGGATGCGGGTACTCGACTTCGTACGCCGCGGCAGCCTCCGCCACGACCGCGCCCGACGGGTCAAGCAGGATGCCCTTCAGGCTCTGCGACCCGACATCGCAGCCGATCGCGTACACGCTCGCGCCACCCTCCGCGTTCGTTCAGGGATCGCGGTCCCGAATCGTCAGTCGTCTGACGACTTGGAGGATAGAACGTCGTGGATGCGTGTCAACCGTCGTACCGCGTCGTGGGCCGTCGCCGTCGCGAGTCGGGCGGGGCCACGCCCGGGTCGTTCAGCCGGGCTCGATCACCCCTGGTCGATCAGCCCGAAGAGCGGCTCCCCGGTCGACTGGAGCAGGCCGCCGCTCAGCAGCGTGATGGAGATGTCGTCTCGGTCGGGCCAGTTCGGGTCGTAGACGCGGATCTTCGTCGGGCCGTCCGGGCCTGCGGTGTCATATCCGTAGGCGAGGACCTGGTGATCCCTGTTCAGGTCGAACGGGTTCCACCCGCGATGGCGGACGAGCCCCAGCATCGGCATCCGACCCGCGTCGATCGAGCGTTTGATCCGTGGCCATTCGATCTCGATGGTGTTCTGGCGCAGTCGTTGGGGCGATGACAGGGCGGCGAGCCAGAACTTGACCGGACCGCGAAGCCAGTCGAGCGACATGACCTGACGCCGGACGATCGCCTTGAATAGGGGAGATCCGTTCGCAGGCGCCGAGGTGTCGGCGGGGACGGTCCGGCCGACTTCGAACCACTCTCGGACGAACCAGCTCATCCCGCCACACAGGCCCGCATCGGCATCACCGACGCCGACCCAGCGTGGGTCGAGCGCGCCGAGCTTCACGGTCGGGCCAGAGGGATATCTGTTCGCGAAGTGGAGGCCGTTGACCGACGGCAGGAAGCCGTCGACGGCATTGGTTTCGACCATCGTGTCGGATGGTAGAACGAGGACGGGTCGCAGCCCTTAGTCCTCGGGCTGAAGGGGTTGCGGCGGCGTGGAAGGAGTGGGCGCCGGCGAGGCCGCCGGGCTGGGCGTGGGTGTCGGCGCGAGCGTCGCGGCGGGCACGGGCTCCGCGACATGGACCCGGACGATCGTCGGTTCGACGCCCTGTGCGGCCAGCGAGCCGACCTCGGGCGTGATGATGTCGATGACCAGGAGGTAGTCGCCCTCAGCGGTGGGCGCGAAGACGCTCAGGTTCGCCTGGCCGATGGCGCGAGGCGCGAAGGCGGCGGGCAGCTCTACCGGCGTGATCGAGGCGGCTGCCGCGGCCTCGACCTGGCGCTCGTCCGCGACGCCCAACGGCACCCACGACCCCACCAGTCGCGCGTGCGTGGCCGGCTCCGCGCCGACCGGCTTGCGGTTCGTCCCGTTGGCGGTCCCGGACACCGGCTTCGTGCCCCACGCGGCGCTGCCAAGGTTCGTGACCCAGACGGTCATCCCCCGCGCTTCACCGGGCTGCATGTCAAGGCTCGACGGGGCCGAGATCGCGGCGTCATTCGGGCCGGTGAGGCGAACGATCAGCGGCTGGAGCAGGGCTTGGGTATTGGGGTCGTACGCGACCCCGTCCTTGTCGTGGAGCATCACGGTCAGCCGATACCGACCCGGTGTCTGTGGCGCGTTCACCCGAACGGACAGTGCCTTGGGATCCATCCGGAGAGCGGTCGGAGCGACGACGTCACCGAGGCGCTCCGGCGTTACGAGCCCGAAGTCAGGTGGCGCGGTCGGGTCCGGGGTCGAACCCGACGTCGGTGGATCGAGCGGGTCCCAGCGGACGCTCGCTTCCATCCCGTCCGGCAGGCGGTCCGAAGCCGGCACCGCATAGGGGATCCGATACCAGAGCGAGCGACCGGCGGCCGTTGACCGGAGGACCGGCGTCTTCAGCACCAGCCCTGTGCCCATGAGGCTCGGGACCAGGACGGCGGCAGGGACCGGCGTCGTGATCGCGGTGGTCCCGCGCGCCGAGCGAAGCACGTCCGCCGAGGCGAGCCCCTTCTTCAGCACGATCGATCGGGTGAAACCCGACGCAGCGTGATCGGGATCCATCTCGGCGACATAGCCCGGGCTGCGGGAGCTCTCGAAGCCGAACGTGTTGCCGTTGGCGGATGCTGAATGCCGCCAGGCCGACTCGATGCCGCCGCGGCCGGCAAGGACGGCCCGCAGCATATGGTTCGGGTCGTCGTACGCCTCGGCGACGACCGCCGCCGCGCCCGCCTTCACGAAGCCCGCAGCGAAGTTGTCGACGCGTTGCTTGGCCATCGACAGCGTGCCCTCGGCCGATCCGGGTTCGCTGTTGCCCGACGCGTAGCAGAGATGGTTCAGCAAGACGACCGCGTTCGGTGCGAGACGGATGCTCTGGGCGATGGGTCCCTCGCCGAAGTACTGATGCGCGGTGTCGCCACTACCGGCCGTCGGGTTGAGCCCGAAGCCATTCTGGCTCGGCGGGTAGAGCGCGTTTCGATACGGGCTCGGCCAGCCGTTCCCGTGGCCCATATAGACGACGACGCTCGCTCCCTGGAGCGCGTCCTTGACGGCCGGCCACGTCGCGTTCGGGGAGTAGATCTCGGTGACGTCGGGGGTGTACCGACGGGCGACCGACGCCGCCGCGCGCGCCTCGGATCGGTACCGGTCGGTCGCTGCGCCCGAGGGCCCGACGATCAGGACGACCTTCGGAACGCCGGTCGACGGTGACGCGGCGAGCGCGCTGACAGGCGCGATCACCCAGACGCCAAGCATGGCGACCAGGAGACCGACGATCACCCGTCTCACGACAGCCTGCACTCCACGTCAGGCAACCCCCAATGACCGGCGGCCGCACGCGCGGTTTCGCCAGGGCGAGAAGCCTAGTCCTCGCGCGTGATTCGGACCATAGCCAAGCGCCCTCGACCCACCGTTATCCACGCGATAACCGCGACTCATCTGTCGGTTTCGGTGCCACCAGGCACCAGTCAGCCCTTCCGGGCGTCCGGCGTACCATCGAGCCATGCCCAACCGGCTTGCCGGAGAGACGAGTCCCTACCTGCTCCAACATGCGAACAATCCCGTCGATTGGATGCCGTGGGGCCCCGACGCGTTGGCTCGCGCGAGGCTCCTCGACCGGCCGATCTTCCTGTCGATCGGCTATGCCGCCTGCCACTGGTGCCATGTCATGGAGCGCGAATCCTTCGAGGACGAGACGACCGCCCGTGTCCTGAACGACCGTTTCGTGTCGATCAAGGTGGACCGCGAGGAGCGCCCCGACCTCGACGCGATCTACATGAGCGCCGTCCAGGCGATGACCGGCAGCGGCGGTTGGCCGATGTCCGTCTTCCTGACGCCCGAGGGCCGACCGTTTTACGGCGGGACCTACTTCCCCGATGAGCCGCGGCACGGGATGCCGTCCTTCCGGCAGGTGCTTGACGGTGTATCGGAGGCCTGGCGGACCCAGCGTGACGAGGTGACAGCCGCGGGTCAGCGATTGACGTCTGCGCTGGTCGATAGCGCGCGGACGGCGGTCCCCGGTGGCGACGCGGTGATCGATGCCGGGTTCTTCCGCGTCGTCGACGCGGCGCTGGACGAACGGTTCGATGCGCGCAACGGGTCGTGGGGCGGCGCTCCCAAGTTCCCCCAGCCGATGACGCTCGAGTACCTGTTGCGGCGCATCGTCGCCGGCGATCCTTCGCCCGGCGCCAAGGTCCGCTTCACGCTCGACAAGATGGCCGATGGCGGGATCCGCGACCAGCTGGGCGGCGGCTTCCATCGCTACGCGACGGACACCCGGTGGCTCGTCCCGCACTTCGAGCAGATGCTCTACGACAACGCGCAGCTCGCGCGCGTATACCTCCATGCTTCTATGGCGTCCGCGGGGGTCGATTCCGTTCGATACGAGTCCGTCGCGGTCGGCGTACTCGACTACATGCTTCGTGAGTTGCGTCGTGACGACGGTGCATTCGCGTCGAGCCAGGACGCCGACACGGAGGGCGAGGAGGGCGCCACGTTCACCTGGCGCGCTGCCGAGATCCGTGATGTCCTCGGTGACGACGAGGCGTTCGAGCGGTTCGCGTCGGCGTGCGGCGTGGCCGAGGGCGGCAACTGGGAGGGCGTGACGATCCTCTCTCGCGTCTGGCCAAGCCCGACAGAGCCCCCGACCCGCGAAAATGCAGACGTCGAGGCGTCACTGGCTTCCTCGCGTGCGGCCCTGCTGGCCGCGCGGGCAGGCCGCGCGCAGCCGGCTCGCGATGACAAGGCGCTGGCGGCCTGGAATGGCCTCGCGATCGCAGCCTTCGCGGAGGCCGGCCGGATGCTCGGGGAGGAGCGGTACACGGTCGCGGCCATCGATGCGGCGGAAGCGATCGTCGCCGGGTTGCTCGGCGAGGACGGCTCGTTGCAGCGCTCCTGGAAGGACGGGCGAGCGGTCGGCGCAGGGGTCCTCGAGGACTACGCCGACCTGGCGGAGGGGCTGCTCGCGCTGTACGAGACGACCTTCGACGAGCGCTGGTTCACGCTCGCGCGCGGTCTCGTGGACACCATCCTCGAGAAGTTCGCCGATCCCGACGGCGGTTTCTTCGATACCGCCACCGATCACGAGCAGCTCATCACTCGTCCTAAGGACGCGCAAGACAACGCGACCCCATCGGGCGCCGCGATGGCGACGACGGTCCTGCTGCGCATCGCGGCGTTCACCGGCGAAGGCCGGTATCGGACCGCGGCAGAACGGGCGATCGGCACGGTCGCACCGCTGATGGCGCGCTACCCGACCGCCTTCGCCCAGTGGCTCGTCGCGGCCGCCTTCGCGGCCGGTGATGCGGTCGAGGTCGCGGTCATCGGCGATCCGTCAGATGCCGAAACACAGGCGGTGTTCTCCCCGGTCTGGGCGGAGTGGCGGCCGTTCCAGGTCCTCGCCGTCGCACGGGCGGACGATGCCGGCCCCTCGACGATCGCGCTGCTTCACGATCGTCCGCAGATCGATGGTCGCCCGACCGCGTATGTCTGCCGCGACTTCGTCTGTCAGCTGCCCGTCACGTCGGCGGCCGCCCTGACCGATCAGCTTCGTCCCCAGCCCGCATAGCGTGTCGGAACCCCGGCCTGCCGCGACCGTCGTCCTGCTGCGACCCGGTCGCGACGGGCTCCTGGCGTTGCTGACGCATCGCCCGCCATCGATGGCCTTCGCGCCCGATGTCCACGTCTTCCCGGGTGGCAGGGTGGACGAGGCGGACCTCGACGCGAGCGTCCAGGCGCGCAGCGTGACCTCCCCGGAAGCGGCCGCCACGGCTCTTGGGGGCGACCTTCCGCCGGTCGATGCGCTCGGCGCGTACATCGCCGCGATCCGCGAGGCCTTCGAGGAGGTCGGGATCCTGCTGGCCGACCACGACGCGGGCGCGGATCTTGGCGATGCGCGGGCGACGCTGCTGGCGTCGGCCGCGGCGTGGCCATCGATCGTCGACCGGCTGGACCTTCGCTTGCGGACGGACCTGCTCGTGCCGCTCTCACGATGGGTCACGCCACCGATCCTGGAGCGGCGGTTCGACGCGCGGTTCTTCGCGGCAGCCATGCCCGACGACGCCGATGCGACGTTGATCGGCGATGAGGTCGTTGCGCACGCGTGGCACCGACCGATCGACGCGCTCGAGTCGATGGGCCGTGGCGAGCTCGCGATGTGGCTGCCGACATCCACGACGCTCGCGCAGCTCCTGTGGGTCTCGTCGGTCGACGAGATCCGGTCGTCGATGGCGCCGGGGAGGTTGGGCGAGGTCGAGGTGGAAGAGGTCGGCGACGCCGTCGTGCGGATCGGGATGCCGGCGGGTGGCGGCGTCGCCGGTCAGCCCGTGAACGCGTATCTCGTCGGCCACCGCTGGTTCGTGCTGGTGGATCCGGGAGACCCGACCGGGCCAGCGCTCGACGTCGCGGTCGTGGAGGCGAGGCGACGCGGTGGCCGGATCCATGCGATCGCGTTGTCGTCGGCGGTGCCGGACCACGCCGCCGGTGCCGAGTCGTTACGGGAGCAGTTCGGACTTGATGTCCTCGTCGGTCCGGGTGGAGGGCGGTTCCTGCCGCATCCGGTCGTCGAGCTGGCGGACGGAGCGCTGATCGAGGCGGGGGACGTGCCGCTACGCGTGATCGCAACGCCGGGTCTCGAGCGCGAGGGACTCGCGTTCATCGTGGGCGATGGGCAGTTCGTCCTCACGGGCGATCTCGATGGAGAGCGAGCAGCGCGGTCGATCTTCGGGCCGGTCGATGAGGGCGTCTGGCGGCAGTCGGTCACCCGGCTTCGATCCGCGGCGCCCGACGCTCGGTGGCTCGGTGGACACCGCGCCCTAGACTCCGAGTCGTGACAGAGCCCTCGAGCGTCAAGCCGTTCCCCGATGCGCGTCCCCCACACCTGCCGGACACCCTGACGCGCTTGTCGCCGTGGGTGCTGTTCTTCGTCGCCATCGTTGCGCTGCAGCTCTGGCGGCTGGTCCAGGCATGGCAGCCGTCGGTCATTCCCGGGGATGTCCGATCCGCGATCGAGTACATCCTGTCGTGGGTACCGGCGCTGACGGCGCCCCTGATCGGCGTCGCCCTGTTCTATCGGCATCCGGACGCTCGCGTGAGCCTGCGCGTCCTCGTGTTCGGGGTGATCCTGCTGTCCTTCGGTGAGCTGATGAGCGCGTTCCAGGAACCGATCCGCGACTTCCTTCGCGGGCTCGCTCCCGCGGACGACCCGACGCTGCTGGCCGAGACGCCAGCCGAGTTCGCCTTCCGCGTCTTCACGCTCTTGGTGACGATCTTCGGGCTGCTCTATGTCGGGGCCGGGCTTTCCAGCGCACGGGCTCACGAGGCGACCAAGGCCGAACGACCGCTCACCGTCTGGCTGGCGGCGCTCGCCGGCGTCGGATCGATCGTCAGCCTGACCGCCTTGTCGGCGCTTCCCGCCGATTCGACGCCGATGCTGACCATCCAGGTGATCATCGGCGTGGTCCTCAGCGCCGTCGTCACCTTCGCGTGGGCGTATCTGGCGGTCGTGACGATCAGCGGGTGGATCGCCCGTGAGGCGCCGCGTCGAGCCTGGGGCGTCGCTGCCCTCGCCACGACGATCCTGTTCGGGTTCCGCCTGATCTTCCCGGCGCTCAGCCTCGTGCCATTCGGTCCGGACTCCGGGCCGATCCTGTCGCTCCTCGCCTATGTCTCGTGGACGGCGTGGGCCCTGCTCATCGTCGCGTTCGCGCTCGGGCTGCCGGCCACGCCGGGATCGGTGTCCGAGGCGGACGCCGACGCTACGGGCGATCCACCGGCAGTGACTTCACCAGGTTCCGCAGGAGATTGAGGCCTTCGTCGACCTGCTCGGTCGTCGCGTAGGGGCCTGGCATCAGGAAGCACGGTCGACCGGCGAGGGCCATCCCCGCGATGTGACCCCAGTGCTCCTCGAGCGTCCGTCCAGCCGCGATCTGGGCGGCGCGCTTGTAGATGAACACGACCGCGCCCGGCCGCCATAGGGCGATCTTCTGCCACAGCGGCCCGACCCCTGCCCGCAGCTCATCGTCGGGCGCCTCGTCGCGTGGACTCGGTCGCTTGATGAGGTCGGTGATGCCGTGGCCCGCAGCGATGAGCGCGTCGTCGGCGGCCTCGATCGCGGTAGCGGCCGGGATGATGCCTGTATGCATCAATCGTTGCCAGAAGCGTTGGCCGATCCGGCCCTGAAGGTAGTGCCCGGCTTCGACGCTGACTGGTGACGGGTTGAGCCCGACGAACAGGAGCTTGTCGCGGAGTGGTGGGAGGTCGGCGAGGGTCATGATCGAGGCGCCGGCGATCTCGACGATGGTGCGGTGAGGGCCGGGATCCGGGCGATGCGTGAGAGCGGCGAGTTCGTCGGGCGTCACCCGAGCGTCAGACCGTGCCCGGCGGTGTGTGGTCGCTGGACGGTTCGTCCGCAGGTGGAGCCACGGGCGGAGCCGGGGTCGTCGCGGGCATCGGCGCGGGCGGCGCTTCAGGTGCGGCGGCGACGCGATCTTCGGGGTCGGTCGTCGTGCGAGCCTGGATCTCCGTCTGCGCCTTGGCTGCCTCCTCGCGCGCTTCCTTGACGCCGCGGCCGAAGGCCTTTCCGAGCTGCGGCAGGGTTTTCGGCCCCCGCCACACGATCACGGCCACCAGGATGATGACAAGCACGATCCATAGATCCATCGCCGGATGGTAACGCGGGCGAGAGTCGGTATCGTGCCCGAGTGCTCCTGGTCTTCGGCCCCCGTTCGACCGACTACGACTTCGGGCCCGACCACGTCCTGACGCCGCGTCGGTTCGGACCGGGCATCGACCTGCTTCGCGCAGTCGGCGCCGAGCCGGGGCTCGCCCCGGACCCTGCGCCGGATGCCGATCTGCGGCTGTGCCACGTCCAGGAGTACATCGAGGTCGTTCGCCGCTTCTCCGTCGACCCGTTCGGACCGATGGAGGCCGGGATCGGCTGGGGCGACAACCCCCCGTTCGCCGACATGCATGAGGCGTCGGCAGCTGTGGCCGGTGGATCGATGCGGGCGATGGAGGCGATCCTCGACGGGCGGGTCGAGCATGCCTTCCATCCGGGCGGCGGCCTCCACCACGCGATGCGCGCGCGTGCCTCCGGTTTCTGCATCTACAACGACCCCGCGCTGGCGATCGCCCGTGCCCGTCGCGATGGCTTGCGGGTGATGTACATCGACCTCGATGTGCATCACGGCGATGGGGTGCAGGCGCTGTTCTGGGAGGACCCAGGCGTCCTCACGTTCTCGATCCACGAGAGTGGTCGATACCTGTTCCCGGGTACCGGCGACGTCGACGAGGTCGGGGAGGGCGCCTCCGCCGGAACGGTCGTGAACGTGAGCCATGTCGCTGCAAACACTGCACAGACTTCGGAAGGAAAGGACATCCTGCCGGACCTGGCAGCCGCAGACGACCGCTACTATCCGATGCCTGATATGACGGACCAGGCCGAGTTAACATTCCCGGCCCCACCCCGCAAAGCGGGCGCCGAACGAACGGTGTTTCTCCACAGCCGCGGCTGGTATCAACTGCATCTGCGGAACCAGGGTCCGCCGGATCTGACCACATTCAACAAGATCCTGACGATTCCGGGCGCGGCCGTGCAGTTCGCGGCGGATCGCTTCACGGAGTGGCAGCGCGGTGACATCCGTTAGCGGGCCCGCAGTTGAGTCGTCGCGGGAGCGAATAGAGTATGTCCGCGGATGGTTGCCCGCGCCGCCAATCGTGCTCCTGCCGGGGCTGTTCGCCGGTAGCTGGATCTGGACGCCGGCTATGAATCACTTGGCTGCTTTGGGATATAGCATCCTGCAAATCGTGGAGCCCTTCGCTGCGCTAGACACCAAGACTGCTTCCATCGATGTATTGCGGCGGATGCTGATTGACGCGCTCGATGAGCACGGAATCGAGCGCGCTGTTCTGTGCGGCAACTCCCTGGGGGCGCTGGTGGCGCTGGACATAACGGCCCGCCATCCAGATCGGGTCAAGGCCCTGGTAATTAGCGGATGCCCGGGCTTGGGGGAAACTCCCAACCTGGGGCTGCGCCGCAGCGGGGACATGTCGCGGCACAATGCTGATTTCATCGCGGATCAGTTGTTTTACGACCGCTCGGCGATCCCTGAAGCGTTGATTGAAAGAAGCTTTGCGGTGGCTCTCGACCGGCGGTGCGCGATGAATATGCTGCGCTACGTGCTGGCCATCCGCAAATATAACGTGAGGGAATGCCTGGTGCGGATCCAGTGTGAGGTTTCGATGATCTGGGGGGAGCA
>Ga0207678_10006211_pt1 | contig 10615 bp, 3 predicted proteins | sample KBSC63metaG_FD_184319 | JGI IMG/M metagenome (GOLD analysis project Ga0207678, IMG submission 184319) | Corn rhizosphere microbial communities from Kellogg Biological Station, Michigan, USA - KBS C6-3 metaG (SPAdes) (version 2) | ecosystem: Host-associated > Plants > Roots > Rhizosphere > Soil ...
GCGGAGATCGGGGACAGTGTCCCGTATCTCCCGTTCGCGGACGCGTTCCGCGCCGCGCCGCCGCACGTCGAGGCGGCCATCAAGACGCGCCCGGCGCTGTCTCGCCTGCTCCCGGACGGCGGCGAGCAGGCGGAGGGGGCAGACTGGGCGGGCCTGGCGCGCCAGCAGATGTTCGGCGGCGTGCTCAGCCTGCTGTCCGAGCTTGCCGCCGACAGCCCGGTCCTCCTGGTCATCGAGGACCTGCACTGGGCCGACGTCACCACGCGCCACCTGGTCACGTTCCTCGCCCGCATGCTGCACCGCGAGAGCGTCGCGATCATCGGGACGTACCGCACCGACGACCTGCACCGCCGTCACCCGTTGCGCAGCGTGATCGCGGAGCTGATCAGGCTGCCCATGGTCGCGCTCGTCGAACTCGGGCCGCTGCCCGCCGCTGCGCTGGCCGAGATCTTGTCCAACGCGCTGAACGCCCCGTTCCCCCTGTCCGCCGCCACCCTTAACTCCCTTGTGGAGCGAGCGGAGGGGAACGCCTACTACGCCGAGGAGCTCCTGACCGCGTCGTCGTGCACCGAGGGCACGGACGGCACGCTGCCGACCGGGCTGGCCGAGCTGCTGCTGTCGCGCGTGGAACGCGTGTCGGATGCGGCACAGCAGGTGCTGCGGGCAGCGGCCGTCGCCGGCGGTAGTGCCGCCGACGACCTGGTCCGGGCCGCCTCCGGGCTGCCCGACGACGCATACGAGGCGGCGGTCCGCGAGGCGGCTGGCCACCAGTTGCTGGCGCCTGACGGGCCCGACGGGTACCGGTTCCAGCACGCGCTCCTGCGCGAGGCGGTATACGGCAACCTGATGCCAGGCGAGCGAACGCGGCTGCACGCCCGGCTCGCGAGCCTGCTCGCCGACGTACCCGGTGCCGCCGCCGAACTCGCGCACCACAGCATGGCGAGCCACGACATCCCCGGCGCGTTCACCGCCTCGGTCCGGGCCGGCATCGAGGCGGAGCGCATCGGTGCTCCCGCCGAAGCGCACCGCCACTACAACGTGGCCTTGGAACTCTGGGTGCGGGTAGCGGGAGCGGAACGGCTCGCGGGCATGACGCGCGGCAAGCTCGGCCTGAAGTCCGCGCTGGCCGCTGCGGCGAGCGGCGACGTGCCCCGCGCCGTGCACCTGCTCCGGCACATCCGTGACTGGGTGCCCCGCGAGACAGGAGACACGAAGGACACCGAACTGCGCTGCCGGATCGGGGAGCGGCTCGCGTACCACCTGCTGCAGAGCGAGAACACACAGTGGTACGCCGAGGCCCTCGACGTAGCCGGGGCGACCGTGCGGGAGACGCTGGACGAGCCGCCGACCTGGTACCGGGCGCGCGCCATGGCGACCTACGCGATCGCGCTGATGGCGGCGCACCGCTACGACGACGCCCGGGACTGGGCCAGCCGTGCCCGGGAGGCGGCCCGCGCCGCCGGGCCGGCCTCTGCCTCTGTGGAGGCGGACGCGCTGGCCACGACCGGGCAGCTCGCCCTCCGGACCGGCAGCTCGGGTGAGGCGATCGGCATGTTCACCGCCGCGATCGAGCAGGCGGGAGCGGCAGGGGCGGTCAGCGTCCGGCTGCGGGCCGTCTACCAGCTAGCCGCGGAGCACCTGGCGCGCGGCGAACTCGTCAAAGCGGGCAGTCTCGCCCACCGCGGGATGGAATGGGCGGACGCGGAAGGGCTCGGCCTCGCCCCGTTCGGCTTGGAGCTGCAGCACCTGCACTTCCAGGCGCACTTCGCCGAGGGGCGGTGGGACGCCACGCAGGAGGTGGCGGACGGGTTCCCGGTCCTGGTCACCAGGCAGTCCGAGGCGGTGCTGTCCGCGATGGCGCTGTTCATCGACGTGGCCCGGGGCAACCCGACGGTCGCCGAACGGCGGACTTGGCTGGAGCCGTTCTGGGGCGACGTCTTCGTCGCGTACATCGCGCGCGGGATCCTCGCCGAGCATGCCCTGTGGCAGGGAGACTGCGCGAGTGCCCTGGCAGAGGCGGAAGCCGCGATCGACGCGGACGCGTGGCCCGCCCACAGCCCGTCGGTGATCCGGGTGACGGCGATCGCTCTCGCGGCACGGGCCGGCCGGGCGGCACAGTTGCGGGCGGCCGGGGACGCAGCCGGCGCGGACGCGGAAGCCGCCGCTGGCGCCGCGCTGCTCGCTGTCGCCAGGGACGGCGCCCGCTACCCCGCCCGGCCCAAGGCGGTGCTCGGGCCGGAGGGCCGCGGCTGGCTCGCCCGCTGCGAGGCCGAGTACGCCCGCCTCACCGGGGTGAACTCCCCGGATGCCTGGCAGCGGGTCCTCGCCGAGTTCGGGCCCGGCTACGTGTACGAGACAGCGCGCACCCAGTGGCGGCTGGCCGAGGCGCTGGTGGAAGCCGGGCGCCGCGACGAGGCCGTCGCCGTCTGGCGCGCGGCGCGCGACACCGCGTCCCGGCTGCGGGCGGCGCCCCTCGGCACGGCCCTCGACGACTTGGCGCGTCGGGCCCGCCTGGACCCCGGGAACGGGAACCGGGGCGGGCACGGCAACGGCTCAGGCGGCAGGAACCCGCTCGCCGCGCTGACCGGCCGGGAACGCGAGGTGCTGACCCTGCTCGCCAAAGGCATGTCCAACCGTGAGATCGGCACCGAACTGTTCATCACCCCGAAGACGGCGAGCGTCCACGTCTCCAACATCCTCGGCAAGCTAGGCGCGGCCAGCCGCACGGAAGCGGCCGCGATCGCCTACCGCGAGGGCGCCTAGCACAGCCATCCGGCTGAGCCTGGTCCCGCCGTGCGGCAAGAGGCAGGATGAAATGCTCGGCTGCCCCTACCACTTCACGGCGGGGAGCGCGTCGGTTCACGGCGGGGAGCGCGCTAAGCCGCGTATTCCGTCTCGCCGACGAAGGCGGCCCACAGGCCGGCGTAGACGCCGCCCCGCTCAACGAGCTCATCGTGGGTGCCGATCTCGGCGACCTTGCCGTGGTCCATCACGATGATCCGGTCCGCGCGCGCCGCCGTGGTCAGCCGGTGGGCGACGACGATCGTCGTGCGCCGTGCGGCCAGCTGATCGGTGGCCGCATTGACGGCGGCCTCCGACGCCAGGTCGAGCGCCGCCGTGGCCTCGTCAAGCAGCAGGATGTCGGGGTCGGCGAGTTCGGCCCGCGCCAGGGCGATGAGCTGGCGCTGCCCGGCCGACAGGTTCCGGCCGCGTTCCCCGACCTCGTGGTCGTAGCCGTCGGGCAGCGCGGTGATCATGTCATGCGCCCCGACGGCGCTGGCCGCCGCCTGGATCTCGTCCATCGACGAGTCCGGGCGCGCGTACGCGATCGCCTCCGCCACCGAGCCGCGGAACAGGTACGCCTCCTGCGGCACCACCCCAAGCCGGTGCCGGAACTCTGTGAGGTCGTACATCCGCACGTCGACGCCGTCGACCAGGACGGCCCCGCTTGTCACGTCGTAGAAGCGGGCCATCAGCTTGACGATCGTGGACTTGCCCGCGCCCGTCTGGCCGACGAGCGCCACGGTCTCACCGGGCGTGATCGTGAACGACACCCCGGCGATCGCCTCGCCGGCGGCCTTCGCGTCAACGTCCGCGCCGTCGAACGTGGATCCGCTGCCGTAAGCGAACCGCACGTCGCGCAGTTCGATCCGGCCGGTGAACCCGGTCGCCGGGATCGGCAGCGGGTCAGCCGCGTCCGGCACGGTGGTGCGCAGCCGCAGCAGCTCCTTGATGCGCCCCAGGCCGACGGCCGCCTGCTGGTAGCCGTCGAAGACCTGCGACAGCTGCTGGATGGGCGAGAACACCATGTCGATGTACAGCAGGTAGGCGATCAGCGCGCCGACCGTCAGCGCCCCGGAGCGGACGTCGTGCACCGCGACGACAAGCACCAGCGCGGCCGCGACCGTGGACAGCGTCTGCACGAACGGGAAGTACAGCGCGATGTACCGCTGTGCCCGCAGCCGCGAGTCGCGGTAGGCGAACGACCGCCCGGCGAACCGGTCCAGGTTCGCGCCTTCGCGGCGGAACGCCTGGGTGACCCGCAGCCCCGCCACGTTCTCCGCGAAGTCCGCGTTCACGACCGACACCCGCTCGCGCGCCTCGTTGTACGCCTGCGAGGACTTCACCCGGAAGACTACGGTCGCCGCCGCGAGCACCGGCACGATCGCCAGCACCAGCAGCCCCAGCTTCACGTTGATCACCAGCATTGCCGCGAGCACCCCGAAGAACGTCAGCACCGACGACACCATCGTCACCAGGCCGGTCTGCAGGAACGTCGACAGCGCGTCCACGTCGGTGGTCATGCGGGTCATGATCCGCCCGGACATCTCCCGCTCGTAGAAGTCAAGGCCGAGCCGCTGCAGCTGCGCGAAGATCTTCACCCGCAGCGTGTACAGCAGCCGCTCGCCGTTGCGCCCGATGACCATCTGCGAGGCGATGTTGACCAGCCAGTCGCCGAATATGATCGCGAACCCGATCAGCGCCATCAGCACCACCATGTGGTACACCCGCGCCTGCACGCCCCCGTTGATCCCGCCTCGCACCAGCGCGGGCAGCGCGAGGTTGGCGCCGGCGTCGAGCCCGTTGAGCACGAGCCCGGCGACCAGCGCGAGCGCGATCGGCTTCAGCAGCTTGCGCAGCGTGAACGAGGTGTCGCCCGCCCGCGCCTGCGCGAGGCTCACCTTGGGCTTGTCCTTGATCGGCGGCAGCGCGTCGACCCTGGCGAGCAGCTCAGGACTCGGCGGCACTGACCCGATCATGCCGTCCATGTGACTGGCCCCGGCGCGCCCGGCGCGCCCGCCGACGACACGGACCGCACCAGCACCCCCCGTGCCCGGCGTCGCCGTGAGCGCCCGCGCCGCCGCCCGGTCGAAGGTCTTTTGCGATCCAGAACGGCCGCGTGCTCGGCGCCCGCCCCGACCGTTACCTGCCGTAAGGGGGACAGCCCTCGGGGCGGGTTCGCTCGCGGTCGCCAGGTCCCCGGCGTCCACCCCCTCGACGCCGTCACCAGGTCCGGTGATCAGGATCCGGTACAGCTCGCAGCGCGCGGTCAGCTCGGCGTCTGTGCCGATGTCCGCGACCTGGCCGTCCGCGGTGAGCACGGCGATCCGGTCGGCGAGGTTCAGCGTGGACTTCCGGTGCGCGATCAGCAGCGTGGTCCGCCCGGCCATCACGCGGTGCAGCGTCGCGTGGATCTCCGCCTCGATCCGCGGGTCCACCGCCGACGTGGCGTCGTCGAGCAGCAGCAGCCGCGGGTTGGTGATGAGCGCGCGGGCGAGCGCGACCCGCTGCCGCTGCCCGCCGGAGAGCGTCATCCCCTGCTCGCCCACCACCGTGTCGTAGCCGTCCGCCAGCTCGCGGATGAAGTCATCGGCCTCGGCGGCCTTGGCGGCGGCGATGACCTGCTCGTCGGTGGCGTCGGGCTGGCCGTAGGCGATGTTCGCCTTCACCGAGTCGGAGAACAGGAAGGACTCCTCCATGACCATGCCGATCGCCGACCGCAGCGACTGCTGGGTGACGTCGCGCACGTCGTACCCGCCGACCTTCACCGCACCGGCGCGCACGTCGTAGAACCGGGGGAGCAACAGGGAGAGCGTCGACTTGCCCGAGCCCGACGGCCCGATGACGGCGACGGTCTCGCCGGCCTTGACCTCAAGCGACAGCCCGCGCAGCACCGGCTGCGACGGTACGTAGCCGAACTTCACGTCCTCGAACGTGATCCCGTTCGCGTCGTCCGGCAGCTCGATGGCGTCGGGCTTGTCGTTGATGACCGGCTTGGAGTCGATGACCTCGAACACCCGGATGACGCTGGCGCGGGCCTGCTGGCCGATGGTGATGAGCGCGGTGAGCATCCGCACGGGACCGGTGAGCAGCGCGAGGTAGGTGGAGAAGGCGAGGAAGGTACCCAGGGAGATATTGCCCCTGATGGCGAGCCAGCCGCCAAGCGCGAGGATCCCGATGAGCCCGAGCGAGGGGATCGCGGTGAGCGCGGGGTTGTACCTGGCGGTGAACCGGATCATGCGCAGCCGGGAGCCGAAAAGCTCTTCGCTCGCCGCCTCCATCCGCTCCATTTCTTGCTCTTCCTGGCCGAACCCCTTGACGACGCGGACGCCGCCGACCGTTTCGTCAACGATCCCGGCGACCTCGCCGACGACCTGCTGCGCGTGCCAGGACGCGGGGAACAGCTTCTTGCGCGATGCCGAGGCGATCAGGAAGAGCGAGGGCGCGACCGCGACCGCGACGAGGGCAAGCAGCGGCGATAGCACGAACATGATGACGAGGGAGAAGACGAACATCAGGATGGAGCCGAAGATCAGCGGCATCCACGCCAACAGCCCCTGCACCATGTTGATGTCGGAGATGGACCGGCCGACTAGCTGGCCGGTGTGGATCTCGTCCTGCCGCGCCCCGTCGAGGTTGGACAGCGACTCGAACAGGTCAGTCCGCATGGAGTGCTGCACGTCGAGGGCGACCTTGCCGCCTCTATACCGCCGCATGTAAACCCCAGCGAAGTTCGCGGCGGCGGCGATCAGCAGCCCGGTCGCCAGCGGCCAGACAGACTCCTTGTGGGTGACGATGACGTCGTCGATGATGTTCCGCTGCAGCAGGGGGATGATCAGCGAAGCCACCGAGTAGAGGACCGCCCCGGTCAGCGCGATGACCACATCGCGCTTGAACCGCCAGCAGTACCCCACCAGCCGTCCCAGCCAGCGAGACTCGTTGGATGGCTGCGCCGCATCGTGCTGTTTCCCGCTCTTGCTCAATGCCACTCCGCGTCGCCCTCGTTCCGCCTCGAACCCGGCGCCGCCAACCGCCGGTCCTACTCCACGCCAAAGTCCTGTAACACAGTAAAGAGATAATTCATTTCCCGAGCTAACGATTTTTCTAACAGATCAACGGCGGGTACGCTACTGTCGGCGCATGTCTGGCGCACCCCGCCGTCGTAACCCCCGGTCAGCCGCCGCTTGCGCGCGGCCTCCTCGAAGACCTCCGCCTCGTCGTCCGCGCGGAACTTGAGCCCGGCCGCTGCGACGATCCAGCCGTCCATCGACAGCCCCTGTCGCTCCGCCGACTCCTTGATCGCCTCAGCCAGTTCTGGAGCGAAAGTCACGCCCACCGTGACCTTCACCCTTCGATCGTACGGTGGGACTTCCCTAGGCCCAGGGGACTTCCCCAAGCCCAGGGGAATTTCCCGGCGCCTAATCTCCAGGCGCCCAATTTCCCGGCGCATCCGAACCGTAGCGCCCCGAGCCAACATCCTGCCTTTGCCAATGACAACACGTTGCCAATAGCCTTTGCGCGACGGCGTGCGGCTTCATCCTCGTCAACCCGCAGCCCGGAAACATCAACGTTGAATGTCAAATGCTGTGCAAGAATTAACTACGACATGGCGCGGGTGAATGCAAGCTGCAACGGGGACGCTTCGCCCTGGCCCGTGCATTGCGGTCACTCGGGCCGGCTACCGGCACAACCCGCAGCCTGCAGCCCCGAGAGCAGCCCAGCCGCTCGAATGCACCCCCCTGACCTATACCACTGAACACCAGTCTCAGGCGACCAGCAGGTCCCACACGGCCCTCAGCCGCTCACCCGAGCCAAACGCCATCCGCAGCCGCTCTTCTCGGTTTAGCGGCGCGGCACGGACCCCTAAATCCGCCGCATTTGTCTCTCGTGCATCGTGCCGGCCGGTTAACGTGGAAGATCTGCAGTAAGTGGAAGAAAAACACGTGCTGCACGTGTTTTTCTTCCACTTACTGAAAAGGTTCCGCGGTAATCGAGAGGGAGCGCGCGCTGCGGTTCTATAGGGCTGTTTACCGTGTTCGGTGCCGGCCTTCGCTGTGGGGCTGGGGTTCCGCCGGCCCCGATCACCGGGCGGGGAATGTCAGAGGGCTTCGCTACCGTCCTTGCCATGCGGTTCCTGCATACCTCTGACTGGCACCTTGGGCGGTCCCTGCACCGGGCTGACCTGCGGGCGGCGCAGGCCGGCTTCCTCGACCACCTCGTCGAGGTTGCGCGGGCCGAACGGGTGGACGCCGTGCTGGTCGCCGGCGACGTCTACGACCGTGCGATCCCGCCGGTGGACTCCGTGGCCCTGTACGAGGACGCGCTCGCCCGGTTGCGCGCGACCGGCGCGCGGGTGGTGCTGATCAGCGGTAACCACGACTCCGCCCGTCGGCTTGGCGTCAACAGTTCGCTCATCGACGCCTCAGGCGTGCACCTGCGCACCAGGCCCGCCGCCCTGGCGGACCCGATACTGCTGCCGGACTCCCGCGGCGAGGTCGCCGTCTACGGCGTGCCGTACCTTGAGCCGGCGCTGGGCCTTCCTGAACCAGGTGTCCCGGAAGACGGCGATGCCGGCACCGGTACCCATGAAGCCGTCCTCCGCAAGGCGGTGCACCGCATCCGCGCCAACGCGCTCGCCCGGGGGGTGGCCCGCACGATCGTCATGGCGCACGCCTGGGTGGCCGGGGGAGCGTCGGAGGAGGAACGGCACCGGGATGCCGAGCGGGCCAGGAGCGACTCCGAGCGGGATATCTCGGTGGGCGGCATCGGCTACGTCCCGGCGAGCCTGTTCGACGGGTTCAGCTACGTCGCGCTTGGCCACCTGCACGGCAAGCGGACCCTGGCCGAGAACCTGCGGTACTCCGGTTCCCCGCTGCCCTACTCGTTCTCCGAGAAGGACCACCGGAAGGGCACCTGGCTCGTCGAGGTCGGGTTGGACGGCAAGGCCAGCGCCGCATGGGTCCCCGCCCCGGTGCACAAGCGGCTGGCCACGCTCACCGGGCACCTCGACGACCTGCTGACCTCCCGCGCGCACGACGAGCACGAGGATGACTACGTCGCGGTGACCCTCACCGACACCGCGCGCCCCGAAGGGGCGATGGACAAGCTCCGCGCCCGGTTCCCGCACATCCTCACGCTTGAGTTCAAGCCGGAGGGCGTCACCGCGGACAAGCGCAGCTACGGGCAGAAGGTCAAGGGCCGCGACGACCTCACGGTCGCCGCCGAGTTCGTCAGGCACGTGCGCAACACCGCTGCCACCGTCCCCGAACGCGAGCTCCTCGCGGCGGCGTTCGCCGCGGCCAGGGAAGGCGGGAACCGCTAATGCGCCCGCACCGCCTCCGGGTGACCGCCTTCGGCGCGTTCGCCGGCACCGAGCAGGTCACGTTCGATGACCTGGAAGGCCTGTTCCTGCTCCACGGCGAGACCGGCGCGGGCAAGACGACGCTGCTCGACGCGATCGCGTTCGCCCTGTACGGCCGGGTGCCGGGGGAGCGCGGTACCGCCAGGCGGCTGCGCTCCGACCACGCGTCCCCCGGCACCGCGACCGAGGTGGAGCTTGAGGCGACGATCGGCGGCCGTCGCCTGCGCATCACCCGCAAGCCAGAACAAGCGCGCCCGAAGAAGACAGGCACCGGCACCACGACGGAGCAAGCCTCGGTCCGCCTCGCCGAACTCGCGCCTGACGGCACCTGGGAGTCGAAGTCGACGCGGATCGGCGAGGTCGACGCCGAGATCGAAAACCTCATGGGCATGTCTGCCAGCCAGTTCTTCCAGGTGGTCCTCCTCCCGCAGGGCGAATTCGCCAAGTTCCTGCGCGCCGACGCCAAAGACAAGGAAGCCCTGCTGCAGAAGCTGTTCGGCACCGACCGCTTCCGCAAGGTCGAGGACTGGCTAGCCGACCGCCGCCGCGCCACCGACAAGGACGTAGCGGCCGCCCAAGACGGGCTCAGCCAGCTCATAGCGCGCATTGCCCAGGCGGCCGGCACCACCGTCCCTGACTCCGCCGCCGTGCTTGACTCGCCCGAGTTGGCCGAGCCGCTCGCTGCCGTAGGGCGCGATGGCAAGCGTGATGGCAAGACAGCGCCGCAGGCCTGGCAAGCAGCATGGGCCGCCGCTCTCGCGGCAATCGTCGTGGCCGAGCGGGACGCGTCCGCCGCCGTAGTCGATGCGCGGAAGGCTGACGTGGAAGTCGGGCTGGCCGCGCAGCGCCGAGCGGAGCAACTCGCCGACCGCCAGCGCCGCCGCCGCGACGCGCTGCAGCGCAGGACCGACCTGGCCGCCAGCACGCCCGAGATAGAGCAGTTGCGCGCCGCCGCTGGTCAAGGTGGGCAGACCACAGCTCTCGGTGCCGCTGATGCCGGCACTGCCGCGGCATATGCGGCCGAGTCGGCGGTGCTGCGCGCTGCCGGGCGGGAGCAGCAGGCCCAAACGGGGCGCCTGGAAGCGCTGCGCGCCGTTGCCGGCCAAGCCGACGCGGAAACCCTGGCGGCAAATGCCGCCCGGGCCCGAGCCGCCGAACTGGCCAGCGACTTCGGCAACGCCGAGGCGGAAGCCCGCGCGCGGCGGGCCGCCCGTCCCCCGGCTGAGCAGGCGCGCGACGCCGCCAGCCAGGCCGCGGCGATGCTTCCGGTCGCGCGGGAAGCGGCGAACGCCGCACGCCAGGTAGCGGACAACTGCGCCGCGCTCGGCGCCGAGCACGCCAAGCGCAGCGAACTGCGCGAGGCGCACCTAAGCGCCCGGGAGGCGGCGGTGTCGGCGCAGGCGGCGGCGCTGCGCGTCCGTGAAGCGCGTATCGACGGCATGCGCGCCGAACTCGCGGCCCAGATGACAGACG
>Ga0207678_10006214_pt1 | contig 10613 bp, 11 predicted proteins | sample KBSC63metaG_FD_184319 | JGI IMG/M metagenome (GOLD analysis project Ga0207678, IMG submission 184319) | Corn rhizosphere microbial communities from Kellogg Biological Station, Michigan, USA - KBS C6-3 metaG (SPAdes) (version 2) | ecosystem: Host-associated > Plants > Roots > Rhizosphere > Soil ...
CGCTTGAGACGGCGATGGAGAAGATCGAAATCTGCAAGGTCTGCGGCAATATCGATACGCAAAATCCGTGTACCGTCTGCACAGACAACAGGCGCGACGTCTCGATCATCGTCGTCGTCGCCGATGTCGCCGATCTTTGGGCCCTGGAACGCGCGCACGCGATCAACGGCCGCTACCACGTCCTCGGCGGGACGCTGTCGCCGCTTGACGGGATCGGCCCGCAGGATCTCTCGATCGCTGCGCTGATCTCACGCGCGCATGAGACCGAAGTCAAAGAAGTGATCCTGGCGCTTAATGCCACTGTCGACGGCCAAACCACCGCGCATTACATCACCGAGCTGTTGCAGGATGCCAACGTGAAGGTGACGCGGCTTGCGCACGGCGTGCCGGTCGGCGGTGAGCTCGACTACCTCGACGAAGGCACGCTCACCGCCGCGATCAAACAGCGGACGCTATTCTGATCCGCCGCTTTCACTCCTGGCCATACATAATCCGGCCGCGAGCAATTGGCGCTCGATACACAACTGGCGCTCCGTACATCGGGATCGGCGTGGCTAAGCCGTCCGGACCGACCGCGATTCGCGAGCAGTCGCCGTATTTGTTGAGATAGGTTTGGTTGTCATAGGTATTATGCGAATAACGGTAACGGCAGATGCCGTCATCGTAGGTGACGTTCGTCCAGCTACCATTGGTTTCGCGGTAAAGATAAGGGCTGTGCCAGTCAGCCATCGCAGCTGAGGATGCTGTTATCGCGCCGGCGAGCGCGCAGCCTAATACCGGGACCATCAAGTTCGCACGCATGTGTAAGCCTCCTTCGCGCATTTGAGGCCAAACGTCTGCCGCGGACCATCGTTCCGCACATGCATTGCAATCAGTTTTGGCGGAACTCTGCACGTTTATGGCGGCTTCGTGACAAGCGTTGCAAAATGTCCGCGGCGCTGCAGCCAGGCGAGCAACAGCAAGCTCGGAATGCCGGCCAGCATGCAGATCACGAAAAACCACGCCCAGCCGGTCGATTCGGCGATGAAGCCTGCGCCCGACGACAGATAGGTACGTCCGACTGCGGCCAGTGCGGTCAGCAAGGCATATTGCGTCGCTGTATGCAGCGGGTTCCGGCAGAGTGCGGACAGGTAAGCGACAAACATGACCGTGCCGATGGCACTGGTGAAATTCTCCGCAATAATGGCGACAGCGAGCATTGTTGTGTTGGTGCCGGCCACCGCCAAAGCACTGAACGCCAGATTGGCTACGGACTGCAAAATGCCACCGATCCAGAGACTCGGGGCGAGAGGGAGGGCGCGCGCGATGAAGCCCCCGGCAAAGCCGCCCAGCAGAAGTGCGGCGAGTCCGACGCCCTTTACGATTGCGGCGTACTCATTGCGGGAAAAACCGAGGTCAATCACGAACGGCGCCGTCATCGCACCCGACAATGCGTCGGTGAACTTGAACAGCACGACAAAGGCGAGCATGACGAAAGCGAGATCGTAGCCAAGGAAATCCCTGAATGCCCCGACAGCCGCTTTACTTACGCGCGCGAAAGGCCTTTGCCCGGCGTGAGTAGCTTCCGCCTGCACGGAGCGTTCAGGTTCGGTCGCGAGCAATGCTGTCGCCGTTCCGATCAGCACCAGCACGGCCATCGCCACGTAGCCCCACTGCCAGGCGGCTTGCTTGTCGAAGCCACTGGCTTCGATTGCGCTCACCAGAAACAGCGCGCCGGCAGTGGAAACCAGCATGCCGATGCGGTAGGCGGCGACGTATGAAGCCATGCCGGCTGCCTGTTCGTTCTCCGGCAAGCTTTCGACACGGAAGGCATCGACCACGATGTCCTGTGTTGCGGACGCGGTCGCGACAAGCAGTGCGCCGAAAGCAACCAGTCCGGGCGCCGTGGCCGGATTGCAGGAGCCCAGGAACACGATCGCTGCCATCAGCAAAATTTGCGTGAAAATCAGCCAGCCACGACGGCGCCCGAGAAGGCGCGACAGAAAGGGCACATCGAGGGCATCGGTAACCGGCGCCCAAAGGAACTTCACCGTATAAGGCGTGCCCACCAACGCGAACAGGCCGATGGTGCCGAGATCGACGCCGGATTCACGCATCCACACCAGCAGCGTTGCGCCTGACAAAGCCAGGGGCAGCCCCGACGAGAAGCCGAGGAACATCACGATGAGAACGCGCGGCTTGAGATAGACCGCCAAGGCTTCGAACCACGACGGCCGCTTCTGCACGTCGGGGGAAGCAGTCATTGGGTTATTCGCCGGCCTCGAGCCTGTGCGCGCCGGGGCCCGGAAGCACCTCTGCACTCGGAGGCTCGTCTGCGAATTCGACGTCCCGGATCCTTTCACCGCGGCTCACGACCTTGTCCGCGGAAATCACGATCTGTTTGATATCAGCGTTGGCCTGGCCGAAATGCTTGTCCAGACTCTCGACGCGATCTCTCAGGCGACTGACATCCGCCACCAGCAACCCGACTTCGATCAGAATCTTGCCGGCGGCCTCGCGCATGCGGGTGTCCCTGCGGATCTGCTGGATCACCTGAATCGCCAGCATCAACAGTGAGGGTGAAACGATAATCACCTTGGCGCGATAGGCCTTCTGGAAGATGTCGTCGAACCCGTCATAGAGCTCGGCGTAAATCGATTCAGATGGAACGAACATCAACGCCATGTCCTGGGTTTCACCCGGGATCAGGTATTTCGAGGCAATGTCACCGACATGCTTGGCGATATCCGAGCGTACGCGGGCAGTGGCAAGTTTGCGGTCGTCTTCACTCTTCGCCTCGCGAAAGGCGGTCACCGCCTCAAGCGGAAACTTGGCATCGATGACCAGGAAAGGACCGTCGGGCAGATGCACGACGCAATCCGGCCGCGCATTGTTGGTGAGGGTCGCCTGGAACTCATAGCAGTCCTTCGGCAGGCCATCCTGGATGATCATTTCCATTCGTGACTGTCCGAAAGCGCCCCGCGTTTGCTTGTTGGCCAGGACGTTCTGCAGGCTTGTCACCTGCGAGGCGAGGTCAGTGATGTTTTTTTGCGCGCTGTCGATCACCGCGAGCCGTGCGTGTAATTGCTGCAGATGTTCGGTGGTGTCCTTGGTGGACGTCCGCATGGAGTCGCCGAGCCGTGCGGTCACCGCGTCGAGCCGTTCATGCACGGTTTGTTGCAATTGCGATTGGGCCCGGGCGAGCAGATCGCCCATGGCCAGAACACGCGCATTGAGATCGGCCATCCGTTGCTCAGCGACGGGGTCCTGGGGCGGCTTGCGCGGCCGCAACAGGATCACGATCACAACGATGAGGCCAATCGCGATGGCTGTGCCAATGACAAGCGTGAGGGCTGGCGCATGCGCCAGGAGCGTATTGGCCAGCGTCTGGAAGTCGGACATGCACTGCTTCTACCGTGATTCGCCCGCCGAGCGAACGAACGGCGAACGGTAGGGCGATTATATCGGTGGCTCAAGGGGTAAAGGCGCATTGACCGCACCAGCCCTTACCCTTAAATCGCGATCATGGCGGTGCGCGACATCCTCATCATTCCCGACAAGCGGTTGCGGCTTAAGTCCGAGGCGGTAAAGGCTGTCGACAAACCGTTGCGTGCGCTCATCGAGGACATGCTCGAGACGATGTACGCGGCGCCCGGTATCGGTCTTGCCGCCGTTCAGATTGGCGTCCCGCGGCGCGTGGTCACAATAGATCTCGCCAAGAAAGACGAGCCGAAGGAACCGCAGATCTTCATCAATCCAGAGGTGATTTGGACATCCGACGAGAAAGCCACTTACGAAGAGGGCTGTCTGTCTATCCCTGAATACTACGAGGAGGTCGAGCGGCCGAAGGCCGTCAAAGTGAAATTTCTCGATCTCGACCTGAAGCCGCAGGAAATCGAGGCAGAGGGGCTGCTCGCCACCTGCCTGCAGCATGAGATCGACCATATCAACGGCGTGTTGTTCATCGACCATATCTCAAAGCTCAAGCGCGACATGGTAATGAAGAAATTCAAGAAGGCGGCGAAAAAGACCGAAGGCGGAAAGCCGCTGTCCGAGGATCAAGAGCCTTCTCACCATATCGGCTGACATCCTGCGCGGTGTTTGAATGCGCCTGATCTTCATGGGCACGCCCGATTTCGCGGTGCCGACGCTGATCGAGCTCGCAGCGCGCGGGCACGAGATCGCGGCGGTTTATACGCGCGCGGCCAAGCCGGCCGGCCGCGGCATGGATTTGCAGCGTACGCCGATCGAGCGTGAGGCGCGGCGGCTCGCGCTTCCCGTGCGCACGCCGAAGACGTTGAAAGACGACGACGTGCAAAAAATCTTTCACGCGCACAATGCCGATGCGGCAGTCGTCGTGGCCTACGGCCTGATCCTTCCCAAGCCGATCCTGGAAGCGCCACGCCTCGGCTGCTTTAACGTGCATGCCTCGCTTTTGCCGCGCTGGCGCGGCGCCGCGCCCATCAACCGCGCCATCATGGCGGGCGATGCCGAGAGCGGTGTCACCATCATGAAGATGGACGAGGGGCTCGATACCGGTGCCATGGCCATGGCCGAGCGTACGGCGATCGGTGCCGATATGACCGCGGGAGAGCTGCACGACGCCTTGTCGCGGGTCGGCGCCGATCTGATGCTGCGCGTGCTGGCGGCGGCGGAACGCGATTCGCTGTCTCTCACGCCGCAACCGGCGAATGGTGTCACTTACGCGGAAAAAATTTCCAAAAACGAGACGCGGATCGACTGGGGCAAGTCCTGGAAACAGGTGCACGACCACATTCGTGGCCTGTCGCCGTTTCCCGGCGCCTGGTTCGAGTTCGACGGCGTCCGCGTGAAGGTGCTGCGCTCAATCAGAGGCGAAAGTGCTGGCCCGCCCGGCATATTGCTCGACAACAGGCTTACCGTCGCCTGCGGCGATGGGGCGGTGCAGCTCGTGCAGGTCCAGCGGGCGGGCAGGCAGCCGATGAGCGCAGACGAATTCCTGCGTGGCACGCCGGTGAAAGCCGGCGCGCGGGTTGCCTGATCATGCCTCGCTACAAGCTCATTGTTGAATATGACGGCACGCCCTTCTGCGGCTGGCAGATTCAGGCGGATCAGGTGTCCGTGCAGGGTGTACTGACGTCGGCGATCGAAGCGTTGTCGGGCGAAAAAACGCTGGTGCAAGGGGCAGGGCGCACCGATGCCGGCGTGCATGCACGGGCGCAGGTTGCCCACGTGGACCTTGCCAAAGAATGGGACACCGACACCGTACGTGATGCGCTCAACGCGCACTTGCGCCCGCACCCAATTGCTGTTCTCGCGGCCACGCGCGTGACGGATGACTTCCACGCGCGCACGTCCGCCACCAGGCGCCACTATCTCTACCGGATCATCAACCGCCGCGCTGATTTGACGCTCGAGGCCGGCCACGCCTGGCGTGTGCCGCGTCCGCTCGAAACGGACATCATGCACAAGGCCGCTCAACGCCTTGTTGGCAAACACGATTTTACGACCTTCCGTTCGACCGAATGCCAGGCAAAGTCGCCGGTGAAAACACTCGATGTGCTCGGCGTCGAGCGCAATGGCGAGGAAGTCGCGGTGAACGCGATTGCGCGCTCGTTCCTGCACAATCAGGTGCGCTCGATGGTCGGCTCGCTTGTTGCGGTGGGCGAGGGCAAGTGGAGCGCCGACGATCTCGGCAAAGCGCTGGAGGCGCGCGATCGCACCGCCTGCGGGCCAGTAGCGCCGCCGGACGGGCTCTATCTGATGAAGGTCGACTACTAGGCGAAATACCGGTCGATAATGTTCCGGTAGATCAACGTCAGCGCGCGCAGATCGGCGACCGGCACGCGCTCGTCGACCTGGTGCATCGTCTGACCCACCAGCCCGAATTCCACGACCGGGCAATAGGCAGTGATGAAGCGCGCGTCCGATGTTCCGCCAGTCGTCGACAATTCCGGCTTGCGGCCCGTCACTTCAGCGACGGCTTTCGTAACCAGCTCGGTGAATGGTCCTGACCTGGTCACGAATACGCCGGCGTTCGATGGCTCCCACTGGAGTGAAAACCTTATCTTTCCGCCGGCTGCTTTCGCTGCGCGCTGCTCGATCAGCTTCTTCAGAGAATCGAGCGTGTGCTTGTCATTGAAACGGATGTTGAAGCGCGCCCGCGCTTCACCCGGGATCAGATTGACGGTCCTGTTGCCGACGTCGACCGAGGTGAACTCGAGGTGAGACGGCGAAAATTGCGCGCTGCCCTGATCGAGGGACTCGGCTTGCAGCGCGGCAACAAGCGTCACCAGTCCGCGGATCGGATTGTCCGCACGTTGCGGATAGGCAACGTGGCCCTGCTTTCCCGTCACAATGAGATGGCCATTGAGTGATCCGCGGCGGCCGATCTTGATCGTGTCCCCGAGCGCGTTCTGATTGCTGGGCTCGCCCAGGATGCAGTGGTCGAATTTCTCGCCGCGCTCGGCCACCCATTTCAGGAGCTTTGGCGTCCCATTGACCGCAATGCCTTCCTCATCGCCGGTGATGAGGAAGGAAATCGAGCCCTTCGGCTTGCCGTCATGAGCGGCGAGGTAGTCGAGGACCGCCGCGACGGCGCAGGCGATGCCGCCCTTCATGTCTACTGCGCCGCGGCCATACAGCTCTTCGCCGGCGAACTCACCAGCGAATGGCGGGTGCTTCCATGCTGTCTCGTCGCCCGGCGGGACCACGTCGGTATGACCGGCGAAGACGAGGTTCGGGGTCGTCGTTCCGATACGGGCGTAGAAATTTTCGACGGCGTCGGTGCCGGCCTCACTGAATGTCATCCTATGGACGGTGAAGCCGGCGGCCTTCAGTGTCTTTTCCAGAAACGCAAGTGCGCCACCTTCCGCCGGAGTGACCGAGGGGCAGCGGAGCAAATCGCGGGCAATGGCAACCGGATCGGCGGACACGGTGGTGGTGCCTCTAGTCCCTCAGCAACTCATTGATGCTGGTTTTTGAACGCGTGCGTTCGTCGACGCGCTTGACGATCACGGCGCAGTACAGGCCGGGTCCGCCGGACTTCCCCGGCAATGTGCCGGGCACGACAACGGAATACGGCGGCACTTCTCCCTGCGTGATTTGTCCTGTTTCACGATCGACGATACGTGTCGACGCGCCGAGATAGACGCCCATCGACAATACCGCGCCGGTGCGGACGACGACGCCTTCTGCCACTTCAGAGCGGGCTCCCACGAAGCAATGATCCTCGATGATCACGGGCCCCGCTTGCAATGGCTCAAGCACGCCACCAATGCCGGCGCCGCCGGAGATATGGCAATTCTTGCCGATCTGCGCGCACGAGCCGACAGTCGCCCAAGTGTCGATCATGGTGCCGCTATCGACGTATGCGCCAAGATTGACGAAAGACGGCATGAGCACGACACCGGGCGCAATAAATGCCGAATGCCGCACCACACTGCCGGGCACCGCACGGAAACCCGCTTTGCGAAAGCGCGCGGCGTTCCAGCCCTTGAACTTGGAATCGACCTTATCCCACCATCCGGCCTTGCCTGGCCCGCCGGGGATGACACTCATGTCGTTGAGGCGGAACGAGAGCAGCACCGCCTTCTTCAGCCACTGATTCACCTGCCATTGGCCGTCGGCGTTTCGCTCGGCGACCCGCGCCTTGCCGGTGTCGAGCAGGTCGAGTGCGGAATTCACCGCCTTACGCACGGCACCTTTGGTCTTCGGGCCGATTTTGTCCCGTCCTTCGAAGGCCTCGTCGATGATCCTGGCAAGCTTGTCGTTGGCCATGCGTGCTCCGGTGGGTGCTCCGGTTCGTTCGGCTGCGGTTTGTCGGGGGAGCGGCATGGGATGTCAAGCTGTGCGCCACAGACTAAACTCCCGCCAGGGAGAAACGCATATGAATCGACACCTCCGACGCGTGAGTTCAAGCCTGATCGTGCTGGCATTCAGCGGTGCGCCGGCCTTCGCTCATCATCTGATGGGTGGCCACACGCCGGCGACTTTCGGCGAGGGGATCCTTTCCGGACTAGGTCATCCGGTCATTGGATTGGACCATTTCGCGGCCGTGGTCGCGGTTGGCTGTCTCGCCGCCGCACACCGGGCAGCCTATCCCCTCGTCGTAGCATTCGTACTGGCGATGATGGCCGGTGTCGCGGTGCATCTGCACGGTGCCGCAGTGCCCGGCGCGGAAATCCTGGTGGCTCTTTCGGTCATTGCGCTTGGCGCGCTGATGCTTGGTGACCGGCAACTTCCGGTGGGCGCCGCGCTTTTATTGTTCGCGATGGTCGGTGCAGTCCATGGCTATGCGCTCGGCGAATCGATCTACGGCGCCGAGCCGACCCCGCTCTACGCGTATCTGCTCGGCCTCGCGATTATCCAATGTGCAATCGCGCTTGCTGCGGCGGCGGTCGCGCGCAGTATCATGCGTCGACGGGCGGCTGATCTTTCGCCGCTGCGGTTGGTCGGCGCCGGCATCGCTGGTATTGGGCTTGCCATTTTGATGCAGCAGGTAATCCCGGCCGCGTAGTCAGCGCCGCTCGATCTGTTCGAGAAAGCTGGTGAGGTCGTCGGTCAGATGATCGACATAGGGCGCATCGCGCCCTTCCAGCTCCCATGCTTCGCGGAATATTTCGCGCTGCCCTTGCGGCACAACGAGCACGGTTGTCATTCCCAGGGTGTGTGGCGTTTCCAGGTTGCGCGCGAGATCCTCGAACATTGCTGCCTTTGCGGCGTCGACGCCGTGGCGGGCAAGAAAGCGCTGGTATACCTGCGGTAGCGGTTTGGGATCGAGATTCGCGGCGGCAATGTCGAACACGTCCTCAAAGTGCTGACGGATCTCAAGCTTCTGCATGACCGCGTCGGCGTGCTTGCGCGTGCCGTTGGTGAGGATGAGCTTTCGGCCCGGAAGTGTCTCAAGCGCGGCGCCGAGGGCCGGATTTGCTTCGAGCGGCGAGTGGTCAATTCTGTGCACGAATTCGAGATAGTCGTCGGGCTTCATGCCGTGTTCGGTCATCATCCCGCGCATGGTGGTGCCGTATCGCCTGTAATAATCCTTTTGCACGCGAAGTGCTTCGTCCGCCGACACTTTCAGGAAGTCGGAGACGTAGGCGCGGATGCGCTCGTCGACCTGCTGCCAGAGATTGAGGTGATGCGGATAAAGCGTGTTGTCGAGATCGAACACCCAGGTTTCGACGTGTCCGAAACCGCGTGGCGTTTTTTCCCTCTCCCCGCTTGCGGGGAGAGGGTGGCCGGAGCGAAGCGGAGGCCGGGTGAGGGGTTTACTCAAAGCATTTCTTTCTTCAGCGCCTGGCAGATCGTACGCAATACACCATCGCAGTTTGCAGGCACATCGGAATTCCAAAATCGCAGCACACGATAACCTTCGTCTCTCATAAAGGCGTCACCGCGCGCGGTAAACCGCGCGCCACCCTCTCCCCGTAAACGGGGAGAGGGTCAACTGCTATTCCTTGAAGCGGATGGTCGTCGCCGGCTGTTTGCTCACATCGATGACGGCAAAACCGGCGGAATTCAGCCCGCGAGCCGCGCAGTCCTTATGGTCGGCAAGTTCGAAGCGGCCGTCGCGCGTACATAGTGCAACGGTGCCGCCCCAGGCGAGAGGTGCATCATCGCGCTTGATCGTGCGGCCATTGCCGTCGACAGCCTCTGCGTAGCTATAGAGCCGGTGTGGATCGCCGCGCAAATCAGGCCGCACGCATTTGCCGGCGTCCACGCGATACCAGCCGCGCGTCACGATCGCGCCCATTTCGACGATGCCGAGCGATGCCATTACCGCGTATTTGGTGTCGTTGCACCAGGAGAAACCGATACCTTCCGGATTTTGCGCGGCCTCGATCAATGCGTCGAAGAAATTCGGCGTCTCGGCAGCTCCGACAGCAAGCTTGCGGTCGTTCAGAAATTTCGTGACGGCCGCCTGTGTCTTGGCGCCTGGCACGCCGTCAATCGGATAGGCGTCGTAGCCCGCGATCACCAGCAGCCGCTGGATGCCGGCAAGCCGCGCCTGGACATCGTCGTAGTCGGATTCTTCCGCCAGGTTGACAACGGGTCCTTTTGGCGAGTCGGCCGGCTTGGCAGCATTGAAGCGGGCCTGTTGGCTCGTGGGGCAGCCCCGCGCGTCTGCAATATCAAAGTCGCCATCTCGAATGCAGAAATCGGCTTGGCCATTCTGCGGCAACGGCGCAGTCCCGTAGACCGGCGGCGTGCGCGCATGAAGATAGACCATATCGACGTCGAGCTGACCATCCACCACCTGACGGCACTGGCCGGGATCGAGACGAAACCAGCCGCGTGTGGTGACATTGGCGCGTTTTTCGAGACCGATCGCCGCTTCCATCCGGAAGCTGGTGCGGTTGCACAGCGTGAGCTCGGCCCGTGCTGACGTGGCCGCCAGCGCGGCGATTGACGCGGCAATCGTGAAAATGAAACCGCGAATCATGTCGCCATGCTAGAGCGCATCGTCTGGGCGCGGAACTGCGTTCTCGCCGTCGCGCAAGCGGGGTGCGCGGCATTGCCGGCGCTTCCTGTAGGGATTTCCGCCGCAGGAGCGGCCTCAGCGATGCATCAGCGTGCCGACGCCATGGTCGGTCAGCAACTCAAGCAACACCGCGTGAGGAACCTTGCCGTCCATGATGACGACGCCTTCCACG
>Ga0207678_10006219_pt1 | contig 10611 bp, 9 predicted proteins | sample KBSC63metaG_FD_184319 | JGI IMG/M metagenome (GOLD analysis project Ga0207678, IMG submission 184319) | Corn rhizosphere microbial communities from Kellogg Biological Station, Michigan, USA - KBS C6-3 metaG (SPAdes) (version 2) | ecosystem: Host-associated > Plants > Roots > Rhizosphere > Soil ...
AGGGCCTGGTTGAGAGTGCCGAGTGTGTTGTCGAGATCCGTTGTGCTGTCGGCCAACACCTGCGAGACCGAAGCGACGTGACCGGTGAACTGGACAATCTGTTCGTTGCTGTTCGACAGCGCGTTGATGAGCACCTGCAGATTACGGATGGTGCCGAACAGATCGGTGCGCGAGTCGCCGAGCCTGCCCGCCGTCTGCGACAGCTCCCGCAGCGCCTCCCGGAACGAGTCGCCGTTCCCGTCGAAGGTGTCAGCGGCCTGGTTCACGAACGAACTCAGCGGGCCCTGCATGCCTCCCTGCTGTGGTCCGAGTTCCCGGCTCAGCGCCGACAACTGCTCCTTGACCTCGTCCCACTCCACCGGAACCGCGGTGCGGTCAAGCCCGATGCTCGCGCCGTCGGACAGCGACGGCCCGCCGGTGTAGGCAGGTGCGAGCTGAATGAAACGAGCCGACACCAGGTTCGGCGAGATGACGAGCGCCTTCGCGTCGGCGGGCACCTTAACCCCGTCGTGCAGGGTCATGGTGACCTTCACGTCGCTCGCGCGCGGTTCGATCGAGTCGATCTTGCCAACCGGCACACCGACGATGCGGACATCGTCGCCCGGATAGAGACCCACCGTCGATGTGAAATACCCGACGACCTTGTCGCCGGTCCGCGAGGGCCACACCAGGTAGACGCCGACGGCCAGCACAGCGACCAGCACGGCGGCCAGCGCTATCCGCAGCCAGCGGCTGCGGTCCGGTGACGGATTCGCGTAGGTCATGGTGACTTCGGCCTGATGATCAGTCGTTCGGAGATGTAGCCCTTGAGCATGTCGGAAAGGCTGTCGGGCAGCTTGCCCGGCTGGAAGTACGTGTCGAACAGGACTTCTGCGATCGGTGCGGGCGGCAGGCCGTACAGGTTGATCTGGAAGCCAGGTCCCGAGCCGACGACCTCACCCAGCGCGGTCGCATACGGCGGCAGTCGCTTGAGCGCCTCGCCGATGTGCTCGCGGCGCTCGAGAAGGTTGTCGAGTACCAGGTTCAGCTTCTCCAGCGCTGGCTTGAACTCCTTGCGGTTGTCGGCCACGAACCCCGAAAGCTGTTCGGATACATCGTCGATTCCCGCGATGAGGTTACTCAGCGCCTGCCTGCGCTCGTCGAGTGCCGCGAAAAGCAGGTTGCCGTCCAGAACCAGCTGGTTCACCTGGCCGGCGCGCTGAGCCAGCGTGTCCGAGACCTTCTTGGCGTGTGCCAGAAGCTGTTCCAGCGCCTCGTCACGCTTGTTGATGCTGCGCGACAGCGCGGTGACGCCGTCGAGCGCATTGCGCAGGTGCGGCGTCGAATCGCGAAGTGAGTCGGTGAGCGTCTGCAGCGCCTGCTCCAGGCGCGGCTTGTCCAGCTCGCTGGCGTTCTGGCCAAGGTCCTGCAGCGCGGTGTTGAGGGTGTAGGGGGTCGTGGTGCGGCCCACCGGGATAACGGTGGAGCGGCCTCCGCCCCGAGGAGTGACCGCCAGCGACTTCTCCCCGAGCACGGTGTCTGTCTTGATGGCGACCAGCGACTGGTCCCCGACTTTGACGTCACGGTTCACGGTGAAGGTCACCTTCGCCGCGTCGCCCGCGAGTTCCACTCCGGTGACCTTGCCCACGTTGATGCCCGACACGTTGACGTCGCTGCCCGGCGAGATACCGCCCGCGTCGGTGAAATACGCCTCGAACGGCTTGCCTTGCGGCCAAAACGGCAAGCTGGTGTAGCCAAACGACACCAGCACGAGACACGCCACCAGAATGATGCCGAATACGCCTGTGCGCAGCGGATTTCCGTCGTCGGGCCTAGCCACTCTCCGAGCACCTCCCCTTGGACGGATCGGGTGGCCCACCGAACGGAACCAGGATGTCGCTGCCCGCGGGCCCGTTGATCTTCAGCCGCGTAGAACAATAGAAGATGTTGAAGAACGACCCGTATGCACCGAGTGCGTTGAGTCGCAGGTAGTTTTCGGCGAGCGGCTCGACGACCTTGTTGATGTCGGCTTTGCGCACATCCATCCGGTCCGCCATCGGCCGGACGTTCTCGATCACACCCTGCAACGGTCGACGGGACTTCGCCAGCATGTCGGTCAGGTCGTTTTCGGCGGACGCCAGCGGCGGGATGGCACCTGCGATGGGATCGCGATTCTCGGCCAGGCCGGTGAGCAACTTCTGGAGCTGATCCACGCTGGCGTCGAACTGGGCGCCCTTCTCGTCGACGGTGCCCAGCACGGTGTTGAGGTTGGTGATCACGTCGCCTATGAGCTGGTCGCGCGCCGCGAGGTTCTGGGTGAACGCGCCGGTCGTCGCCAAGAGGTTGGACAGCGCGCCGCCTTGGCCCTGCAACAACTCCATGACGGCGCTGCTGACCTCGTTGATCTTGGCGCCGTCGAGGCCCTTGAGGACCGGCTTGAGGCCGCCGAGGAGTGCATCGAGGTCGAGCGCGGGCTGGGTGTTCTCCCTTGGGATGGTGCTTCCCGGCGGGATCTTGCGAAGGTCGCCCGGCCCCGCCGTGATCTCGAGGTAGCGGTCGCCGACGAGGTTCTCGTAGCGAACGGCCGCGCGGGTCGATGAGTAGAGCTGGTAGCGCTTGTCGACCTCGAAGGCGACGTCGACGGTGTTGTCCGGGTTGAGCTTGATGTCGCCGACCGACCCCACCGGGACGCCTGCGATGCGCACATCCTGTCCGGCCTTGAGCCGGGATGCGTCGGTGAATGTCGCGTGGTACTTGGTCTCCGATGCGAACCGGAACTCACCGAACACCACCACCAGCATCGCCGCGACCACGAGCATCGCGACGGTGAAGATGCTGACGTAGAGCAGGGTCCGATCACGCTTCATCAGTACTCGTCCCTTTCCGCGAAGGCGCCGTTGAACAGGAACTGCGCGGTCGACGGTGCGTCGAACTGCAGTTCGGTGTTCGGCTGGTAAGGGATGTACGCGTTATCGGTGACCAGAAACGGCGACTTGTACCAGGACCCGCCCAGCTGTTTCGTCGGAATATTGGGCAGGCCGCGGCAATTGGGCCCGCCTGAAGCGTTCACGATCGGCAGGCTCTCCGGGTAGGTGTACGCAGGCGAACCGGGCAGGAAGTTGGACGACACGAACAGCCCCGGACGGGTGCCGCCGATGATCGGGGCGAAGAAGTCCACGGCCTGGCCTGTGCCCACCAGGATGCAGCCGAACTCGGGCGAGTAGTCGCCCGCCACCTTCAGCGGCGCACGCAACCGGTTGACGGCGGCGATGTAGTCGTTTTCCGCCGGTTCGAGCGTCGCGGTCCCGTTGTTGGCGAGGCCAGTCGCCGCGAGCAGCGTCGCGTTGAGGTTGTCCTGCTCATCGACGATGGTGTCACTGATCGCGGGCGCATTGTCGAGGATACGGGCCAGATCCGGTCCGGCATCCCCGTAGATGTTCGCCACCACAGCGGTCTTCTGAAAATCCTGCTGAAGCGTCGGAAGCTTCGGGTTCAGTTGCTGCAGATAGTAGTTCAGTCCGGAAAGCAGGGCGCCGAGGTCGTCGCCGTGACCGCGGAGGCCTTCGGCGAGTGCGCTCAGCGTCCCGTTCAGGTGCACCGGGTCGATCTTGTGCAGCACATCGGTCAACGTCTGGAAGAGCGTGTTGACCTCGAGCTGGACCGCGGCGGCCTGCACCTGGGCGCCCGACCGCAGCGGGGTGCCCGACGGCTTCTCCGGCGGCACGAACTCCACCGACTTGGCGCCGAAAACCGTTGTGCTGGCGATGCGAACCACCGCGTTCGACGGGATGAACCGAAGCTCTTCGCTCTTGATCGCGAGCGTCAACTTCGCTTGGTCGCCCGCGTACTCGATCGAGTCGACCTCGCCGACCTGGATGCCGCGGTACTTGACCTTGGCGTCGCGATCCATGACGAGCCCGGCTCTCGGCGAGGTCACGGTGACCGTGTCCGTCGACGTGAACGCGGCGGTGTAGGACAGGTAGGTGAATACGGCGGCGGCGACGAGCAGAGCCGCGAGAATCGCGGCTGCGATCCGCACGTGGCTGCGCTGGGCGTCTCCGTCAGACATCGTCAGTCGCCTATCCGGAGAGGTTGAAGTTACCGGACGCGCCGTAGACGGCGAGTGAGATGAACAAGGTGATGGTGACGACCACGATCAGCGACGTGCGGACCGCCTGACCGACCGCGATGCCGACGCCGACCGGACCGCCGGACGCGTTGTAGCCGTAGTAGGTGTGCACCAGCATCACCGCTATCGACATGACGATGGCCTGCAGAAACGACCACAAGAGGTCGGTGGGCACCAGGAACGTATTGAAGTAGTGGTCATACAGGCCGGCGGACTGGTTGTTGATGAAGACGGTGGTGAATCGCGCTGCGAAGAACGCCGCCAACACCGACAGCGAGTAGAGCGGAATGATCGCGACCATTCCGGCCATCAGCCGGGTGGAGACCAGGTACGACACCGAATGCACGGCCATCGCTTCCACGGCGTCGATCTCCTCGGCAACCCGCATCGCGCCGAGCTGCGCGGTGGTGCCTGCGCCGATCGTGGCGGCCAGCGCGATGCCCGCAATGACTGGCGCGACAATGCGCACGTTCAAGAAGGCCGACAGGAATCCGGTCAACGCCTCGATACCGATGTTCCCGAGCGACGAGTAGCCCTGCACGGCGATGACACCGCCGGAGGCCAGCGTCAGGAACGCCGCCACACCGACCGTGCCGCCGATCATCACCAGAGCGCCCGTGCCCATCGTCATCTCGGCGATGTTGCGGATGGTCTCCTTGCGGTAGCGCGTCAGCGCATTGGGGATGTAACGGAATGTCTCGCCGTAGAACAGCGCCTGCTCTCCGACGGTGTCGACAGCCCGTGAGAACCCGCCGAGGAACCGGCGGAACCGCACTGTGACGTCGTAGCTCATGCCTCGACTCCCGGTCGAGCGCACATCAGCGGACCAACACCCGGACGCCGATCGCGGTCATGATGACGTTGATCACGAACAGACAGATGAAGGCGTAGACGACGGTTTCGTTGACGGCCGTGCCGACACCCTTGGGTCCGCCCTGCACGGTCAGGCCCCGGTAGCAGCCGACCAGTCCGGCGACGACACCGAACAGCAAAGCCTTCACCTCCGCGAGCACCAGCTCGCCGAGGCCGGTGAGAACGGTCAGGCCATTGATGAAGGCACCGGGATTGACGCCCTGCAGGAAAACGGAGAAGACGTAGCCGCCCGCCAGCCCGATCGCGCACACGAGACCGTTCAGCAGCAGGGCGACGACGGTCGACGCCAGCACACGCGGTACGACCAGGCGCTGGATCGGGTCGATGCCCAGCACCCGCATCGCGTCGATTTCCTCGCGGATGGTGCGGGCGCCGAGGTCGGCGCAGATCGCGGTCGCACCCGCACCGGCCACCACCAATACCGTCACGACGGGACCGAGCTGGGTGATGGTGCCGAACGCCGTGCCCGCACCGGACAGGTCGGCAGCTCCGATCTCACGCAGGAGGATGTTGAGGGTGAAGGCGACCAGAACGGTGAACGGAATGGCGACAAGCAGCGTCGGGATCAGCGAGACCCGGGCGATCATCCATGTCTGCTCGAGGAATTCGCGGAACTGGAAAGGCCGGCGAAAGATCTTGACGAACGTGTCGATGGACATCTCCACGAACCCGCCCACGGCCCGCGCCGGGACCGCAAGCTGTTCGATCAACCTCGGCTCCGTTCTCGGGGGCGGGGGTTTTCCTGAAATGTTCCACCATGGCGAAGCTTCTCAAACCGCTTGCCGTGGTGACGTTTCCACCCCTGCGTCGCTCGCAACTCGTAGTGAGCCGGATCATACTAACTAGAACGTGTTCGCAGTGTCAAAGGCGACGAATCGAGACAATAATGCAGCTTATGTCCAGGTCAGACGATGTGTGATCCAGGTCATTCTGGAACGTGTTCTAGCAGTGTATCGACCGTGGGTCACCAGGTATCGCCTAGGGATTTCCCATCAGGTTCATAGCTGAGAATCCCTGCTCGAGGGATCGGCCAGCAAAGAACTCGCGCAGCGTGCCGCTGAGTTCTTCCGGCGCCCACGCGGAGCTATCCGCGGTGAATTGCTGTTCCACGGTCGGTGGAGCCACCAAGGTGACCGTCGGACCGTACACGATGAACACCTGGCCGCTGACGCCGTCGGACGCGGGCGATGCGAGGAACCGCACCAGCGAGACGACGTGCTCCGGTGCCAGGCTGTCGATCTCACCTGCGGGGACGTCCGGTGCATCACCGAACACATCTGCGGTCATCGCGGTTCGTGCCCGCGGGGCGATAGCGTTCGCCCGTACCCCGTAGCGCTCGAGCGCTCTGGCGGCCGTCAGCGTCAGCTGGATGATGCCGGCCTTGGCCGCGCCGTAGTTGGCCTGTCCGACGGGTCCGGTGAGACCCGCCTCCGACGACGTGTTGATGATTCGGCCGTAGACCGAGCCGTCACCTTCCTTGGCCTTGGCGCGCCAATACGTTGCCGCGTTGCGGGTCAACAGAAAGTGCCCGCGCAGGTGCACGGCGATGACGGCGTCCCAGTCCTCGTCAGACATGTTGAACAGCATCTTGTCTCGGGTGATGCCCGCATTGTTGACGACGATGTCGAGCCCACCGAGGCCTTCGGCGGTGACGACGAGCTCGTCTGCGGTTGCCCGCACACTGATGTCACCCTCGACCGCGACCGCCTTCGAGCCGGCCGCAGCGATCTCGTCGAAGACGTCGGATTTGTCCAGGGCCGCCGCAATGTCGTTGACGACGACGGTCGCACCCGAGCGGGCGAGACCGATCGCCTCCGCCCGGCCAAGGCCCGCTGCCGCTCCGGTCACCACCGCGACTCGGCCGGAAAGATCGGTCAGGTCGTCTTGTTGTGCGCTCACTTAATGAATACCTCTAGTCCTTGCGAAGCAATGCGGCGCGCGGGCATTCTGCGATCGACTGCTCGGCCAGGTCCTCCTGGTCGGCGGCCACCGGATCCTGCTTAACCACCGCGTAATCCTCGTCGTCCAGATCGAATAGGTCAGGCGCGATTCCCACGCAGACGGCGTTACCTTCACACCGATCGCGATCAACTTCAACTCGCACGACAACCTCCTAGCGTTGCGCTCCGACGGGCTGTTCCCGGGCAGCAACCAGAATACGACCAGGTCGACAAGCTGCTGACGGGAACCGTCGCTGGACCCCAAGACTAGAACGTGTTACAACCGGGGTGGCAGATTGGGTCTGCTTCTTTCAGATGTTGCGACGTTAAGGACGAGGCGATGCGGATCGGCTACACCCCTGAGCAGGAGGAGTTGCGCCGCGAGCTGCGTGCCTACTTCACCAAGCTGATGACCCCCGAGCGTGCCGAAGCGCTCAGTTCCAGCGACGGGGAAATGGGCCGCGGCAGCGTCTATCGCGACACCGTCGCCCAAATGGGCAAGGACGGCTGGCTGACCCTCTCGTGGCCCAAGGAGTTCGGCGGTCAGGAGCGGCCGCCGATGGACGGGCTGATCTTCAACGACGAGGCCTCGATCGCCAACGTGCCGGTTCCCTTCCTGACCATCAACAGCGTGGCGCCGACGATCATGGCCTACGGCACCGACGAGCAGAAGAAGTTCTTCCTTCCCAGGATCGCGGCGGGCGAGCTGCACTTCTCGATCGGCTATTCCGAACCCGGTGCGGGCACCGACCTGGCCGCGCTGCGCACCACCGCCGTGCGCGACGGCGACGACTACGTCATCAACGGCCAGAAGATGTGGACCAGCCTGATCGCCTACGCCGACTACGTCTGGCTTGCGGTGCGGACCAACCCGGAAGCCAAGAAGCACCGGGGCATCTCGATGCTGATCGTGCCGACCACCGCCGAGGGCTTCTCGTGGACGCCCGTGCACACGATGTCTGGAGTCGACACCAGCGCGACCTACTACCAGGACGTCCGGGTGCCCGCCACCAGCCTGGTCGGCGAGGAGAACGCGGGATGGAAGCTGGTCACCAACCAGCTCAATCACGAACGGGTGGCGCTGGTTTCGGCGCAGCCGATCTTCTCGGCACTCGACGGGGTCCGCGAGTGGGCGCAGAACACCAAGGACGCCCACGGCAGGCGGCTGATCGATTCCGAGTGGGTGCAGCTCAACCTCGCCCGCGTGCACGCAAAGGCCGAGGTGCTCAAGCTGATCAACTGGGAACTGGCCTCTACCGAGGACGCTCCCTCGCCAGCAGATGCGTCGGCCGCGAAGGTGTACGGCACCGAGTTGGCCACCGAGGCCTACCGGCTGCTGATGGAGGTGCTCGGCACCGCCGCGACGGTGCGCACGAATTCTCCCGGCGCGCTTCTGCGCGGCCGGATCGAGCGGATGCACCGGTCCTGCCTGATCCTGACGTTCGGCGGCGGCACCAACGAGATTCAGCGCGACATCATCGGCATGGTCGCGCTCGGCCTGCCGCGAGTGAACCGCTAAGGAAAGCAGAGATTCCACATGGACTTTTCACCACCTGAAGCCGCCGAGGATCTCGGCGGCCTGGCACGCACCATCACCGACTCGCTGTGCACGCCGGAGCGCCAACGCGAGCTGGACGGGCAAAACGAGCGCTTCGACGACGTCCTGTGGGCCAAGCTGCGGGACGCAGACATCCTGTCAACCACGGCACCGGAGTCCTTGGGCGGCGGCGGTTTCGGAGTACTCGAGCAGGTCGCGGTGCTCGTCGCGCTCGGCAGGCAGATGGCTGCGGTGCCCTACCTCGAGTCGGCGGTACTCGCTGCGGGCGCACTGGCGAAGTTCGGCAGCAACGAACTCCAGCAGGCGTGGGGGGTGCCCGCCGTTGCCGGCGACAAGATTGTCTCCGTAGCTCTCGATGGCGACATGGGCGAGGGTCCCGTCCAGGGAACTGCCAACGGCGACGGCTATCGGCTCACCGGCACCCGCACCCAGGTGTTTTACGGGCCGCTCGCGGACGCTTTCCTGGTTCCCGCCGAGACCGATGCGGGCACCAAAGTCTTTCTGGTAGCCAAAGACGATGCGGGCGTGACGGTCACCACACTGAAGACCACCGGGCACGGCAGTGTCGGGCTCCTTGAATGCCACGGCGTCGAACTCGGGGCCGACAGGGTCGTCGGGGATCGCGAGGTCGTCTCCTGGTTGACCACACATGCCACCTTGGGCCGCAGTGCATTTCAGCTCGGCGTGGTCGAGCGGGCGCTGGAGCTGACCGCGGCGTACGCGCGTGAACGCGAGCAGTTCGACCGGCCGATCGGCAGCTTCCAGGCGGTCTCGTCCCGGTTGGCCGACAGCTACATCGACGTCAAGGCGCTACGTCTGACCGTGACTCAGGCGGCATGGCGACTGTCCGAGGATCTTCCCGCTGAGCTTGATGTGAACACGGCGGCGTTTTGGGCAGCCGAGGCCGGCCACCGCGTCGCGCACACCACGGTGCACGTACACGGAGGTGTCGGCATCGACACCGATCACCCCGTGCACCGTTACTTCCTGGCAGCCAAGGAGACCGAGTTCGCTGTCGGCGGCGCCACCGGGCAGCTGTTGCGCATCGGTCGGGAACTGGCTGACACACCGGCTTGAACCCCGCAACCGGGAGCGAGCTGCCCACCGTAACCTCGCTGATCACACCGCTGGTCGACGTCGACGATCGCGGTGTGCACTTCGAGGAGTCGTTCACCTCGTGGCGCGACCACATCAAGCACGCCGCTGCGGTGGCTGCAGCCCTGCGCGCACGGATGGACCCCGAGCGGCCGCCGCATGTGGGCGTGCTGTTGCAGAACACACCCTTCTTCTCGGCGTTGCTCATCGCCGCAGGCCTGACGGGGATCGTGCCGGTGGGCCTCAACCCCATTCGCCGCGGCGCGGCACTGCAGCGCGATATTCGGCACGCGGATTGCCAAGTCGTTCTTGCCGATTCGGCGTCAGCGGCGGTGGTGGGTGGTATCGACCACATCGACGTCGACTCGGCCGCCTGGGCGGCCGAGGTCGCGGCGCATCATGACGCGGCGGTAACGGTGCGCACGGCCGATCCCGCCGATACGTTCATGCTGATCTACACCTCGGGCACCAGCGGTGACCCCAAGGCGGTGATCTGCAGCCACGGCAAGGTCGCGATCGCCGGTGTGATGATGACGCAGAGATTCGGCCTTAGCGCCGACGACATCTGCTATGTGTCGATGCCGCTCTTCCATTCGAACGCGGTGCTTGTCGGCTGGGCGGTGTCGCTGGCCTGCCAGGGCTCGATGGTGTTGCGGCGCAAGTTCTCTGCGTCGCAGTTCCTGCCCGACGTCAGGCGTTACGGGGCGACTTACGCCAACTACGTCGGCAAGCCGCTGTCCTACGTGCTCGCGACGCCGGCGCGTCCCGACGACGGAGACAACCCGCTGCGCGCGGTTTACGGGAACGAGGGCGCACCTGCCGACGTCGACCGGTTCGCGCACAGGTTCAACACCTTGGTCGTCGACGGATTCGGCTCAACCGAAGGCGGGGTGGCGATCGGCCGGACCCCGGACACTCCGCCGGGCGCGTTGGGTCCGCTGCCGGAGGGGACCGAGATCGTCGACGTGGACACCGGCAAGCCGTGTCCGCCCGGTGTCACCGGTGAGATCGTGAACGCCGCGGGGGCTGGACGTTTC
>Ga0207678_10006220_pt1 | contig 10609 bp, 10 predicted proteins | sample KBSC63metaG_FD_184319 | JGI IMG/M metagenome (GOLD analysis project Ga0207678, IMG submission 184319) | Corn rhizosphere microbial communities from Kellogg Biological Station, Michigan, USA - KBS C6-3 metaG (SPAdes) (version 2) | ecosystem: Host-associated > Plants > Roots > Rhizosphere > Soil ...
TTTCGGCGCTTCCGCTTGCAGCTGGAAATGAACGGATCCGCCAATTGCGACGACCCATTCCCGATGAGTGGAAATTGCATTCCGGAGACCAGTCCCGATAATCTCGCCCGCCGCTATGACAAAGCGCGCGAGTGGTTAGTCGATGCATTGTCCATTGCTGCGGCCGCACTGGCCGTATTCCACTACAATCCGGACGGTGTGATCGCCACGATCGTCGTCTTCATCGGGGCCTACGCCGTCGCGCATTATCTCGGGGACGTGATCTGGCTAACCAGCCTGACCTGGCTCTTGTGGCTCACGATGCTGATTTATGCCTGCACCTTCTTCTATGCTTTCAGCCACCTCCCGCTGCTCACCGCTTTGCTCCTGACCATGTTCCTTCCGGGAATTGCACAAGCCTATGTGATTTGGGATTTATGGCCCGCGACAAGCCATCCGCTGCCCCTGTTCTGTGTGGCCTGGCTCATCCTGCTGGCGATCTGCATTTTTGAACCAACGACGTTCAGCCGGCTGAGCTCCTTCGTCAAAGCAAGACGCGGCCGGAGCTAGCCGCCGGCACAATTTTCCGCCCGCCGCAATGCGGCAAGTTTCTGCGACCAAACATCCCCACGACCGCTATTGCCTCCCCGCTCGCCTCCCCTCATGCTGCCCCCCACGACGCCGAAAACGGCGCGTATAAAATTTGGGGAGGATTGAATGATCGCGCACCGCACGGTTGCGGCTACGACGTTTGCTGTTTCGCTGCTTTTCGGCGCTTCCGCGCTGGCCCAGCAGGCCAACACGCTTCCGCTCAAGATCGGCGTGCTCGCCGACTTCGCCTCGGTCTATGCCGACATCGGCGGCCAGGGCAATGTCGAGGCAGCGAAGATCGCCATCGAGGAATTCGGCGGCAAGATGTTCGACAAGCCGATCGAGCTGGTCACCGCAGATGCGCTGAACAAGGCCGACGTCGCCGCCACCATCTCGCGCAAATGGTATGAGGCCGAGAATGTCGACATGATCATCGACATGCCGACATCGGCCACTGCGCTGGCCGGCATGGAGATGTCGAAGCAGTTCGAGAAGATCATGATCGTCACCGACGCCGCGTCGTCGGACATCACTGGCAAGTCGTGCTCGCCCTATACCGCGCACTGGACCTACGACACCTATGGCAACGCCCACACCGTCGGCAGCGCCATCGTCAAGCAGGGCGGCGATTCCTGGTACTTCATCACAGCGGACTATCTGTTCGGCCATTCCATCGAACGTGACACCGGCGACGTGGTGCGCGGCGCGGGCGGCAAGGTGGTCGGCAGCTCCAAGCATCCGCTGAACACGGCGGACTTCTCGTCCTTCCTGCTGCAGGCACAATCGTCCAAGGCCAAGATCATCGGCATGGCCAATGGCGGCGGCGACACCATCAACACCATCAAGCAGGCGTCCGAGTTCGGAATCGTCGCCGGCGGCCAGAAGCTCGCCGGCATCGTGATGTTCATCTCCGACATCCACTCGCTCGGCCTGAAGATGGCGCAGGGGCTGATCATCACCGAGGCCTATTACTGGGATCTCAACGATCGCACCCGCGCCTTCGGCAAGAAGTTCTTCGACAAGATGAAGCGCATGCCGACCATGAACCAGGCCGCGACCTACAGCGCCACGCTGCACTATCTCAAATCCGTGCAGGCCGCAGGCACCCGCGCCACCAAGCCGGTGCTGGCGAAGATGCGCGAGATGCCGGTGCGCGACGCCTTCACCGATAACGGCGTCCTGCGCGAGGACGGCCGCATGGTGCACAGCATGTTCCTGCTCGAGGTCAAGAAGCCGGAAGAATCCAAGGCGCCGTGGGATTACTACAAGGTGCTCGCGGAGGTCCCCGGCGATCAGGTGTTCCGTCCGATGAAGGACGGCGGCTGCCAGTATGTGAAGCAGTAACCGCTGACGAGTTCGATCGCCCGGCACGCCGGGCGGTCGACCCACCACAGGCCAACCGGTCGATGGAGCACGTCAATTCTTCATCGGATTTTGAACGAGGACGCCAGTTTCCGGCTTCGCCACCGGAGCCCTCAACCAGAACAGCGCCAGGAACGCGAGCGACGTCAGCCCGCCTGTGAGCGCAAGCGCGACGCGCGGGCCACCGTGATCCAGCACAAGGCCGAACAGCAGCGGCGCTGCACCCTGCAGGATGCGCGCCGGCGCGGCCAGCCAGCCGGTTCGCATGCCGTATCCGACGGCGCCAAACATGGCCAGCGGAAGCGTCCCGCGCGCGATCGTGAACAGGCCATTGCCGGCACCGTGCAGAAGGGCGAATGGCAGCGCGACGGGCGCTCCGAACAGGATCAGCAATCCGGCGCCGACGGGATGCAGGCCCGCCGCCAGGCGTGCGGATATCATCGCCGACGCATGTCGTAGCAGGCCGAATTCCCCGATCCGGGCTGCGACTTGCGCAGGCCCCATCAAAGCCCCGGCGAGCACGGCCTGCGCCGGGGTGGCCCCGAGCGCTTCCAGCAGGCGCGGCATGTGCGCGGCAAAGGCGGTGGTGACAAACCAGGTCGCACCGAAGACGCCCGCCAGAACGATCATCGCCCATGGAATGCCTGATGTGGGGACGGCAGGCTCATCCAGATGCGCATGCGGCGGCGCCTTCGGAACGAGAAAGCGGTTGAGCGGCAGACCGATGACGATGTGCAACGCGGCCCATGCGAAGCAGGCGCCGCGCCAGCCGAAGGCATCGATCATCGCGGCACTGAGCGGCCAGCCGATGGTGCTCGCAAAACCGGCGAACAGGGTGATGCCGGTGATCGCACTTCGGGCCTGTCGTCCCCACAATCCCGCAACCGTCGCGAACGCGGCCTCATACAGGCCGAAACCCATGCCGGCGCCGATGACCAGCCAGGCCAGGGCCAGCGTGATCGGCCCCGTTGCAACCGCAAGCAAGGCCAGCCCCGCCGCAAACATCAGATTGGTGGCGACAAGCACGTCCCGGCCACCGCTGCGGTCGATCATGCGGCCGGCGAGCGGCCCGAGCAAACCCGACACCAGCAGCGCCACCGAGAACATGGCGAAGAACCACGTCCTGGACAGATGCAGGTCGTCGCAAATGGGATCCGCGAATACGGCCGGAACATAGTAGCTGGAAGCCCATGCCAGTGTCTGCGTCGTACCGAGCGCGGATACGACTTGCCAACGAACGACTGCCACCTCAGGTCACAGCTCCCCGCTCGTACCAGTCCCGTGTCGCCTTCACGATGTGAACCACGGAGAGCATCACCGGCACCTCGATCAGAACGCCGACGACCGTTGCCAGTGCTGCGCCTGATTGAAAGCCGAACAGTGCGATCGCCGCGGCGACGGCGAGCTCGAAGAAGTTCGATGCGCCGATCAGGGCGGAAGGACCGGCCACGCACCAGGCGACGCCGAGGCGGCGGTTGAGCCAGTAGGCGAGACCGGCATTGAAATAGACCTGGATCAGGATCGGGACGGCAAGCAGCGCAATGACCATCGGTTGCCGGGTGATCTGCTCGCCCTGCAGGCCGAACAACAGCACTAGGGTCAACAGGAGCGCGATCAGCGATACCGGGCCAAGCAGCGACAGCGCCTGCGATAGCGCCGCCTCGCCTCCCCTCGCCAGCAATGCGCGCCGCCAGAACTGCGCGATCGCCACAGGCACGATGATGTAGAGCAGGACGGACAACAGCAACGTGCCCCAAGGCACGGTGATGGATGACAGTCCGAGCAGAAGGCCGACGATCGGCGCGAAGGCGACCACCATGATGGTGTCGTTGAGCGCGACCTGTCCCAACGTGAAGTTCGGCTCGCCATCGACCAGATTCGACCAGACAAACACCATCGCCGTACAAGGCGCAGCGGCAAGCAGAATCAGACCGGCCGTATAGCTATCGATCTGGTCCGCGGGCAGATAAGGCCTGAACAGATGGCCAATGAACAGCCAGGCAAGCAGCGCCATCGAGAACGGCTTCACCAGCCAGTTGATTCCGACGGTCGCGGCAATGCCGCGCCAGTGTGCGCCAACGTGACCGAGCGCTCCGAGGTCCACCTTGAGCAGCATGGGAATGATCATCAGCCAGACGAGGACAGCCACCGGCAGATTGACCTGTGCAATCTCCGCCGAGCCCAGCGCATGGAAAACGGCCGGCATCCATCGCCCCAGCAGAATCCCGACGACGATGCAGAGACCGACCCAGATCGTGAGATAGCGCTCGAACAAGCCCATGGCTGGAGCGGAAACCGGCCTGCCAATGACTTCACTGGTCATGACGTTGTCCTGCGATCCGCTGGCCGCTCGCATCCACGACCCGGTCGCCATCCTCTTTCGAGAACGCTCCAAGCTGCCGAGTGGGCATGATGTCCAGAACCGCTTCGGATGGCCGGCAGAGCCTTACGCCGAGCGCCGAGACCACGATCGGGCGGTTCATCAGAACCGGATGGGCTTCGATGGCGTCGAGCAACTGCGCGTCGGTCAGACTGGTGTCGGAGAGGCCCAGTTCGGCATAGGGCGTTCCCTTCTCACGCAGGACGTCGCGCACCGACATGCCGGCGCGCGCGAGCAATTGAACGAGCAGGACCCGCGACGGCGGTGTCTTCAGATACTCGATGATATGCGGCTCGATGCCGGCATTGCGGATCATGGCCAGCGTGTTGCGCGAGGTGCCGCAATCCGGGTTGTGATAGATGATGACGTCGACGCTATCAGGCACGTGACAGCTCCTTGCCATCCAACGTGCATGCGGACGCCGTGGCCGGCATACAGATGTCGGGATGACCCGCGCAGCAATCCCGCATCAGGAACTGGATGAGGCCCGACAGCGCGTCGTAATCGGCGGTGTAGACAATCGAGCGGGCCTCCCGCTTCGCGCTGGCAAGGCCAGCCTGGGTCAGCTCCTTCAGATGGAAGGACACATTCGAGGCCGACACGCCTGCAGCCTCCGCGACGGCGCCGGCCGGCATCCCGGCGGGACCGGCCTGCACGAGCAGGCGCACGATGCGAAGCCGTGTCTCCTGGGACAGCGCTGCGAAAGCCGACAGGGCTTGACGTTCTTCCATATTTCAATAATCCTAAAAATATCGAATCATGGAGTAACATCGATGCTGGACCTTGCCAAGCCGGAAATTCCGCCTTCGCCGCAGATCGCCGCCGACGACATCAGCATCGGGGCGCTCCTCGCCGCCTGCGACGCGGCACCGGCATTGCCCTTGGTGTTCACCTATAGCGGTCACAGCATTCAGGCGGGCTACCACATCACCGAAGTCAAGGCGGGCGCCTTTTCCGCACTTGATTGCGGCGGCAATCCCGAAGCGTGGTCGGAGATCTTCGTACAGTTGTGGGACATCGTCGAAGATGACCGGACCCATATGACGGCGGCTAAATTCGCCGCCATCATCCGGAAAGTCTCCGACCATGTCGCTCTCGATATCAATGCGCGACTGACTTTCGAAGTGAGCGATGGCATCGCGCCGATGCAACTACACTGCGCGGATACCCCGCGCATACAGGGCGACGTTCTCACGGTGGCGCTTGCCCCGCGTCCGGCGAGTTGCAAGCCACGCGACCGCTGGCTGGAGGCGCAGAAGGAAGCCAGTGCATGCTGCGCGCCGGTATCGTCCAAAAGCGCGTGCTGCCGGTAGACGCCGCGGTTCAGACCGGAGACCTGTTACTGGACTCTCAACGAGAGCGCGCGGTAGAGCCCACAATCATTATCCTTTGCCACCTGCGGTCGTTGCGCTGCGTCGATCCGCGAGGCGACCAGTCTCTTTTGGCAAAGCTCCTGGCGAGGAGCCGGGATGCGCAGACGCCTGGGCTTGCGACAGCAACCACGCCCGGAATGCCTGCAGCAAAGGATTCCCGGCTTTCTCCTCCGGGCAGGCGAAATAGTACGAGCCGACGCTTTTCAGGGTCAGGCTCGACAACACCTTCAATTTGCCCGACCTGAGTTGGTCGGAAATCAGGAATTCGGGAAGCAGGGCAACACCAAGGCCCGAGCTTGCCGCGCTGATCAAAGTGGACTGGATATCGAAACGCGGCCCGCGGATCACATTCGTGCCGCCGAGCTCCGCAGCATCGAACCAGCGACGCCATGCATCGGCGCGTGTGACGAGATGCAGAAGCCGCAGCTCGGCGACCTCGCTCGGCGGCAATTCGCCGCGCCTGCCGATCAGCGTCGGCGATCCGACCGGCAGAAGAATTTCATCGAACAGATAGTCGGCCTGCGTGCCCGGCCAGTCCGGCTCGCCGAAGTACAGCGCGCCATCGAGCGCGGTCTCGCTGAAGAAGAAGCGCGTGTTGCGCGCGCTCACATTGACGGCGACGCCGGGATGGCGCGCATAGAAGTCCGGCAGGCGCGGAATGAGCCACTGGGCGCCGACAGTGGGCAGCGCCGCGACGTCCAGAACCATGCCGTCGGCCTCATAGCCCATGATCTCGAGCGCATCGCGCTCGATCCGCTCGATCGTCTGCGCCACGCGGGTGCTGTAGGCCGCCCCTGCCCGCGTCAACGTGATGCGTTTCTTGATCCGATGAAACAGTTTCACGCCGAGCTGCGTCTCCAGCTGCGCAATCTGGCGCGACACCGCACTTTCGGTCAGCGCGAGTTCGCTGGCGGCACGCGTGACGCTGAGGTGTTTGGCAGCCGCGCTGAACGCCATCAGCGCGCCGAGGCTCGGTATTCTGCGGCGCATAGTTCATTCCAAAAACGCAAGATGTCCGCAGATTAAATTGTTTGCACGCCTAAGCACAAGGCAACAATCTCCCCGCGGATGACAAAAGTCATGGCGGGCGGCGACCTCTGGCGAGGTCACGCCCCGGCAACGGTCTCAAGACATGCAGACTGCAGCGCGGTGCCCCGCACAGGTGCTTCGGTCATCAACTTCAAGGAGCACATCAGTGGCAGTCAACAAATTGCATGACGAATTCCACACGCTCGACATGGAGAGCGGCTGGCAATTGCCCGAGGGCTACGATCCCGCGTCGGGCGCGCTGGAGAAGATCCTGTCCGGATCGCTCGATACCGCGAACAAACGCGGCAGCCGGACGCGATTGCTGAAGTTCCCTCCGGGTCTCTTCACCACACAGCAGATCGTTCACGACCACTGGGAAGAAGTCTTTCTCGTCTCCGGCGACCTGATCGTTGGCAACGACGAGAACGGGCAAGGCGGCACGCCGTTCGCCGGCTACACCTACGCCGTCAGACCGCCAGGCGCGTGGCATGGTCCGTTCAAATCCGAGGGCGGCTGCCTGCTTCTCGAAATGCACTACTACGATCCCGCCTGAGAGCCACAGAGACGATGACGGCAGCCTCTTGGAGGGGCCGCCGATCAGAGCCGATGCTCCCTGAAATCCCGCAAGAGGTCTTGATAGAATGAGTAATGCGAAGCTTCCCGTCATCATCGCCGGTGCAGGGCCGGTCGGCATGGTGGCTGCCGCAGATCTGGTGCGACAGAACATTCCGGTTCTGGTGCTCGAGAAGAACGACGCGCTGAGCAGCGAGTCGCGCGCATCGACGTTCCATCCGCCCACGCTGGACATGCTCGACGATCTCGGTTTCGCCAGCACGTTGATTGCACAGGGGCTGAAGGCACCGACAGTGCAGTACAGCTCGTCCGAGGACGGTGTGCTCGGAACATTCGATTTCGCGGCGATCTCCGATCTGGTGCGGCATCCGTTCCGTCTGCAAGCCGAGCAATTCAAGCTCACACGCATCATTCTGGACGCCCTGTCCGGCAATCCGCTGTTCTCGATCGCGTTCGGCAGCGAGGTTAAATCGGTCGAGCAGACCAGCGATACCGTCAAGGTGGTGGTCACGGCCAACGGCCACGACACCACGCATGAATGCGCCTGGCTGATCGGCGCCGATGGTGCGAACAGCATCGTCCGCCGCAGCCAGGATATGGAATTCGAGGGCTTCACCTGGCCCGAGCGTTTCCTGGTGATGACGACACCGGTCGATTTCACCGCGCTTCGGCCGGGCGTCTCGTCGGTCAGCTATGTCGCCGATCCCGAACGCTGGTACTTCCTTCTGCGTATCCTCGGCGCATGGCGCGTGATGATGCCGGTGGCCGCGGAAACATCCGATGAGGAAGCACTGTCCGAAGCCTATGTGACGGCGTCGATCCGGCGGATCGTTCCCGCAGAGCTGGACGCCCCCATCCTCCACACGACGCTCTATCGTGTGCACCAGCGCGTGGCCGCGAATTTCCAGAAAGGCCGCACGTTTCTGGCCGGTGACGCCGCCCATATCAACAACCCGCTCGGCGGCATGGGCATGAATGGCGGCATTCATGATGCATTGAACCTGACCGCGAAGCTGGGTCCGGTCATCAACGGCGCGGCTGATGAGAGCATTCTTGCCGATTACGATCTGCAGCGCCGGACGGTCACGATGCAGGCCATTCAGGGCGACACCATCCGCAACAAGAAGAACCTCGAAGCGAAAGACGAAGCCGATCGCGCGCGTTTCCGCGACGACATTCGCGCAGCAGCCGCCGATCCGGAAAAGGCACGAGCGCTATTGCGCCGGATCGCGATGCTCGACTCGCTTGAGCGGGCCGGTGCGTTGCATGTGGCTGAGCACCGCCCGGGGTGATCAGCAACTCTCTCTGAGACGATGTCGACGGCAACCGGTCACTCGGCTGGATAAGAACCGCGGCAGTGGAAGCGCCAGTAAGCCTGGAGGAGCCAACACCATGGTTCCCAAGATGTCATGCAGGAGTTTCAGAATGCCAAGCAAGGATTTACGGATGAAGTGGACGACGTTTCTTTTGGCGGCGCTGGTAGCGCCTGTCGCCTTGGGCGTGCCCGGCGCGGCAGCGGCCGGCTTTCCGGAAAAAATGATCACAATCGTGGTCCCTTATCCGGCTGGAAGCACGGCGGACGCGATTCCACGACTAGTGGCTCCGCTGATGTCGAAGTCGCTCGGCGTCACCGTGATCATCGAGAACCGCGGCGGCGCCAACGGCTCGATCGGGGCGGCTCGCGTCGCCGCTTCGCCGGCGGATGGCTATACGATTCTGCTCGCGACAACCGGCATGATGGCGATCAATCCGTGGATCTATGAAAAGCCCGCCTATAATTCCGAAAAGGATTTCGCGCCCATCACCAATGGCGCTTCGACGCCGAACATCCTGGTCGTCAATCCTTCGGTCAAGGCGAACTCGCTGAAGGAACTGGTGGCGCTGGCCAAGGCCGAGCCGGGCAAGCTGACATTTGCGTCAGCCGGTATCGGCAGCACGAGCCATCTGTGCGGCGAGACGCTGAAGGTGCTCGAAGGCATCGATGCCGTCCACATCCCGTATCAGGGCGCAGCTCCGGCACTTCAGGATGTCATCGGTGGTCAGGTGTCCATGATGTGCGATAATCTGTCGAACACGGTCCAGCAGGTACAAAGCGGAGCGCTGAGGCCCATCGTCGTGACCGCGCCTGAACCAAGCAAACAGCTGCCCAATGTGCCGACGTCACCGCAGGCAGGCTATCCCGATCTCCTCGCGGGCAACTGGTACGGCTTTGTCGCTCCATCGGCGACCCCCAAGGACGTGATTGAGAAGCTCAACACATCGATCGTGGAGGCGTTGCGAGATTCAACTGTTTCGGCTCGCCTGGAAGGCCTTGGTTTGACCGTGATCGCGGACAAGCCCGATCAGTTCGGAGCTGTTATCGCCAAGGATTCTGCGCGGATGGAAAATATCGTGAAGCGCTCGAAAGCGAAGATTTCCAACTAGGGATTTTTCGGCATCCCTCCGAGCTTAAACTGATCTTGACTTTAGTCCTAGATTGAGTTACCTCGCTTCCAGCCTGCTCGATTGCTGCGTGCTCATGACACACAGCATCGATCAGACTGCAGCGGCGACCCGGTGATCCGAGCAGCTGCTGGTGGAGCGCCGGGAGGCGCAGCGTTCGCTCGGCGGGCTTCGCACCCCCACCGATGTCGTAACGCGCGCGTCTTCCCTGCGGGACTCGCAATCCCGCCGGTGCTGACGTGCGGGCCGGCCCTCGCAAGGCCAGCCTCAAGGGGTCTCGCAAACCCCTGGCGCCTCCCGGCGCTCCATTCTCGCAATGGGAAACGGGATGAAGGGTCGTCCGCGCCCTCGCCGAAGCGGAGATCGGCGCGTGCCTTATGCGACCTGCGCGCGGACGGACAGTTCCGCATCCGGCGCAGCAATGGCCTGAGCGCGCAGCAGCTCGATGATCTCCTCATTCGGCCGCGCCCGGCTGAACAGGAAGCCCTGCCCTTCATGGCAGCCTTCGCTGCGCAGGCAGGCGAGTTCGGATTCTGTCTCGACGCCTTCCGCCGTGATGGTGACACCGAGGCCCATGCCGAGGCTGATGATCGACCGCACGATCGCCTGCGCATCGCGATTGGAGCCGAGATCGCGCACGAAAGACTGGTCGATCTTGATCTTGTCGAACGGAAAGCTTCTGAGATAGCTCAGCGACGAATAGCCGGTTCCGAAATCGTCCATCGAGATGCGCACGCCGAGCGCGCGCAGCGCGTGCAGGGTCGCCAGCACCTGATTGCTCTTTTCCAGCAGCAGCGTCTCGGTGATCTCCAGTTCAAGCCGCCGCGGCGGCAAGCCCGAATGCTTCAGCGCATCCATCACCACCGAGAGCAGATTGCCG
>Ga0207678_10006221_pt1 | contig 10608 bp, 7 predicted proteins | sample KBSC63metaG_FD_184319 | JGI IMG/M metagenome (GOLD analysis project Ga0207678, IMG submission 184319) | Corn rhizosphere microbial communities from Kellogg Biological Station, Michigan, USA - KBS C6-3 metaG (SPAdes) (version 2) | ecosystem: Host-associated > Plants > Roots > Rhizosphere > Soil ...
CATCGAGCCCGAACCCGGCAAGTACCGCTGGGACATCATCGACCTCGCGCTAGAGGAAGCCCGCGCTCACGGTCAGCGCCTCGCCATCCGCCTCATGCCCTACTCCAACAAGGACCCGCTCCCCGCCTGGTATCGCAGCTCCGGAGCCCGCCGCGCCAACCAGCCCTCCGACAAGGACGGCAACATCTGGCAGCCCGACTTCACCGATCCCCTCTACCTCAAGCACTGGGGCGATCTCGTCGCCGAAGCAGGCAAGCGCTACGACGGCAACCCCACCCTCGACAGCGTCGACATCTCCTCCGTAGGCTACTGGGGCGAGGGCTGGAGCGACTACATGCCGCCCTTCGCTACCCAGAAATCCCTCATCGATATCTGGACCGCCGCCTTTCCCCACACCCAGCTTCTAATGAACTTCGACGAACCTCAGGCCCTCGCCTACGGCACGAAGCACGGAGCAGGCTGGCGTCTCGACTGCCTAGGCGACATGCGCGCCGGCTTCGGAGCCATGCTCGATCAATATCCCCAGGAGATCGCCCGCACCGGAATCCAGGACGTCTGGCAGCACAACCCCGTCTCCCTCGAAACCTGCGGAACGCCCTCCTCCTGGAAGAAACACGGCTACGACGTCAACTACATCCTCGACCAGGCTCTCCGCTGGCACATCACCTCGCTCAACGTAAAGTCCTCGCCCATCCCCGCCGAGTGGCGCACCCAGTTCGACGAATTCCAGAAGAAGATGGGCTACCGCTTCATCCTCCGTCGTCTCGAATACCCCCGAGCCGCAAAAGCCGGCACAACTATGCCCGTCAGCATGTGGTGGCTCAACGCAGGCGTCGCTCCCATCTACCGCGACTACACCCTCGCCGTAGAGCTGCGCTCCTCAACCAGCAACGCCGTCATCCGCATCCCCGTCGACCTAAAAAAATGGCTCCCCGGAGACGCTGTCTTCGATGGCCCGCTCTACATCCCCGACACCCTAGCCCCCGGCACCTACACGCTTCGCATCGCCATGCTCGATCCATCTACCGGACAGCCGGCGATCCGTCTCGCCATCCAGGGACGCCAACCCGACGGCTGGTACTCTCTCGGTTCACTCACCGTCGAAGCCCCGTGACACCCTACGCGACAACAAAATTATCGATCAACCGCGTCCCACCCACCCACGCCGCTACCGCCACCAGCGTCCCTGTCTCCGCAGCCGTCACCGGCAGCAAAGTCTCCGCGTCCACCACGGCAAGATAATCCACTCGCACCGCCTCAAGCATCTGCATCCCCTCCCGAACCAGAGCAGCACTCTCCCGCTCCCCCCGAGTAATCATCCCCTCCATCGCCATCAAACTCCGCCGCAACGCCAACGCCCGCACCCGCTCGCCCTCATTCAAGTACCGATTCCTGCTACTCAACGCCAACCCATCCGTATCGCGCACAATCGCGCACGCCACAAGCTCCACGTCGAAGTTCAGATCCCGCACCATCCGCCGCAGCACCGCCAGTTGCGCGGCATCCTTCTGCCCGAAGTAAGCTCGTCCCGGCCCCACCACATGCAGCAGCTTCGCCACCACCGTAGCCACGCCCGCAAAGTGTCCCGGCCGCGAACCCCCATCCAACCGGTCGCCAATCCCCGCCACCGTCACCGTCGTCACCGCACCCTCGGGATACATCTCCCCCGCCTCCGGAGCGAACAGCACCGCCACTCCCTCAGCCTCCAGCGCAGCACAATCCGCCTCAAACGTCCGCGGATACCGCGCCAAATCCTCTCCCGCTCCAAACTGCAGCGGATTCACAAAGATCGAAGCCACCACCACGCCGCATTCCGCCCGCGCCCGCCGCACCAGCGACAGATGCCCCTCATGCAGTGCCCCCATCGTAGGCACAAACCCCACCATCCCACCCACGCGCAGCTCCCGGCAAACCCGCTGCATCTCCCGAACGCCCGTAACAATCCGCATCAATCCCCCAACTCCTCACAGCCGAATGCATGTCTGTTCTCCAACCAGCCACAAACCATCGGGTGCCCCATCCATCGCGCACTTTGCGATGGGTGGGAATGTATAAATTCTCCCCGCCAGCTTCAGCCGCTGTATCTCTACCCAGCCACCCGGCCCACCACCTCAAGCTGCGCCCGCGTATCCCGCGTCAGATGGTAGCTCTCCTCATCTGCAGGAAACGTCCTCGCCTCGACATCCCGCTTGTACTCTCCCAACGCCACGCGCATCACGCCCGCGACATCCGCATACCGCCGGACAAACTTCGCAGGCTCGCTAAACGTCATCGTCATCATGTCGTGCAGCACCAGGATCTGCCCATCGCAATCCGGTCCCGCGCCAATCCCGATCGTCGGAATCCGCAGCTCCTCCGTCACCACCCGAGCCAGCTCCCGCGGCACGCCTTCCAGCACAATCGCGAAGCACCCAGCCTCCTCCAGCGTCAGTGCGTCGGTCCGTAGCTCCTCCATCGCCTCCATCGACTTACCCTGCACCTTGTACCCACCCATTCGGTGCACGCTCTGCGGAGTCAGCCCAATATGCCCCATCACCGGAATCTCCGCCCCCACAATCCGCCGCACCAACGCCGCCCGCTCGCGTCCGCCTTCAATCTTCACCGCCTCGGCCCCGGCCTCTTTCACAAACCGAACTGCGTTCGCCACGCCGTCCTCTTCCTTCGCCTGATAGCTCCCAAACGGCATATCCGCCACCACCAGCGCCCGCCGCACCGCGCGCCGAACCCCCCGCGTATACATCAGCATCTCGTCCATCGTCACCGCAAGCGTATTCTCATACCCCTGCATCACCATGGCCAGCGAGTCCCCGACAAGCACGACATCCAGCCCAGCCTCATCCACCAGCCGCGCGCTCGCATAGTCATACGCCGTCACCGCCACCACAGGCCGCCGCGCCAGCTTCTTCTCCAGCAAAGAAGGGACCGTAACTTTAGGCAAAGAAGAGGAAGAGGCAGATGTTGTAGTAGAGGAGAAGGAAGCCCCGGCGTCGCGTCCCGCCCGCGCACCGCTCTCACCCGCCGCTCCAGCGGGCGTCGTACGAAACGTAGTCAGACTCATCACAGCTCCAGTGCAGTTCCACCGCGTGCCGTCAAAAATCCAACGGCTTTGGCCGGATACCACCTGTGCCAGCAACCTCCTGGCAGTCCTTAAAGCCTACGCGCCACCCACTCCCACTGGCAAGCCATTCCGCATCCAATCTGGAGCCATGCCAATCTACGCCTACCTCATCCTCGCCGTCGGATGGCTCTTCTGGTTCCTTCCCTTTCCCATCACCCGATGGAACCGGAATCCCCCGCAAAAAAGCGACCACCGCGCCCGATGGGGAATCTTCCTTCAGTGCATAGCCTACGCGCTCCTATGGCAAGGCCATTTCTGGACCCGAGCTCCCGCAACCTGGCAAATTGCCCTCTCCGTCCTCTTCCTCGCGCTCTCCGTCCTCTTGTCCTGGACCAGCACCCGCGCCCTCGGAAGACACTTGCGATTCGAGGCTGCCCTTAGCTCCGATCACGAACTTGTTCAGTCCGGCCCCTACCGTCTCCTCCGTCATCCCATCTACACCTCGATGCTCTGCCTCCTGCTCGGCACCGGCTTCCTCATCGCGCCCCCGCCACTCTTCGTTCCTGCAGTCCTGATCTTCATCGCCGGCACAGAGATCCGCGTCCGCATCGAAGACAACCTCCTCGCCTCGCGCTTCGGCGACCAGTTCCGCAACTTCCAGCAGCACGTCTCCGCCTACATCCCCCTCGTACGCTGACAACAAACAACGAAGAACTCACTGACAACTGACAACTGAGAACTGAGAACTAGGAACTAACGCCCTTCCCAATCTTCCGCACCTCATCCAGAATCCGTCCCGCCATCTCCACCTTGCTCATCGCCGGAAACTCCACCACCCCGCCCCGCGTCAAAAAGCTCCCCGCATTCCGTTCCGAATCGAACCCAAGCGTGGAAGAAGAGACATCGTTCACCACCAAAGCATCCACGCCCTTCCGCTCCAGCTTCTCCCGTCCATTCGCCAGAACGTTCTCCGTCTCCGCCGCAAACCCAACCACCAAAGTCCCCGGCCGCCGCCGAGCCGCTACCTCCGCCAGAATATCCTCCGTAGCCTCCAGCTCCAGCACCTTCACCCCCTCGCGCTTGATCTTCTGCGCCGCCACCTCCTTCACCCGATAGTCGCTCACCGCCGCTGCCATCACCACCACGCTCGCTGCCGTCAGCCGAGCCATCACAGCCTGACGCATCTCCGCCGCACTCACCACCCGCACCACCTCGCACCCAGCCGGAACCTCCAGTCCCGTAGGAGCCGTAATCAAAATCACTCGCGCACCCCGCCGCCGCGCTGCCTCAGCCACCGCATACCCCATCCGCCCGCTCGACCGGTTCCCGATAAACCGCACCGGGTCGATCGCCTCCCGCGTCCCTCCAGCCGTCACCAGAACCGTCTCCCCAACAAAGTCTGCACCTGCCACCGAACCAGGTACCCCACCTCCAGCTTCAGGAACAGCCACAGAACCGGGTGCCCCATGTCCGGATTCTCGGACGGGGGTTTCCACGGAATCCAAACCCATAGCCAAAACCTCACCCACCGCGGCAGCAATCGCACTCGGCTCCGCCAGCCGCCCACCCCCCACCATCCCGCAAGCCAGGTACCCACTCCCCGGCTCCACCACCCGCACCCCGCGCCCTCGCAGTATCTCCACATTCGCCCGAACCGCCGCATGACCCCACATATTCACATTCATCGCCGGAGCCACAATCACCGGAGCCGTCGTCGCCAGAAACAGCGTCGTCAAAAAATCATCCGCCAACCCATGCGCAAACTTCCCCAACACGTCCGCCGTCGCCGGAGCCACCACCAGCACCTTCGTCGTCTGCGCCTCATTGATATGCTCAATCGCCGAAGCCGCCCCATCGCCCGAAGCCCCCGCCTCCTCGCCCCACAAGCTCGTAATCACCCGATGACCCGAGATCGCGGCAAACGTCAGCGGCCTCACAAACTCCTCCGCCGCCCGCGTCATCACCACATGCGGATCGAGTCCCGCATCCTGCAACAGCCGCACCAGCTCCACGGCCTTATACGCCGCAATCCCCCCGCAAACTCCAACCGTCACCTTCACGCGATCCGCACTCATGTCCAACCTCTACTTAGCGAAATGTTCTCACAACCCGCCACTCACCGGTGTCAGGCCTCATGTGCGAGAATTTAGAAGACAAGACCGGGGCAGTTGTTGGTAGCGTTTTTCCCGGCTGGAAATCTACAGGCGCGAAGGAGAAGGTTGAAATGAGTTCATCGAGTCAAACGGAGTCCTGGTTCGATCGTTGGTGGCCGCTGTTATTGATCATCTTCGGTTTGATCTTTGTCACGCTCCTCACAACGTTCGCGCCAACGATCTAACTTTGCGCTAGGCAATATCGGCAACGCCGTTGCCTGTCCTCCTCAACCAGCCACAAAAAGCTCGGGTGCCCCATTCATCGCAGCTCTATCGCGATGAGTGGGAATGCAGCCCCTTCCCCAGCCCGCTCTTGCCTCTGCTCGTTCTCTTCGACCCACCCAACAAATCCCAACACCCTACCTCACCTTCAACCCAGCCTCCCCCGCCAAGCTACAATCACCAAAGCATGATCGCCCACCTCCGCGGCCGCCTCTTCTCGAAATCCCCCAATCAAGCCATCGTCGAGTGCGCCGGCGTAGGCTACGACATCACCATCAGCGTAGCCACCTTCTCCGCCCTGCCCGCCGAGGGCGCAGAAGCCACCCTCCACATCCACACCCACGTTCGCGAAGACCAACTCGCTCTCTTCGGCTTCTCCGAAGTCCAGGAGAAACGCCTCTTCGAAAAGCTCCTGACTATCAGCGGCATAGGCCCCAAGCTGGCCATCACGGTCCTCAGCGGCATCAGCTCAGACCGCCTCGTCAACGCCATCCGCTCCGGCGACCACACCACCCTGACCAAAATCCCCGGCATCGGCAAAAAAACAGCCGAGCGTGTCGTCCTCGAACTCAAGGACAAGCTCGACGATCTAGCCGTAAGCCTCCCCACATCGACCGGAGGCCCTCACCACGGCCCAGCCGGAGACGACGCCCTCTCCGCCCTGGTCAACCTCGGCTACCCCCGCCCCGTAGCCCAGAAAGCCATCGAGACCGCCATCGCCAAGGACCCCGAAGCCGCCAGCGACTTCGAAACCCTCTTCCGCGCCGCCATGGCCGCCATCCGCTAGAACTACTCCGTCCGCAGCGCCACCATCGGATCGACGTGGGTCGCCCTCCAGCCCGGCACCAACGCGGCGGTGACTGCCGTCAGCACGAGCAGCAACGCCGCGGATACCAGACTGACCGGGTCGATTGGCCGAACGCCCGCCAGCATGCTCGTCACCAGCCGTGTCAGTATCAGGCTCAGCGCCACGCCCGCGGCAATCCCATAGCAGGCCAGCTTCGCAGCATGTTCCAGCACCCCGCGCAGGATCGCACTCTTCTCCGCGCCAAACGCCATCCGTATGCCAATCTCGAAGGTCCGCTTCGCCACCGAATACGCCATCGTCCCGTAGACCCCCAACATCGCCAGCAGCAGTCCGACTCCGGCAAACGACGAGATCAGCGCCGCCCGAAACCGTTCCGTTGCCATCGACTGGTCCACCATCGCGTCCATAGTCGTAAACCGCAAAGCGATCAGCGGATTCACTCCCGCGATCTTCTCCTGCACTGCATTCATCAGCGTCAGCGGCTTCACCTCAGTCCGCAGCACCACATGGATCTGATTGGCATAAAATGGATGCTGCGCCATCGGCATATACAGCGTCGGCCCCGGCATCTCCGCAGGCGAGTTCTGCCGTACATCCCCCACCACTCCTATCACCGTCATCCACTTGTCCGAGTCGAGCCCGCACTGGATCTGCCTGCCTACCGGATCGGTATTGCCAAAACTCTGCTTCGCCAGCGCCTCGCTGATCACTGCCACAAATGGGCTGTCAAACCTGTCCTGCGCACTAAAATCCCTCCCCTGTTTCATCGGGATTCCCATCGTCTCGAAGTATCCCGGACTGGCCACGCTCCAATTCGCATAGGGCGAACGGTTCACGTCGACAGGCCCTGCACCGCCCACCGTGTAATACCCATTGGAGCCATACGAACCCATCGGCAGCCCCATAATCCCGGCCACGCGCTCCACCCCTGGCACCGCGCGAAGCTCGGAAAAAATCTCGTTGAACTGCCGCACCGCGCGATCTCCATCCTGTACCGTATGCGCTGGCGCATCCGCATCCACCACCAGCAACTGGCGCGTCTGGTATCCCAGGTCCCGTCCCATCAGGTTCAGCACTGTATGCAGCAGCAGCCCCGCGCCCATCGCCAGCACAAACGTCGCCGCTATCTCGGCAATCACCAGCCCATCGCGCAGCCTCGCCGCTCCCTGCCCGCTCATCCCGCGCGACGCATCCTGCTTCAGCGCCTCTGCCGGATCGACCCTCCACGCCCGCAACGCCGGCAGCACCGACGACACCATCGCCGTCAATACCGCCAGCCCAAGCGCAAACGCCAGCACCCACCCGTTCAAATGAATCTCCTCCACGCGCGGCAGTGCCTTCGGGGCCATCGCCAGCAGTACCCGTATCGCAGGGACGGCGAGCAGCACTCCAGCAACTCCGCCCATCAGCGAAACCAGCAGGCTCTCCAGCATCACCGGCTGCATCACCTGCCATCTCGACGAACCCAGCGCTTTTCGGATCGCGATCTCCCGCCGCCGCTCCATCGAGCGCACCAATTGCAGATGGGTCACATTCACACACGCAATCAGCAGGATCAGCCCCACCGTCGCCCACAACAGCAGAAGCGTCGGCCGCACATCTCCCGTCAGCGCTTTTTCGAGTGGCTCCATGACCATCTGCTTGTTCCGGTTCGTCTCCGGATACGCAACCTTCAGCCGCTCAGAGAGCCCATCCAGCTCCGTCTGCGCCGCGGCAAAGCTTACCCCCGAACGCAGAAGCCCAACAGCCTTGTAGTTGAACGCCGATCGCGCGTCCCACTTGGATTTCAGCAACGACCGCGCCTCCCACACCTCGGTGTTAGAGGGAAAACCGAAGCCCTCCGGCAGCACGCCCGTGATCTCCAGCGGCTCACCTTCCACCCGCACCACCTGCCCCAGCGCAGCCTGCGCACTGCCAAAGTTGTCGCGGGCAAACTGCGCGCTCACCACAGCCGCGCGATCCGCATCCGCCTGCGTGAACAGACGCCCCGCAGCCGGCTGCACGCCGAAGACGCGCCAGAAGTTCGCGTCCGCCAGCGTCACCACCGTGTAGGCCGAGTGGTCGCGCAGCGCGACCCCCAACCTGCCCCCGTTGTAGAGGCTCACTGCCTCCATGCTCCGCGTCTGGTCCCGCACATCGGCCGCATCCGGCCCCGTAACCCGCGGCGTTGTGTGCCCGCTGTTCGTCCAGTGCGTATCCAGCACCGCAAGCCGGTCCGCGTTCCGGTAAGGCAGCGGAGCGAGCAGGACCGACTGGACCACGGTAAAGATGGCGGTATTGGCCCCGATCCCCAGTGCCAGCGTAAGCGTCGCCGTTACGGTGAACACCGGATGCTTCCGCAACTGCCGTCCGGCAAATCGTAGATCGCCGGTAAAGCACCGGACTGCATTTTCCCACCCATACGAGTTCACCCGCTCCTTGACGACCGTTCTGTTGCCGGCCTCCAGTCGCGCCGCTCTTCTCGCATCATCGGCCGAGAGCCCACCCAACCGCAACTCCGACTCGGCTTGCTCAAAGTAGTGCTCCACCTCGTCGGCCACATCTTGATCGCGCGCCGAAGGGTGCATCAGGTTGCGCAGGCCATGGGTCAACTGCCGCCAGAGTGACATGAATCAACCCTCCGTCTCTAACAATCGTGCAATGGCCCCCGACCGCCGCGTCCAGTCCGCAGTCTCCACTGCCAACTGCTTCTTCCCGGCCCCTGTCAGCGCGTAGAACTTCGCCCGCCGCGAGTTCTCCGTCTGGCGCCACTCCGCATCCAGCCATCCCGCACGCTCCAGTCGTTCGAGTGCCGTCAGCAGGGATCCCGGATTGACCTTGAACACTCCGCCAGAAACCTGCTCCACCCGCCGCGCGATCCCAAACCCATGCAGCGGCCCCAGGCTCAGCGTCTTCAGAACCAGCAGGTCGAGCGTCCCTTGAATGACATCTGTATTCGGATCGTCCATAGTGCGAGAGCGTAGCACTCCTACATCTTGATCGTCAAGATGTGACAATCATAGGGAGAAATGAAACGTGGGATGAATTTGATGCATGTTTCCTGACCAGCTCGGACCATCCTGCTGACCATCTTTACCACACCAAATACCACGTCTAAAAACACAAAACCCCAGCAAAGACGCGCCCTCCACCACGAACAAAAAAAACTGCAAAAATCAGATGGCCCCGGAGCCGTTTTAGCGGACCCGGGGCCACAAGGTTTGCAGACGGCCCGTAAGCCGAATTCTGTTTTAGATGATCATTCCTCTACGCGACGCATTACTGCGGCGCTTTAGCAACCTACCCGCAGGTTTTGGCTCCCCGAAGGGTCTCTCCGCCTGGGCGCATCGGGCCGATACGCTTCCTGCCGCCTGGAGAGAAGCAGCAGAATCCCTGCCTATTTGGTCTTGCTCCGTGTGGGGTTTACCCTGCCGCGACCATTACTGATCGCGCGGTGCGCTCTTACCGCACCATTTCACCCTTACCCAGGTCGAATGAACGACTTAGGCGGTATCCTTTCTGTTGCACTAGCCGTCCAGATGGCTTGAACCATCCGTCCCGGACGTTATCCGGCACACTGCCCTGCGGAGTTCGGACTTTCCTCCCCCGCCCAACGCCTCGCGGCCCGAGCGGCAGCGATCATCCAGCCGTCTGCCCCCTCAGTGTATCTCAGCTATATCTCACCAAGGAACAAAACCCCCGTCCTTTCCGTATCGAAGACCACAGCAAGTCTCGCTTTGAAGACGCCGGACTGGTACTCTCAACCGTACCCCGCAGTAGGAAGCAATGGAATTCAAAGAGGCCGTAAAAATCGCGCTCCAGTCGCTCTGGGCCAACAAGCTCCGGTCGATCCTGACCCTGCTGGGCGTCGTCATCGCCGTGACCAGCGTGATCGCCGTCGTTACGCTGGTCAACGGCGCAAATACGTATGTCACGACCAAGTTCTCCAGCTACGGCGCGGATGTCTTCACCGTCTCGAAGATGCCGCAGATCATCACCAGCTCGGAGGACTACCAGCGTTTTCAAAAGCGCAAGAATATCCTTTTTTCGGACTTTCTCTACATCCAGGCGAACTGCAAGCGGTGCATCGGCATCGGCGCGCAGCAGGCGACGACAGGATTGATTGTGCGCGGGACGCACTCCGTGACGGACACGCAGATTCGCGGGTACACGTGGCAGATGCCCTCGCTGCAGAATCTGAACATCGAGCAAGGACGAGGCTTCACGGAGACCGACGAAGATCATGCCTCGCGTGTCGCCATCATCGGCACGGACATTCAGGACCATCTCTTTCCCGGCATCAATCCGCTGGGCCAGGAGCTGCGCGTCGATGGAACGCAGTACACGGTGATCGGCGTCAGCGAGAAACAGGGAAGCACCTTTGGGCA
>Ga0207678_10006223_pt1 | contig 10607 bp, 9 predicted proteins | sample KBSC63metaG_FD_184319 | JGI IMG/M metagenome (GOLD analysis project Ga0207678, IMG submission 184319) | Corn rhizosphere microbial communities from Kellogg Biological Station, Michigan, USA - KBS C6-3 metaG (SPAdes) (version 2) | ecosystem: Host-associated > Plants > Roots > Rhizosphere > Soil ...
GCCGCCGCGGCAGTTTCACGCCTTCAAGCACCGCGCGCGCCGACACCGCATCCGGTGGCGAGACGATCGCGCCAAGCGCGAAGCAGGCGGCCCACGGCAGACTCGGGACGAGCCAATGCGTGACCACGCCAACCGCAAACGTGGTGAACACGACGGCGCCGATCGCAAGCGAGAGGATGCCCGGAAGGTGCCGTCGGAAGCGGCCGAACGCGGTGAAATACGCCCCGTCCATCAACAGTGGCGGCAGGAACAGCACCAGCGTCAACTCGGGATCGAGCGCCAGCGGCGGCAAGCTCGGCACGAAGGCCAGCGCACCGCCGCCGACGAGCAAGGCGGTCGCCGGCGGCAGGCCGATGCGCCGCGCCGCCCAATGCAAGGCGACGACAACGGCGAGAAGAATGAGAAGCAGTTCGAAGGTTTCTACGGGAGGCATCGACGTGAGACTACCGTTTTTCGTGCCGGATTCAACGCATGGAACAAGGCGCGGTTCAATGCGCCGCTGCGGAAAAGAGCTGCCGGATCACTTCGCGCCGAGCGCGGAGGCGGCGACCTCGCGTAATGCCTGGCTGATGCGCTGCAAGGTCAGCGAACGCACGGCCGAGTATTGCCAGTAAAGCGGCACGTCGATCGAGCGCCGCGGATCGAGGATGACGATGGCCTTTTTATGCAGCGCCGGGGCGATCAACGATTCCGGCGCCAGGCACCAGCCGAGGCCGCGCGATGCCGCTTCTACGAAGCCTGTCGCTGTCGGTAGGTAGTGCACCGGCGGCGCGAGACGGGCACGTGTGATCCGGTGTACGAAACGCCACTGCAACTCGTCCTTGCGGTTGAATATGATCATCGGCGCACGCGCGAACGCGGCGGCATCGAGGCCGTGAGCGAAATGGCACTTGGCGAACTCCGGTGAGGCGATGGCGCGATAGCGCATCGTTCCGAGTGGCTGCGCGTTGCAGCCCTGCAGCGGCTTCGCTTCGGCGGTCACCGCGCCGAGCACCGAGCCATCGCGCAGCAGGTCGAGCGTGTGGCTCTCGTCGTCCATGCGCACGTCAAATAGGTAGCCGTATTCCCGATGCAGGCGTGCGAGCGCGGCAACAAACCAGGTTTCGAGCGAATCGTCGTTGACCGCGATGGCGATCGCACTCATCGCTGCGGCATCGTTTTGTTCCGGCAGGAAGTCGGCAAGCGCCTCGGCTTCGAGCGTTAGCATCGGCCGCACGCGGCGCAGCAGTTTTTCCCCGGCCTGGGTCGGCCGGCATGGCGCTTGGCGCACAACGAGCACATGCCCGAGGCGATTTTCGAGTGCCTTGATCCGTTGCGACACCGCCGATGGCGTGACCGAGAGGCGCTGCGCTGCGGCGTCGAAGCTGCCTTCCTCGACGACGGCGGCGAAGGCGGCGAGTTGCGGATGGATTAGGTCCATAGGAGAAGTTCCGTATGTAGTTTTTCTTAATCGAAGTAAGAAAGAATAGTTTTTCTTATTTCGATGTCGCAGGCAAGCTTGCCGCCTCCGCTTTTTTGGGAATTCGCCATGCCTCTCGCCGCTGCCGCCGCTGGCTTCGCCGCCAGCGCCGGTCTCATCATCGCCATCGGCGCGCAAAACGCCTTCGTCCTGCGCCAGGGCTTGTTGAGCCGTCACGTCGGGCTCGTCGTTTCGATCTGCATGTTCGGCGACATCGCGTTGATTCTCTGCGGCGTCGCCGGCATCGGCGCCATCGTGCAGGCGTGGCCGGGTTTGTTGCAGGTGCTGCGCTTCGGCGGAGCCGCGTTCCTCGGCACCTACGGTTTCATGGCCGCGCGTCGCGCATGGCGCGGCGCATCGGCGCTGATGCCGGCCACGGCAGCAGAAGCACACTGGCGCAACGTGCTACTGGCCTGTCTCGCCTTCACCTTCTTCAACCCGCACGTCTATCTCGACACGATGGTGCTGCTCGGCAGCCTGTCCACACGCTACTCGGGAGCAGCGCGCTGGGCATTCGCCGCCGGTGCCTGCAGCGCGAGCATGTTGTGGTTCTCGACGCTGGGCTACGGTGCGCGCCTGCTGCAGCCGGTCTTCCGCGATGCGCGCGCGTGGCGCGTGCTCGATGCGCTGATGGGGGCTTTCATGCTGCTGTTGAGCGGACTGTTGCTGCTGCGTCCGATCGAGGCATGACTTGGCGAATGCATCGCCTCCATGGTGGCGTCTGATTTTGCAAGCGCATGAAGATAGTGGAGATTTTTTTGAACTAACGTTTCGCTCAAGTAGCGCTCAAGCTTCTCCCTGCCTTCTCATCTATGGTTCTCGCCGACTTGTGGGCCGGCGGACTGACTCTTCTGTCTTCCGAGACTTTACTGCCCCGAAGAAGTCACTCGAGACCAAACGGCTTTGCATTTACGGAGGGTGTACATGATCAGCTCGAAATTGCTTCCCTGGGGCAGTCTTCTGCTCTGTGCGCTCTTTAGCGCATCGCCTGCTGCGGCTTCCGGAGTGCCGGCGGCTGCCGCTGAATCTGCGAAACAACCTGTTCGCGCGCTGAGCGAAGTCCAACGCGCGGAGCTGAATGCCCGTGTCCAGTTGGCCAAGGCCATTGCCCAGAACGTGGAGGCCGATGCTCTGGCGAAGACATCTCCCGACATATGGCGGACAACTCTGCTGACGAATTTGTACTCGGTGCGCAGCGAGGATTTGCGCAGCATTGCCGCCCAGGCATCCACGCTCAAGGGTGCCCACCAGATGGTTCGCGCCGCGCAGCAGCGGCCGCGGCCTGCGACCACTTCCTCCGTTCTTGGCGATCGCAACGACGAGTTGGTCTTCACCCCCGTTCCCACGTGTCGTTTCGTCGATACGCGCAATGATCCGGCCGACGGCCCGCTGCAGCCGAACGTTCCGGTGGATTTCGATTTGGGCTTCACCGGAACCCATTACGGCGCTTCGAGCACCCCATGCGATCTGACGTCGGTTCAGGCGAATATCTCTGCGCTGGCGATCAATGCGACGGTGGTTGTGCCGTCGGCCGGGCCGGCGGGATTCCTGACCATCCGCGATTCCGATTCGAGCGAAGTAACCAGTTTCATCAACTGGCCTTCGACCGGGACGCCGGGACTGGCAAACGCCGGAGTGATCGGGACCAGCCAGGTTACCGGCGGCAATATGGGTTTCGAAGTGTGGACTCCCATCGACGCCAAACCACATCTCGTCATCGACATCTTCGGCTATTTCTCCGCGGCGATAATCTCCCAGCCCGCGGCGGCGCTGGATTGCGGCCTCACGGCGATTTCGAATCCATCGATTCCCGGCAATGCGGTAACCACGGTAACGAGTGCCGCGTGTCCATCGGGCTACAGCGTGGTGATGCCGAACTGCTATAGCCCTTCGAACCTTACCCTGACGGGAAGCGGATATGCCGGAGGAACCACCAATCAAGCCACGTGCACCTGGAACAATACGAATGCGCTATCGGCATCGGTATTTGTCTACGGAGTGTGTTGCCGCACCGCGAGCCGATAGGGCGAGCGAAACCGCGAAGAAAACGGGCGTCTCGGGGCGCCCGTTTCGCCGGCTCCTTTGCACGCGAGGCTGCATAGCGTGAGGTTTCAATTCTTGGCCGCGCGAGCGTTGATCGGCTCGGCTCCGGGATGCGCATCGATCCACGGTTTGAGCGGTACCGTCCAAATGTTGTAGTTGCCGTTGTCCCAGCTTTGCAGCCGGGCGAGATCGGCTTTGGCCTGCTCCGGGCTGCGGGGAAAAGCGATCGGCAGGGTGCGTTCACTGCTGAAATACAGCGTTTTCAAATCGGGGCTCAATCGAGGTTCGGCGTCGGAGCCGGGGCTATTGACCGTGTCGCCCATCCATAGGGGTTCGCTCCAGGCGCCGTTTTGTTTGAAGGCGATAAACAGATCCATGCTGCGTTTGGGAACGCGTCCGGAGCCAAACACCATGAAGGATTCGTCCGGCGCAACGGCGGGATCGACGTCGGAGGTCTGGCCGTCGCTGAACGACGGAGGCACCGGCACGGAGAACACGCCATCGTGATATTGCGACCGAAAGAGTTGGAAGTGATTCGTTTGCGTATTCCACGACATGAAATAGAGGCTGCCGTCGGTAACCACGCTCGGGGCGAAGATCGTCGTATTGAAATTCACGACCGCCGATAAGTGCTCTGGCGGGCTCCAGCCGGAATCAGTGCGTCGAATTCTCCACAGATTGCCGCCGATGTGCTCGTTGCCTTGAAAGAACGATTTGATCGCCTTCCCGCCGCTCTGGACGGGGCGATCGGAGATGAACACGAGGGATTTGCCGTCCGGCGCCATGGTGGGTTCCATGTCGTTCCACTGCCCGGAGAAAGGCGCAATTTCGGGTTGCGACCAGCCTTCGCTCACGCGATGCGAAACCAATATCGTCGACTGCACCGCGCTGCTGCGCTGAAAGTACACCGTGTTGCCGTCGCGCGAGAAAGCGGGCGCGGCTTCGTGCGCCGCCGTCGATATGACGCCGGGCGCAAAAATTTCCGGAGCCGGAGAAATCACCTGCGCCGCCGGCGCGTGCGACGCTGACAAAACCAGCAGCAGTGCAAGAAGCTGGCGTTGCTGTGCAATTTCGAAACGACCGATCATAAGAATTTCGATTCTGGTTGCGGAGGTTTTGTTCGCAGCCAAGGATCACTGCGCATGATGGGCGTCGAGCACCGATGCCAGCGACACATACCAGATGTTGTCGGCGCCGTTGTCCCAGGTTTGCCAGCGCACCAGGTCGTCTTGCATCTGCTGCGGCGTGCGCGGCCAGCTCACTTTGCTGCGCCGGTCCGAGGTGAAATACAGGCTGCGTCCGTCGGGACCCAGATGCGCGCCCCAAGGATTATTCTTGCTGCCGACGACATCGCTCAGATCGATCGGCGGGCCCCAATGATCGGCCTGTCGAAATGCGATGAATAGTCGGTCGGGGCTGCCCTTCGCCGCGAGGTTGGAATCGAACACGATGAAGGATTCGTCCGGCGCGACGGCGGGATCGAGTTCATGCGTGCCGCCTTCGCCCAATATGACGCGCGTGGGCGCGAGATATTCGCCGGCCTGGTATTGCGATCGCCAGAGATGAAACTCGCCGCTGGTCTCGTCGGCCTTCTGAAAATACACGCTGCCGTCGCGGACGACGCTGGGCGAATAGATGCGCGGGTTGTTGTTGACGACATCGGGCAAGCGCACCGGCGTGCTCCAGCCGTTGCCCTTGCGATCCACGCGCCACAGGTTGCCGCTGACGCTCGGTGCGAATTTTCCATTGAGGGCGCCGCCTTCCGTCGCCGGTCGATTCGACGTGAAGATCAGGAATGAGCCGTCCGGTGCCATCCAGGGATCGTGATCGCCCCAACGCCCTGAAAACGGAGCGATCTGCGGCGTCGACCATTTTCCGTTCTGCTTGTGCGAAACCAGAATGACGATGCCCGATCCGCCGCGATCGAAAAATACGGTGTCGCCATCCGGGGAAAAGGTCGCGCAGTCCTCGTTGGCAGGGCCCGAAATCACGCCAGGCGCGAATATCTCTGCGGCGCTCGGGGCGTTCGTTTGCACGGCGCAGACGTGCATGCAGGACAGCATCGCCGCGACGAGCGCGCACGATTTGTACAAATTCAAAGGCTTTGCAATTGATTGCATGAGGCTCGCAGGAGGGTTTCGGGGCAGGGCGGCTGTTCGCCGAAATGGCTGCGAGCATGTTAGTGGGTCTTGCACTTTTCCCTGTTTCGCTTCGACGCGGATTTCGCACGTTCCGGCGCTCGCGCTATTTCCATTTGGGCTCTGTTGCGCGAAACCATATTGAAATGCGCTCTCTGCGTTCACTGGCAGGTCGGTAATGACAGGGAAATGCACTTTGTTCCGTTTTGATGAGTTCGCTTAAATTCATTTTGGCCGCCCAAGGTCACCTTGCTTTCAGTCGGGTCGGCGTAAACCAATAACGTCTTCCGCAAAAAGGAGAACGTTATGAAAACGTTGACTGCATTCTTCGCGGCGACAGCCTTGGCGGTATCCGCACAGGCCTACGCCGCGGAGGGTTTCATCGTCGCCGATATCACCTTGCAGTCCGGACCGGATGACGAATATCCGCCCGTCGATCAGCTCGCCGCCGGTACGCCGGTGAACATCGAAGGTTGTCTCGAAGGCTGGACGTGGTGCGATGTGGACGTCGGCGACCTTCGCGGTTGGGTGCCGGGCACCTACATCGAACAGAGCTATGGTGGCCGCTGGGTATACATCACCGACTACGGTCCGCGCATCGGTCTGCCGATCGTCGTGTTTTCGTTGAACACGTATTGGGGTGCGCACTACAGCAGTCGTCCGTGGTTTGGCGAACGCGAACGCTGGGCTTCGCGCCAGATTCGCCCGCGCATGCCGGCGCGGCCGCAGGGTGAAGCGCATGCTCCGCCACAACGGGTGATGCAGCAGACGACACGGCCGACGCAGGTCGCCCCGCAACGGCAGACGCAACAGACGCCGCTGCCCGAGAATTCTCAACATCGCGCCCCGGCGCTGCAAACAAATCCGAACGTGGCTCCGCGTGCCGAAACCCGACCCACCGATCGGGAGCGGCCTCATGAAACAAGATCCCCGCAGCCACAGAACAACAACCTGGCGCCGCCGCCTCGCCCCGAACGCGAACGTGCGGGTCCTGCCAAGCCAACTACGGAGCCCGCGAATCATCCGCAGCAGACGCCGCCGAAGTCGGCGAATCCGGAGCGGCCCAGGACCGAGAGCAAACCCAAGCCCGAACCGAAACCGCCGGTCAAAAAAGACAATCAGGACCGCGGCGATGAAAACAAAGGGCACGAGGTCGAAATATAGTTCGCGGTTGATCGCGTTTTTCAAATAGAGATGGTCGAAGAGGAGTGCGTGGCATTTGCGCCAGCGGTTTTCGCCGCTGGCGTAATTTGATCGGTTTGTAGGGCGATGTCCCGGCGGTCGAGTTCACGGTCATAAGCATCCCTGTCTCGGACTCGGTGGATCCACGTTGCGTTCTTATTCCAGGTAGCCACCGGCGATCAGGCCGGTCCCGATCGCGCCGCGGCCAAGCGCGCGTTCGATGCGATGATGGAGATGACCAAGATCGATATCGCGAGGATCGAAGCGGCGCTGCGCGGTTGACATTGCGTCTTCCAAATCACCAGCTCGACGGAGTGTCGTTTCATCGAGTAGAATTTTGATTATGAAATTATCATTCATATATGAAAATTTGGCCCGCCTGCTTCTTGCTTTCTGCGCGCTTGCCGCAGCGCATGGCGTCGCCCAGGAATCCGGAAACTATGTCAGCGAGACCGATCCGCTGGTCGTGAAGAAGCTCGCTGACTGGCAGGACTGGAAATTCGGTTTCCTCGTCCACTGGGGACCTTACAGTCAGTGGGGCGTGGTCGAGTCCTGGTCGATCTGCTCGGAAGACGTGCCTTGGTGCGCACGCCCCGCGGGCATTTCGTATGTCGACTACAAGAAGAAGTACGAGGCATTGCCCACGACGTTCAATCCGTTGCGCTTCAACCCCGACGCCTGGGCGCACGCCGCGAAGGACGCCGGCATGAAATATGTCGTGTTCACCACCAAGCATCACGACGGCTTCACCATGTACGACACGAAGGAAACCGACTACCGCGTCACCGCGCCGGACGTGCCATTCCACAACAATCCGCGCGCGAACATTGCCAAGGAAGTGTTCGCTGCGTTCCGCAAGCAGGGATTCGGCATCGGCGCTTATTTCTCCAAGCCTGATTGGCACAATCCCGACTACTGGGCACCGGAATGGGCGACGCCGGATCGCAACGTCAACTACGACACGCGCACGCATCCGGACCGTTGGCAGAAGTTCGTCGCCTTCGTACACCGGCAGATCGGCGAGATCACCTCGACCTTGGGGTCGATCGATGTGCTCTGGCTCGACGGCGGATGGGTCAACCCGCAGGAACATCCGCACGCCGTGCCGGGGTCGGGCGAAGTGCCGTGGCCCCAGGATGTCGACATGGCCGGTATCGCCGCGTTGGCGCGCAAGAATCAGCCCGGGCTGATCGTGGTCGATCGCGCCGTGGGCGGAAGATACGAGAACTACCGCACTCCGGAGCAGAAGATTCCGGAAGCGCCGCTGCCTTATCCCTGGGAAACCTGCATGACGATGGGTGATTCCTGGTCGTACAAGCCCAACGACAAATACAAGTCCTCACGCGAACTCGTGCACAAGCTGGTCGATGTGGTCTCCAAGGGTGGTAATTTTCTGCTCAATGTCGGTCCCGACGCGAACGGAGACCTGCCCGAAGAAGCGCTCGCTCGCATGCGCGAAATCGGCGCGTGGATGCACGTGAATTCCGCGGCCATCTATGCATCGCGGCCGTTGGCGCCATATGCCGACGGCCATTGGCGTTACACACGACTACGCGACGGTTCGGCGTACGCGATTTATCTCGCCGATGCGGATGAAGACAGGTTGCCACAACAATTGACGCTGAAAGGACCCGCCCCGAGGAATGGAGCCAAACTCCAATTGCTCGGCTACCCGGAAGCGTTGCACTGGCGGCGCGGAGACGAGGGCGCAACCGTCGTCGAAATTCCGGATGCCGCGCGAAAAACTTTGTCTGGCGCTTATGCGTGGACGATACGCCTCGCAGCGGTGCGATGAAAATGGCGTAGCTTGGAATTCGGCGAATTCTACAAACGCTTCGCTACGGCGTACGCAACTGCGCATTCTCAGGCCGACAAGGGCGCCGCTGTCGCCACCTTCAGTGCCAACGTTGTCGGTGCTCGCAATGTCCGCGACGCAGCGAAGGGAAATCTGCCATTGCAAGCGAACTTCGAGGCAAAATCCGAGAAAAAATAGCAGCGCGAGCGGTGCGAATTTCGGAACCGGATCAGAACCACTTCCGTTCTGTGCAAACAAAACGGGCGCCTCTCGGCGCCCGTTTCGTTTCCTTCTTTGACCCGTTTCCGGGTGACGTAAGACTCACTTCAGAGGCGACTACCGGTCGTCGTCATCGTGGTGGTGCTTGAAGTGGCGAACGACCCAATCATGACGCTCGTACGGGCGCTCCGTGTCCAACTCGACCGTCACGCCGCCACTGCGGATATATGCCTCATCTTCGGGTGGCAACACTCTGCCCGAGCGCCAGCTGCCGTTGGACAGCCAATAGTAGGTTCGCGTGTCCGGCGCGAAATAGATGTCGTGATCGGCGTAGTACATGTACCGATGCTTGGTCGTGGTAGTCGTGACCACACCGTCATCGGTTCTGCGTTCGACCGTGGTTGTTTGATCGACCGGCGGCGGCTGCGCCAACGCGGGCAGACCAGCGCCGAGTGCTATCGCCAGTGCGGAAATCTTCAGAACGTTTCGGTGAATGCTCATGGCGTTCTCCTCGTAGGGTTCGCCGTCGCAACAAGCACGGCAGCAAACGGGAATTCGCCGGGGATGGAAAATCGTATGTCGCCAGCCTCGACGACAGTCCTGCGATTGGCATGGGGGATTCAAAATGCGCGATTGGCGCGGCCAGCAGTGACTGCGATTTTCACCGTAGTGCGCAATCGATGAACGTCGCGGGAACTATATGGAGCACCGTTCATTTGCCATATGGGTTGCGAAATTCCCAAGGAATGGATCGGGTAGCGCAATGTGTTTCGCCGGACCAGCGCCGTTCACTTTGCAGCCAACAGTGCCGCAGCTGCGCGCTCCAAGGCGATATCCTTTTTACGCCGGATGCTCTCGAGGGTCGGTGAAGCAAGGATGGTCGGGCGCAGACCCACGCCCTCGAACACGGTGCCATCGAAGGCACGGTCATTTCTGGTGCAGACACGCGCGCTGCCGCCGCCGGGCAGTTGGAAGAATATCGGCTGGCCGGTGCTTCCCGCCGTTGCCTCGCCGACGGTGATGCCCCGGTGCATGGCATCGAATGCCGCAACGAAATCTTCCGCCGCCGAAAAGGTGCGCGCGCTGGTCAAAACCGCAATCGGTACCTCGACTTGGTGGGCAGGATCGGCAGGAACCTCGAACGGAGAAATATCCGTCCATCCCGGCAGCACACCACGCGCCCGATCGGCAGCGACGTAGCTTCGCGTGCGCATCATCGGGCCGCGAATAGGCTCTCGCGTCAGCACCTGCAGCAGATCCACGGGCGTGCTGCCGCCGCCGTTGGCACGAACATCGATGATCAGTCCCTTGGAGGAGTTAACGAGCGCCAGATTGGCCAGAAGCGCTTTCGTTCCCTCGGTGTCGTCGAACTCATCGATCGTGAGGACGCCAATTCGATCCGTGCGCATCTTGAAAGAGGCGCCGAATTTTTTCAGTTTCGACTGATCCTCCAGTGTCAGCCGCGTCAAGGCGCGTTCTTCTTTCTTGCCTTCGGCATTCTTCACGGTCACATGGACCTGGCTGCCGGCGCGCCCAGTGAGCAACGCGTAGTCGAAGGTGCGTACCTGAAGATCCTGCGGCGTCGAAGAACTCTGGTAGGGCGCGATCTCGCGCTCTGCATAGCTGTGGATGTCCTCTCCATCGATCTTGAGCAGCACATCGCCCACGCGCCAGCGTTGCGCGAGCAATGCGGGATCGTTGACCTCCATTACCACGACGGCATTTTCCACGAGTTGCGTGCGCAGCCCGGGCCCGCCATAGAAGACGTCGC
>Ga0207678_10006225_pt1 | contig 10601 bp, 9 predicted proteins | sample KBSC63metaG_FD_184319 | JGI IMG/M metagenome (GOLD analysis project Ga0207678, IMG submission 184319) | Corn rhizosphere microbial communities from Kellogg Biological Station, Michigan, USA - KBS C6-3 metaG (SPAdes) (version 2) | ecosystem: Host-associated > Plants > Roots > Rhizosphere > Soil ...
CGGACGCGGCGGACGCGGCAACCAGCACTTCGCCACCAGCACCCACCAGGCCCCGCGCGAGCACGAGCTCGGCCGCCCCGGCGAACAGCGCAACTACCGTCTCGAACTCCGCCTGCTCGCCGACGCCGGTCTGGTCGGCTACCCCAACGTGGGCAAATCGACGCTGATCTCGCGCCTCTCCGCGGCCAAGCCGAAGATTGCCAACTACGCCTTCACTACGCTCGAGCCAAACCTCGGCGTCGTCTCCGTAGGCGACTATCCGCACGAGCAGTCCTTTACCATCGCCGACCTGCCCGGCCTGATTGAGGGCGCGCACCTCGGCCACGGCCTCGGTATCCAGTTCCTCAAACACATCGAGCGCACCAGCGTGATCGTCCACCTGGTCGACGTCTCGGACTCCAGCGCTACCGAGGGCACCGCGCGCCCCGACGCGGTGGCCGATTACAAGGTCATCACCGAAGAGCTGCGCAGCTTCGACCCGTCGCTGGTCACCCGGCCTACCATCGTGGTCGCCGCCAAGGCCGATGTCGCCAATCCCGACAAGCTCAAGAAGCTGGCCGCCATGGCGAAACGCCGCAAGCTGCCTTTCTTCGCCATCTCCGCCGTCACCGGAGAAGGCGTCGAACCGCTGAAATACGCGATCGCCGAAGCCGTCGCCGCCCATCGGCCCGCCCACATCGAGACCGAAGCCCCCGCGCCAGCCAAACGCAAACCCAACTATCCCCCGCCCGCACCTTCGGCCCGAGGCCGCGCCTAGAAAAATTCCTGCTGCGACTAAGATGGGAGACTCGAGCATTGCTTAAGGGCACGGCCTCAGCCGTGCCCTCAGCGACACCGCATGGCCAAATGCCCATGCACTTGCGTCCCCCGACCATGCTATGGCGGTGGCGCGAAAGTGCTACATTCGACACATTTAACAGGTGTTAGATTCGTCCCTGAAGTGTCTTGAAGGTGCATGATGCATAGCAGCGGTCCGTTCTTAGTTGGGTTTTATGATTTACGTCTCGTAGCGGTTTCCGTTGTGATCGCAATCATGGCGGCCTATGCCGCCCTGGACCTCGCCGGCCGCGTGACCGCCGCGCGGGGAATGGCCCGCGGGCTCTGGTTGAGCGGCGGCGCCTTCGCCATGGGACTGGGCATATGGTCGATGCACTACGTCGGCATGGAGGCCCTTCGTCTTCCGGTTCCGGTGCTCTACAACTGGCCGATGGTTCTGATTTCGCTGGTCGCCGCGGTTCTGGCATCCGCCGTAGCCCTGTTCATCGTGAGCCGCAAGACGATGACCATGCCCGCGGCCATTGTCGGCAGCATCCTGATGGGCGGCGGCATCGCCGGAATGCACTACATCGGCATGGAAGCGATGCGGTTGCCGGCCATGTGTAGCTACTCCGCCGGCATGGTGACCCTTTCGGTCGTACTCGCCGTCGTCATCTCGTTTGTGGCCATGTGGCTGACCTTCGGCCTGCGCGAACAGATCACCACGTGGAGCTGGCGCAAGTCGGGATGCGCCGTGCTCATGGGTCTGGCGATTCCGATCATGCACTATGTCGGCATGGCGGCGGTAAAGTTCGCGCCCATGCCGCTGCAGGCATCCGACCTGCGCCACGCCATCGGCACGTCGGAGGTAGGACTGGCGGGCATCGGATTGATCACCATCATCATCCTGGGCCTGGTCTTTCTGGCTTCGATACTCGACCGGCGCTTCTCCATTCAGGCACGGGAACTGGCCATGAGCGAAGAGCGTTACCGGCTGATGGAGCAGATGAACGAAGAGCGCGAGCGGGCCAAGATCGCCGAAGCCGGAAGCCAGGCCAAGAGCGAGTTTCTCGCCAACATGAGCCACGAGATTCGCACGCCGCTCAACGGCATCATCGGCATGACCGACCTGACGCTGGGGACGGAGCTGACGCGCGAACAGCGGGACTATCTCGAAACCGTGAAGCTCTCCGCCGACTCACTGCTCAACGTCATCAACGACATACTCGACTTCTCCAAGATCGAAGCCGGCAAGGTCGACCTCGAAACCATCAACTTCGATGTGTGCGAGTGCATCGAAGGCGCGCTGAAGTCAATGGCCCTGCGCGCCGACGAAAAGAACCTCGAGCTGCTGTGCGAGGTATCGCCCGACGTGGTGGAACGAGTCACCGGCGATCCCGGACGGCTGCGCCAGATTCTCATCAACCTGATCGGCAATGCGCTGAAGTTCACCTCCGAAGGCGAAGTCGGCCTCAAGGTATCAACGGAATCAATCGAGGGGCAGGTCTCGACGCTGCACTTTATTGTGTCTGACACCGGCGTCGGCATCGCGCCCGACAAGGTAAAGACGATCTTCGAATCGTTCAGCCAGGCCGACACCTCGACCACCCGCGAATTCGGCGGCAGCGGTCTGGGGCTTACGATTTCAAAACGTCTGGTGGAGATGATGGACGGCAACATCTGGGTCGAGAGCGAGCTTGGCGTCGGCTCCCGCTTTCACTTCACCGTCAAGCTGGAACAGGCCGCGGAACGCGAGATCACGATCGACAGCGAAGCGGCTCCGGCCAGCCTGAACGGCGTCAAAGTCCTGATCGTCGACGACAACCGCACCAACCGGCGCAGTCTCGAAGGCCTGGTCAGGCGCTGGGGCATGAATCCAACGGTCGCAGCCAGCGGAGAAAAGGCGCTCATCGAACTCTCGGCCGCACGCAAAGCCGGCGAGCCCTACAACCTGATCCTCACCGACATGCACATGCCCAAGATGGACGGATTCGACCTGGTGCAGGAGATCAAGCAGCAGCCATCGCTTTCCACCTCGACCATCATGATGCTGACCTCCGGCGGCCAGCGCGGAGACGCCGCCCGCTGCGGCGAGCTGGGCATCTCGGCCTATCTTGTAAAGCCGGTGCGCCAGACGGAGCTGCGCGATGCCATCTCGCGCGTGCTGGCATCGAGAGAACAAACCGGCGCCACGGCTCCCGTGGTCACCCGAAGTTCCCTGCAGGAAGAAAGCGAACCACGGAAAGGTCTGGACATTCTGCTCGCCGAAGACAACGCCATCAACCAGAAGCTTGCGGTGCGGTTGCTGGAGATGCGCGGCCATCGCATAGCGGTCGCCTCGAACGGCAAGCAGGCACTGTCGCAGTTGGAGAAGAGATCGTACGATCTGGTGCTGATGGATGTGCAGATGCCTGAGATGGACGGCCTCGAAGCGACCCGCGAGCTGCGCCGGCGGGAACAGTCCACCGGAAAACGCCAGCCCATCGTAGCCATGACCGCCCTGGTGATGAAGGGCGACCGCGAGCGCTGCATCGATGCCGGTATGGATGGATATCTCTCCAAGCCAATTCGTCCGCAGGAGATGGATGATCTGCTGGACAGCTATGTCGCCATGGAACATATTGCCTTTCCCGCGAATGCACCGGAGGAGACGACAGAAGCGCCCGTCTCCACGACAGAGCTGCTGGAGAGGATCGGCGGCGACCGAAGCTTCGTCTCTCAGCTTCTCGAAATCTTCTGCGAGGAATATCCCACGCAGATTCAAACCGCGCGCGACGCGGTAAGCAGTGGCGACGCCGCAGCGCTGCAGAAAGTCGGGCATCTGCTGACGGGAACGCTCGGCAATCTGTCGGCGCACCCCGCCACCCGGCTCGCGGGCGAGCTCGAAGAGATGGGAAGGACCTGCAATCTCACGTCGGCGGAAGCCACGCTCACGGAGATGGAAAAAGAATTTTCCCGCGTCGAAAAGGCCCTGGAAAGCCTCTGCATGGAGGTGGTCCTGTGAAGATCCTGATCGCCGACGACGATCCTCTTTCACTCAAGCTGATGGAACGGACCCTGCAGAACTACGGGTACGAGCCCATCACCGCGAAAAATGGCCGCGAAGCGGCACAGGTGCTCTCCAGCCCCGGCGGCCCTCGCCTGGCGCTGATCGATTGGATGATGCCGGAGCTGGATGGCCCGGGCGTCTGCCGCGAGGTGCGAAGCCAGCAGGAGAACCCATACGTCTACATGCTGCTGCTGACCTCCAAGCAGTCCAACGAAGATGTCGTGATGGGACTCGAAGCCGGGGCCGACGATTACCTGACCAAGCCCTGCCATCCGGCGGAGTTGAAGGCCCGGCTGCATACTGGCCGCCGCGTCCTCCAGCTTGAAGACAAGCTCGTCGAAGCGCGCGAAGAGATGCGCTTCAAAGCGACTCACGATCCGCTGACTTCTTTATTGAACCGGGGCGGCATCCTCGCCGTTTTGCAAAACGAGCGAGGCCGCACGTCCTGGGACCGCAAGCCGGTGTCGCTGCTGTTGTGCGATATCGACCACTTCAAACAGATCAACGACCGTCATGGCCATCCCGTCGGCGACGAGGTGCTGCAACAGGTCTCCTCGCTGCTTCAGGACCTTGTGCAACCCAAAGGCGCGGTGGGCCGCTTCGGAGGCGAAGAGTTTCTGATCGTGCTCGGGGCCTGCGATGCGGCGGACCTGAGAGAACGGGCCGAGCGGATACGCGCGGAGGTCAATCGTTCCCCCTTCCTCACTCAGCAGGGGCCAGTCCCCGTCGCTCTGAGCATCGGCGCAATCACGATTGAAGACGAAAGCCATTCCGTGGGCATCGATCTTTATCTCAAAGAGGCGGATGCAGCCCTGTATCGTGCAAAGGCCGCCGGACGCAACCGGGTTATCTACGCCGATGCGCCCACTGCCGCTTCAGGCCCTCCAAATCCTCTTAAGGGCGAACACGTCGTCGCATCGTAACTAATTTTATTGAACGGCTCCTGCAAATGCGCTCGCGACCATGTTGAGGATAACCGCGCAACGGGATGCGCTCATCATCTCTGGGCCAAACCCAGCAACTGAAACTCGCCTTCGTATCCCTCCATCTCTTCCTCAACCTCTTCGGACCTTTTGCGCAGCACGCCCAGCGCAACATGAATGGCTGCCACAGCCGTTCCCAGCAGCAGAAGTCTCGATGGTGCCTTCTCCATCTGTGTCTCCATATAAATCATGGCGAAGACGAACACCGGAAATACACCCACATACAGCGTCAGCATCAGCGGAAAGCTGGTCCTACCCGGCATCCTCGGCCGATTGAACGGCACGCTCTGCTGAAAGAAGAAAAAACCGTCCGTCAGCACGACACCAAGGCACAACCCGCACACCGCCTGCACCAGCAGATGTCCCGTGTCCCAGCCGGCCACGCGCAATACAGCCAGGATGCAGCACATCGCGGCCATCGCGCATAAAAATACCCAGCTCCGCGCCGCCGCAGTGCAATCGCCCATGTTCACACCCGTGATGCGAAACACCCATCCCGCCGGCAGATTCAGCGGAAACGCAAACGCCGTCCTCAGTCCCGCAATCACCCAGAACAACAGCAGAGGCATCAACGCATGAAGCCCTCTATCGGAGAGCATCGGCTGAATCCTTCCACCCCCGATCTGTAACGTCACTGCACATGCCGCAGCCACTGCCAGACCGCTTCCGCAGTACATCGCCAGATACACCTGGTAGCGATTGTTCCGCGCTATCGTCTGCCCGATAAAGTGAAAGACGGCGCGCTCTCCCGGACGCCGGACCACGGCATGCACCAGCCGGGTCAACCAGCGCGACGGCTGCCGTCCTCTCCGTGTACCTCCCTCGATGGCAAGCTTACGCATCCGCGCCCACGCCAGCGGATACGTCAGCAATACCGTCGCCGCCGCGATTCCTGTTCCGCGAAACGCATACCGCGCCATCTCGCGCGCGAATGCCGGTGCGGCGTCTCCGTGAAGCAACTGCTCGTAGACGCCCAGAAACCAAAGCGGAGGCATCCAGCGCGCCATCCCCAGCGGCTCCAACAGCAACGCCTGCATCGAATCGCCAAACAACAAATAGTGCAGCATCAGCAGCACCAGCGCCATCACCGACACCATCTGCATCACCGGCGAAACCACGCGAAACCTCGCGCCGCCCAGCACGCACAGCAACACTCCGCCCACCGCCAGAAACAGCAGCGCTGCAAACACTCCGGCCAGCAGCACCGCCGTCCCATGCGCATACACCTGCCGAAAGAAGTCCCCCTTGCTCACCGCAGGCAGTACCAGCGCTCCAAAGGCATTGGAGGCCGCCAGAAACAGCACCAGAAACCCGGCCAACGCAGTCGCCTTCGCCGCCAGCATCTGCATTGGCTTCAAAGACAGTGGCGAAAGAATCAGAAAATCCAGCCGGTCGGGAAACAGCATCTCCCACTCAAAGATCGACACCGCGCCCATCACCACAAAGGAAAACAGCACAAAAAAGTATTGGTCCTCAATCGCGCCCCACAGAGATCGTCGCGGATATTGGTTCTGCAGAAAGAAGGCGACCATCAGTCCCGGCACGGCGACAATCGAGACGGCGCGCACCACCGTGGTCAACGTATCTCCCTCTACCTGGATCGTGTCGTTGTCGAAGAACCGCCGGAAGAAGTGGTCCACCAGGATGCGAGTGGTTCGGTGCCGGTTATCCATGGCGCACCTTCATCACGTCCACCATCTCCCGCGCCAACTGCTCGGTGTCGGTCTGCTGCACCAGTTGCGCAAAGACGCTCTCCAGCGTCGATAACTGCATCAACCGGGTCAGATCGTCCGGCGCGGCGTCGGCAACGACCTTGCCCTCCGCCAGCACAATCACACGACCGCATATCCGCTCCACCACCTCCAGCACATGCGAGATGTAAAGAATCGCCTTTCCCTCGCGCGCCAGCAGCGCCAGCAGGTCTTTGAACAGCCGCGCCGAAACCACATCCAGCCCCGACAGCGGCTCATCGAAGACGATCAGCTTCGGATCGTGCAGCAGCGCCGCCGCGATCAGCACCCGCTGCTTCATGCCCTTCGAGTAGTCTGACAACGCCGAGTACTGCGCCGCCTCCAGTGACATCAGACTCAGTAGCTCCCGTGCTTTGCGCTCAATCAGCTTCTCCTGCATCCCGCGCAGTCTGCCGATCAGTTGCAGATACTCCAGCCCCGAAAGATGGGTGTAGACCTGCGCCTCCTCCGGCACATAGCCAAGCTGTGCACGGTACGACGCCAGATCGTCGTGGATGTTCTTTCCCGCGAAAAATACCTTTCCCCTCGTCGGCTGAATCATCCCGATCACCATCTTCACCGTGGTCGATTTTCCCGACCCGTTCGGCCCCAGATACCCCAGCACCTCGCCCTCTTTCAGGACGAAGCTCACATCCCGGACTGCGGGAATACTGCGATAGCTCTTCGAGACATTTCTGAGTTCCAGCATGGGTTCTCCTCTCATCCCACCCTATGTAGCGTACTACTACGTGATAGCATACTACATAGCTTATGAGCAACCCTCGCCTCTCCCATAGCGCGGCCCTCATCCTCAAGGCGCTCAGCCTCGGCTACTGCTTCGGCCTCGATGTCATGGAGGTCACCGGCTTGCCCAGCGGCACCGTCTACCCTGCGCTCCGCCGCCTGGAGCGCGACCAGCTCGTCGAGTCCAAATGGGAGCCTGAAGAAGAGGCCACCGCAAGCAAGCGCCCCGCCCGCCGCTACTATGAAGTCACGCGAGAAGGCAAAGCCGCCGCGCTCGCCGCCACTCAGCGATATCCCCTGCTTGCACGTCTTGTTTCGGAGAAGCGCTCATGAGACAACCGCTCCCCTCGCCTCTTCCGCTCCTCGATCGCAACCTGCTGGGCCTGGTCAAAAGAATCGTCCCCTGCGACGAGCGCGAAGAGTGGTTCCGCACCTGGCAGGCCGAGCTCTGGCACATGCATCACCGCAGCCGTAACCATCCCGGCAAAACTCTGAGCGTCGCCACCGATCTCTCCATCGGCCTCACCCGTGACGCCCTCTGGCTCCGCACCGATAGCTGGAGACGCTCCTTCACCGGAACCCCCACGCTTTGCCTCGCTACACTTCTCGGTCTCTGCCTCGTCTCCACTCTGGTCTCTCTGGCTCTCAGCGGCAGTTGGCATGCGCTCTCGCTCTACCTCGGCGGTCCGTTCAAACGCTCTCTCCTCGAAGCCCCGCTTGTGGTCTTCGTCAGCTTCGCCACCGCCTCGCGCAGACATATCGAGCAAAGTTCGACCGGCAAAAAACTCTACTGGATCAAGCGGCAGCTCTTCTTCGCCGCAAAGATGCTGCTGGTTCTGCTTTTGACCCTGCTGCTGAGCGCGGACATCTGCCAGCCCGCACACGCGTCCCTGCCCAACACCTCAGAGCTGTTCCAGATCATCTTCTTCGTCATCTTCGCGCTTCTCGGCCTGCGCTGGGCCTTTCTCGATCAGGAGCAGCGCTGCAAGCAGTGCTTCCACTCGCTCGGAACCCCCGCCCGCGTAGGCCGCCCCTCGCACAACCTGCTGGAGTGGAACGGCACGGAATTAACCTGCAAACAAGGCCACGGCCTGCTCAGCGTCCCCGAGATGGAGACCAGCTGGTGCCAATCCAGCCAATGGGTCGACCTGAACTCCCGATGGGACCAGGCAGCCAGCATCTGACGAAACAAGGCTCTTAGAGCGGAATGCTCGTCGGTGAGCGATTGTGGACCAAGCCACGAGTGATCTCTGCCCAGAATGTGACGAGCCGATCAAGGATTTTAATGAACTACAGAGGGAACCAGGGGCAGTTTGACACGCGAGTACCTTCACAGCTTGGAAAATGTCTGATCTAGTAGATGCGAAGCTGCCCAGAATTTAACGCTTGATCTCGCAGGCGAATAGCCATGAGGGACCATACGCCCAAAGACCTTCAACTCACTCCGGAAGAGCGCACCGCGCTCCCCGACAAGATCAGAAACTATATCTCTGTGCTTGAACGTGAGTTGGAGAATCTCAAGCATCAGACAAATCGCGATAGCGAAGAACTCCGCAGAAAACGCCATTCCTATTGGAATCGATAAGCCCAACGACCACTGCCCACGCCAAAAAAATGCAGCGGGAATCCTCTTTCTCCACCCCAGCAGGTAAACTAGACGCTACATGAATCTCCGTAAAGCATTCCTTCTTCTGGCCGTCGCCACCTTTGCCACTGCCACCGTCCAGGCCCAGCTTGGCGTCTATGGAACGTTCACTGCCACGCGCATGAGCGGTATCAAGTCCTCTCCGGAAGCCTCGAATCCCAGTGCGCTCAACAACAGCGTCGAGCCGCTCGGCGGCACCGGAGGCATCTACTACGACTTCCACAAACTCGGCCCGGTCAAGCTGGGAGCGGACCTGCGCGGCAGCATCGTCACCACCCAGCGCGGCGCGCTGGCCCACGCCAACGGCGGAGGCGCCCGCATCAACTCCGGACTGCTCGGCATCCGCGCCGTCTTCGAGGCCCCCGTGCTCCATCACGTGCTTAGGCCATACATCCAGGCCTCCGCTGGCATCGGCAGCACCAACTACGGACTCCTCTTCGGCAGCAATGGCGTCACCCTCCACAACAACTTCGAGTACATGGGCTTCGCCGGCGTCGATATCCCGCTGCTGCCCGTCATGGACTTCCGGCTCGTCGAGTTTGGCGCGGGCGCGATCAATTCCTTTGGCGACAACAGCCACACTTACCCCATCCAGTCGGTAAGCTCCGGCGTCGTCTTCCATCTTCCCTTCTAAAAGCGGCAGGGGGCAGATCGTGCGCATAGCTCTCTTCGGCGGCAGCTTTGACCCACCGCACCGCGGTCATTTCAGCATCGCGACCGCTGCCGCCGATACCTTTCACCTCGACACCATTCTCTTTGCCCCCACTGGACGCCAGCCGCTCAAACCTGGCCAGACGCCCGCGCCGTTCGCCGACCGTCTCGCCATGACCGCCCTGCTCTGCGCGCCGGACCAGCGCTTCCACGTCTCTCCCATTGATGCACCGCACCCCGACGGCCAGCCCAACTACACCGTCAATACGCTTGCGGAATTGAAACGGAGCATGCCCGACGCCACGCTCTTCAATATCGTCGGCGCAGACAGTTTTCTCGACCTCCCCCGCTGGCGCGAGCCCCATCGCCTCTTGGAACTGGCCGAATGGATCGTCGTCAGCCGTCCGGGTTTTTCGCTCGACAACCTTTCGCCTCTCCACCTCACCGCAGTCGAGCAGTCCCGCGTCCACTTGCTGCAGACCGTGCATGAGGACATCTCGGCCACCGCCCTGCGCCAGCGTCTGCGCAATGAGGAGCCCGGCGACGATCTGATCCCCGCAGCCGTCTCCGACTACATCCGGACCCACGATCTCTACCGCTGAAGATTCCTGCTCTACCGCTGAAGGCTCCAGCGCAACGCTGGTATTCGCAGCCACAACTCGCTACCATAAGGTTTCAAGGGAGCCTCATGCCATCAACGGAAAGCAACCAGTTGCTGCTCGCCGCCGCATCAGCCTGTGAAGACAAAAAAGCTGAAGACATCCGCATTCTCGCGCTCGATCCCGCGGAGAGCGGGCTTGCCGACTATTTCCTGATCTGCAACGGCACCAACGAACGGCAGAACGTCGCTATTTCGGACGAGATCGAGCTGCGCCTGAAGCGGGAGTTCGGCGTCTACCCCAACTCAGTCGAGGGGCGGCGGCAGGCAGAGTGGATCCTGATGGACTACGTCGACTTCATCGTCCACGTATTCTCGCCGGAGAAGCGCGCCTTCTACGGTCTCGAGCGGCTGCGCAAGACCGCCACCACGCTGAGCGTCGATG
>Ga0207678_10006226_pt1 | contig 10598 bp, 7 predicted proteins | sample KBSC63metaG_FD_184319 | JGI IMG/M metagenome (GOLD analysis project Ga0207678, IMG submission 184319) | Corn rhizosphere microbial communities from Kellogg Biological Station, Michigan, USA - KBS C6-3 metaG (SPAdes) (version 2) | ecosystem: Host-associated > Plants > Roots > Rhizosphere > Soil ...
TCACGTCACCTCCATAAGGTGAATGCCTGCATGCCTGAATTGCCTGAAGTTGAGACCGTCCGCCGCGGCCTGCAGCCCGCCATGGAGGGGTCGAAAATCGTGAAAGCCGAGGCCCGGCGCAAGGATCTGCGGTTTCCCTTTCAAAAAGATTTTATCGCCCGGCTGCAGGGCCAGACGGTGACCGGCCTCGGCCGACGCGCCAAATACCTGATGGCGGATCTCGGCTCCGGCGACGTGCTTTTGATACATCTGGGCATGTCCGGCTCGTTCCGGGTGCTGGAAGGCGGCCATAACGACACGCCGGGCCAATTCCACCATCCGCGCAGCGAGGACCGCGCGCACGACCATGTCGTGTTTCACATGTCATCGGGGGCTTCCATCGTGTTCAACGATCCGCGCCGCTTCGGTTACATGAAGATCATCGCCCGCAACGCGCTGGAGGACGAACCGCTGTTGAGGGGTCTCGGCCCGGAGCCGCTCGGCAACGAATTCGACGCCGCAATGCTGGCGCGCTCATGCTTCAACAAGAAGACCAGCCTGAAGGCCGCGCTGCTCGACCAGCGGGTGGTCGCGGGGCTCGGCAATATCTATGTCTGTGAGGCGCTGTACCGTTCGCAACTATCGCCACGGAGGCTGGCGGCGACGCTGGCGACGAAGAAGGCGGAGCCGACCGATCATGCCGTGCGGCTGGTGAATGCGATTCATTCGGTGCTCAATCAGGCGATCAAGGCCGGTGGTTCCTCGATCAGCGATCATCGCCTGACGTCCGGCGAACTCGGCTATTTCCAGCACTCGTTCCAGGTCTATGACCGCGAGGGTGAGAAATGCCAAACTAAAGACTGCAGCGGCATCGTACGACGCTTCGTTCAGAATGGCCGCTCAACGTTTTGGTGCCCGAAATGCCAAAAATGACCATCACGCCGACGCTGCATACGCCGCGACTGATTTTGCGGCCGCTCGCGCTGTCGGATGCGCCGGCGATCCAGCGCCATTTCAACAACTGGAACATCATCCAGCATCTCGCATCGGTTGTCCCCTGGCCATATCCGGACGACGGCGCGGAGACTTTCATCGCGCAGGAACTGGAAAGAGCCGCCGCGGGGGAAGTGATCTATAATTGGATGCTGGTGCTGCGCGGCGGGGACGGCGAAGCCATCGGGAATATCCGCTTTCGTCCCTGGTCCGGCAATGCGAAGGGCGACCGGGGATTTTGGCTCGCGGAGCGCTACTGGAAACAGGGCTTGATGAGCGAAGCCGTCTCGGCGGTGAACGATTTTGCTTTCCGCGTGCTGGATGTCGATGTCTTCTACGCCTGTAACGCGATTACCAATGAGGCGTCACGCCGCGTCAAGCAAAAGACCGGCGCTGAATTCCTCGGCTATGTCGAGCTTGCCCATCACAGCGGTCAGACGCGCGCGGAAAAGTGGCGCGTGACGCGGGAAAACTGGTTGCGTCTAAATCCATAGCGAAGCAATCCAGCAGGGCTGTTGGCCGGATTGCTTCCGTGTTCCTCGCGCATTTGCCCTGCGCGAAGCGCGATGTCAGACGCGAGCCCGGGTTCTCAGGAAGAGTGCGCTGTCGGTGTCGAAAGACGGGCGCGCAGCCCATTTAGGAATAATTGCGGGTATTTCCACGAAATCCTCGAGCACCGGTTCGTCGGTAGCCGTCACCGCATTGCCCAGCCGCGTTTCGACCCACTGCCAGAGGGCGCGTATTTCCTCCGCGGACTTACCGCCCGGCGCATGTTCGCAGACCGCAAGGCCGGCGCTCAGCGCGTCCTGGTAGTCGTTGCGCATCACGACAAAGGGTTGGGCCACGATCTCGGCGGCATCGAGTGCCGCCTCGGTGCCCAGCGCCTGTTCGGCGCCGGCAAGGCGCGCCGCGGCCCGGATCGGCGTCTGGTTCAGGACGTAGGCGAACGGCTTGTGCCAGGCCCGGATCACGCGCAGCGTCGCGGCAGTCGCCTCGATGTCGGCGATGCTCGGCCGCGTCGGAATCAGGCAGAGGTCGGAATAGCGAATGGCCGAATTGGTCGCGGCGGTTTCGCCGCCGGCGGTATCCACGATCGTCACCGTGACGCCGGCGTGCGCGAGCGATTGCAGGCGCTGTTCGACCTCCCGGGCGGCGTAGATCGGCTCGACGATCGGCGAGGCATAGGGACGGCGGCGCTTCCAGTTCGAAACGGTGCCCTGGGGGTCGGTTTCGATCAGTCGGACATTGTGGCCGGCCCGGATGGCGGCAAGTGCAAGGCTGATGGAAAGCGTGCTTTTTCCCGACCCGCCCTTCTGGGTGGTCAATACGATCGTCTGCATTTCAAGTCCCTTTGGATGGCTTTCAGGTATTTGGGTTACGGCAAACGGGCTGCGCCGCATTCTGCGACGGCAAGTTACGCGCTCGCTCAGACGTGCCCAGCCCGATCCAAAGGTCAGGGGATCGCGGTAGTCCGAATCACTCAGCTTGCAATGATGCCCGATTATGGAAATGTGGTCATCCGGGCAAATACTGCCGGGCGGTGCATTTGTGCCCGATGAAACCACAACAAGAAGCGGGAAAACAACATGACGGGTCATTGGCGGGATCGCGCAGCCACCAGTTTTCAATGTCAGAAGCAGCCGGCGGCCGGCAGCCGCGGCATGGTGGTCAGCAATCATCCCCTGGCCTCGAGCGCGGGCGCGGAAATGCTGGCGGCGGGCGGCAACGCCATCGATGCGGCGATTGCGACATTGTTCACGCTGACGGTGGTCGAGCCGATGATGGTCGGCATCATCGGCGGCGGCATGGCCCATATCCGGCTGGCCGACGGCAGCCACCGCTTCGTCGACGGCCAGAGCACGGTGCCATCGGCAGTCAGGCCCGACACCTACCAATCCAGGCCCGGCTCCGCGCATGACGTGTTCGATACCGTCGGCGATGAAAACCTGACCGGCCCGAAAGCGGTGGCAGTGCCGGGCTCGCTGAAAGCCTGGTGCGAGACGCTGCAGAAGTTCGGCACCATGAGCCTTGCCGACGTCATGCAGCCCGCGATCAAGCACGCCGCGCGCGGCTATGCCGCGACGCCTTATTTGCACGAATGCATCACCGACAGCGCCGAGGAGATGTTGAAGGACAAGGAGATTTCGGCGATTTATTTGCCGAACGGCGTGCCGCTGCAGGCCGGCGAGCGCGTGGTGCAATCGGAATATGCGGAAACGCTGACCTACATCTCCCAACGTGGCGAGGCGGCGCTGTATCAGGGACCGCTCGGCGACATCCTCGTCGACTACATGAAGAGGAATGGCGGCTTCATCGCCCGCAAGGATCTCACGAATTACAAGACCGTCGAACGCCAGCCGATCCGCGCCGATTATCGCGGCTGGCAAATTATGGGGCCGCCGCCGCCCGCGGCCTCCGGCGTGCATATCGCGCAGATGCTCAACATTCTCGAAGGCTATGACATCGCAAAGCTCGGCTTCGGCTCCGCCGCCACGATCCATTACCTTGCCGAGGTGCTCAAGATCGCGTTCGCCGACCGCGCCGCCGCGAGCGGCGATCCCGATTTCATCAACGTACCGGTCGAGCGCCTGACCTCGAAGGCCTATGCCGAGGAACGCCGCCGCGCGATCGATCCAGACCGCGCGCAAAGCTGGGCCGCCGGCGTGGCGCAGCTCGAAAGCGCGGATACCACGCACATGACGGCGGCGGATGCGTTCGGAAACGTGGTGGCGACCACGCAGACCATCAACAATCTGTTCGGGGCGAAGATTCTCATTCCCGGGCTCGGCGCCGTCCCGAACAACTACATGAATCTCTACGATCCCCGTCCCGGCCACGCGCTGTCGCTGGCGCCGGGGAAGCGCGTCACCACCTCGATGTCGCCGATGATGGCGCTTCGCGACGGCAAGCTCGTCTACGCGCTCGGCCTGCCCGGGGGAAAGCGAATCTTCCCGAGTGCGATGCAGGCGTTGATCAACCTGATCGACCACGGCATGAGCCTGCAGGAGGCGGTCGAGGCGCCGCGGGTGTGGACCGAAGGCAACGCGCTCGAAGTCGAGCTGGCGGTGCCGGACAGCGTCCGCGCCAAACTCACGTCGATGGGCCACAAGGTGCAGGCAGCGCTGACGGTCGCCGGCGGCATGAACGCCATCCAGTTTCACGAGGATGGCACGATGACAGGTGCGGCCTGCTGGCGCGCGGATGGCACGCCGATCGGCATCGCCGGCGGGCTGGCGCGTGCCGGCGTGAGGTTTGGGCTCGCGTGATTGCACCATGCGCGTCCATTGCTTCGCGCGGCTTTTGTATTCCACGTAGCAGTCTTAGCTCCGTTGTTTTGCGGGAGATTTCGCGTTTGTCGTGAGCGAATTGCGTACTACTACGGTTCGCCCATTTGATATTTGTTCACGGTAACGGTCGACCCTTGATGTGCCGAATTTTTAGCCAGTGATGCTAGCGCACCGAGAGGGATTGAGCTGTGACACTCCTGAACCTGAATATCCGAGGGCGTTTGATTCTGGGCTTCAGCGTGCTCTGCGCACTGCTGGCCGTCGTGGTCGGCACCACCCTCGTCAAGGTTGGCTCGGTGAACGAAGCGACAAGCCGCACGGTGAACCTTCGCGTGCCGACGGCGATGACCGCAAACGACGTGGTGGCGGGGGTTTACGCCTCGCTGGCCTCGCTGCGTGGCTGGCTGATAACAGGCAATGATGCGTTCAAGGCCGAACGCGCGACGCTCTGGAAGGAAATGCAGCGCCACGGCGCCAGGATGGATGACATCTCCGGTCACTGGACATCCGAGCAGAACAAGTCGGACTGGAGGCAGGCCAAGCCGCTGCTGGAAGAATTGCGCAGTGCGCAGGACAAGGCGGAAGCGATTGCTCACACCCTCGACGAACAGCCGGCGGCGAAGCTGCTCGCCACCGAAGCCGCGCCGCTGGCAAAGGTCATGATGCAAAACGCCACCGCGATCATCGACGAGGAGGGCAGCATTGCCTCGACGGATACGCGCAAGAGCCTGCTGATCGACTTTGCCGATATGCGCGGTAGCATGGCATCGGCGATCGGAGCGATCCGCGGCTACCTCCTGACGGCGGACGTTGCCTTCAAGACCGAGTTCGAGCAGCTCTGGGCGCTCAATCAGAAGAAGTTCGAGGCGCTGGCGAAGCGGCGCGCCGAGATGACGGGCGGCCAGCAGAAGGCCTTCGACGCGCTCGTCGCGGCCCGCGCCAAATTCGCTCCGCTGCCGCAGAAGATGTTCGAAATCCGCGCTTCGGATCGCTGGAACATGGCGCAGTGGTTCCTGACCAACGAGGCCGCGCCGCGCGCCAACAAGCTGCTCGACATTTTCGCGGGCGCAAAGGACGCCGCCGGCTCGCGTTCGGGCGGTATGGTTTCGCGGCAGCAGGACAATCTGAAGCGGGATGGCGATGCCGTGCTCGCCGAGACCAGCTTCCTTGTAACGCTGCTTTGGGTGCTGCTTGGTGTCGGCATCGGCGTCGCAGTGAGCGTCGTTTATCTTACCAATCGCTCGATCGTCCCGCCGATCCTCAAGATGGTCTCCGCCATGGGGCAGCTTGCCGGTGGCGATCATTCCGTCACCGTTCCCGCCACCGACAAGAAGGACGAGATCGGCCTGATGGCAAGAGCCGTCCTGATCTTCAAGGAGAACATGATCAAGGCCAAGGAGCTCGCCGACAAGGAAGCCGAGGCGATCAAGGCGCGCATTGCGCGGGCGGCGAAGGTGAACGAACTGACCCAGGCGTTCGACACAAACATATCGACCGTGCTTCGCTCGGTGTCGTCGGCCTCGACCGAACTGCAGGCGACGGCTTCGTCGATGACGGCGACGGCCGAGGAAACTTCGAATCAGGCGACCGCCGTGGCGGCCGCGACCGAAGAGGCTTCCACCAACGTGCAAACCGTTGCCGCTGCTTCCGAAGAGCTGGCCAGTTCGGTCACCGAGATCAGCCGGCAGGTGGCGCAATCCGCTGCAATCGCGCAGAAGGCCGTCGAGGAAGCCGATCGCACCAACACCACGGTGCAAGGCCTGTATGACGGCGCGGCCAGCATCGGCGACGTCGTCAAGCTCATCAACGACATTGCTTCGCAGACCAACCTGCTCGCGCTCAATGCCACGATCGAGGCCGCGCGCGCCGGCGAGGCGGGCCGCGGGTTTGCGGTGGTGGCGTCCGAGGTCAAGAGCCTCGCCGAGCAAACGGCGAAGGCGACGGAACAGATCGGCGCGCAGATCACCGCGATCCAGACTTCGTCCAGCGACGCCGTGACCGCGATCCGGGGGATCACGTCGACAATCAGTGAAATGAACGAGATCGCTTCCGCGATCGCCAGCGCCGTCGAGGAACAGGGCTCGGCCACGCAGGAAATCGCCCGCAACGTGCAGCAGGCCGCGCTCGGCACCGGTGAAATCTCGGCGAATGTGGTCGGCGTCCAGCAGGCCGCCGGCGATACCGGCGCCGCCGCCCATCAGGTGCTGCAGGCATCCAGCGAGCTGTCGAGACAGTCCGAGACGATGCGGGGCGAGGTCGAAGCCTTCCTCAGCAACATCAAGGCTGCTTGATTCTCTCCTGCCCCGGACGCTGCAGAGCCGGGGCTACTTCCTTACGCAGATCACGCGAACGACTGACGCCTTGGCGTCGGTCGATCCACCGGCCACATTCACCCCATTGGCCTTCAGAAAGTCGCGTACCGTGTCTGATGTCACCAGTACCGCCTGCGCCGCCGGGACGCCGTTCGCGGGCCCCGCTACCTGAACCGGCTTCAACAGCGCGACGCCGGCAAACCTGCCGTCGCCATCCAGTGCGGGCGCGCCGGAAAAGCCGAGCGCCGGCGCGGGCGTCAGCGCGATGTCGCTGCCGCCGCCAAGCTGGGCCACCGAAGCCTGGATGCCAGTCACCGCGGCACCGCCGCCCTGATTCTGCGGATCGGCAATTCCCGTGAGGTCGAGCGCCGTCTTCGTGGCGGCGTTGGCGAGATTGAGTGCTTTGAGCCCGCGTGCGCCATAGATGCGCAGCAGCGCGAGATCGTGCTCCTTTTCCTCGGCGACGCGATCGGCATTGCCAAAGCCCGCGATCGCGACCGTGAGACAGCCGTCGGTGATCTGGCGATCGGCAATGATCGCGCCGTCGTCACTGACGACGACGCCGGTGCCGTATTCCACCGTCTTGCGCGGGGGAGGCCCAGCCGCTTGCACGGCGGCCGGAAAGGCGTTGAACGCGCTCGACATCGCGATCACGACCGGCTCCACGGTATTCTCGGTCGCCTGGTCGTAGAGGATGGTGAGGATGCGGACCTCATCGCCCTTGAAGGTGCCGCGCAGATAAAACTTTTTAAGGCCCTGCAGGCCGGACAGCACGAAGAAGTCCGGCTTGACCACCGTGTAGTCGATGTTGCGTCCGGGCTCTTTCTTCTCGCGCTCGGCGAGCTTTGACGTCACGGGGCCGGCTTCCTTGCGCCGCGCCAGTTGGATCTGGATCGTGCCGGTCGGCGAGGTCCATTTGGTGCCGTTGGCGTCGCTGGCCTGCTGCGGCACCAGTTTGGTGGGAATCCCCAGCCGCACGCCGGTGCCGGGATCGGTGACGATCTTCCAGCCGACGCTCTCCTGCTTTTTCTTGGCGGTGTCGGCGAGTGTGCCGCGCTCCTGCGGATTGAGCACGCCGGTCGGCTTAGCCCCGCGTCCCTTCTGGAATTCCTTGATGGCGTTGACCATGCGCTCGCTGATATCGCCTGTGATCGCGCCGTTATATTGGCCGACCCAGGCGAGGTCCGACTGCAGCGCCAGCCGCTCGGCCTGCCCCATCGCGTTGGCCGTCTCCTCCGGCTTCTGCAGCGCGGGACGGATCGGTATTGTGGTGACCGGTTTTGGCTTGGCGCCGGCCGTAGCGGGTGGCGCCATCTGCGCCTGCGCCGAGGCCGCAAAACCCAAGGCCGCGATCATCAATGTTGCCGAAAGCACCGATCTCATGACAAATCCAGGTGAATGCCGGGGTGGAATAAGGGAGAGCGCATTGACGTTCCGCCAATTAAGCACATCTGCTGAGTCGGCACCAACTGCGCCCCGGTTCAGGCGCGGCTCGTTGTTTCCCCTCATCCAGAGGAGCGGCCGTTTGGCCGCGTCTCGAAGGATGAAGGCCCGAGTGGGGCCGCATGGTTCGAGACGCGCGTTCCGCGCTCCTCACCATAAAGGGTTGGTAGGTGCTCCGCGGAGAGAGGAAGCAAAGCGACCATGCTGACGGCCGACGAACTCGAACGCTACGCCCGCCATATCGTGCTGCGCGATGTCGGTGGCCCGGGGCAAACCGCGCTGAAAGACGCGTCCGTGCTGGTGATCGGCGCCGGCGGCCTCGGTGCGCCGGTCCTGATGTATCTGGCGGCCGCCGGCGTCGGCACGCTCGGTGCGGTCGATGACGACATCGTCTCGCTCTCCAACCTGCAGCGCCAGATCATCCACACCACGCCCGACGTCGGACGGCGCAAGGTCGACAGCGCCGCCGAAGTGATTCACGCGCTCAATCCGCATGTTCATTTCGAGGCGCATGCGGTGCGTCTCGATGCAAGGAACGCGATGTCGCTGATCGGCGGCTATGATCTCGTGCTCGACGGCTCCGACAATTTCGAAACCCGCTATCTGGTGTCCGACGCCTGTTTCTTCGCCGGCAAGCCGCTGATCACGGCGGCGCTCGGCCAGTTCGACGGATCGCTGACCACGATCCGCGCGCATGAGCGCAACGAACAAGGCGAGTTCAACCCGACCTACCGCTGTCTGTTTCCCGAACCGCCGCCACCCGGCACCGTGCCGGCCTGCGCCGAGGCCGGCGTCATGGGCGCGCTGGCGGGCATGCTGGGCTCGATGATGGCGCTGGAGGCGATCCGCGAAATCGTCGGCTTTGGCGAGAGCCTGGTCGGCCGGCTGGTGATGGTGGACGCCCGCGCGATGCGGTTCGAGACGTTGCGCTACGGGCGCGATCCGGCCAATCCGCTCAACGGCGACAAGCCCACGATGACCGATTTGAGCGGCTACGCGGCCTGAACCTTATCGTCAGGTCCTGCGCGGGCTTGACGCCGCATAGGCGCGCATCAGGCGCGTCACGGCGCGCCGGGCGTGCCGATCGATCTCGTCGCGATGCGGAGAGGGGATCGTGCCCAGCAGTGCGCGCGTGAAGAGTTCACCCTGCAACAGTCCGATAAAGCTGTGTCCGAATTCGGCGCGATCGTCGATCTCGATCCGTTTCTGCTTCAACAGCCGCGCCACGATCGCGCGAACGCACTCCACGCCGTGATCCCTGGTGAAGGCGCTGTAGGTGCGGCCGACCGCGGACAGCCGGTCACCTTCCGCGACCGCGATTCGGAACAGCGCCAGCTTCTTTGGCTGCAACATCAGCGCGAGCAATTGCGCGGCAAAACGGTGCAACGCGGTCAGTGGATCGAGCGTCTCGTCCGCGGCAATGGCATCCAGCGCCTCGGTGCCCTGCCGGGTCGACCATGCCATCAGCGCTTCGAACAGCGCCTCCTTGCTGGGGTAACGCGCATATAACGTTGTCTTGGACGCGCGCGCCCGGCTCGCGACGTCGAGCATCCGCGCGCCATGAAAGCCCTTTTCGCTGAAGACGTCGAAGGCGGCCTGCAGGATCTCCTCCTCGCGCGCGGAGTCCTCCTGCGACGGCTTCGCCGCCGGATCCGAACGCTTCATCCTTGCCCGCCTTGACTGAGTACCCATGGGTACTGTATAGCAAGTACCCATGGGTACTCAAAGCGATTGTGCGGGATCATGCAGGGTCAGGGACGGATTTCGAGGCGCGAGGTGGTGAGCGACAGCGGGACTGGCATCGTTCTGCCTCCCGACCTGCTGCAGCCCTTCCTGCTGCGGTTTCGGCGCGAGGACATGCACATCATGGCGTTCTTCAGCGGCCATCCCGACTACGAGGCCGTGGAAGCCATGATCAGCTATCGCGGGGATGGCACGCCTTCGATCCGTGCGATTCTCACCCGTCACGACCAGCGCCAGATCGACCACGTCAATGACGCCGGTCTGTCGGCCGAAGGACATGGTGTTGTCCGCGAGACCTGCCGTCGCGACATCGCGCTTGCCGTCGAAGCCTTGCCGGGCAGGCGGCACGCGCGGCTGCAGTTCAACTCGCATGCGGGCGAGCCTGTCGTGCTCGACATCACGACCGTCGACGAGCCGGATCCCAAACGCGGCGGCATCTCCGATCCCGGCAGCCACTCGCCCAACACCAGCCTGCCGCTGATGCGGCGGCGCGCCAGCGCGCTTGCAGGACCGCAGACCGCGGTGTTCGTCGGCGGCAAGCGTTTCCAGGTTCCCGTCAAGATCAGCTCCGGGCCCTTCGTCGCGCATGAAGGCTATTTTACGGAAGGACACACGTTCGGCGCCATACGCGCCGGGACGATCAGCTATCGCCTGAAAACAAGGCCTGCCCGAATGGCGGTTGGAGAGGAATGGATCTTCGAGGGCGACGGCCGAGTCATGATCTATCGAATCGAGAACAGCAGCTCGGATGGAAAGCTGCGCATCGCGGGAAAAAATGCGCCCGTCGAATCAATCGAAGCCTTCGCAATCGGCGAGGGGTTGCGGATCACTCGGATAAGCT
>Ga0207678_10006228_pt1 | contig 10596 bp, 8 predicted proteins | sample KBSC63metaG_FD_184319 | JGI IMG/M metagenome (GOLD analysis project Ga0207678, IMG submission 184319) | Corn rhizosphere microbial communities from Kellogg Biological Station, Michigan, USA - KBS C6-3 metaG (SPAdes) (version 2) | ecosystem: Host-associated > Plants > Roots > Rhizosphere > Soil ...
GCAGGTTTCCCAGGAAGGCGACCTGGCCAACTGGATGGTCCCAGGCAAGATGATCAAGGGCATGGGCGGCGCGATGGACCTGGTGCACGGTGCCAGGCGCGTCATCGTCCTGATGGAGCACGTGACCAAGGACGGTGAGCCCAAGATAGTGAGGGACTGCTCGCTACCGCTGACCGGCAGGCGCGTCGTGCACCGGATCATCACCGATCTCGCGGTCATCGACGTCGAGCCGTACGGCCTGGCGCTGCGCGAGCTCGCCCCTGGCGTCACCGCGGAAGAGGTCACCAGGGCCACCGCGGCGCCGCTCACGTTCTGACCGTGGCCGGGCGCCGGTGACGCGGCGGCTAGCGCAGCTTGTGCAGGCGGAGGGCGAGCTGCAGCTCGATGGCCCTGTCGGGTGCGCCCCAGTCCGCCCCGAGGAGCTTGCCGATGCGTTCCAGGCGCTGCGTGACGGTGTTGACATGCACATGCAGCTGGTCCTTGGCGCGGGCGAGGTTCCCGCCGCACGCGAAGTACACCTCGAGCGTACGGAGGAGCTTCGTCGAGCGACGCGCGTCGTAGTCGAGGACCGGGCCCAGGTTCGCCTCGACGAATTCCGCCACGCTGCCGCCGCCGAGCAGCAGGCCGACGAATCCCAGGTCGCGCAAGGTCGCGACGTCGCCGATCCGGCCGAGGGCGAGCAGCGCCGCCAGCGTGCGTGAGGCGTCCTGGAACAGTGCCGCCGCCGCCAGCGGGCCGGTCCCCGGGCCGGCCGCGCCCGCGGTCACCGGGTGCTGGATCGCCGCGTGCAGGTAGTGGACCACCTGCCGCGCGGTCTTGGCCGCATTGCCGCCCGGCAGTAGCAGCACGACCGTGCCCGAGTGCTCCCCGGCGAGGCCCTGGCGGGTCGCCGCCAGGTGCGCCGCGGCCGAGAGAAGGCGGCGACGGTCGCAGTCCCCGGCGCTCACCACGACGATCACGTGCGCGGCACCCAGATCGGCGTTCAGCCGCCGGGCGCGCTCGCACAGCCCGTCCGCGTCCGGGGCGGCCCGGGACGCCGTCTCGAGCAGGTCGGTGAGCAGTTCGCCGCGCACCCGGTACTCCGCCTCGCGTACCGAACGCTCGGTGATCAGCCGCATCGCCGTGACCATCACGGCGCGCTCCAGGATGCGCTGATCGGCGGGGTCAAGCTCCGCCTTCGCCCGCACGGTGAGGGTGCCAAGGCGATCGCCGCCGGCTTGCACGGCGGCCACCCACAGGCCGTCGGCGTACACTGCCTTGCCGGTGCGCTCGGACTCGGCAACGGCCGCCTGCAGGCGGCTCCGCGGCTCCGCTCCCGCCCCGTGCAGCACCCGTCCCTGCTCGTCGGTCAGCTCCACCTGGCCGCCGAGCAGCTCGCCGACCGAGGACGCCAGCTCGGCCAGGCCCGCGCCACGCAGCAGCAGCCCCGTGAGCGCCTCGTGTGCCTCGGCCGCGCGCTCTACCGCCGCGCTGTGCCGCTGCACGAGCTGGTTGGCCTCGGCAAGTTCCGCAACGGCGGCCTTGGTCTCAGCGAGCTGGTTGGCCGACTCGATGGCGATGCCCGCATGGGTGGCGAGAGACGACAGCAGGGCGACCTCTTCCCTGGTGAAGGGCCGTACCTTCCGGGAGGAGGCGAAGAGCACCCCGATGACCTTCCCGTTGACCAGCAGCGGCACGCCGAGGATCGCGACCAGGCCCTCGTCGATGACCGCGCTGTCGATCGATCGGGTGTGCCGGAACCGTTCGTCGTTGTGGTAGTCCGCGGTGGCATACGGGCAGGCGGTCTGGGCCACGAGGCCGCCGAGTCCCTCGCCCATGCCCAGGCGCACGCGCTGGAACTCCGCCGAGACGGACCCGGCCGTGACCCGCATGTAGGTGTCGGCCGACTCCTCGTCTTGCAGGGTCAGGTAGGCGATGTCGGTGCCGAGCAGCTTGCGGGCGCGCACGACGATCGCGCGCAGCACGTCGTTGAGCTCGCGGAGGGCCGCGAGGTCGCCGGCGGTTTCGAACAGCGCCGCAAGCTCGTTCTCTCGCCGTCGCTGCTCGCGCAGCGTCGAGCGCACGCTGATCGCGAGCGTGCGGGCCCGCTCCAGCCGCGCAAGCTGCTCACCCGACGCGCCGGCCTGGCGGGCACGGCGCAGCGGCTCATCGTAGTCCGCCGCGGGAGCATCGCGGGCGAGCAGGGAAAGGTAGACGGTCTCAGCGGTATCCGCGTCCATGGCACCCGACAGGCTAACGCTCGGTCATTGCGCCGTCCAGGCGCCGTCCATGACGAACGACGCACCGCTGACCAGCGCGGCGGCCGGTGAGCACAGGTAGCGGACGAGCGCGGCAACCTGCTCCGGCTCGATCAGCTCCTTGATCGCGGAGTGCGCGAGCAGTACCTGTTCGACGACCTGCCGTTCGTCGATGCCGTGCGCGGCGGCCTGGTCGGCGATCTGCTTCTCCACCAGCGGGGTGCGCACGTAACCGGGGCAGACGCAGTTCGAGGTGACCCCGTGCGGACCGCCTTCGACCGCCACGACCTTTGACAGGCCCTCGATCGCGTGCTTCGCGGTGACGTAACCCGCCTTGTAGGCGGAGGCGCGCAGCCCGTGGACCGATGAGATGTTCACAATCCGGCCCCAGCGCTGGGGGTACATGTGCGGAAGCGCCGCACGGATGAGGTGGAAGGGCCCTTCGACCATCACCGCGAGCATCCGGTGAAAGACGTCCGGGGGAAACTCCTCGAGGGGGCGCACCAACTGGAACCCGGCGTTGTTCACGAGGATGTCGGCGTCTTCGGCGAAAGCCGCGACGGCCGCGAAGTCCGTGATGTCGACGGGACACGCCATGCCGCCCACGGCCTCGGCCACCCGGTGCGCTCCCTCGGCATCGAGGTCGATCACCCTTACCTTCGCCCCCGCTTCGGCCAGCGCCTGCGCGCACGCCTTCCCGATGCCGCTGGCCGCACCGGTTACCACTGCCGTGCGGCCCTGCAGGTCGGTGGCGTCGCCTGCCTGGTCCTCGATCCTCATCATGGCCGCGACCATACGGCGTCAGGCGGCACACCTGGATATAACCGAGCCACACAGAAACCGTGGAGTTCATGTGGTAACCCTCCACGCGGCAGCCGTGACCGGTGGCAGTGGCCGCGATACCGCACTCCCGCCGACGGGTGCCCTGGTCCTCGTCTGATGTCCTGGTCCTCGTGGGAGACAGTGTCGCTTTTAGTGAGATATGCGCTGGTCAGTGACGTGGGTGTGATTGTTTGGACCATCGTCGTGCACTTCATTGTGTGTAGTAACCCCATGAACGGATCACGCGGGCCGCCCTAGCGTTTCGCCTACTAACGGACGAAACGAGGCGCCAATGGTGACGAAGAGCAAATGGATCGGGATGGCGGTGGCCATTGCGCTGTGCGGCGCGGCCACCGGATGCGCGGGTTCCGCGGCGGGCGCCGGATCCTCTGGTGGCGGATCCTCTGGCGGCGGAGGCGGAGGCTCGGTCACGATCGGGGAATCCACCACGCTCAGCGGCTCGATCGCCTCCCTCGGGCAGACGGGGCTGCAGGGTGTCCAGCTTGCCGCGGCTGACATCAACGCCGCTGGCGGGCTGCTGGGCAAGCAGGTCAAGGTGGTGAGCGCGGACGACGCCGCGACCCCGGCCACCGGCGTGTCCAACGTGCGTACCATGCTCGAGGCCGACCACGCCGTGGCGGTCTTCGGCCCGGTGGCCAGCTCGGTCGCCGCCGCCGAGGAACAGGTCACGAACGCACAGCACATCCCGATCTTCTTCCACACGTCCAACGACATCGGCCTGACCACGGCCACGTACAGCAAGTACGTGTTCCAGGACGTACCGAATACGGTGATGGAGCCACGTGCCGCCGCCGACTACCTCGCACAGCAGCTTGAGGGTAAGCCGGTCACCATCGCCACCTTCGCGCCGAACTACAGCTTCGGACGGGACACCGTCACCGGCTTCGTCCAGGCGCTGAAGGCCGAGAAGGTGAACTACACCCTGGTCAAGCAGGAGTTCCCGCCGCTCGGCGCGACCGACATCAGCTCTTACCTCGCCGCGATCGAGGCCGCGCATCCGCAGTACGTGTTCAACGCGCAGTACGGCGGAGACCTCGTCGCGTTCACCAAGGAGGCCGCGAGCTACGGGCTGTTCGCCAAGACCAAGGTGATCGCCATGTACGACTACTCCGTCCTGCAGACACTCGGCTCCGCGGCCCCGGCGGGTGCGATTGGCTTCGACCGCGCACCGTACTGGACATACGACACTTCCACGATGAACGACTTCGTGGCCAAGTTCCGCGCCAAGTACGGTGACGCGCCGAGTGAGTGGGCCATCCTCGGCTACGCGGCGGTCCAGCATTGGGCCTGGGCGGTGCACAAGTCCGGCTCGTTCTCCGGCGATGCGGTGTCTGCTGCCCTGTCTGGCGCCTCGGTGCCGACCATCCTCGGTGACCAGCAGATCCGCTCCTGTGATCACCAGACGGAACTGTCCGAGTACGTCGGCGCGGTCTCGGCAAAGCCCGTCTCCTCCACCGACCCCACGCACCTGTGGACCTCGCCGGCCTTCGAAGCGCCGTTCGACCAGATCGCTTACTCCTGCGCCCAGATGCAGGCCCTGCAGAAGTAATAGGCGGCCCCGGCCAGACCAACGCCGGCATCTGGCCGGGCCAGTCGAGCAGCGGAGTTTAAGCAGCAGAACATGGATACCTTCGTTACAGAAACCGTCAGCATCCTCACCAACGCGGCCATACTGTTCATCGTCTCGGCCGGGCTCACGCTCGTGTTCGGCGCGCTGCGGCTGATCAACATGGCCCACGGCAGCCTCTTCATGATCGGGGCGCTCCTCGCCGCCTCGCTCGCGTCCGCACTCGGTGGCGCCTGGGGCTTTTGCGTCGCGGTGCTCGTCGCCGCGGTTGCCGTCGCCGCGCTGGGCACTGGTGTGGAAGTTGTCGTCCTGCGGCGCCTGCACCAGCGCGAGCCACTGGCTCAACTACTCGCCACGTTCGCGTTTGTCCTGGTCTTCGCCGACCTGGCCCAGCGGGTCTGGGGCAGTTCGGATCGCAGCGTGACCGCACCGGTCGCCGGCCGCCTCCACCTGGCCGGCGCTACCGTGCCCGAGTACAACCTGGTGGTCATCGGCATCGCGGGGCTCGTCGCCCTCGGGCTGTGGCTGCTGCTGGCGCGCACGGCCACCGGCTGGCGGGTCCGCGCGGCCGTCGAGGATCCGGAAAGCCTCGCGGCCGGCGGGACGAACCTGCCGCTGCTGCGCACCAGCGTGTTCGCGCTCGGTGCGGGCCTGGCGGGGCTGGCCGGCGCGGCGATCGCGCCGCTCGAATCGATCGGACCTGGCCTGGACACCCAGATCATCGTCGCCGCGTTCATCGTCACGGTGGCTGGCGGCCTCGGCTCGGTGCTCGGCGCCGCCCTCGGCGCGCTGGTGATCGCGACCGTGGAAAGCCTTGGCACGCTGTGGGTCCCGGCGTACGCCTCCAGCGCACCCTACCTCGTGATGATCCTCGTGCTCGCCGTGCGCCCCTGGGGCCTGTTCGGCGTTCCGGAGCGATAACCAGATGAACAGGAGCCTTCGGAGCCGCACATGACCGCACTCGATGAAACGCACTCAACTCCCGCGCCGACGCTGGGGCGTGCGGTGCGCCGCAGCACCCTAATCCGTGCCGTGAGCGTGCTCGTCGTCCTCGCGGCGCTGGCCGCCGCGCCGTATGTCGTGAGCGTGACCGTCATCCTCACGCTGGAGGAGATCGCGGCGTTCGCGGTCTTCGCGGTGGCGGCGAACCTGCTGATCGGCCAGGCCGGCCTGATCTCGTTCGGGCAGGGGGTCTTCTTCGGCCTCGGCGCCTACACCGTCACCCTCGGCTGGGAGCACGCGCACTGGAGCTTCTGGTTGGGCTTCGCGCTCGCCCCCGTCCTTGGCGCGGTGGCGGCGGTGCCGATCGGCCTGGTTGCGCTGCGCGCCCGCACGCTGTACTTCGCGCTGATCACGCTCGCCTTCTCCGAGCTGTTCTACCAGCTCGTCGAGCAGAACACCGACTTCACCGGCGGCGCGAACGGCGTGTTCGCCCCCGTCGTGCCGGCCTGGATGGAAAATCCCGTCAACGGGTACCTCACCCTGCTGGGCATCGCGGTCGCCGCCCTGGCCGTACTGCGCTGGATCTACGCGTCGAACTTCGGCTTGCTGCTGCGTGCCTCCCGGGAGAACCGTGCCCGGATACAGGCGCTTGGCACCAGCGTCTACCGGCTGCACCTGCTCGCCTTCGTCGTCTCCGGCGCGTTCTGTGCCCTGGCCGGCGCGATGCTGGTGATCTACAACCAGGGCTCGAACGCGGAGCTGTTTGACTGGACGACCTCGGGCCAGGCGGTGATCGCGAGCGTGATCGGCGGCATGTACACCTTCATCGGCCCTGTGGCCGGGACGTTCGTTTACCAGTTCGGCCATGACAATCTCGTCCGGTACGTTCCGGACTGGCAGCTTGTGCTCGGCGCAGTCCTGCTGCTGGTCGTGCTGGTGCGCCCGGACGGGCTGGTCGGCGCGCTGCGCCTGAGCGGTCGACGGGGCGGTGCCACCCGCGGTGTCGAGCTGGACTCGGCCACCGAGGGGTCAGGAGCCACCGGTGAGTGAGGCGCTGCTCAGCATTCGCGGCCTGACCAGGGACTTCGGCGGGTTCCGTGCGGTCGACGGAGTAGACCTCGACGTCGAACCGGGCACCATCCACTCGGTGATCGGCCCCAACGGAGCGGGCAAGAGCACGCTCTTCTCCCTGATCACCGGTGAACGCAGGCCGACCTCGGGCAGCGTCCGCTTCGCCGGGCGGGACCTGACCGGCCGTCCGCCGCACCAGGTTACCCGGGCCGGCCTCGCCAAGGCGTTCCAGACCACGAGTATCTTCCCGCGCCTGACGGTCGGCGAGTCGGTGTGCGCGGCCCTGCTCGCACGTAACGGGCAGCCGCGGCTGCTCGGCTCGCGCGTCAAGGCCCGCACCCACGACGAGGCGGTCGATATCTGCCGCGCTCTGGGCCTCGACGAGCACATGGGCCTGCCCGGCGCCGCTCTCTCGCACGGCGACCAGCGCGCGCTGGAGATCGCGCTCGCCCTGGCCACCGGGCCGCGGCTGCTGCTGCTCGACGAGCCCACCGCCGGGATGTCCCCGTTCGAGACCAAGCGGGTAGTCGAGAAAATCACCGCGCTGGCCCGGGATCGGGAGCTTACCGTCCTCTTTTCCGAACACGACATGGACACCGTCTTCGCGATCTCCGACACGGTCACCGTGATGCACCAGGGACGTGTGCTTGCCCACGGCCCTGCCGAGCGGGTTCGCGAGAACGACGAGGTGATGTCGGTCTACCTGGGGAGCGACCATGATGCTTGAACTGGACGAGATCGACACATATTACGGCGCGAGCCACATTCTGCAAGGACTGTCGCTGACCGTGGGTGCCGGCGAGGCGGTCGCACTGCTCGGCCGCAACGGCGCGGGCAAGACCACCACGATGCGCACCGTCATCGGCCTGACCCCGGCCCGCCGCGGTCGCGTGGTGCTCGCGGGCCAGGAGATCACCCGCGCCAAGGCGCACCGCATCGCGCGGGCCGGCGTCGCCTTCGTCGCCAGCGGCCGCCGCGTCTTCGGCACGCTGACGGTGAGCCAGAACCTGGAACTCGCGTCCCGCACCCTCGGCCGCCGGCGCATCGCGGAAGATACGGCGGCCGGCCGTCAGCACTGGGCGGTGGAGGAAGTGCTCGATGTCTTCCCGAAGCTGCGCGAGCTCTCCGACCGGCGCGCCGGGTACCTTTCCGGTGGCGAGCAGCAGATGCTCAAGCTGGCCCGCGCCCTCGTGGGCAATCCGCGCTTGCTGCTGCTCGACGAGCCCACCGAGGGCCTGTCCCCGGCCGTTGTCGCCGACCTCGGCCGCTGGCTCGACCGGCTGCGTGAGCGAGGGCTGAGCATCCTGCTCACCGAGCAGAACGCGCTGTTCGCCCTCTCCCACACCGACCGCGGCTACGTGATGCTCAAGGGCCGTATCACCCACCAGGCCGCAGCGGCGGACCTGCGGCAAAGCCAGGCGGTGCGCAGCGCTCTCGGCGTCGGATGACCGGTACGCTCCGGCCGCTCGCGGGGACGTCGTCCAGCCGCGGTGGCGGGGCTCTAGGGTAGTGTGCGCTGGGGCGTGTTGCGCGACGTTGAAGATGTGCAGGTAGGCGAAGTGGCCCCGGCGGCCGTTGGTGCCCCGCATCAGGTGTTTTGGAAGCGGCGAGCCTCGGCGATGAGTTCGGCGGGCAGGGCAGGACCAGCACAGGCGTGGTCGATGAGCAGGCGCCGGTACGGGCTGTTGGGCAGGTGCGGCGCCAGTGCGATGAGTTCGCGCAGGTCGTCGGGCGAACCGGTAACCCGGGCGCGGTAGGCGGCCCCGGCCGCGCGAAGCGTGGCCTCGGTCGGCTCGTGCTCCAGCCCGTGGCTGATGAGCTGGACCGCGGTGGTGAAGTCGCCCTGCTCGGCATGCAGGTCGGCCAGGTCGAGATACAGCGACCAGCTGGCCGGGAGCTGTGCAACCAGCGGCTGGAAGTCCATGGCGGCGCCGTAGCGGTTGGACGGTGAGCTTGGGTCGAGCCGCCCGCATCCTGTGGCCGGTTAACTCGTCGTGCGACGGCGGGGTCACATGGAAGAGTGCTGGCGTGGCGATCGACGACTTTCCCCGGCAGTTGGCCAGCACTAGGTACTTCACGCTCGGCGTTCCGCGCGCGGTGACGGTCTCGCGAGATGGCGGGCGGGTGCTGTTTCTCCGCACTCGGGGTGGTGAGGACACGGTTACGTGCCTCTGGCGGCTGGACCTGGCCGATGCTGCGGAGAACAGCGGGGGAGGATGCGAGCGGCTTCTCGCCGATCCGGCGGCGTCGTGGAACTTGGGCCCTGGTGATGTGCCCGAGGCTGAGCGCGTTCGGCGGGAACGGGCGCGCGAGCTGGCCGACGGGATCGTGACATACTCGGTCGACGCGGACTGCCGGACGGTCGTGTTCGCGCTTGACGGGCGGCTGTGGGTGCTGCGTGTCGGCGACGATCCGCGCGAGCCGGCCGGCGTCCCAGAGCGGGTGCCTGCCGCCGGCGCGGCGGCGGACCCGCGGATCGACCCGACGGGGCAGCGCGTGGCCTACGTCGCGGACGGCGCGCTGCACGTGACCGAGCTAGCCGACGGGACGGGCCGCCTGCTGGCCGCCCCGGAGCACGACGACGTTTCCTACGGCCTCGCGGAGCATGTCGCGGCCGAGTCCATGCACCGCTTCCGCGGCTTCTGGTGGGCTCCCGACGGCCAGCGGCTGCTGGCTGCCAGGGTCGACAATTCTTCAGTCCAGCGCTGGTGGATCACAGACCCCGCTGATCCGGAGCGGCCGCCGCGCGCGGTCAGGTACCCGGCGGCCGGAACCGCCAACGCGGACGTCACCCTGCATGTGCTGCGGCTCGACGGGAGCAAGACCGAGATCGCCTGGGACCGCGGCGCATACGAGTACCTGGCGACCGCGGAGTGGGACTCCCAAGGTCCGCTGCTCAGCGTGCAGAGCCGAGACCAGCGGACCGTCATGGTGCTGGCGGCCGACGCCGTCACGGGACAGACAACGCTCCTGCACACCGAGCGCGACGACGCCTGGGTCGAACTAGCGCCTGGCACACCGGCGCGGACCAGTGCCGGAGACCTGGTCACCGTCTCTGACCGGGACGGCTCCCGTCGTCTCGTGGTCGGCGGCGCTGCCGTCACGCCGGACGCACTGCACGTCGACTCGGTCAGCGGAACCGACGGCGAGGCCGTCTACTTCACCGCTACCGATGAACGCGACCCCACCGAGCAGCATCTGTGGCGGTACGACCCAGCGCAGCGCCTGTCGCGGTGCAGTGCGGAACCTGGTGTGCACGACGGTGAGGCGGCGGGCGGCACAGTCGTCGTCCTCTCGCACACCGAAGAGGGCAGCGGCGGCGCCGTCGCCTGGCGCGACGGGACCCGCGCGGCCATCGCCAGTCTCGAAGCCGAACCCTTGCTCAAGCCGCGGATCACATGGCTGACTCTCGGTGCCAGGGAACTGCGCGCCGCCCTGCTGCTGCCGTCGTGGTACCGGCCGGGAACGCGGCTCCCCGTGCTGCTGAGCCCGTACGGCGGCCCGGCTATGCAGCGGGTGGTCCGCATGCGCGGCGGAGCGTTCTGCGAGGACCAGTGGTTCGCTGAGCAAGGCTTCGCCGTCCTGGTCACGGACGGGCGCGGCACGCCTGGCCGCGGGCCGGAATGGTCGAAGGCCGTGTTCGGTGACACCTTCTCCGCGCCGCTGGAGGATCAAGTGGACGCGCTCGACGCGATCTCCGCATCGTTCCCCGACCTGGACCGGGGGCGGGTCGGGATCCGCGGCTGGTCCTACGGCGGGGCACTCGCGGCCATCGCCGTGATCCGCCGCCCCGACGTGTTCCACGCGGCCGTTTCCGGGGCGGCGTCGCACGATCAGCGGCTCTACGACACGTACTGGCGGGAGCGATTCCTCGGCCTACCGCAGCAGAACCAGGAAGGATACGACAGGTCCTCCCCTATAACCGGGGCCGCCAGC
>Ga0207678_10006229_pt1 | contig 10596 bp, 10 predicted proteins | sample KBSC63metaG_FD_184319 | JGI IMG/M metagenome (GOLD analysis project Ga0207678, IMG submission 184319) | Corn rhizosphere microbial communities from Kellogg Biological Station, Michigan, USA - KBS C6-3 metaG (SPAdes) (version 2) | ecosystem: Host-associated > Plants > Roots > Rhizosphere > Soil ...
CCCTGTTTCCGTTTCCGCCTTCAGAGCTGCGACGCACCCAGCGTCGACAGCCAGTCGGCCACGCGTCGCGTCCATGGGCGATCGCGCCATTGCGCAAGCGTGACTTCGCGCGAGCGGCTGATGTCGGCGTCGATCACTTCGGTCATGTGCGTGGCGAACGCACGGTCGGGGATGTTGAGGTTGGATTCGTCGTTGAGCTTGAAGGAGCGGTCGTCGAAGTTGGCCGAGCCGCCGATCGTCAGGTAGCTGTCCACCACCATCAACTTGTTGTGGAACAGCGACGGTTGGAATTCGAAGAAGCGCGCGCCCGCCTGCATGAATACGCCCCAGGTCTCCCGCGAAGCATTACGCACGACCGGGCTGTCCACGTGCGCACCGGGCACGACGATGCGCACTTTCACGCCACGATGCAACGCATCGAGCAGTGCGGTCCGGGTCAAGTCGTCGGGGACGAAGTACGCGGCTTCCAGGTCAATGCTGTGCCGCGCGCCGTTGATCGCCATCAGGTACAGCAACTGCATGTTGACGCTGCCGCCATCGGGCGAACTGGCAAATGCCTGCACCGCGGTGTTGCCGGCCCGCGGCGCGTCCGGGTAGTAAGCGTCGCCCAGCAACACTTCGCCGGTGGTGGCCAGCCAGTTGTCCGCGAAAATCGCCTGCATCTGCGCCGCAACAGGGCCCTCCACCCGAAATTCCATGTCGCGCCACTGATCCGGCCGGGTGGCATTGCCATTCCACGCGTCCGCTATTCCGGCTCCGCCATTGAAAGCGACCTTGCCGTCGACGATCAGCAGCTTGCGATGCGTGCGGTTGTTGATCCGATCGAGCGAATACCAATGCAGCGGGTGGAAGTACTCGAAGCGGACGCCACCGGCGCGCATGCGTTCAACCAGTGATCGCTTCATTTTCGAGGATCCGGCCCAGTCGGCCAGCACGTGCACTTTCACCCCGGCGCGGGCGCGTTCGATCAAGGCGTCGGCAAATTTTCTGGCGATGTCGCCGGACCAGTAGATGTAGGTTTCCATGTTGACGCTGCGTTGCGCGCCGCGAATGGCCGCCAACATGGCCGGAAAGTACTCCGCGCCGTTCTGGTAGTCGGCCACGGCGTTGCCTTCGGTGACGCTGGCACCCAGCAGCGTTCCGATCTCGCGCCGGAACTGCACGCTGTCCACCGCGCTGACATGCTGCAGCCGATGCTGCAACTGCTGCTCGTGCGGCCACAGATTGATCGCGATGATGACGATCACCCCCGCAACGAGCGCACCCAGCGCCGCCCAAACGATCCGCCGCTTCGTCTTTGCGCTCGTCATGGCCATCGATCCTTCTTCTGCCGTGTATTCTTCGAGTGCGCGCACCGGTCGCGCAATGGCTCACCCGGTACGCGATGCGCGGTACGAAGTGTGCCAGCCCGGATCGATCATATTCCCTCGAGTCCGGCCGCGGCACCGCGTCTTCAATCTGCAGGCGTGGACCGGGAGGTGCGCGGCCGGGAACACACGAGCGATCACGCGCCAACCTGGGTCACGCTCAAGGAATCAAAAACCCCGCTGGAAAGTGGGCCCTGACCCTTGTTTTCGTTGAATCAGTTTGTCCGGCGGCCATGTTTCTCTAAACTGCACTCTCCAGCCCAGACGGATTGCTCATGGCCAAGCCCAACTATTCCTTTGAAAAACGTCAACGCGAAATCGCCAAGAAAAAGAAAGTGGCGGAAAAGGACGCGAAGAAGCGTGCGCAGCGCGAAGCGGCCAAGAACGGCGACGCGCCGAAGGCTGGCTCGAACTGATGGCGATCCAAAGCTAGCTCCAGCAACAAGGAGCTCCAGCCGCGACGATTTCGCGTCGTCGTCCGAGCCAGGACCAACGCCTCACCGGGGCGTGGCCGATCCACGCACCGCGGTTTCGTCCACCGGTTCGGCGCAATGCTTCCTCGATCACGCCGTCCCGGTGGCTGATTTCAATTCCTCGACGACAAGGTTTTCGACACGGGTGCGCCCGCCATGCTTGGCGGCGTACATCGACTTGTCGGCGTGCATCAGCAGAGCTTCCGCACCGGCCCCATCGGCGGGAAACGTGGCGACGCCGATACTCGCGTCCAGTTGAAACAGCCCCTCCGGCAGCCGGTACGGCATCGTAAGGCGCGCCCGCAAACTGTCGGCAATTTCCCGCGCGGCGTGGACGTCGTGACACTCGGGCAGCAGCACCACGAATTCGTCGCCGCCGACGCGCGCGACCAGGTCGTTTTGGCGGACGCCCCGCTGCATGCGCCCGGCAAGCTCGCGCAACAAGCGGTCGCCGACCGCATGGCCGGCACGATCGTTGACGCGCTTGAACCCGTCCAGGTCTATGTACAAGAGCGCGAGTCCGCCGCCCTCGTCGGCCGCACGATCGATGGCGGCTTGCAGTTCCACCTGCAGGCGGTGCCGGTTGACCAGGCCGGTCAGTGAATCGTGGTTGGCGCGGTGCTCGAGTTCGCGTTCGGCGCGCCGCAGCTCCGTGACCTCGTGGCCGACCCCGATCCGCACGCGGTGCTCCGGCAACCAGCGCGCCGACCATTGGATATCCACGGTATGTCCATCCTTGTGGACATAGCGATTGCGGAAGTGGCGCTGCAGCTCCCCCGCCATCACCCGTTCGGCCTGCTCGGCCGTCATCTCGCGATCATCGGGGTGGACCAGGCTGAAGATCTGCCTGCCCAGCACCTCTTCCGGCGCATAGCCGAAGATGCGCTGGAAGCCCGCGTTGACGAACAGCAGCCGCCCCTCCGGGTCGACCACGCACACCGCGTCGGGCATGAGGTCGAGTACCTCGGCGAGCGGGGGAAGTGTCGTGGTCATCGTTCGGGCTCAGGTAGCTCTTTTGTGGCGTGCAGGATTGATGCCAACACTTGTCCCATGATACGACGGCGGCTCGACTGGTCCCGAGCCGGGGCGCGAATGAGGGCTTTCGAAGACGGCTGGCCGCTAGCCGCGGCGCCGAAACCCTGCGCCCTTTTTGGCCGGGTCCAGATGCTGGGACGCACCGCAATCCTCAACCAGCGCCTGCAACTTCAGGGCGTCGTCGATCGCATGTCCTTCTGCGGTGTTGTCGAAAATGCACCAGCGCTCGCGCGTTCGCTTTCCGGGACGCGTCAAACGATGCGCCAAACGCGCCAGCGTTTCGTCTGGATAAGCGTCGTAGTACATGCGAGGCGAGCCGTGCAAGCGCAAGTATTCGTTCCTTTGGTCGCCCGCCGGTGCGGCAGCGCGCGGAACGCGTGCGGGATCGGCCGCGACACGAGCGACCCCACGCTCGCGCAGGGCCGCATCCACGCTCGCCCTGAACCACGATACATGTCTAGGCTCGCAAGCGATCGCGCCGCGGTGGCGTTTGCGCAGATCGTCCAGGAACGGCAACACGATCCCCGGATCGAAGGCCAGGCCAGGCGGCAATTGCAGCAGCAAGATGCCGAGTTTCGCGCCGAGGCAACTTGCCTGTTCGAGGAATGCCTGCACCTCCGCGCCGCAGTCGCGCAGGCGTTTCGTATGGCTGATGGCCTTGGGCATTTTCACCGCGAAGCGAAAATCTGCCGACACCGACTCGGCCCAGCGCGCATACGTCCGCGGCTGGTGGGGCCGATAGAACGACGAATTGATTTCCACCGCGTTGAAAACGCGCGCGTAACGTTCAAGATGACTGCCGCCGCCGGGAAACGAACCCGCATGGCCCGATGCGATCGACCAGCCTGCGCAGCCGATGAAGATCATGGGGATGCGAACTGTCATTGAATGGTGCGCACAAATGTTGCTGGATATTCGGCGCCGATGATTGTCCTGCAACTCGGTGGCACGCCACGCATGGGAGGCGTCATGTCTCTCCACGGTTTCGACCGAGCGGCCAACGCGCCACACACTCGTGCTCCGAATGTCCGGTGCTGATCACCAGGCAAACTTCCGTCGCCCGGAGCCGGATGGGCTCGATCGCATCCCGCCGATCGAGCGGCCGCTTGCCGTACCCCAACGTAAGGTGCGGAACAGTCGCACTTCTCTCGCCGACGAGGCCGAAGGGTCGTTGCGCGTCAGCCAACGCGCGCCGCAAATCATGAACCAGCGCCATCGTTTTCGTATCCGCGACGGCCACGAAGGCCGTACCGTCGCTGCCGAAACAGGCCACCGAATCGAGCACCACGTCGAACGCGGGAAAGCAAAACGCTTCCTGCGCTCGACGCAAGGCCGCCTCCACCGGATACCGCAGCCGACGCGGAGCACCGCACAACGCGACGCTCACATGCAGCATCCGGGCCGGACGCGGAACGATGCCGCCGGACGGCGCAAGCTCGCGACACAGCCGCAATTGTCTTTTGACAATTCCCGGAAGCTCCTCCGCATCCGGATACAAAGCGAAGAAACGCGGAATGAATGCGGGGAGGCCGGCAATGCCGACTTCGCTCGGCTGCAGCGTATCGGGAAAGAGATCGCCCATTTCCCTCACATGTTCCTTCGCATGATTCCATTCTGCCCTGGTTCGTCGCGGTCAACCCCGCAACAGGATGACCGGAAGCGCCACCAGGCCCAACACGAGGAGGATGCCCAGCAAGGTCATCACGACGCGCAGCGGATCCGCGCGAAGCATGCCGACGAACGTCTCCGCGGTGCCCGCGCGTTTGGCAGCCGCGTATTCGGCCCGGACACGAACACTGCGCTGCTGCTCGTAATCGTCGAACGCGCGCTTGGCCTCCGCGAAGTCCGCTTCTTCCGTCACCCAGATTCCGCCGGCCGAGATGCCCCAGGGATTGGGCTTGGTTTCATGGAACGCGATCCGCTTCGCGTCGAGCAACGCCCGCACGTCGTCGGCCTCGTCGTCGGGCACGTTGCGCAGGTTCAGAAGCAGCTTGGACATGGCCCGATGGTAGCCGCCCTCGATTCCGCCGTCCCTTTTTGCAAAAAGTATCCGGCGACGTGATTTTCACCACCCGCCGCCTAGATTGGAAACATGACACGGCGCTCCCGCATTGTCCTGTTGGGATCACTGGCGGTGGTTATCGTCGCCCTGATCGGCTTGCGCATCGCCCTGCCCTCGATCGTGCGGCATGCCCTCAACCAGCGCATGGATCGCATGGGTGATTACCACGGGCATGTAGCCGACGTCGATATTTCCTTGTGGCGTGGCGCCTACAGCCTGGATGACCTGAAGATCGTCAAGGTGAGCGGCAAGGTGCCGGTGCCGCTGCTGCGCACGCCAAGCATGGACATCCACCTGAGCTGGCGCGCACTCATCCACGGTGCGATCCGGGCCAGCGTCGAATTCGAGCGGCCGGTGTTGAACTTCGTCGATGGCAACGGCGGGGCCGGCACCCAGGCCGGCGGCGGCGTCGACTGGCGCGCGCAATTGCAACAGCTCGTCCCGATTCGCCTCGATGAAGTGAAAGTCGACAACGGCACCATCACCTTCCGCAATTTCTCGTCCAGGCCCCGCGTGGACGTCAAGGCCACCCAAGTCAACGCCGTGGTCACCAACCTCACCAACGCCGACCGCAGCGGCGGACGCCGCGTCGCCGACATGCGCGCCACCGCGCAGGTCCTGGGCGAGGCACCCCTGGAAACCTCCGCCAGTTTCGACCCGCTGGAAAATGCCGCCGACTTCACGTTCAAGCTGCGCATCCTGCACATCGACCTCACCCGGCTCAATGACCTGGCGCGCGCCTACGCCAAGCTCGACTTCGAATCCGGGAAAGGCGATTTCGTCATGGAACTCAACGCCCGCGACGGCAGGCTCGACGGCTACGCCAAGCCGCTGTTCCACGACATGAAGATATTCAGCTGGAAACAGGACGTGGAGGACGAACACGAAAATCCGTTCGAGGTCGCGTGGCAAGCCCTCGCAGAGGGCATCACCTCGATCTTCACCAACCAAAAGAAGGATCAGTTCGCCACCCGCGTCCCGATCAGTGGCCGTATCGACGACAAGAAAATCGGCACCTGGCGCGCAATCGTCAACGTGCTGCACAACGCCTTCGTCAAGGCCTACACGCCGCAACTGGAAAACCTGCGCCCTGCACCGCGCGACAAAAAGGGGTAACGAAGTAAAAGGGAAAGAACGGAGCCTCCCCGACTTTCGGCACACTCGCTTGCGCCCGGCGGGCATTAGCGTGACGGCAACCGCACCAACGCGCCCGCCGCGCCATGGGACGAGATGCCCGACCTCGATCGCCGCCGATTCCTGAAACTCGCCGCCGCGATGGGCGCGGCCCTGGCGGTTGGCTGTACGCCCGCCCGTCCCTCCTCGAGCGGCTGGCGCGAACGCCGTGACCTGTATCCGCAGGGCGTTGCATCGGGTGACCCCGACGAAAACAGCGTGCTGCTGTGGACGCGGCGCCCCTACGCGGACGGGCGACAAAACGCCCGCCTGCTGGTCGAAGTCGCCGAGGATCCTGCATTCACGCGCGTGATCGCGAAGACGACGGCGCGCATCCTGGCGCGATCCGACTGGACCTGTCGCGTGCTCGTGGCCGACCTGCGCCCGGCAAGCGAATACTGGTACCGCTTCACCGACGAGGACGGCAACGGCAGCCGGATCGGCCGCACCCTGACCGCGCCCCGGCGCGACGACCCGCGACCGGCGCGCTTCGCGTTCGTCAGTTGCCAGGACGTCTGTGAGGGCGCGTTGAACGCGTATCGCAGGATGATCTGGGAGGACGAACGCGCCGCGCCGGAAGACAGGCTGGGCTTCGTGCTGCACCTGGGCGATTTCATTTACGAAGTCGTGCAGTACCCGGACCAGGTCAAGGACGGCCACCGCTACAACCGCATCGTCACGTTCCCGGTGCATTTCCCGACAGGAGGCAAGGTCGTCGCCAAAAACCGCTTCCACGTGCCGGCGTCGTTGGACGATTACCGCGAGCTCTACCACGCCTACCTTCAGGACCCGGACCTGCAGGATGCACGCGCGCGTTTCCCGTTCGTGGCGATCTGGGATAACCACGAATTCTCGTGGCAGGGCTGGCAGTCCATCCAGGAATTCGGCGAAGGCCGGGTCTGGGCGCAGACGTTGAAGGTCGCGGCCAACCAGGCCTGGTTCGAATTCCAGCCGGCGCGCGTTTCGCCGAAAGGAAGCAGCCTCGAGGCCTTCGACGCGCCGCACGTGGTGGATACGCCGGTAAAAAATTTCGACGAGAACGGCCTGGGGCAGGAACCCAACAACCTCTCCGCGATCAACAGCCTGATCGCCTATCGCACGCTGCGCTGGGGGCGCCACATAGACCTGATCCTCACCGACCAGCACAGCTTCCGCGGGCCGGATCCTTCGAATCGCGATGAGCTCAAGCCGCTGTTCGAGGGCGTGTCATTTCCCTTCTTTCCCGAAGCATTGTCCATGCAGCTCGACAGCGGCCGCGACTTTGCCGGCGGCCATCCGCCGGCAAAGCTTTCCTTCGGCGACAGGTCCATCGCCAACTTCCGCGCCGGCGAGCCGCCGCAATCCATGCTCGGCGCGAAGCAGAAGACGTGGTTCCTGAAACGCCTGCGCGCCGCGGACGCGACGTGGAAGATCTGGGGCAATTCGCTGGGCACGCCCGACTGGCGCGTGGATCCGCAGAACATGCCCGCCAAAATGGGCAAATGGATTGATGGCTATGCCGTCCTGTCCAATGGCGACTGGGGCGGCATCTATCACGAGCGCGGCGAGATCTTCGATGCCGTGCGCGACGCCGGCATCACCGGCTTCGCCATCGTCTCCGGCGATCGCCACAGCTTCTGGGCGGGCTACGCGGCGAAGGCGCTGCCGCCCGCCACATTCCAGCCTGTAGGCGTCACCTTCGTCGGCGGGTCCATCTCGTCGCTCGGCATGCAGGAAGCCTACGAGCACGGGCGCAAGGACGATCCGTTGCGTCCGCTGTTCATGGCCGACCGCGACGGCGCGCCGCCCGAGCCCACCATGAACCTGCTGTTGAACCACGGCGTGCGTTCCGCGCTGGAATACGCACGCAGTGGCGACCTGGAAAAGGCGCACGCTGCAAGCAATCCGGAGATGGCCCCGCATCTCACGTTCGTCGACATGGGCGGGCACGGCTACGCCACCGTCCGCGTGGATGCGGAAAAGATGACGACCGAGTTCGTCTGCATCCCGCCGCCAATCCGTCGCAGTGACCGCGCGGACGGCGGGCCGCTGCGCTATCGCGTGCGTTTCGAAACGGCTTTGTGGCGCGCGGGCGAAAAACCGCAAATGCGGCAAATCGTGCTCGAAGGAGACGTGGGGCTGTCGGCCTGAGATGCCGGGTAGTGAAAATGCCTGCAGCAGAAACTGCAATCAGCCAGCGCCCATCACTCGCCCCGTGCGCGGGTCTGGTGTGTCCCTGACACGCTTTTTACTCGCTGCGGAATACCCGTTTCAGAGTTTGTCCGGACCGCGACCCAGCCAGCGACGCAGCAACGCCTTGTCGTAATACAGCGACGCCCCCGTCGCGGCAGGCAGGCTCACATCTTGCAAATAGTTCAGGTTGCGCAACACCCGTTTGCCCTCGCGCAGCACATTGCCGTCCTGGCCCACCAACCTGAAGTTCAGATCGATCCGCGGTGGGTAGGCGTCGCGCATGATGCGCACGTAACTCCATCGCGGGCCGCGCCAGGGTTCGTACGCACCGGCAAGTTGGATGTCGGTGATGTCGACGTGCAGGCTTTGACCCGGCGCGAGCATGGCCTGCCCCTGCTTGATCAGGTAAGCCTTCAGCTGTGCCAGGTAATCGATCCGGTTGAACCGGTCCTGCGCGCCGTACAGGCGGTTTTCGGTGAATTGCTGCGGGTTGACGAACGTCACCGATACAGGGGATTCGACGGGCGTGACCGCGGCGGCAGTCAGCGGCGCGATGCTGCCCAGCCACAGCGCGAGCGATGCAAACAGGGCGATGGTGCTCCGGTCGGATCCGGCGATACGTTTCATGTTCCACCTCGCTTGCAACCTGCTGCGTGGCGAGTCTGACACGACCAGTGTTGCACTTCTGTATAAGCCCACACCGGGAAGCGACCCTGCCCCGCTTCCACGACTGCTGGAAAGTCGACCCTGACCCTTGTTTCAGCTCCCTCCCCGCGAACGCGCCGGCAATGTATTGCTGCGCAGCAGCGCATCGGCCGCCCGCGCAGCGCCGCCGATGGATGCGAGCAGGACAAAACTGCACCACGCGATCAGGCGTTTGTTCATGGCGACTCGCCGATTGGCACCAACGGGATGAAGGTCAACATTCTGCCTTGGTTGCTCCGTTCCCTTGCGGGCCGTTTTTTGAATCCGGCCTCGGTCCCGCCAGTGTAAGATGACCGTGCAGCAGGCCATCGAATGACCGCCAAGCGGATACAGGCCCGCTGCGGAGGCGAAGGTGAAAACCTTCATCCGGGTGCTGCGGGTCGGTGCAATCCTGTTCGCGACGTCGATGGCGGGTTGCGCGCACGTACCCACCGCCAGTCGCGGTGACGTCACGCCACTCTTCCGCGACGCACTGTTCAAGCCACCCGCCGAGCCGGTAGACCACGGATCGATTTTTGCCGTCGACGCCTCGATGCGGCGCTTCATTGCGGATGAAATCATTCCGCAGACCCGCCACGGCGATGCGCGGCAAGCCCTGCTCAATGCCCTCAACGGCAAACTCCTGATCGATTACGACTCGGCCATCACCCGCACCGCGTCGCAAACGTTCGAGGCGCGCGAAGGCAACTGCCTCTCGCTGGTGATCATGGCGGCGGCCCTGGCCAAGCAACTCGACATCCACGTGACCTACCAGGAGGTCCATGACTTCGACACCTGGTCGCGCGATGCCGGATTCGCCATCCTCAGCCAGCACGTGAACCTGGTGCTCGGCCCGCGCAGGTCGAGCTTTCCGTTCTACCGTGACGACGAAACGCCCATGATCGTGGACTTCCTGCCGCCACGGCAGATGGCGAGCGCCGTGTCGCGGCCGATTCCGGAGCGAACCATCATCGCGATGTACATGAACAACCGCGCGGCCGAGGTCATGGTCGACGGCGACCTCGATCGCGCCTACTGGTTTGCCCGCGCGGCGCTCGAAGCCGATCCCGGATTCGCGAACGCCGCCAACACGCTCGGCGTCATCTACCTCGAGCGGAACCAGCGGGCACCGGCCGAGCGCGCGATGCGTTACGCGTTGCAACGCGATCCCGACAACGTTTCGGCGATCTCCAACCTGATGCGGGTACTCACGCTGGAAAGCCGCGGCGCGGAAGCGCAGGTACTGGCGCAACGACTGGCGCAGATCCAGCGCCATTCGCCGTTCTACTTCTACGATCGGGGCATGGAGGCGATGCAAGCGGGCCGGTTCGCGGAAGCGGCACGGCTGTTCGAAAAGGCGCTGTCGGAGCGACCCTACGATGCTGCATCGCATTTCCAACTGGCCGTCGCCGCGTCGCATCTCGGCGACATGCGACTGGCACGCAAGCAACTTGAACTGGCGAAAGAGAACAGCACCACCCCGCAATGGCGCGCCATCTACGCCGCCAAGCTGCAACACCTGAAATCGTTGAACTGAGTCCGGTCGAGCGCGGCCCGTTGGGCTGGACTCATTGAAGCGAGACAACGGCTGTCGAGGAGAACGCACAACGCGAGGCGTCCGGCGAGGTAT
>Ga0207678_10006231_pt1 | contig 10594 bp, 10 predicted proteins | sample KBSC63metaG_FD_184319 | JGI IMG/M metagenome (GOLD analysis project Ga0207678, IMG submission 184319) | Corn rhizosphere microbial communities from Kellogg Biological Station, Michigan, USA - KBS C6-3 metaG (SPAdes) (version 2) | ecosystem: Host-associated > Plants > Roots > Rhizosphere > Soil ...
TGGCCGAGCTCGGCCTGACCGACTACGCGATCGACCGCTGGGCGCTGGCCGGTGCGCCGCGCGACTGGATCGCCCGCATCGAGCGGCTCGCGGAGCACGGAGCCCGGAAACTCTGGGTCGGGGTGAGCGGCGGCGACCTCGCCGCGCAGCGGCACTACCTGAGGCTGATGGGCGAGGAGATCATGCCGCGGTTCGCCGCATAGACCGCGGAACTGGAGGCGACGCGATGGACCCCATCCACACGCTGGTCCGCCATCTCGGGCGGGCCCGCTACGAGGAACTGTCCGCGGAGGTCGTCGGGGCGGTCAAGATGACCATCCTCGATGCCATGGGCGCCGCCCTCGCCGGCAGCGCCAGTGAAGCGGGGCGGGGTATCGCCCGGATCGCGAAGGGGTACGGCGGCGGTACCGGCAGCACGGTGGTCGTCCACGGTGGGAAGGTCGCTCCCCCGCTGGCGGTGCTGGCAAACGGCGTCATGGCGAGATGCCGGGAGCTGGACGGCACCCACGAGGTCGGCGGCGGGCACGTGGGCGTGTGCATCGTTCCGGCCGCCCTCGCGCTCGCGGAGCATTCGGCCGTGCCGGTGAGCGGGAAGGATGTGGTGCTGGCGGTGGCGCTCGGGGTCGACATGCTCTGCCGGCTGCGGATGGGAGCCGGCAAGGCCAAGGCGATCGGCTGGATGGCGGAGACCATGGCGCCCCTCAGCGTGGCCGCGATGGGAGCCAGGCTTCTCGGCCTCTCCGAGCGGGAGATGCTCGACGCGGTCGGCGTGGCCTACGCGCTGTGCAGCGGCAACGTGCAGCCGACCGTGGAGGGGGCGGGGAGCTTGTGGATCCCCGCCGGCACCGCCGCCGCGGGCGGAATCCTGGCGATCGATCTGGCGCGGGCCGGCTTCGTTGGCCCGCGCAACCCGCTCCTCGGGGAGTTCGGGCTCTATCGGCTCTATTTCCGCGGCGAGTACGACGAGGCGCAGCTGCTCGGGCAGCTGGGAGAGCGAAACGAGATCCTCAACTCGAGCCTGAAACCCTATCCCACCTGCAAGTATACGCACCACGCGATATGCACCACCCTGAAGCTCGTCGAGGAGCACGACCTCCGGCCGGAGCAGATCAGGGGGGTCACCGTCGCGACTTCGACGATGGGGGCGGTCCAGTGCGGCTTCGACGCGAGCGGTGCGCCCAAGACGGAGCCCGCCACTCCCGGGGCGGCCCAGTTCAGCTACCCGTTCACCGTCGCCGCCGCCATCGTCCGGCGGCGGGTGTCCCTCGACGATTTCACGGAGGACGCCATCCGGGACCCCGAGCTCCTCGCGGTGGCCGGCAAGGTCACCACGCGGGTCGATCCCGCGAAGGACGCCTTGCCGATGCTGTACGCGCCCGCCGACGTCACCATCGAGTTGGTGGACGGCCGCGTGTACCGCGGCTGCGAGGAGTTCGTGAAGGGCCACCCGAGGAACCCGTTCAGCCTGCGCGAGTGCGTCGAGCGGTTCATGTCCTGTGCGAGATTGGCCGCGAGGCGGATGGACCCCGGCCGGCTGCAGGAGTTCGTGCGGATGGTCGAAGCCCTCGAAGACGTGAAAGACGCGGGCGAGATGGTGCCCTTGCTGACGTGAGGGCCGAACGACCGGCGCGAAAGAGCGCGGAGGAGCGAACATGGGAGATCGGAGGCGCATCGGCTTCGTCGGCCTCGGCGTCATGGGCAGCCGGATGGCGGGGACGCTGGCGAGAGCCGGGCACGCCCTCACCGTGTTCGATGTGGACCGAGCGAGGATGAAGGCCTTCGAGGCCGTCGGCGCGGTGCTCGCCGAATCTCCCCGAGACCTGGCCGGGAAGAGCGAGATGGTGTGCTCCAGCCTCCCGACCCCCACGACGGTCAGGAGCGTGTACCTGGGGCCGGACGGGGTCCTGGAGGGGGCGAGGCCGGGGACCATCCTCGTGGACATGAGCACCGTCGATCCGGAAACCTCTCGGGAGGTGAGCCGGGCCGCGGCCGGAAGGGGCTTTCAGTATCTGGACGCGCCGGTCAGCGGAGGATTCCGGGAGGCGGAGAGCGGGTCGCTCGTCTTCATCGTCGGTGGTGAGCAGAGCGCGTTCGACGAAGTGCGGGAGGTCCTCGCGGCGCTCGGGTCGACCATTCACCACGCGGGACCGTCCGGGGCCGGGAACATCGTCAAGCTGGTCAACAACGTCATGTCGATGGGCAATGTGCTGATCGCCGCGGAAGCGTTCGTGCTGGGCGTGAAGGCCGGGATGGACGGCCAGACCCTCTTCGAGATCCTCCGCACCAGCGCGGGCCGCTCGTACCACTTCGAGCGGCGATTCCCGAACATCCTCGCGCGGAACTTCGCGCCGGGGTTCACGGTGGACCTGGCGCGGAAGGACCTCGGGCTGGCGGTCGAGATGGCGAAGATGCACGAGGTACCGGTCCCGGCGACCAGCCTGATCCACCAGCTCTACAATGCGAGCAGTACGCTCGGGGATGGGCCGAGCGACTTCGCGGCGATCGTGAAGGTGTTCGAGGGCTGGGCCAAGACGCAGGTGACGGGCCGGCCCGCCCTGGAGGGGGACGGTCCCGCTTGACGGGCCGGCCCGCTTGCCGCCTCCGCCTCGCCCCGCTATGCTGCTCGCGCCCCCGGGAGGATCGGCGGGCCTCTCGGGAGGACGGACGGGCGCCATGGGACGGTACTGGCTCGGCATCGACATCGGCGGCACCTTCACCGACTTCACGCTCTACGACCCCGACTCTCACGCCGTCACGGGCCTGAAGGTCGCCTCGACCCCGCCCGACTTCGCCCGCGCGGTGGAGGACGGGCTCGACCGCCTGGCCCGCGAGCACGGCGTGGACCTGCGCGCGATCGACGTGATGGTGCACGGCACCACGATCGCGGTGAACACCCTGATCCAGCGCACCGGCGCCCGTCTGGGCCTGCTGGTGACCGAGGGGTTCCGCGATCTGCTCGAGATCCAGCGCCTGCGCCTGCCGAACCCGCTCGACCTGTACGGCGGCCGTCCGGAGCCGCTGATCCCGCGGGCCCGCGTCGCGGAGGTGCGGGAGCGCCTCCGGGCGAGCGGCGCGGTGGATACGCCGCTCGACGAGGCCGGCGTGTCCGAGGCCGCTCGGCGTCTCGCCGAGCAGGGCGTGGAGGGGTTCGTGATCAGCTTCCTCCATGCCTACCGCGATCCCTCGCACGAGCGGCGGGCGCGGGCCCTCGCCGAGCGCGCGGCGCCCGGCGTGCCGGTCAGCGCCTCGCACGAGGTGTGGCCGGAGGCCCGCGAATACGAGCGCACCGCGCTCACGGTGGTGAACGCCTACGTCCAGCCCAAGGTGCGCCGCTACCTGGAGGGCTTCGAGGCCGCGCTGGCCGCGCGCGGGGTGCCCGCGGTCCCCTACGTGACCAAGTCCAACGGCGGCATCATGCCGGTGGCGGCGGCGCAGCGTCAGACCGTGTCGACGCTGCTCTCGGGGCCGGCGTCGGGCGTCATCGGCGCCGCCTACGTGGCCACCGCGGCCGGGCTCGGCAACCTGATCACTCTCGACGTGGGAGGCACCAGCGCCGACATCGCGGTGGTGGAGGAGGGGAGGCCGCGCTACAGCACCACGGAGCAGATCGGGGGCATCCCGGTCATGATGCCGGTGGTCGGCGTCACCGCGATCGGGGCGGGGGGCGGCTCGGTGGCGTGGGTCGACGAGGTCGGCGTGCCCAAGGTCGGCCCGCAGAGCACCGGGGCCAACCCGGGCCCGGCGTGCTACGGCCGCGGGGGCAAGGAGGCCACGCTCTCGGACGCGTTCCTGGTCTCGGGCTTCCTCGATCCCGACCGCTTCCTGGGCGGGCGCATGCGCCTCGACCGCGCCCTCGCGGAGGAGGCGGTCGGTCGCTTCGCGGACCGTCTCGGCATGAGCCTGCACGAGGCGGCGGAGAGCGTGGTGCGGGTCGCGGTGTCGAACATGTACGCCGCCTTCACCAAGATCCTGTCGCGCGCGGGCGTCGACCCGCGGGAGTTCGCGCTGGTGGCCTTCGGCGGCGCGGGCCCGCTGGTGGGCAGCCTGCTCGCCCGCGAGGTGGGAATCCCCACCGTCTTCGTGCCGCGCGCGCCGGGCACGCTCTGCGCCCTCGGGGCCATCACCACCGACGTGCTGAACGACGCGGTGCGGACGGTGCACGGCCGGCTCGACGCGCTCGACCTGGCCGCGCTCGCCGGCGAGCAGCGCGGGCTGGAAGCGGAGCTGCTGGCCTGGGTGAGCGAGCACGCGGTCGATGTCGAGCGCACCACGTTCCGGCACGGCGCCGACATGCGCTACGTCGGGCAGTCCTACGAGATCGAGGTGGGGGTGGAGCCGGAGTGGCTCGCGACGGGCGCGCGCGCCCGGCTGCTGGAGGCCTTCCATCGCGCGCACGAGCGCGTGTTCGGCCATGCCGATCCCCACGCGCCGGTCGAGGTGGTGAACCTGCGGGCCCAGCTGCGCGGCGTGCGGCCGCGCGTGCCGCTGGTGGAGGTGCCCGCCGGCACCGGGGCCCGGCCGACCAGCACCCGGCGCATCTGGTTAGAAGGCCGGCCGGCCCAGGCCCAGGTGTACGAGCGCGCGAGCCTGGGCCGGGGCGACCGCGTGGTCGGCCCCGCGATCGTCGAGCAGCCCGACACCACCGTGCTCGTGCCGAGCGGCGACGCGGCCACCGTGGACCGGGTCGGCAATCTCCTCGTGCGACGGGAGGCGTGATGCGTCTCGATGCCCTGACCCTCGAGCTCCTGCGGAACTACCTGCACGGCGCGGTGGAGGACATGGCCTACGCGGTGGAGCGCACCGCGCACACCACGTTCGTGAAGGAGACGGCCGACTTCACCTGCGGGCTCCTCACCCCGGCGGGCGATTTCTTCGCCTATCCGGTGGAGCTGGGCGTGGCGAGCATGGCCGGGATCAACTACGCGCGCACGCTGGAGGCGGTGGGCCCGCTCGAGCCGCGCGACGTGGTGATCACCAACGACCCGTACGGCTCCGCGGCCGCCGCGACGCACCTGCCCGACCTCCACCTGGTGCGCCCGATCTTCTGGGAGGGGCGCCTCGTCGGTCATGGCGCGGGCTTCCTCCACTGCTCGGACATCGGCGGGCTGGTCCCGGCCAGCATCTCGCCGCGGGCCTCGGAGATCTTCCAGGAGGGGCTGCGCCTGCCCCCCAAGAAGCTCTTCGTGCGCGGGAAGCCGAACCGCGACCTGCTCGACGTGATCCTGGCCAACTGCCGCATCCCCGAGCAGAACTGGGGCGATCTGCAGGCCCTGGTGGCGGGTCTGGTCACCGGCGAGCGCCGGGTGCACGCGCTGATCGGCCGCTTCGGCATCGACACGGTCGAGAAGGGCATGGACGACCTGATCGACTACACCGCGCGCAAGGTCGAGGCCCTGATCCGGCGCATGCCCCGCGGGCGCTACGAGTTCTGCGACTTCATCGAGGACGACGTCGTCTCCGACATCCCGATTCGGTTGAAGGTGGCCATGACGGTCGGTGACCGGGAGATCCATCTCGACTTCACGGGCAGCGACGTGCAGGTGGGCTCGGCCCTCAACGTCCCCACCGGCGGCCGCGCGCATCCCTTCATGGCGATCGCGCTGTTCAACTACTTCATCACCAAGGACCCCGGCATCCCGCTGAACGCGGGGGTGCTCCGCCCGATCCGCATGACGCTGCCCGTCGGGTCGGTGGTGAACCCGCAGTTCCCGGCCGCGTGCGGGGTCCGCTACGCCACCGTGCTGCGCATCTACGACACGGTGCTGGGCGCGCTGGCCCGCGCCCTGCCCGCCGAGATCCCGGCCGCGAGCGGCGGCCAGGGGTGCATGGTGGCCCTCGCGCTCCCCGATCTCGAGGCGGGCCGGCGGCACGTGACCGTGATCGAGCCGATGGTCGGCGGCGGGGGCGGGCGACCCGGGCGCGACGGGATCGACGGCTGCGACGCCTCGCTCGGCTTCCTCAAGACCACGCCGGCCGAGACGCTCGAGGCCGAGGTGCCGGCGGTGCTGGTGCGCCGCTTCCACCTGATCGCCGACTCCGCCGGGCCCGGGCGCTGGCGGGGCGGGCACGCGGTGCGGCTCGACCTGCAGGTGCTCCGGCCCGAGGGACAGGTCACCGCGCGCGGCATGGAGCGCCTGCGCTTCGCCCCCTGGGGCGTGGCCGGCGGCCGCGCGGGAGCCACCGGGAGCGCGGTGCTCAACCCGGAGACGCCGGGCGAGCGCCCGGTGCCGAAGATCGACCTGCTGGCGCTCGAGCCGGGCGACGTGCTGAGCATGCGGACCCCCGGCGGGGGCGGCAACGGCGACCCGCTGGAGCGCCCGGTGGAGGCGGTGGCCGCCGACGTGGCGGCCGACCTCGTGACGCCGGCGCACGCGCGAGCGGCGTACGGGGTGGTGATGACGGCCGGCGCGGTCGACCTCGCGGCGACGCGCGCGCTCCGCGCCGGGGGTCGCGCCGCCTCCGGCCCGCCCGGGGCGTTCGACTTCGGGGGGGCCCGCGACGCCCACGAGCGGCGCTGGCCGCCCGCGCTCCAGGACGCGCTCGTCGCGCTGCTCATGACGCTGCCCGCACCCTACCGGGCGTACGTCCGCCGGGCGCTCTACGCCCGGATCACCGCGCGGGCCGACCGGGAGCCGGTGAGGCCGGAGGATCTGGCCGGCCTCTGGGCGGAGCTCGCCGCGTCCGCCGGCCTTTCGCCGCGCGCGGGAGAACATCCGTGAAGGACTTCCGGGGAAAGGTCGCGGTGGTGACCGGCGCGGCGAGCGGCATCGGGCTCGCGCTCTCGGAGCGGTTCGCGGCCGAGGGCATGAAGGTGGTGATGGCCGACATCGAGGCGGGGCCTCTCGCGACTGCGGCGGCGGCGGTGCGGCAGAAGGCGCCCGGGGTCCTGGATCTGCGGGTGGACGTCTCGAAGCCCGACGACGTGGAGCGGCTCGCCCGCGAGACCTACGCCGCCTTCGGCGCGGCGCACGTACTCTGCAACAACGCGGGGGTGGCGGTGATCGGCGCGGTGCACGAGCACACGCTCGCGGACTGGCAGTGGGTCATGAACGTGAACCTCTGGGGCGTCATCCACGGGGTGCGCGCCTTCCTGCCCCGGATGCTGGCCGGAGGCGACGAGGGGCACATCGTGAACACCGCGTCGATGGCGGGGCTCACGACGTCGGCCTTCATGTCGGTCTACGACGTGACCAAGCACGGCGTGGTCGCCCTGTCGGAGTCGATGTACAAGGAGGCCCAGGTCACCGGCTCTCCGATCGGGGTGTCGGTGGTCTGTCCCGGGCTGATCGACACCAACATCATGCGGTCGTCGCGCAACCGGCCCGAGGCGCTCGCCGACGAAGGCAAGGCGGGACCGATGGCGCAGGTCTTCGGGCAGAATCTGGGTGACCGGCTGGCGGGCGGCTACCCACCCTCCGAGGTGGCAGAGCAGGTCGTGCGGGGCATCCGCGACCGGCGGTTCTACATCGTGCCCGCGCAGCCCGAGGTGAAGAGCGCCATCGCGGTGCGGGCCCAGGATCTCATCGAGCTGCAGAACCCGACGGTACGACGCGCCTAGGCCAGGTCGTCCTCAGGCGAAGTTCTTCAAGACGTTCGTACAGCTGCAGAGAATCTCGGGCACGACCGCGGTCGAGAGGGCCATCGTCAGGAGCAGCACCAGCACCCGGGCCAGGGGCCTCATCTCGAGAAGAGGCTCGTGAAGAACCCCTTGACGCTGTGGCCGAAGCTGACCGCGCCGTCGCGGGCGTCGGCCCAGGCGGTCCTCGCGGGCGGCTCGGCCGCCTTCCCCGCCTCCTTCAGCTTCTCCCCGCTGTACTGCGCACCTTCGGTGACCGTGTTGCCGATGCCCTTGGCGGTCTCCCCGACGCCTTCCCCGATCTTGCCGTCGGGGATCTTCTTCGCCCCGCGCTCGACCTGCTCGGTGGCCGCCTTCACCTTCGAGTCGTCGGCGGCGAGGGCGAATCCGGATGCGAGCAGCGCGAGCGGGAACGCGAGCATCAAGACCAGTGCGGGGGGTTTCATCGCGGAGCTCCTTTTCTGACCGCGGCGCGGGCGACGGTCCCATCGATGGAAGTCTAGGGGCGATCGCCCCGCCTGCCTATTGGACCTTGGCCTCCCCCGGGAGGGCGCCGAAGGCCGTAGCCCCAAGAGCCAATAGGCGGGCGCGCCCCCCCTGCGTAGAGTCCAGGCCATGAGAGCAGCGGCACAGAATTCCAAGGAGGAAGTCACGATGAAGCGAGGATCCGCAAGGACAGGAGCGATGCTGGTGGCCACACTCGCGCTGACGGTGCTCGTGGGGGCCGGCTGCGCGATGGGAACACTCGAGGATCCCCACAACTATGGGCCGGTGGGGCCGATCGGGATGACGGGCCCGCAGGGGTCGCAGGGACCGCAGGGCCCGGCCGGGCAGCCCGGCAAGGATGGACCCGGTGGCCCGGCGGGGGCGCAGGGCGTGAGCGGCCCGGCGGGCCCCCAACGCCCCTGGGTGGCGTTCACGGACTTCTTGTTCGACTTCGACCAGAGCGCGGTCCGGAGCTCGGAGACCGGCAAGGTCGAGAAGCTCAGCCAGTACATGAAGGACAACCCGAACATCGAGGTCGGCATCGACGGCTACGCCGACCCGCGGGGCACCGCCCAGTACAACCAGCCCCTCAGCCAGCGCCGCGTGGACGCGGTGAAGGCGGCGCTGGTGAGTGCCGGCGTCCCGTCGGACAAGATCCAGACCGGCGCGTTCGGCGAGACGCGACGGAAGTGCGCCGAGGCGACGGAGGCGTGCTGGCAGCGGGATCGTCGGGTCGAAGTGCTCGTCCGGCCCGGACAGTGAGGGCAGACCCATGAAAATTCTCACGAGCATCGTGGTGGCGGCGGCCCTGTCGGGCTGCGCCTACCAGAGTGGGTATATCGCCCCGGACGGTGCGTGGGTCGCGAAGGATGTGCCCTACGCGAAGGGGACGTGCCGCTCGAACGCTCCCTACGTGATGGGAGCGCCGGGCCCGGTGGGCCTCGCGGGAGCCGTGGGGCCGGCCGGAGTCGCGGGGCCGGATGGGGCCGCGGGGGTGGCCGGTCCGGCGGGTCCGGCCGGGCCGGCGGGACCGATCGGAGTCGCGGGGCCGTCAGGCTCCGTGGGATCCACGGGGTCCGTGGGAGCCGGCGGCTGGTCCTCGATGGAGAACGTGAACTTCAAGTACGGCAGCGCGGATCTTCAGGAGAAGTGCAAGGACAAGCTCGCGACGTTCGCGACGTGGATGCAGAACAATCCGCAAGCCCGGGTGAGCCTCGACGGCCATTCGAGCGACGCGGATGACAGCAGCCAGGCGCTGGCCGCGAAGCGAGTCACCGCGGTGAAGGACGAGCTGGTCCGGCTGGGCGCCTCGCCCGGCCGCATCACGGTGGGCGCCTACGGGAGCCAGGTGCCGGTGTGCCGCGAGAGCACGACCGCGTGTCTGGATCTGAATCGCCGGGTCGAGATCCTCGCGGTCAGGTCCTGAAAAGGGAAGCGCATGAACATCTTGTACGTCATCGGGGTCGTCGTGGTGGTGCTCGCGGTGCTCGGATATCTGGGACTGGGTTAGTGGTTCGAGAAGGAACAAGGAGAAAGAACAATGCGTAGCTCAACCGTGATGGGTCTCATGGTGTGCGCGTCGGTGGCGATCGTGGCCGCGCCCCCGTACGTGATGGCGGCGGAGAGCACGGCCGGCAAGATGGAACAGAAGGCGAAGGGGGCGGCCCAGGACGCCAAGGTCGGGATCAGCGACTCGTGGCTGACCGCCAAGACGAAGATCGCGCTGTACGGCGACGACCGGGTCAAGGGTGGGCAGGTGAGCGTCGAGACGGTCAAGGGTGCGGTGTCCCTGCGCGGCAAGGTGGATTCCGACGACGCGAAGGCGGCGGCGGGCGCGGTGGCGCAGGCGGTCGAAGGGGTGAAGAGCGTGAGAAACGATCTCCAGGTGGTGCCGCCCGGCGATCGGAAGGCGGTCGACGTCTCGGACAAGGACATCACGGGCCAGGTGGCAGGCCGTCTGTCGAAGGATGTTTCAATGAAGAAGGTCGACGTGCGCACCGACGGGGGGGCGGTCATCCTCACCGGGACGGTGGCGAGCGTAGGTGCGAGCGCGCGCGCCTCCGAGCTGGCGCGGGGCGTGCCGGGCGTTCGCATGGTCAAGAACGAGCTGACCTACACCCCGGCCGCGGGAGGCTCGATGCGCGCGTCGGCGAAGGGCTCGAACGCGCAGGTGATGGGGATGCAGCAGGCCCTGAAGGACAAGGGGTTCGATCCGGGCTCGGTGGACGGCGTCATGGGGCCGAAGACGAGCTCGGCGCTCCGGGCCTACCAGAAGTCGGAGAACCTGACCACGACCGGCAGGCTGGATGGCGACACGAGGGCTAAGCTGGGAGTGCCGGTAAGCATCGAGAAGCGCTGAACGAGTCCGGCATGCGGGGAGGGTCGGCTCGGCGCCGGCCTTCCCCCACGGCTCTCCTGGCCTGAGCCTCAGACGCGCGGGGTCCGTCCCATCGTCGATCGGTAGGCGGCCAGGAGGACGATCGAGCCGCCGATCGCCATGACGAACCCCATCGGATCGCCGTCCCCGTACCA
>Ga0207678_10006235_pt1 | contig 10593 bp, 9 predicted proteins | sample KBSC63metaG_FD_184319 | JGI IMG/M metagenome (GOLD analysis project Ga0207678, IMG submission 184319) | Corn rhizosphere microbial communities from Kellogg Biological Station, Michigan, USA - KBS C6-3 metaG (SPAdes) (version 2) | ecosystem: Host-associated > Plants > Roots > Rhizosphere > Soil ...
GTTCGAACGGGCAGGCAGCGGAGAGCGGGAGCGGGTCAACGGCGTCCGCCGCCCCGCGCCCGCCGGCTCGGTCGTTTACATCGAGACCGGCGGCGGCGGTGGCTGGGGCTCACCCGCCGAGCGCCCGGCCGAAGCGGTCCGTGACGACGTGCGCAACGGCTACGTGTCGATCGAGGCGGCCCGTCGTGACTATGGCGTCGTGCTGACCCGCGACGGCGCCGACCTGGAGGTTGACACCGAGGCGACCAAAGCCTGCCGTGTCGCCCTCACGTCCGCGTCGCCGGCCGACTGACCGCGATACCCGACGCGACCGACGAAGGCAGGAGGCCCATGTCAGCGACCGTGTCACTGACCGCGGTAGGCAAGACATTCGCGCCCGGCGCGCGACCGGTTCTCGACGACATCAACCTGGAGGTCTGCCCGGGCGAGACGGTGACCGTCATCGGCCCGTCCGGGTCGGGCAAGAGCACGCTGCTCAACTGCATCGCGGGCATGGAGCCGTACAGCGGGTCAATCGCGATCGACGGCGAGCAGGTCCGCAAGCCAAGGCCGAGCGTCGCCATGGTCTTCCAGGCGCCGCACCTGCTGCCCTGGCGCACCGCGGCGGGCAACATCGCCTACGGCATGCAACTGCAGGGCGTCGTGGGAAAAGACGACCAGCGCAAGCGCGTCGACGAGCTCCTCGACCTGGTCAAGCTCCGCGACGCCAGGGACCGCTACCCGGCCCAGCTCTCCGGCGGCATGCAACAGCGGGTCAACATCGCCCGCGCGCTCGCCGTCCGGCCGAGCGCGCTGCTGATGGACGAGCCGTTCGGCGCGCTCGACGCGATCTCCAAGGAGCACCTGCAGGCCGAACTGCAGGGGATCGTGTCCGGGCAACGGCTCACGATGATCTTCATCACCCACGACATCTCCGAGGCGATCTTCCTCGGTGACCGGGTCGTCGTACTGTCCTCCGACCCCGGGCGGATCTCGGCGGAGCTGCGGGTCGGGCAGCCCCGCCCCCGGTCACTGGAGTGGAAGCGCACCGCCGAGTTCCAGGAGTTCTATTCCTTCCTGTGGAAGGAGCTGCAGCAGGCATGAGCGAGACCCTGTCCCCGGCGACGGAGGCCGAATCCGCGTCCGCGCAGGCCCGCGCGGACGCCCCGCCGCGTACGTGGTGGCGGCGCAAGGGCCTGACCTCGGTCATCTCCACCGCGTCCGTGATCGTCGTGCTGGCGGCGTGGCAGCTGTGCGCGTCGCAGGGAGTGGTCGACGCGAAGCTAACCAGCTCACCATGGGGCGTCGTCCAAGCGGCCCGCTTCCTGATCAATAACGGCCAGCTGGGCACCGACGTCGCGAGCAGCGCCAGCTTGTTCGGCGTCGGCATCGGGCTGGCCATCGCGATCGGGGCAATCGGCGGCGTGCTGATCGGCTGGTGGCGGCTGGCCGCCGCGGTCTTCGAGCCATGGATCGCCATCCTTTACTCAATGCCGCTGATCGCTCTGCTGCCGCTCATCCTGGTCTGGTTCGGCATCAGCTTCAGCGCCGAAGTCGTGATGGTCGTGCTGATCTCCGTCTTCCCCGTGCTCGTCAGCGTCATCACCGGGACGCGCAACGTCGATAAGGAACTCGTCCGGCTCGCCCGTAGCTTCTGCGGCAGTGAGCTGGCGGTGATCAGGACCGTCCTGCTCCCGTCCCTGATCCCCTACTTCGTGGCGGGGGTGCGACTCGCGATCGGCAGCGCGCTGGTCGGCGTCGTCGTCTCCGAGTACTTCCTCGGCAACAGCGGCATCGGCGGCCTCATCGTGACCGCCGGCGAGAACTTGCAGTCCGGCGAGGTCTTCGTCGGCATCACGATCCTCGCACTGTCCGCGATCATCATGACCGGCCTGCTGCGGCGCGCCGAACGGCGCATCTCCCCGTGGCGCAACGACTGAGCCCGAACCCGAAACAAGAAAGCACGGTGAGTGAATTGAACGACAAGGCTAACGTCAGACACGCCCGCAGACGGCCCGCGGCACGGATCGCGATCGTGATTGCGTGCTGCGCCGCGGGCGCCACCCTGGCCGCCTGCAGCTCGGGCGGCGGCTCGTCGAGCAGCGCGGTGGCGGGCGGCGGAAACAGCCCCGCGGCCGGCGGCGGCTCCGCGGACGCGGGCACCGGCGGCTCAGCGGCGATGGTGCCCGTCACCATCGCCTACACCGCCCCGGTCGCCGACCAGCTGATCCCGTTGATCACTAAAGAAGCGGGCATCTTTGACAAGTACGGCATCCCGGTCACCATGACCTACCTGCCGCAGACCGAGGCCCTCGACGGGATCGTGGGCGGCAAGGTCCAGATGTCGGTGTTCGACGGTCCCGCCCCCGAGGTCGCCGTCGCCGACGGCGAGCCGATCAAGTGGATCGCCGAGTGGGAGAGCCACGCCGACCTGTTCCTGCTCGGCAGGCCCGGTGTGGCCGGCGTCAAGGACCTGGCGGGCAAGCCGGTCGCGGAGACGGTGGCCGGCTCGACGACCGCCGTGCTCACCCAGGTCGCGCTGCGGGACGCCGGGGTGCTCACGACCACCCACCTGCAGCCACTGGGCAATGTGGGCGCCACGCTGTCCGCCTTCCAGTCGGGTTCGGTGCAGGCCACGATCGCCGGCCCGCCGAACCAGACGACCCTGATCAAGTCCGTGCCCGGCGCCAAGATCCTGGTGGATTACACCACCTCGATCCCGTGGGTCGGCGGTGGCGTAGCCGCCGACATCCCCTGGGCTAACGCCCACAAGGCGGAGACCATCGACATCATCAAGGCGCTGACCGACGGCGAGCAGTACTTCAAGACCCACAAGGCTGAGTCCGTCAAGGACATCGAGACCGTGACTAAGTCGGGGCAAGCCGACGCTGAAGACGCCTACGACTCCATGCTGAAGATCATGAACCAGACCTCGTCAATCGTGCCGCAGGCATCGATCGAGAGCGCGACGCTCAAGGCGATCGCCACCACCTCACCGGGGGCGGCCAGCCTTACCGGCGCCTCGGTCGTGGACACCGAGTTCGCGCAGGCCGCCAGCAAGTAGGCACCAGGGGCGGGCCGCCGCCGACCGGCGGGCGGCGGCTCGCGCTGGACGACAGGAGGATCAATGCGGGTCGTCGACTCTCACTACCACTGGTACCCACGCGACCACTTCGAGAAGCTGGCGGCGCTCGCGGACTACCCGCGGGCCGTGCGCGATGGCGACGGCTACCGGTACTACTTCAACAACGGGCGCAGCTACATCCCGGTCCCCGCGGTGTGGTTCGATCTAGACGCCGGGCTCGCCGCCTCCGACGCCGCTGCCGGCCACGACGTCACCGCGGTGGGCACCACCGGGGTGCTCGCGGGCATGCTCGACCAGGCGCCACTGGCAACCGCGGTAGAGCTCGCCGCCGACTACAACGACAGGCTGGCGGCGGCGCAGCGCGCCTACCCCGGCCGGTTCTTCGGCACGGCGGCGGTCCCACTGACCGACACGGGCGAGGCGGTGGCCTTGCTCGATCACGCGATCACCGAACTCGGGCTGATCGGCGTCAACTTGCCGCCGGTCACGGCCGGGGCCGAGTCAATCGACGCGGCACGGCTCGAGCCCTTCTACGATCGGGTCGAGGAACTCGGTATCCCGCTCATCGTGCACCCCACCGACCTCGTCTTCGACGAAATCCTGGCCGGGTACGACACGGGCATCCAACGCTCGCTCGGGCGGCTGATCGACTCCAGCGTCACGGTCCTGCGGCTGATCTTCAGCGGGATCATGGAGCGCCATCCCGCGCTCAAGGTCATGCACACCCACGGCGGCGGGGTGCTGCCCTACCAGGCCGGGCGGATCGACAAGAACGCCAGGATCAAGGGGCTCCCCGAGCCGCCGAGCACCTACCTGCGGCGCACCTACGTCGACACGGTCTGCCCGCAGGAGCTCACGATCAGGACGGCCGTGGAGTTCTATGGCGCCGACCACGTCATGTACGGCACCGACTACCCCTGCTGGTCACCGAAGGCCGCGGCCGCGGTCATCGACGGCGCCAGGCTCACCGGGACCGACACCGATAAGGTACTGCGCGACAATGCAGCGGCCGTGCTAGGAATCGGCGCACGGCTCACTGAACTGGTCGAAGGCTAGCCGCATGAGGCGCTGCTCTGCCGACGCGAAGCGCCGGCTCGGCCGGGAGATGAGCCGCAGCTCGATCGGCGGCATGACCGGCCGCACGTTCAGCGCGACGAGTTCCCCGAGCGCGAGTTCACGTTCCACCCCCGTGCGCAGCGCCAGCGCGACCGCCGTCCCCTCACGGGTGAGGCTGCTCATTGTCATGCCGTCGTCCACCTCGAGCGTGACGTTGCCGAACACATACCCGACCTGGCGCGCGAGCCCGGTGATCAGCCGGAAGTGGCTGGACGTCCGCCGCGGCGTGATGAACGGCTCGCGGGCCAGGTCCTCGGGCGTGACGAACGACTTGCGGGCCAGGTGGTGGCCGGGAGCCGCGATGACGACCAAGTCCACTGGCCGCAGCAGTTGCGACCGCAGTCCGCCGACCGGACCCACGGTCGTCACCAGCCCGAAACTGACCTCGCCGGTCTCGACGAGCTCGATGACCTCGGCGAGGGTGCCGCTCTGCACGCTGAGCATCACCTCGGGCGCCCGGCGGCGGTGCTCAAGCAGCAGCGGAGTGATCGCGTCGTGGGCCAGGCCACGCGAGACACCCATCGTGACGTGCCCGCGACGCCCCTCGGTCAGGTCACGGAGGACATCGATCACGTTCTCCGCGCCAAGCACGGTCTCGTGCGCGTAGGCGTAGACCAGCCGGCCCGCCTCGGTGAGCTCCATCGGCCTGCCGGGACGGCGAGCGAACAGGGGCTGCCCGAGCAGTTCCTCCAGCCCCTTGATGTGGGTGCTCACCGAGGGCTGGGAGAGACCGAGGACGGTCGCCGCAGCGCCAGCGCTGCGGCGCTCCACGACGAGGGTGAACACCTTGAGGCGATACAGCGTCGCGTCATACATCAGAGCACTCCCCGCGCTCGCTCAGTTGCCGGCGGCGGCCGGACAGCACTGCCCGGGCTGCCAGTGGCCGCGGGGAACGGCCGGGCGAAGCGCGACGAAATCTTAATCACGAGGTCAACGGCGGCACAAGAGAACTTCGATGTCTCTCTATTCAATCTCGTCCAGTCGGTAACAACCCTGGCCACAGTCAGCGAGGAGATCATGACAGCCAACCACGACGGCCCACGGGCCCTGGACGACACAGCGGACGCGGCCGAACAGAATCTGCGGCTCGGCCGGGTTCGGGCCGCGATGGCGGCGGCCGGCCTTGACGCCCTGCTCGCGTTCGCTCCCGCCTGGCGGCGGGAAAACGTCCGCTACTTCACCGACGCCCGGCTGTCCGGCACCGCATCGTTCGTCCTGCTGACCGTCGACGGCCCGGAGCGCGGCAGCGCGTTTTCCACCCGTCGGGCCGACCTCGACGCGATCGTCGGCCGCGGCTGGGTGACCGACGCGCACCAGCTGTCGGTCCACGCCCCCTCCGCCCTCACCGAGGGGCTCCTGGCGGCCGGCCCAAAGCGGCTCGGAATCGCCCACTACGAACTGCTGCCTGGCCTCCTGCTCAGCCGCCTGGGCAAGACGCTGCCGGGCACGGAGATCGTCTCCGCCACGCGGCTGATGGACGACATTCGCCTGGTCAAGAGCGACTGGGAGATCGCCCGGATGCGGCACGCCGCCAACGTGGTTGACGCCGGCTGGAAGGCGTTCGTGGATGTGCTGCGGCCGGGGCTGCCCGAGCACGGCATCGTGGCGGCCGTCGAGGCGGCCATCAAGGAACTGGGCGCCGAGGACAACTTCATGCTGATCGCGTCGGGCGGCGACGAGGTGCGCGGCATGACCGCGCCCAGCCCGCGCGTGCTGCAGCGGGGCGACATGGTCAGGACCGAGCTAACGCCGCAGCTGAACGGGTACTGGCTGCAGATCTGCCGGTCGGCGGTGGTCGGCCGGGCGAGCGACGCCCAGCGTCGGTCCTTCGATCTGTTCAACGAGGCGGTCGAGGCGGGGATCGCGGCCGTCCACCCGGGCGTCACCGCGCACGAGGTCGCGCGAGCGCAGAACGACGTCTTCCGCGCCAGGGGCCTCGGCGAGTACTGCACCAGCCAGTACACCCGGGTACGGGGACACGGGCACGGCCTGCACATCGACGAGACCCCGATCATCGAGGGCAACGAGACCGAGCTGCCAGAGAACGCCGTCTTCATCATTCACCCGAATACCTACACGCCGATTGCTGGCTACCACGTGCTCGGCGACCCGGTCCGGGTAACGCAGGACGGCGCCGAGGTCCTGATCACCACCGAGCGCAAGCTATTCGAGGGAGCGGTCCGATGAAGCGAGGGCTCGTCGTGTTGGACCCCACCGAGATCCCGGCGGACGAGTGGCGCGGCCGGGTCGCGGCGGTGCAGCGCGAACTGGCGGCCAGCGGCATCGACGTGGCGCTGGTCTACGGCGACGTGTCCCGCTCTGACGACATCGCGTACCTAACGAACCTGTGCGTGTACTGGAATGAGGGGGTCCTCGCGGTTCCCGCCCAGGGTGACCCCGTCTTCCTCACCAAGCTGTCGCCGCGGGTGCACCCCTGGATGCGGCTGGTCTCCACGGTGGCCGAGATCCGCAGCGGACGGAGCTTTGCCGAGCTCGTGGGCAAGTTCCTCGGCCCCGGCGACGGTGGCACGGTCGGCCTCATCGACGCCGGCCTGTGGCCCGGCGCGGTCGTCGCGGAGATCCACCGGGCGCTGGCCGGCTGGGAGGTCCGCCCGCTCACTGGGCTGGTGCGCACCCTGCGGCAGGTCCCCTCGCCGACCGAGCTCACCCTGCTGCGACGCGCGGCCGCGTCCCTAACCGAGACCGCCGCGGTCGCGGCAGCCCCCGGGCTCAGCGATGGCGAGCGGATCGCGGTCGCCGAGCGGGAGCTGCGCGGCGATGGGTACCTCGACGTCATGGCGCGCACATCGCGAACCGCGGACGGCGTAACCTCGGTACAGATCACCGGCCAGTACCGCTACCTATGGCTGCACGCCAGCCGGCTCGCCGACCCGGGCAGCACCGCCTGGCCACATGCACTGCGGCGGGCGATCGCGACCGCCGTGGCCGCGACAGCGCCGGGCGTGACCACGGCTGACCTGGACGCGGCCGCCCAGCCCGCGCTCGCTGAGTTGCCCGCGGGCGCCACCGCCGACGTGCGCTGGGTATACCACGCGGACATGGCCACCAACGGCGAGTACGCGGACGACCCGGCCGGGCAGCCGGTGCCGGAGGGGGCCGTGGTGATTGTCGAGATCGACGTGCGCATGGCCGACGGCACCCACGCCACCGTCGCCGAAACGGTGCTTGCCGCAGGCGACGGCCCGGTCTGCCTCACCGGCCGGCCAAACCTGGCGGCCCCCGGAGATCCGGTCCGTTGAGCACCGGGCCCCACCCCCTCCGCCTGGGCATCGTCGGACTCGGCCTCGCGGGAGCCGCCATGCTCGGCGCCGCCTTCGGCCACGACCGGGTGACGGTGGCGGCGGTCGCTGACACCGAGATCGAATGGCTCGGGCCGGGAACCGGCGAGCCGCGACTGTATCCCTCCCTTGACCGCCTGCTCACGGACGGCCGCGTCGAAGCGGTACACATCGCCACGCCGACGCCGCTGCATCGCGATCATGTGCTCCAAGCACTTAACACCGGTCGGCATGTGATCGTGGAGAAGCCGGTCACGGCGACTCTCGGCGAGGCGAAGGAGGTCATGGCCCGCGCCGCCGCGATCGACCGGGTGGTCATCGTCGGTCACTCAGAGTCGTTCGAGCCGTACGTCCAGGCCGTCCGCGACATCATCGCGTCCGGGGAGATTGGAGCGCCGACCATGGTGATCGCCGAGAAGTTCACCAACTGGATGCGCCGCCCGCGGCTGCCCGCGGAGTGGGACGGCGCATCTGGCGGCGGGCTCATCCGACGCCAGGGCGTCCACCAGGTCGACGTGGTGCGCACGGTAACCGGCGCCAATTTCCGCGTCAACGCGGCCAGGACACGGCTCGACCTCGAGCGAGGCGTGCCGGGTAGCTACACCGCGTGGCTCAGCGGTGATAACGGCCTGTCCGCGGTCGTCACGCACGACGGCGTGGGACGGCTGTCGGCGGCCGGCGGCCGGCCGGTCACGCCGGACGCCGACGAGGATGGCAAGCGGTCGCGGCGCCGGGCGCTCCTGCGCCAGGTCCTCGAGGAACGATCCGGGGTCCGGCTCGGGCAGGCCGACCGGGAACGGCTCCTAGTGCTCGGCACCGACGGCGAGATCGTCGCCAGCTCACAGCGGGTCGACGTAACCACCAGCGCGGGCACCCGCGCCGTAAACCTGGCGGCGTTCGCCGAGGGCAGGCACGCCGTCCTCGACGAGCTGATCGCGGCGGCCTCCGGGACCGGCAGCCCCGTGCACGACCTCGCCTGGGGTTACGAATCCCTGCGGATCTGTGAGGACATCGAGCGCGCGGCCGGGCGGGACACCACCAGGCCAGGGCAGGCGGCATAGCGATGACCAGTCAGCTCCTCGAACTCGGCAGGCGCGCGGCAGCGCCTGCTCCGCCGCCGACGCGGGCCCTTGCCCGCCTGCACCTATTCGACGCCCTGGTGGCCGCGTTTGCCTCAGCGGCCACACAGGAAGGCTCCCGAGCCGCGCGCCACAGGGAAAGCCTCGGCACGGACCTCAGCGACGCCTCACCCGCCGACATCGTGCTGGCCCTGGGCCGCCGCATCCGCGCCACCGAACTGGACGACCTGCAATTGGAGTCGGTCACCACGGCGGCCGCCGCGGTGATCCCAGCGCTGATGGGCGCGGCGGCGGTCACCCAGAAGCGTGAGTATGGCGCCGACGACGTGCTTGACGCGGCGACCGCCGGCTACGAGGTTATGGCGACGCTCGGTCTGGCGGCTGGCGGCCCCGATTTCCTGTACGGGCAGGGCGGCTGGCCGAGCCTGTCCGGAGCGGGCCCGGCGGCCGCCGCGACAGCGGGCCGGCTGCTGGGTCTGGACGCCGAAGAGATCGCGCACGCCATCGCCCTTGCTCTGTTGTCGACGCCCCGGTCCCTACGGGGCAATGGCGAGGACGGCCGCTGGCTCAGCTTCGGCCTCGCGGTAACGGCCGGCTTCCACGCCGCACTCGCCGCGCAGAGCGGTTCTCGCGGCGACCTGGCACTGCTCGATCAAGACACCGGCGGTATCAGCGGGAGAGAGATCGTCCCCGAGCTGCGCGCCGTTCTTGAGCAACCGTGGCAGGCCGGGCAGGGGCTGGCCAAGGCCCACCTGAAACAGTGGGCGTCGGCCGGGCAAGTGGCCGCTGCCATCGACGCGGCGGGTGTACTACAAGACACTCGCGGCTTTCGGGCCGACGACGTGCTGGCTGTCGACGTCCATGTTCCGCCCGCATACCGGCGGATGATCGACCAGCCGAGCGGGTCAGGCCGGATGTGGTCGCTGGTGAGCGCGCAGTATCAGGTCGCCACGCGCCTGCTCCATCCGCAGGATCTCTTCGACTGCGCACGGCCTGCGCTGCGCGACTCCCCCGCCTTCCGGCGGCTCATGGGGGTGGTCCACGTCCACAAGGAGGAATCGCTGGCTGCCCGGCACCCGGAGAGCTATCCCGCCCGGGTAGCGGTTACGTTGCGCGGCGGCACGACCGCTGACTATCTTTCCGATGGCCGCAGCCCCTCTCCGCTCTGGGACTGGGAGTCGCTGCTCGCCAAGGCGCGCGCAGTAGCCGCGCGTGCCGCAGCCGAGGAACGCGTCGACCCGCTATGCGAGGCCGTCATCGGCTTTTCTGATTCCGCTCAGTTCCTGCGGGCTGCGATGTCCGCCGTGCTGCCTCCGGGAGCCACTAAAGAGCGAGCAAGAGCCGTGATTCGGTTATCGGCGGGGAAGCGGGTGTTAGGCCCGGCAATGGCTCACCGGTTACGCCGGGCCTACCCGGACTCGTGCGGTGCTGGGTGAAAGACCGTTCACCGTGATCGGCTAATGCCCGCAGCGCGGCATCGCGGTTGCCCGCCTCGATGAGGTCGAGCAGCACGCCGTGCCACTCTACGTGCACGTCGAGGTCTTCCTAGTAGTGCTCTCGCTGCTGGACAGAGTCGGCGCGGCTGCACGCACCTCCACTCCCCGACACGGGTTCGCCGCAGGCGGCCCGATCTAACGTTCTGCCTAACATCGTGTTAGAAATCAAGAGCACAGACTTTGTGGATAGCCTGGTCAGGGCAACAGGCCCAAGCTGCGGGCGATGATTTCCTTTTGGATCTCTGTCGTGCCGCCGAAGACAGAACATACGTCTCAAGGCCAGACAGGTACGGCTGCACCAGATTGCGTATCCACTGCGCGTACGGATCCGGAGTGGCAGCCGCGGGGTCGATACCACTGAACTCAACCTGCTCGGTCACACCACAGACAATGAGGCCGCCGCGGGTATTGGCCATCGCCGCGGCGTCCGAACTCGACAGCCGTGTGCTGGTTCCGCACGTCCGGCAGCTGTGCCTTCCAATCCAGTCGTCGGCCTCGGCGAGCCCGCCGTCCACGCAGCGGCGCACCATCTCGAAGGA
>Ga0207678_10006236_pt1 | contig 10592 bp, 8 predicted proteins | sample KBSC63metaG_FD_184319 | JGI IMG/M metagenome (GOLD analysis project Ga0207678, IMG submission 184319) | Corn rhizosphere microbial communities from Kellogg Biological Station, Michigan, USA - KBS C6-3 metaG (SPAdes) (version 2) | ecosystem: Host-associated > Plants > Roots > Rhizosphere > Soil ...
CGACGCGAAGGTCGTCACGAGCACGCGGCCATTGGCCATCATGGTCTGCACAAGCAGGCCCTCGTGGACGCTCTCCTCGGAGCCCGACGGCTTCTCCTGGAAGACGTTGGTCGAATCGCACACCAACGCAAGCACGCCGCGATCGCCGATCTCGGTCAGGACATCGGTATCGGGCGCCGAGCCGAGGACCGGTGTCTCGTCGATCTTCCAGTCGCCGGTGTGGAAGATGTTGCCGAACGGGGTCTGGATCAGCAGCCCGTTGCCTTCGGGGATCGAGTGCGACAGCGCAACGAAGCTGACCTTGAACGGGCCGAGCTCGACGCTTCCGCCGCGCTCGACGGTGTTGAGCTTGACCTGCCCGGTCAACCCTTCCTCCTCGAGCTTGCCGGCGATCAGGCCCGCGGTGAAGGGCGTGGCGTAGAGCGGGCTCTTCAACTCCTCGGCGAGATAGGGCAGCGCGCCGATATGGTCCTCGTGCCCGTGGGTCAGGATGATCCCCGCGAGCTTTTCCTGCTGGTTCTCGATGAACTCGAGGTCGGGCAGGATGAGGTCGATGCCGGGATAAGCCGGGTCGGCGAAGGTCAGGCCGAGGTCGACCATGATCCATTGGCCGCGGCAACCGTAGAGATTGACGTTCATGCCGATCTCGCCCGAGCCGCCGAGCGCGCAGAAAATCAGTTCTTCGCCTGGAATCATCGGGACGCAGACACCGCCATATCGTGCAACAGGCTCAACCCCTGGATGGTGAGGTCGGGCTCAATCGCGTCGAACACTTGCGTGTGCTCGTCGAACAGGTCGGCAAGGCCGCCGGTCGCGACCACCGTCACCGGGCGTCCGAGCTCGCGCTTCATCCGCTCGACCAGCCCTTCGAGCATGGCGACATAGCCCCAGTAAATGCCGATCAGCATCTGGCTGCCCGTAGTGCGCCCGATGACGCTGAGGTCGTCCCTCGGCGCCTCGATCGCGATGCGCGGCAGCTTGGCGGCCGCATTGACCAGCGCGTCGAGCGAGAGATTGATGCCCGGCGCGATGATCCCGCCTTTGTAGGCGCCGGAAGCATCGACCAGGTCGAACGTCGTCGCCGTCCCGAAATCGATGACGATGAGGTCGCCCTTGTACTTGGCGTGCGCGGCGATGGCGTTGAGCGCGCGGTCGGCGCCGACGTTGTGCGGCTCGTCGACATCGAGCTTCAGCGGCCAGGCGGCCGCACCCTCCCCCGCAATCAACGGCTGGACGCCGAAATATTTGACGCTCAGCACTTCGAGATTGTGGAGCGCGCGCGGGACGACGGTGCCGATGATCACGGCATCGACGTCGCGCCTGGCCAGGCCTTCGAGCTCGAGCAGCTGATGCAGCCACACGGCGTATTCGTCCGCAGTGCGGCGAGGGTCGCTCGCGATGCGCCAGCGTGCGCGAATCTCGCCGCCATCGACCAGCGCGAACACCAGGTTCGTGTTTCCGGCATCGACGGCGAGCAGCATGGCCGCGCCTTAGGACAAGAACCGGCAGCGGCAAAGCCGTCAGGCCGCGGGGATCACCTGCCGAACCAGCTCGGGAACCGCGTCGCGGCTGCGCGCGAGATAGCTGTGGATCGCGGCGACCACCTGCGCGCCGTCACCGACCGAGGCCGCCACGCGCTTGACCGAGCCCGAGCGTGCGTCACCGACCGCGAACACGCCTCGGCGGCTGGTTTCGAGGGGCAGCCGGTCGTCCCCCGCCTCCTCCCCCGTCAGGAGAAAGCCACGCGCGTCCCGCTTGAGGCCGGAGCTGGCTAGCCAGTCCGTATTCGGATCGGCGCCGATGAAGGAAAACAGGAAGCGCGCCGGCCGATGCGTCTCCTCGCCCGAGGAATGGTTTCGCCACCCTACGCTTTCGAGTACCCCAGCGTGGCCATCGAGCGCGCTGATCTCGCATCCGACAACCACCTCGACGTTCGGCAGGGCGGCGATGCGGTCGATCAGATATTGCGACATCGTGGCGCTCAACGGGCGGCGCACAATGACGGTGACCCTCTTGGCCCGGCCGGCCAGAAATACCGTCGCCTGCCCCGCTGAATTGCCGCCCCCGACGAGCACGACGTCATGACCAGCCGCGAGGTCGCCCTCGAGCGGCGAGGCCCAGTAATGAACCGAGGAGCCCTCGAACTCCTCGAGCCGATCGACGCCGAGGCGCCGGTACTGCGCGCCGGTGGCGATGACCACCGAGCGCGCCTTGACGACCTCGCCTGTCGCAAGGTCGAGCCGGCACGGCTCGTTACCGCATTCGAGCTTCACCGCCTCATCGGGAATCGCGATCTCCACCCCGAACTTCTGCGCCTGGCTGAACGCCCGGCCCATCAACGCCATGCCCGATATCCCGGTCGGAAAGCCGAGATAATTCTCGATGCGCGACGAAGCGCCCGCCTGGCCGCCGAACGAGCGGCAGTCGATCGCAAGCACCGACAATCCCTCCGAGCCCGCATAGACCGCTGTCGCCAGCCCTGCGGGGCCCGCGCCGATGATTGCGACATCATAGACCTTGTTCGGATCGAGCGGCCCCACGAGGCCGACGCAGCGCGCGAGCTGCTCTTCGCTGGGATTGTGCAGCAGCTGGCCGCCGGGACAGAGGACGATCGGCAATTGCTCGGGCACGATCTCAAACCGCTCGACCAGGGTCTGCGCGCAGCTGTCCTCCCCCGGATTGAGCTGCTGGTACGGGTGGCCGTTGCGGCGAAGGAAATTGACCAGCCGCAACACGTCGGCGTTCGCCTCGTCCCCGACAATGATCGGTCCTGCCCCAGCTTCGATCAGGCCAACGCGGCGCAGAATTAGCGCACGCATGATGCGCTCGCCAATGTCCGCTTCGGCGATGAGCAATTCGCGCAGTCGCTCCGGAGCAATGGCAAGGGCCTCGACGTCCGTCAGGGCAACGGAGTTGACCAGATACGGCCGCCCCGACAGTTGCGCGAGCTCGCCGTGGAAGCTCCCTCTCTCGTGGGTGACGATGTGAACCGGGTGCCCATGATCGTTCTGGCTGACTTCAAGCTCACCCGAAAGAATCAGCAGCAGACCTGGACCACGCTCGCCCACGCTTGCCACTCTATCCCCTGAATGAAAGCTGCGCGGCTCGCCAAACCTGGCAAGCCGCGCGAGCTCTTCGTCCGTCAGGCGCGGGAACATCTGCGCCCCGCGAGTCGCAATTGTCGTCTGACCTGTTTCGCTCATCAAGCCGGCAATGGCTCAGCAACCACGGACGGCGTCATCGCGCTGCTGTCGCCGACCTGCTCGCCGTGAATGAAGGCGAGCAAGTCCTGGTTGATCACGTCGGCGTGGGTCGTCGCCATGCCGTGCGGATAGCCCGGATAGACCTTGAGCGTGCCGTGCTTCAGCAGCTTGATCCCGATCAGCGCCGAATCCGCGATCGGCACGACCTGGTCGTCGTCGCCGTGAAGGAGAAGCACGGGCACTTCGATCGCCTCTAGATCCTCGGTGAAGTCGGTTTCCGAGAAGGCCTTGATGCAGTCGTAATGGGCCTTGATCCCACCCATCATCCCCTGGCGCCACCAATTGTCGACCACGCCCTGCATCGGCAGCACGCCCGTGCGGTTGAAGCCGTAGAAAGGGCCAGAGGCGATATCGAGATAGATTTGCGCGCGGTTGGCGGCGACCCCGGCGCGATAAGCGTCGAAGGCCTCGATCGGAGTACCGCCCGGATTGGCGTCGGTCTTGAGCATGATCGGCGGCACGGCGCCGATCAGCACCGCTTTGTCGACCCGGCCGGGCTTGGCGCGCGCGACATAGTGGGCGACCTCGCCGCCGCCGGTCGAATGGCCGATGTGGACCGCGTGGAGAAGGTCGAGATGCTCGACCAGTTCCTCGACGTCGGACGCGTAGGTGTCCATGTCGTTGCCGCTGTCGGTCTGGGTCGATCGGCCATGCCCGCGACGATCGTGCGCGATGACGCGGAAGCCTTCGTTGAGGAAGAAGATCAGCTGGTTGTCCCAGTCGTCTGCACTGAGCGGCCAGCCGTGATGAAAGACGATCGGCTGCGCGTTCTTGGGTCCCCAATCCTTGTAGAAGATCTCCGTGCCGTCGCGGGTCGTGATGAAAGGCATGGGCGCGCTCCTGCGGAACCGTTGCCGGCCAGGCAGGACCGGCGCTGACTCTCGCGAGGAATCGGCTTCGACTCGGTCGCGAAACGAACGCGCCCTACTCTCGCTCATGCCGCGAAGCGAGGGCACGACTCGGGGTCACGCTAATCCAGGTCGACGTCGCCGGCACGGATGATCTCGGTCGAGCCGTCGCGGAGTGTCAACCGGAGTGCGCCATCGGGCTCGATCCCCGCAAAGCGTCCGCCGATCGTTTCGTCGCGGCTGATGTGAACCGTGAGCTCCGTGCCGATCGGATGGGCGCGTTCCTGCCAGGCGCGAGCGAGCGGTGATGGATCATTCGTGCGCCACAAGGCGAGCAGCCGCGCGAAGCTTCCCGCAAGCAAGGGCGCGAAGGCCTCCGGTGCAATTTGCCCCCCGAGCGACGCGGCTTCGCGGTCGGGTAGCGGCGGGGACGAAGCGAGGTTGACTCCAACGCCCACGGCGACGCGCTCGCCCGTGCGCTCGAGCAGGATCCCGGCCAGCTTCCTGCCGCGGATCATGACGTCATTGGGCCATTTGAGCATCGTCGGCTCGGCCGGAACCGCGACGTCGAGCGCTTCGATGAGGGCCAGGCCCGCGGCCAGCGACAGCGTCGCCGCCGGCGGGTCGTCGGGCCGCAGTTCGACGATCGTGCTGCCGTAGAAATTGCCCGTCGCCGAGACCCACTCGCGGCCCTGGCGGCCGCGGCCCGCGTCCTGACGAAGAGCGACGAGCCAGTCGCCCTCGACTGCGTCCTGGTCGGCGAACATGTCGGCATTGGTCGAGCCGGTGCGCTCGACGATGCGGATGCGCGTCAGAACAGCGCCCCGGCGGCGCGGTCGGTGAGTGCGCCGAGCGGCCCGATGAGCAGGTAGCCGAGCGGCGACACGACCAGCGCGGCAAGCAGCACCAGCGCGGCCTGCACCGGCTCGCGCACCGGCGCATAGGGCGGCGCGGGCTCGTCGAGGTACATGACCTTGATGATCTTGAGGTAATAATAGGCGCCCACGACCGTCCCGAGGATGCCGGCGACGGCGAGCGCGACATAGCCGCTGTCGATCGCAGCGCGGAACACGACCAGCTTGGGCCAGAAGCCGAACATAGGCGGGATTCCCGCCAGGCTGAACATGAACACGAACATGGCGAAGGCGAACAAGGGCTGGCGCTGCGACAGGCCCGAGAGGCTGTAAATATCCTCGACCGGGCGACCCTCGCCGTCGCGCATCCACAGCACGCAGAGGAATGCCCCTGCGGTCATCACGACATAGACTGCCATGTAGAACAGCACCGCCGAAGCTCCGCGCGCGCCGCCCGCGGCGAGCCCGATCAGCGCGAAGCCGACATTGTTGATCGAAGAATAAGCCAGCAGCCGCTTGATGTTGGTCTGGCCGTAGGCTGCAACCGCCCCGAGGAAGACCGACGCGAGCGCGGCCACGATCACGATCTGCCGCCAGGCATCGGTGGCAGGACCAAGCGCATCGATGCAGACGCGGGTGGACAGGAGCACGGCGGCCACCTTGGGAGCCGTCGCAAAGAAGGTCGTCACCGGCGTGGGAGCGCCTTCATAAACGTCGGGCGTCCACATGTGAAACGGCACCGCGCTGATCTTGAACGCCAGCCCGGCGAGCAGGAAGACGAGCCCGAACAGCAGGCCGAGCGACGGCGCTCCGCGGCCGAAGGCGGCCGCGATCCCGGCGAAGCTCGTCGTTCCGGTGAAGCCGTAAAGCAGCGAGATGCCGTAGAGCAGGATGCCGCTCGCGAGCGCCCCGAGCACGAAATATTTGAGGCCCGCCTCGGCCGAGCGCTCGTCAGTGCGGCGATAAGCGGCGAGCACATAGCTCGCGAGGCTGAGGAGCTCGAGCCCGACGTAGAGTGAGATCAGGCTGGTCGCCGAGACCATCACGCTCATCCCCACCGCGCTGAACAGGATCAGCACCGCATATTCCGACGCATGCTCGGTGCCGCGCTCGAACCAGCCGTTCGCGGCGATGATCGCGACCGCGGCGGCGGGAAAAATAATCGCCTTGCCGAAGCTCGCGAACAGGTCGGCCGAGACAATGCCCTCGAACACCGGCCCGGCGTGCGACGGCGCCCCGATCAGCGCGAAGGTCGCGGCGATCAGCAGCGCGACCGACAGCCAGGCGATGGTGCCCGAGGCGCGGCGGCCGCCGAAGGCCGCAGCCATCATCAGCACGGTCGCGCCGATGCCGAGGATCAGCTCAGGCAGAAGCGGGGCAAAGCGCGGGATCAATGCGTCGCTCCATGGTCCATGGCGCCCATCTTCATCGGTGCGAGGTGGATGCGGGAATCGCCCGCCGGCGCCACTCGCTCCAGCCGGACCAGCAATCGCCCGACGTCGTTGCGGATCGGGCGAATGAAGCTCTCCGGATAGATGCCCATCCAGAACACGGCGAGCGCGATCGGGCCGAGCAGCCACCATTCGCGCAAGCTCAAGTCCGACATCGCCGCGGCATCCTTGTGGCGGAGCGTCCCGAAGCAGATGCGCCAGTAGAGCCACAGCATGTAGGCGGCGCCGAGGATGATGCCGGTGGTCCCGGCAACCGCCGCCCAGCTCGACGCATGATAGGTCCCGACCAGGCTCAGGAATTCGCCGACGAAATTGCTGGTGCCGGGCAGGCCGATGCTGGCCATGGTGAAGACCATGAACAGCAGCGCATAACCCGGCATGTTGTCGGAAAGCCCGCCGTAGCGGTCGATCTCCCGCGTGTGCAGCCGGTCGTAGATCACGCCGACGCAGAGAAAGAGCGCGCCCGAGACGAAACCGTGGCCGAGCATCACCAGCATCGCACCCTCGATCCCCTGCCGGTTCATCGCGAACAGGCCGAAGGTGACGAACGCCATGTGCGCGACCGACGAATAAGCAATCAGCTTCTTCATGTCGCGCTGCACCAGCGCGACGAGGCTGGTATAGACGACCGCAACGCCCGACAGGACGAAGATCAGCGGGATGAAGGTGTAGGACCCTTCGGGGAACATCGGCAGCGAGAAGCGGATGAAGCCATAGCCGCCGAGTTTCAGCAGGATGCCGGCGAGGATGACCGAGCCGGCGGTCGGCGCCTGGACATGCGCGTCGGGGAGCCAGGTATGGACCGGCCACATCGGCAGCTTGACCGCGAAGCTCGCCATGAAGGCGAGGAACAGCCATTTCTGCGCCTCGACCGGGAAATCATGCGCCATCAGGGCCGGGATCGAGGTCGTGTGCGCGGTGGTCGCCATGTACAGCATGCCGATCAGCATCAGCACCGAGCCGAGCAGGGTGTAGAGGAAGAACTTGTAGCTCGCCTTGACCCGCTCGGCGCCGCCCCAGATGCCGATGATGAAGTACATCGGGATCAGCCCGCCTTCGAAGAAGACGTAGAACAGGAACAGGTCCTGCGCCGCGAAGGAGCCCATGATGAGCGCCTCCATCAGCAGGAAATAGGCCATGTATTCGGGCACGCGCTTGTCGATCGAGCGCCAGCTCGCGCCGATGCAGATCGGCATCAGGAAGGCGGTCAGGGCGATCAGCACCAGCGCGATGCCGTCGATGCCGAGCGCCCAGTTGATCCCGCCACCCAGCGGCAGCTTCTCGACGAACTGCCACTGCGCTCCGTTGGGGTCGTAGGCGACCCACAAAGCGATGCTGATCGCGAAGACGATCAGCGTCGAAACGAGCGCGATCCACCGCGCCGCGTTTGCCTTGACGGGCAAACACAGCACCGCGCCGGCGAGCGGCACGATGATCAGCAGGCTGAGCAAGGGAAGCCCGTTCACCGCGCCCACCAGATCGCCCAGCTCGCCGCGCCGATCAGGCCCAGCAGCATCACCAGCGCATAGGAATAAAGGTAGCCCGACTGGAAGCGCGCCGTGATGCGGTTGCCGATGCCGACCGCATAAGCCGCGCCGTGCGGCCCAAAACGGTCGATCGTGCCCTCGTCGCCGCCCTTCCAGAACAGCCGGCCGAGCCACAGCGACGGGCGCACGAACAGGAAGTCGTAGAGCTCGTCGAAATACCATTTGTTGCTGACGAACCGGTATACGGCGGGGAATTGCGCGACGAAGTTCGCCGCGGCCTCGGGCTTCTGGATATAATTCCGCCACGCAATGTAGAGGCCGATCAGCATCACGATCGTCGGGGTCAGCTTCACCCACAGCGCGCTCTCGTGGGCGGCGTGGGCGAGATGCTGGCTGAAGGCGATGCTCTGCCGCCAGAACTCGGCCGCGCGCTCGGCGTCGACGAAGACGTTGTGGAACAGCTGCCCGGCGAGCACCGCGCCGACCGCGAGCAGGCCGATCGGGACCAGCATGTTGAGCGGGCTTTCGTGCGGGTGATAGCCGCCGCTGCCGCTCGGCGGCAGGCCGGGTTCGTGCGCGCTGTCGCCATGCTCCTCGTCGGGCGATTCATGGACGTGGTGGACCGCGTGCTGGATATGCTCGGAGGCGGCCCAGCGCGGCTCGCCGAAGAAGGTGAGGAAAATGAGCCGCCACGAATAGAAGCTGGTCAGCAGCGCAGCGAGCGCGCCGAGCCAGAAGGCGATGACTCCGGGGACCGAGCCGCTTGCCCAGGCGCTTTCGAGGATCGCGTCCTTGGACCAGAAGCCGGCGAAGCCGACGCCTTCGACGCCGACGCCGGTGATGGCCAGCGTTCCGGCGACCATCACCCAGAAGGTGATCGGAATCTCTTTCCGCAGCGCGCCGTAATACCGCATGTCCTGTTCGTGGTGCATGGCGTGGATCACGGACCCTGCGCCGAGGAACAGCAACGCCTTGAAGAAGGCGTGGGTGAAGAGGTGGAACATCGCCGCGCCGTAGGCGCCGACGCCGGCGGCGAAGAACATGTAACCCAATTGCGAGCAGGTCGAATAAGCGATCACCCGCTTGATGTCGTTCTGCGCGCAGCCGACGGTCGCGGCGAAGATGCAGGTCGCGGCGCCGACGTAGGTGACGACGTGCATCGCGGTCGCGCTCGTCTCGAACATGGGCGACAGGCGACAGACCATGAACACGCCGGCGGTAACCATCGTCGCGGCGTGGATCAACGCGGACACCGGGGTGGGACCCGCCATGGCGTCCGGGAGCCAGACGTGCAGCGGCACCTGCGCGGACTTCCCGACCGCACCGGCGAACAACAACAGCGCGATCGCGGTGGCGGCGCTCTTCGTGAGCGTGCTCCCGGCCGCCCCGAAGATGACCGTGTAGTCGAGCGTCCCGAACTTCACCGCGATCAGGGCGAGACCGATGAGCATGGCGGTGTCGCCGATCCTCGTCGTGACGAACGCCTTCTTCGCCGCGTTGGCGTTCTCGGTCTTCTCGAACCAGAAGCCGATCAATAGGTACGAGCAGAGCCCCACGCCTTCCCAGCCCAGGTAGAGGACGAGGAGGTTCTGGCCGAGGACGAGCATCAGCATGAAGAACACGAACAGGTTCATGTAGGCGAAGAAGCGCCCGTAACGAGGATCGTCGCGCATGTAGCCGATCGAGTAGATATGGATCAGCGTTCCGATACCCGTGACGACCAGGATCATCGTCGCCGACAGGGGGTCCAGACGGAGCGTCGCGCCGACCGAGAACGCGCCGACGCGGATCCATTCGAACAGCTCCTGCGTCTGCACCCGGTCCTGGGCGCTGAGTCCGACGAGGCTCCCCGCGACGGCGACGGACACGGCGAACGATGCGGCGACCAGGACCGCGGCGAAGATGCCCGCCGACCTGCCGAGTCGCTTGCCGATGAACAGGTTGACCCCGGCACCCACCAGCGGCAGCGCTGGGATCAGCCAGAGCGAACCGCTGGCGCTCATCCGCGCAACGCCTCTGCGTCGTCGACGTTCACCGAACGGATGCGCCGGTAGACGGACACGATGATCGCGAGCCCGACGACGACCTCCGCGGCCGCCACCACCATGGAGAAGAACGCCAGGACCTGGCCGTTCAAACTGTTGTGCATCCGCGAGAACGCGACGAGCGTGAGGTTCACGGCGTTCAGCTGGAGCTCCACCGACATGAAGATGATCAGCGCGTTCTTGCGGGTCAGGACGCCCACGCTGCCGATCGCGAACAGGATCGACGAGAGGACCAGGAAGTACGAGATGGGGGTGCTCATGCCACCGGCTCCGGTGCGACCGGCTCCATGGCCGCGTTGTGCGCTTCCATCTCCGCCTGGGTGACGGCGTGGGACTTGCGCTGCGCCAGGATCATCGCGGCGATCGCCGCGATGATGAGCAGGATCGACGTCACCTCGAACGGGAAGAAGTACTTGCTGAAGAGCACCTTCGCGAGCGCCTGCGCGTTCCCGCCCTCGTTGACCTTGTCGAACCCGGCCGGCGCGAGCGCCGAGAAGCCGATCGATGCGCGGATCGCGAACGTCACCTCGAGGACGAACGCGACGCCGAGCGCGATCGCGACCGGCCGCTGAGCGATCAACCGGCGTTCGCGCAGGTCCTCGCGGCCGTCCACGCCGAGCAGCATGATCACGAACAGGAACAGC
>Ga0207678_10006241_pt1 | contig 10588 bp, 8 predicted proteins | sample KBSC63metaG_FD_184319 | JGI IMG/M metagenome (GOLD analysis project Ga0207678, IMG submission 184319) | Corn rhizosphere microbial communities from Kellogg Biological Station, Michigan, USA - KBS C6-3 metaG (SPAdes) (version 2) | ecosystem: Host-associated > Plants > Roots > Rhizosphere > Soil ...
ACTGCTGATCGCCGTGCTGGTTACCGGCATCCTCTGGGGCATCGCCCGCCCACTACGGCGCCTCCGGCAAACCCTCCAAGCACCCACACATGCATTAGGCGACTTCCTGCCCAGGTTTGCCAAAGGCGATATTAATAAGCCTCGATCCGAACAAGCAATGCAGAAAATTAAGGGCGAGCAAGGAAAGGCAGAACAAGAAGCGTCAAGGAATGTGATTCGCAGATCCGAAGGCAAAGGATTCCATGAAAATACCACCCTCGCCACTGGGGGAATTGTTCAAGTTACGGGACCTTCAGGCGAAGTATTCTCAGTGGCAGCCGGCCACGAAACATTCGCCAAACATGAAGGACTCAAGGAAATTATCCGAAATCGCGTTGACCACAAGGTTGGCAAGCGAAAGACCATCGCAATCCTACGCTACGAGATCGACGGAGAAGACGGGCAGCTATGGTCGGCCAGCGGAACCCATCGATATACGAGTACTTCTCCAAATGCGAGTGCCTCTCCGACGCCGGAAGATGGTTGGCGATTTGATCGAGGCTACAAGGACTCCGATGCGGAGTGGAAACTCCTTGAAGACTTAGCGACACGCCTAAAACCCTCGTCTCAAGGAACGGTGCATATCGTTTCAGAGCGCGGAGTTTGCCCTCCGTGCCGAGAGGTAATAGACCAGTTCAGGCGAGCATTTCCCGGTATCACAATCACTTACTCCGATGTCGGAGTACCCTCAACAAGCAAGAAAGAATAACAATGAAACCGCGAAGCTTTCAGGAATTCGCCCAATTTCTTGTCGACCAAGGGAGGGCGACTTGGCAGACGATCGAACCTTGCACCACCGACGACATAGAAGAACTACGCATCACTGCGCGGGTCGCACGGTTACCCGAGCAGTACGAATCGTTCTTGAAGATCATGGGCAGGCGCGCCGGCGATTTCCTGACAGGAACCGATTTCTTCTATCCCGCCATCTCCGGCTTGGCGGACGATGGGCGAGAGTTTCTAGAGGAGAACGACGCCACACATTTGATGGTTCCCGGCTCCGTGATCGTCGGGATGCATGGCGGGTACCAGTTGTACTGGATTGAACCAGGGCAGCCCTCAGGTCCAGTACGTTTCTATGTCGAGGAAGAAGACTCCGTACGTCAAAGTTGGCCGACCTTTTTGGACTGTGTTGTCAACGAGGCACTCAAAGAAATTGAATTCATCAACAATGCAAGGCGCCGAAACTGAATTGCAAGCATGAGTCATTGCGGAGGTGCGTATTCCTCCCCGGGGGCTGATCAAGCGCAGGCCGGCCAAGAACAAGCGGTCAGGTCGCTAGCGCGGCCACAGCAGCGGCCAATTCACGATCCGGGCTCACGTGCCTCTTGTACAGGGGGCCGCAGGGTGTCTTGCCCAGCCAGGCGGCAAGTGTCAACAGGTCGACATTGGGTTCGTCATCGCGATAAATCTCGGTCATGCGCGCGAACTCGGTCATCACGCCGACGACGCTGCGATTCGCGGTCGTGCCCAGCTGCACGGCCTCCATATGCCGCCGTTCCTGGGCAACCACCGTCGCGGGCACGTCATGAGCGATCAGCGCCGCTGTGATCTGTTCGGCGATCCTGCTGGGCAACGTCGGCATTGGCGCGAGCGGCATCAGCACCGGCAGCAACGTCAACTCGTTGACCAGCAGCACCACCCGTGGCTGCCAGAACAGAACAGTCGCGTACCACGGACCCAGCAGCGTCGTGCCACGCTCCTGCTCGACCGCAGTCACCGGGCCGGCGAGGCGCAGCAGTTTCTTCGTCGAACGCACCACCAGCACGCGCCTATCTTGCCTCGACGGCGCGGCGACCGCGCACCGGCGTCGAATATTCCGCGCGACCGGTGGTGACAAGCGGCAGGTGATGCCCGCGCCGTCAAGGACCGGTCGGGCCCACCGCGCAGACGCCACGACGCGCAGTGGTCAAAGTTTCTTCATCAAGGCGGCCCGCCAGGCGTTGGGTCATCGGGTGGACCGTAGGCCGTCGTCAGACCGTCCCGTCCATCCGCTGGCGCGGAAGCCGTTCCGGCGTGTGCACGAATGGACAGACACGGCTGGACGCGATCAGGAGGGCGGGGTCGCCGGGGCGAGCAGGAGGCCGGTGATCGCGTCGATCAGGCCCGTGCCCGCGTCGTTCCAGGTGGCGCGGGGGGTGGGCGTGCCCTCGGCCAGTGCCCGCTCGCGCTCCGCGGTCATGTGGATCATCAGCTGGCGGGCCATGTCGCCACGCTCGGCGCGGACGTCCGGCGGCAGGCTCTCGAGGCAGCGGTTGAGGCCATCGACCGCGCGGGCGAGGGCCGGTGAGGACAGCGATTCCTCCGCGACGATCGCCCGCAGGGCCGGGTCGGTCATCACCTGGGCGCTGAACCGCGCGAACCACGTCGGCGAGCCCAGCTCGTGCAGGTAGCTCGTGCTCGGGCGGACCAGGCATGCCACCCAGTCACGCAGCTCGCCGTCGCCGTCGATGGCCTCGACGAGCTCGGTGCGCAGGCGCTCGATCCGCCCGAAGTGCTTGCGGGCGATCGCGCGCACCAGGTCGACCTTGGTGCCGAAGTGGTAGTTGACCGCGGCGTTGTTGCCCTGCCCGGCCGCCTCGCTGATGTGCCGGTTGGACACCGCGTGCACCCCGTGCTCGGCGAACAACCGCTCCGCCGTCACGAGGATGCTTTCCCGCGTGGCACTCGCCCGGTCCGCCTTGACGTTCATCCACCCACCCGGTCACCCGAAACGCTCTGCCGGCCCCCACCTTACGGAGCCGGTCACCGGAGCCGCCCCAGCCACGCCCGCGCCGCGTCCAGGTACCGGCGGGAGAACCCGGTGGCCGGCGCCCAGGCCTCGAACCCGTGCGGCCCGCCGGGCACCACGTGGACCGTCGTGCCGACGCCGGCCGCGCGCAGCCGGCGGGCGTACTCGGCGGCTTCGTCGTGGAACAGGTCGATGTCCCCGACGCCGATCCACGCGTCCGGCAGCCCGGTGAGGTCCTCGCGGCGGGCGGGCACCGCGTAGTACGGCACGACGGCCGCGCCGGGTTCGGTACCGAGGTAGGCGCGCCAGCCGAAGCGGTTGAGGCGGTTGTCCCAGACGCGGTGCCCGGCGGCGTCGAGGTCGCGCCGGGCGGCGGTGCGGTCGTCGAGCATCGGGCAGAACAGCCACTGCGCGCGCGGCCGCTCGCCTTCGTCGCGCAGGCGCTGCACGAGGGCCGCGGCGAGCCCGCCGCCGGCGCTCTGCCCACCGACGACCACCTGCTCGGCGGGCACCCGGTCGCGCAACCACGTCCAGGCGGCGTGGCAGTCGTCGATTGCCGCCGGGTACGGGTCTTCCGGGGCGAGGCGGTACTCGGCCGACACCACGGTGATGCCGAGCTCGCGCGCGGTTCCGGCGCAGAACCGGTCGTCCTGGGCCGCGCCGCCGATGACCAGGCCGCCGCCGTGGATCCACAGCAGCGTGAGGCCGGACTGCGGCGTCCGCGGCCGGTAGACCCGCAGCCCCGGGTGCAGCTCGATGGCGACGTCCGGCAGCGACCGCGGCCGCATCCGCGTGGTCGCCGCCCGCATCAGGCGCCGCGCCCAGGCCCGCTCCAGCGGCAGGCGCGGCATCAGCCGGACCCGCCCGCGCAGCTCGGGCGCCACCGCGGACAGCGGCAGGTTCACTGGACCGACCAGCCGCCGTCGGAGGGCAGCAGGGCGCCGTTGACGTTCACGCCGTCGTCGCCGAGCAGGAAGGTGATCGACGCGGCCAGCTGCTCGGCCGTGGCGATCGGCGGGATCAGCCCCAGAAACTCACCGACCCGGCCCTGCCCGAACGCCGAGGGCTCGGCGGGCAGCCCGATGCCGGTCGCGACCCCGCCGGGGGCGACGGCGTTGACGCGGATGCCGTGCGGGCCGTACATGAAAGCGCAGCTGCGGGTGATGCCGACGACGGCGTGTTTCGAAGCGGTGTAGGCGATCCCGGCGGCCGAGCCGCGCAGCGCCGCTTCGGAGGCGACGTTCACGATGGCGCCGGAGCCCGCTTCGAGCATCGACGGCACGACCGCGCGGATGAGCCGGAACGTCCCGTCGACGTTGACGGCGAAGACACGCCGCCACAGCTCGTCGCTCACCTCGTGGGCCGGGGAGAAGTCGTCGACGATGCCGGCGACGTTGGCCAGCCCGTCGATGCGCGGGCCCGCGGCGGCGAGGATCCGCGCCACGCCGTGCTCGTCGGTGATGTCGGCGGGCACGGCGACCAGGTCCGGCGAGCCGAGGCCCGCGGCGAACTCGTCCAGCCGCTCCGCCGAGACGTCGACCGCGACCACCCGGCCGCCTTCGCGGGCGACGCGGGAGGCGGTGGCCCGGCCGATCCCGGAGGCGGCGCCGGTCACCACGACGGTCCTGCCCTCGAACCGGCCGGGCACGATCCGCTCGCGCCACCCCGTCCGCCCCGCTCCGGGCGGCGGGACCACGCCGTCGTTGGCGCGGGCCACCAGGTCGTCGACGACGTCCTCGGCGAGCCGCCCCTGGCTGAGCGCGACCAGCTGCCGCAGCGGCAGGAGGCGGACCGGCGCGAGGACCGTCTCGTCGACCCCCGCTCCGGCGAGCAGGGCGCGGATGAGCGGGCCGCCGTCGGGGTGTGCGACCCACTCCCCGATCGGGCTGTCGGCGGTGAGCGGTTCCGTGGTCGTCATGAACGACAGCGTACCCTTTTAAGTCAAGCACTTGAGTTAAAACTGGTGGCGAGATCCCGGTGACCCCTGACCGGACGGCCACTGGCCGCCCGGACGGCGTGTTCCTAGCGTCGAAGCTCGTGATCGAGATACTGGCGCCGATCCTGATCGGCCTGCTCTACGTCCTGCTCAACTCCCTGATCCCGGAGCCGTCCCGGCAGCGGTTCAACGCCCTGATGGTGGGCGGCGCGGGCGCGGCCTACCTCTCCGGCGGCGCGCTCGGGCCGTGGGAGCTGGTGTTCTGCGCCGTGCTGACCTACGTCGCGTTCCGCGGGCTCGATTCGTGGACGTTCATCGGCATCGGCTGGCTGCTGCACACCGGCTGGGACATCGTGCACCACCTCAAGGGCCAGCCGATCCTGCCCTTCGCGCACGGCTCGTCGTTCGGCTGCGCGATCTGCGACCCGGTGATCGCGATCTGGTGCTTCACCGGCGGCCGGCCCCTGTGGACGTGGCGGCGGGTTGGCACGCCCCGCCCGGGGGTATCCGGATGACATGAGCACCGACGTCGAACGCGCCGCACACGCGTACTGCCCCCGGTGCCACCCGGATCCCCGGCCCGGGGACGTGATCACGGCCTTGTGCGGCGCCCGCCACCCGTACTACGGCCGCCGCGACCGCCCGGTCAACACCTGTCCCGCCTGTGTCGCACTCGCCTCGGCCAACGTCCACGCCTGCGGGCACCCCGGCGCCTGATCAGCCCGCACCCCGCAAATCGGGGTGTTCCGGAACCACTTCGCACCCCGACCACCTACGCTGACCGGCATGAAGAGGTGGGGGATCGCCACGGCGACCGCGGCGGTCGCCGCGCTCGCGCTGGCGCTCGTCCTCGGCCTGCTGGGCGGGACACCGACCGGCGCCGGGGACAACGGGGACGGCTATCGGTTGTTCTGCGGGCCCGGGTTGACACCGGCGACGCCGAACCACAAGGCCAGCTGGCTGGGGGGCGTGGTGCTCGACTTCGGGCGCGGGACACCGTGCCCGGACCCGCAGCCCTCCAGCGCCGCGGTGCTGTTCGGGTCCGTCGCCAACGGGCACGGCTCCTTCAGCCTCCTGGAACTCGGCTGGCTGTACGTGCTGCTGGTCTTCCTGGTCACCCTGCTCGCGGCCTGGGCGCTGCAGGCCCGCGGCCCGCGGCGGCTGCTGTTCCTGGTGCCACCGCTGCTCCCCCTGCTCGAGCCGGCCTTCGCGCGGCTGTTCCTCTCGACCTTCGCCGAGCCGGCCGGCCTGTTCGGTGCGTACACGCTGATGTGCGGGCTCGCGGTCATCGCCGCCACCAAGGCGGAGGACGGCTTCGCGCGGCTGGCCGCCCTTGTGCTCGTCGCGGTCGGCGGGGTCGTGGGCGGGCTGGCGAAGATCGGTTTCCTGCCGCTGTTCGTGCTGGCCGTCCTCGTGTGCGCGGTCACCGCCGCCCGGCCGGGCAGCGGCCGGTGGTGGACCGGGCGGCTCGTCGGGCCGGCCCTCGCGGTGCTGCTCGTGCTGGAGATCATCACCCCGGTGCGCGCGAACCTCGCGTGGCAGGAACGCAACTACGCCGACGTCAATTCGGTCAACGTCGTCTACACCCTCGCGCTGGCCGAGGTGCCGGGCTCGGCGCCCCGGCTCGGCCTGCCCGAAGCCGCGCAGGACAGCGCCGGGCACGCGTACTACCCGGACGGTCCCGAGGCACTCGCCGGCTCGGACGTGCTGCTCGAGGACCCCACCACCGTCAAGCACAAGGCGTGGGACCTGCTGCTGGAGCACCCCGGCGTGCTGGTGCACGCGATCGGCGTCGGCCTGCAGGCGACGCTGGGCCGCAGCCTGCCGTACCTGCCGGACCAGCCGTGGTCGGCGGTGAGCCGTCCCCCGGACAACTCGGCCCCGGTCAGCGGCGACATGGGCGGCGACGCGACGACGTTCCAGCAGTGGCTCGACGGGATGGGCCTGCCGTGGCTGCCCGCGCTGCTCGTCCTGCTCGGCCTGGCCGCCGCGGTGGTGGCGCTGGTGCGCCGCCGCCGTTCGACGACCCGCTACGGCATCGTCGCCGGCGTGGCCGTGACGAGCGCGCTGGGCATCGCGGCGATGTCGGTGGTCGGCGACGGGTACTTCGAGATCGCCAAGCACGTCTGGCTGGCCGCGTACCTGCTCGACGTCACGGCGCTTTCGCTGTGCGTCATGGTGGCTCCGGTGCTGCTGCGGCGCGGCCGCGAGCTGTGGCGCCGCCGCCGCCGCGCCGCGACGGCGCCGCCCGCCCGGGAACCCGAGCCGGCGGCGCCGGTCAACTGAACGCTCCTCAGGCGGGCAGCGAAGACAGCGGCACCGCGAAGACCGAGCGGCCGCAGACCTGGTTCTTCACCGCGCACTCGGCCGTCGACCACTCCGCCATGGACCACACCAGGCCCGTCGACGAGTCGTAGGTCAGCGCCTCCGGGTGCATGGCCCAGCAGGCCGTCGTCGCCGGGTTCTCGCACGTCGCCGAGGTGCTCTTCGCGGTCGTCTGAGCCCAGAGCTGGCCGTTGATCGTCGCCGAGCTGTGGGCCACGTACCACTTGCCGTTGTTGGACAGCACACCCTGGACGTTGCCCACGTTGCTGCGGAACGCCTCGGTCGCGGGAACCGTGCCGGACGACCCCGCCGCCAGCAGGTAGTCCTCGCCCATCGGGTAGCGGTAGAGGCGGCCGTGGAGGTTCGTCTCCTTGAAGTACTCCGACGTCACGATGCTCGCCGGGCTGGTGCTGCGGTCCAGCGACATCGACGAGAAGCACGGCACCGCGGTGTCTGAAGCCATGTTGCAGGTGCCACCGGCGTAGCTGTAGTAGCCGATCTGCATCATCGCGTACTTGTACGTCCAGGCGGCATAACCGGACGACGTCTTGCCGATCGCGCTCGACGTCGTGTCGGTCATCTGCAGGATGTGCTTGGTGCTGAAGACCCGGATCGCGGTCGAGGTGCTGCCCACGGCCGTCACGTAGATCTTGTCGCCGTACCAGGCCATCCCGCCCATGTGCGCCTCGGCGGCGGAGAAGCTGCTGCCGGTGCTGTTGGGCACGGCCAGGTACAGCATCCGGTACGACGGCTTGGCGGGATCGTTGTAGTTGATCGCCTGGATCCGGGCGTCGTTGTACCGGTTCTCGTTGGTGGTACTGAGTTCGTCGGTGCCGTGCCAGCCGGACAGGATGACCTTGTCGTCACCCCACTTCCCGTCGTTGTCGGCGTCACCGGAGGTCGTGATGGCCTGGGGGACCCACGCCGTCGACCCGGCGCGGTCGGCGTCCCAGCACATCGCCTTGGTGGCCACCGGCGCCTTCGGCAGCGAGGCCTTCTCCGCGGTGGTACAGCCGGTCATGTTGTAGCTGGGGTCGTTCACGACGGTGTTCATGCTGACGTTCGGCAAGGCGCTGTCGAGCGCGGTCAGCGCGGCGGCCGGCGTGGCGTGCCACACGAGGTTCTGCTTGGTGGTCGTCGTCAGCGGGTCGCTGTAGGCGGCGCTGGCCGTCCCCGGCAGCGCCAGTGCGCCGGCCGCCACGGCCAGCGCGAGGAGGAGGACTTTCGGAGTTCGCATGGGGCGCAGTACGCCAGCCGTCAATCCAAAATTCGTACACCGGCCTTGTACGGCGCTTGTACCGCCGGAGAGGGGATCATTCCTCCCGCAGGTGTTCCAGGCTCGAAGTCCGCCACAGCGCCGGCAGCGTCACCGCGGTCACGGCCGGCACCGCCGCGGCCGCGGTCGCCGTGAGCAGGCCGATGGTCGCCACGTCGAGCGCCATCGGGCGGTGGACGACCAGCGTGAGCAGCAGCCAATCGAGGCCGAGCCCGGTGAGCACGGCGACGACCACCGCCACCGCGACCGGGATCGCCAGCTGCCACAGCAGGGACCGGGCGAGCACCCCGCGCCCGACGCCCCCGGCCACCAGCGCGGCGAGGCTGCGCCGCCGTTCCCTCAGCTGTTCCCCCGCGGCGATCAGCAGGCTCGCCGACGCGAGCAGCAGCACCAGGAGCGAGCCCACCGACAGCACCCGGGTGATCAGCGCGTAGGTACCGTCCCGTTCGGTGCCCAGCGAGCTGACGACGCCGTTCCAGCCCACGGCGTTGCGCACCTGCTCCACCAGGTCCGGCCCGGCGGCGGGAATCCTCGCGTTCGAGCTCAGCCCGACGCTCGTCGCCGTGCCCAGTGCCGCCGTCGTGACGAGCAGGGTCGCCGTGCCGTCCCCGCCGGTGACGCGGTAGCCCGCCGGGACCGTCCACTGTGGAGGCGCCCAGGGTTCGGTGCGCCGGGCGTCGTAGAACCACAGCCGGTCCCCGGGTGCGGGCCGGTGCTCCCCGGGCGCCGCGGTGCCCGTCGCGTAGACGTCGCCGTCGCGGCAGTCCGCGACCTCGAGTTCGGCGCACGTCCCCACGACGGCGGAGGTCTTCCGGCCCGCTGCGTCGTACAGGACGCCGCGGGTCTGCACGCGGACACCGCTCAGCCCGGGCAGGGCGTGGAGAGCGGTGGTGAAGGCCGGTACGTCGGCGAGTTGCGTGGCGAAGGCGGTCGCCAGCACCCGGACGTCCCGCTCCACCGGCCGATCACTCTCGGCACGGGCGTAGACGCCTTGCAGCGCAATCGATCCCGCCAGCACCACCGCGATCCCGCTCACCAGGCGCGCCGCCGTCGCGCTGTCCAGCTGAAGCCGCCGCACGGCCAGCAGCCAGGCGGGCGAACCGCCGCCGAGCACGCCCGCGACGCGCTCGACCAGCCACGGCAGCACCAGGGGCACGGCCACGAGGACGAGCACCACACCGCCGACCACCAGGGGATCCCGGGTGTCTTCGGTGCCCAGCTTGCCGACCAGCAACGCCCCGCCGGTCACCAGGGGTACGAGACGCCACCAGAGCTTCCGCCGCAGCCGCGTCCCGCGCCGCACCACCCCGAGCGGCTCGATGACGACCCGCCGCAGCGCGAAGACGGCCGCCGCGCACGCCAGCAGCGGCAGCGCCAGCAAGGCCGGGACGCCCAGCCGCCAGTCGGGCACGACGTCGGCGGCGAAGATCCCGCCGCGGAAGGCGGAAATGGTGATCTGCGGGACGAGCGCCCGCACGAGCAGGAACAGTCCCGCGCCGGCCACGAGCCCGGCCAGCGAGGCGAGCAGGGCTTCCCCGGCCGCGATCCGGCGCACCTGGCCCCGGTCCGCGCCGACCAGGCGCAGCGCGGCCAGCCGCCGGTCGCGGGACGCGGCGGCGAGCCGCGTGCTGGTGACGACGAAGACGAACACCGGCACCAGGCACGTCGTCGCGCCCAGCACGACCAGCAGCAGCTCGATCGGTTCGAGGTCGCGCCGGTGGGCCCGGCCGCCGAACTCGCTCACCGTGCGAGCTTGCGGCTGGCGGGCGACGGTGTCGGAACCGAGGTAGAAGTACAGCTCGTTGGGCCCGGTGAGCCCGTCGTCGCCGATGGTGCCGACCACCCGCTGCGGGAACCGCGGGCGGAGCAGCTCCCCTTCCGGCGACCGCAGCAGCTCCTGCAGTGCCGGGGACAGCACCGCCTCCCCGGGCCCCGGCAGCCGGTCGACGCCCGGCACGGCGGGCGGGTGCGGCCCGGCCGGCTGCACCAGGTAGCCCTGCAGTCCTCGCCCGCGGAACTCGTCGCTCCGGCCGTCGACGTAGACGGCGCCGTCGGCGTCGACGCCCGGGACGGACGCGGCGAGCGGCGTGCGCGCGGCGGACCGGTCGGCGCGGGCGGTGAGCATCTGCGGCAGCGACGTCGCGGTGAGCAGGACGGCGACGCCGAGGCCGACGCCGGCGGTGATGAGGGTGAGCCGCACCAGCGCGGTCCGCGCACCGCCGCCGCCGACCGCGAGCCGTACGCCGAGGAGCAGGTCGGCCACCCAGCGCCGGATCACCGG
>Ga0207678_10006245_pt1 | contig 10584 bp, 7 predicted proteins | sample KBSC63metaG_FD_184319 | JGI IMG/M metagenome (GOLD analysis project Ga0207678, IMG submission 184319) | Corn rhizosphere microbial communities from Kellogg Biological Station, Michigan, USA - KBS C6-3 metaG (SPAdes) (version 2) | ecosystem: Host-associated > Plants > Roots > Rhizosphere > Soil ...
GAGACCAGGTGCTTGAGGCCGTCGTACCCATAGGCGATGCCGAGTTTCGCGGCAGGAATGCCGAACTGGCTGTTGTCGGAGGCGATGCGAATATCCGTCAGCATCGCGACCTGCATGCCGCCGCCGAGGCAGAAGCCGCGGATGCAGGCGATCGTCGGCTTCGGGTAGCTCGCAAGCAGCGCCCGCTGCGCTTCGCTCCGTCTCGAATACTCTTCCGATGCCGCCGCATTGTGCCGGGTCTTCTCGAACTGGCTGATGTCGGCGCCTGAAACAAAAGCCTTGTCGCCGGCGCCGGTCAGGATCACGACGCGAACGCCAGGATCATCGCGCAGCTCGGTCAGCGCGAGGCCCAGTCCCTCCCACATCTCCAGCGACATCGCATTGCGTTTGTCGGGATTGTTGAACGTGATGATCCCGACGCCATCGTTGACGCTCTGCAGGATCTTGCCGCCGGCATGGGATCTTTCGCTGTTCTTGGGGGTATCTAGCATCGGGAGTATCCAATCATTTCAGGAGTCGATGGAGGGGCCGAAATTCTCATTGGCACAGGCTGGCCACGCCTGCAGGCTGGTCCACTATTGCGCGACGCGCGGATGTTCTTGCCTGGTTACCTTGGCCGGACGCGGCGCGAAGCGCTCGAACGTCAGCCGTGGTGAAGGGATCATCAAGCTCGCCTTCCGACGCCGATGGACCGGTCTTTTTTATCGGGAGTGTGGTGCCACGTTTCGCCGGCCCCGGACAAGGTCCGCGGCTGCAATCCTGCTAGGGCGTCGCTGCGCCCGCAGGCTGGCCGTGGCCGGTGTTGGGCAATGGTCTTAAAAAAATCGGGGCGCCGCGTTCGAGTGGCAAAAAATGTTTGGACGCGAGGCCTGATATCGGTATCAATCGACCGGAGACCGCCGAAGATGATGGCGATGCGCTGATCTTGGTCCGGCCGGATCAATAGGAGACCTAGCGCAGCAACAGGCTACCCGGCGAATTTCTCGCGTCGATTGATCGGGTCCGCGGTGCTGCGATCCAGGCGCGATAATACCTAGCCTTCGTTGGCTGCGATCGATTCCATCAAGGACACCAGCTGGCGTTGTACGGTCTGGTCCTTGATCTTGCTGTAGGCACGCAACAGCCTCAGGCTGAACGCGCTGTCCAGGAACAGCAGGCTTTCGACTTCGCGCGCCTTGCCGTCGCCGTCGTAGAAGAACGTCACCGGCACGTCGAGCGCGGTCGCAATCTGCTGAAGACGAGCAGCGCCGACACGGTTGACGCCCTTCTCGTACTTCTGGACCTGCTGGAAGCTGACGCCGAGCTTGTCGCCGAGTTCGGCCTGCGAGATTTTCTGTTCCACACGCCGCAGGCGAATCCGCTTGCCCAATTCAATATCGGGTTTGCCGGCGCTGCGCTGCTTCATCTTCTTCGCTGCTGATCTGTTCATTCTGGTTTTACCGTCCTTCAATCGGGAAACCCTGGCAGAAGTAGGTCAGGGTTTCATCCGCATTTGCCGTGTTTAAAGTCAGTTCGAACCGTGAGGTTGTATATGGAACCAAGGGAATCTTGAGATATTCCGGGATGGTAGCCAAACGCATGAACGTATTGGAAGCATCCGGATACCGGTATCTCCAACCACTTAAAGCTGTCGATACCCAGGGTGTATTGGCAAAAACCCCGCCGTATACATTTGACAAAATATTCGACAAACCACAACCACCGCGAGTTCAATCGACACAGATTTTGACCAGCATGATTACTGCGTCAAGATCAGGCACCGGATTTATACGGGGTTTTACGGGTGAATATGCAATCGCACGCGGTGCGTGCCGCCGATTTGCAGCATGAAATTTCCGTGAGGCGGTGTTGCCTGACGAAATGCAGCAGAGTTCAGCCCCGGTTTCAGTTCTAGCGTGCCGGGAATTTGCGGCAAACGGTATGTCCGCACATCCTCGTACGCTTGATGGAGCAATCAGACCCGACATCGCGCAAAAATTGCAGCGGGTCGTTGCCTGCGCAACGAGCGTCGACGGCGGCCTCTGATGAAATGGAAAGACGTTGCTGCCAACGGATAAGCCGGGAGGCTGTGGCGAGCGCTCGCGGCGAATTGCGAGCGGAGACCAGTTCGATCCGCGCCTCCGGCGGGAGCATAATGATCGCAATCATCGCGTCGCCTGTGACGTATTGACCTTGGGTACTTCGTAAATTGGCTTCCACAGCCCTGCCGTTTTGCATACGCTTTGCAGCAGTGGTCACGTCGATGGCCAGGTCCAAAGTCCCGCAACAAGGGACGGGCATCACAGGGGAGGAACGCCATGAAGCGAAGAACCGTACTTGCGGGCCTTGGTGCGACGGCGGCTGCCGGCGTCTTGGGCATGCCGTCTATTCTGCGGGCGCAGGCACCCGTCACGCTCAACGGAGCGGTGCAGTTCAACGACGACCATGCCTTCAACAGGGCGCTGTTGCGGTTCGAAGAACTGGTGAAGAAGTACTACGGCAAGCCGATCAATTTCACGCTACACAGGAACTCGTCGCTCGGGCTCGAAAAGCAGTATTTCGAGTACATGTCCCAGGGCAAGGCGGTCGATTATGGCATCGTCTCGCCGGCGCACATGTCGACCTTCGCCAAGGCTGCACCGTTCATCGACGCCCCCTTTGTGTTCAAAGGCATCGAGCACATGAACAAGGTGGTCGAAGCGAACATTCTGGCGCCGATCGCCGATGAGGTCGCGGCCAAGGCCGAGGTAGTCCTGATCGGCTATTCCGGCGGGGGCGTGCGCAACATCTTCGCCAACAAGCCGCTCAAGAACCTCGCTGACCTCAAGGGCCTCAAGGTGCGTGTGCAGGGCGCACCGATCTGGTCGAAGACGTTTGCCGCCGTTGGCATGAGTCCGACAGTGATCGCCTACAACGAAATCTACAATGCGATCCAGAACGGTGTGATCGCGGCCGGCGAGAACGAGGCGGCCGGTGTGGAGGCGATGAAGTTCTACGAAGTCGCGCCCCACCTCAACCTGACGCAGCACGCGGTGTCGATCCGGCCGATCTGTTTCTCGGTGAAGACGTTGAAGACCCTGCCGAAGGATCTGCAGGAGGCGATCATGAAGGCGGGCAAGGAAGCCGGCGATTACGGCCGCCAGCTGGAGTCCAGCGAAGAGGTCGTCAAGCTCGATACGCTGGAGAAGGCCGGCAAGCTCAAGCGCGTTCCCTTCGAGGAGCGCGACGCCATGAAGAAGCTCGCCGATCCCGTGATGGCCACTTATGCCAAGGAAATCGGCGCCGAGGGCATCTTCGAGAAGATCAACGTCGCCTGAGGAATGTCGCTGCCCGCGCGGCGGGAAGTCGGGGCAAGCCGGACGGCTTGCCCCATTCCATGATCGTGATCCCCTGGAGCCGTGATGACTGAAATATCGATGCCGCCGAACCCGTCGCTGTGGCGCCGAGCCACCGCGGCCTATGCCAAACTGCTGGAAATCCTGCTCGCCGCCTGCGTGGGCATTCTGGTCATCCCGGTCACGCTGCAGATCGTCTCGCGCTACACCCCGTTCATTCCGTCCTACATCTGGACCGAGGAGATGGCGCGCTTTCTGTTCGTCTGGACGATCATGATCGGCGCCATGGTCGGCATCAGAGAGTCGCAGCATTTCGAGGTCGACGTCTGGCCCGACCTGTCGCGCCGAAGCGAGGCCATGGTGCGAATTCTGGCGCGGCTAGGCGTGCTCGCGATGGCGCTGGTGTTCGTGTGGGCCGGGATCGAGTTCACGCGGTTCGCCTGGAACCGGACGTCCGAACTGGCCGATCTGCCGCTGTGGCTGATCCACGTCGCCTGGCCGGTGGCGGGCGTGACGTGGATCGTGTTCGCGGGCGAACAGATCGTCGATGAAATGCGGATTTTGCTTGGGGCAAAACAATGAGCGGCAATGTTCTTTCGGCCGGACAGGCCGCAATGATCCTGTTCGGGGTCTTTATCGGCCTGCTCATCATTCGCGTGCCGGTCGCCTTTGCGCTCGGCCTTGCCTGCGTGCCGATCCTCTTGATCGAGCCGCATCTGTCAATCATGACTCTCGCGCAGGAGACGTTCAACGCCTACAATTCGTTCATCCTGCTCGCCGTGCCGTTCTTCCTGCTGACCGCCAACTTGATGAGCATCGGCGGTATCACCGACCGCCTGGTCGCGTTGTCGCGCTCGATGGTCGGGCATTGGCCGGGGTCGCTGGCGCAGATCAATGTGGTATTGTCGGTGTTCTTTGCCGGCATTTCCGGTTCCTCCACTGCGGACGCCGCAAGCCAGTCGAAGATCTTCATCGACGCCCAGACCAAGGAAGGCTACGACCTCTCGTTCTCCATCGCCATCACCGCGGTCTCCGCCGTGCTCGCCGTCATCATCCCGCCCTCGATCCTGATGATCGTGTGGGGCGGGCTGATCTCGACCTCGATTGCCGCAATGTACCTTGCGGGCATCATACCGGGTCTGCTGATCGCGGGCGCGCAGATGGCAACCGTGCATGTTTATGCGGTGCGCCGTGGATATCCGACCTATCCCAAGGACACCTGGAGAGAGATGTGCTGCGCCATCTGGCGGTCGATACCGGCGCTGATGACGCCGTTCATCATCGTTGGCGGCATCCTGCTCGGCTGGTTTACCGCCACTGAGTCCGCCTGCGTCGCGGTGCTCTATTCCGTGGCACTATCGGCATTCTTCTACCGCGAAACCGGGTGGCGCGAATTCTACAAGTCCCTGCTCGATACCGGGCGGCTGGCGGGCGTGGCGCTGTTCTGCGTCGGCACCGCGAGCGCCTTCGGCTGGCTGTTGGCTTACTACAAGATTCCGCAGGAACTGCTGGCCAATGTGTCGACCTGGGGGATGGGCCCGATCGCGGCTGGTTTCTTCATCGCCTTCTGCTTTCTGGTCGTGGGCTGCTTCCTCGACGCCATTCCGGCGATTGTGATCGTCGGCACCGTGCTGGAGCCGCTGGCGAAATCGGTCGACCTGCACCCCGTCCAGTTCGCGATCATCTCCATCGTTTCGCTGGCGTTCGGGCTGGTCACGCCGCCCTATGGCCTGTGCCTGATGATCGCCTGCGCGATCGCAGGCGTGCGGCTGCGCTACGCACTAAAGGACACGGTGATCATGCTGATACCGATGCTGCTGGTGCTGGCCGCGTTGATCGTCTGGCCGAGCGTTTCGCTATTCCTGCCGCGCTTGATCGTACCGGAGATGCTCAAATAGTGGTCCCCGGATCGAACTATTCTTCCCTGTCGAGCGCGCAGGTCAGCGTGTAGACGACGCCGCGAGGCAGGAAGTCGACGGTCGCTTCGCCGCCGAGCTGGTCGCGCGCGCTGCGTTCGATCAACCGCGATCCGAAGCCGCGCTGCACCGGTGCCGTGACAGGCGGGCCGCCGGCCTCGGTCCAGATCAGCCGCAACCTGCGTCCGTCGCTTTCCTCGATGGTCTCCCAGTCCACCGCGACGGTGCCGGTATCGTTCGAGAGTGCGCCGTATTTGGCGGCATTGGTCGCGATCTCATGCACGATCATCGACAGAACCACGGCGAGCCGTGGCGACAGCGGAACTTGCGGTCCGAACATCCGCACCCGCTCTGGCGTATTGAGCAGATAGGGCTGCAGCACCCGCGCAATCACCTCCCGCAACTCCGCGCCCTTCCACTTCTCCTCGCTCAGCAGATTGTGCGCCTCCGCCAACGCGCCAAGTCTTCCCTCGAACTTCTCGCGCTCTGCGCGGCTTGCGGTACGAAAGGTCTGGGTGGCGATCGACTGCAGGACTGCGAGCGTATTCTTGACGCGGTGATTGAGTTCCTCGATCAGCAGATTGTGAAGCATCTCGCCGCGGGCGATCTGGGTCGCCATCCGCACCGCGAAGGCGAGCCCGACCATCAGGAGAATGGAGCCCATCACGCTTGTTATCGCGAGGTTGCGCCAGAGCGGCGCGGCCAGAGAGCTTTCGGCGACACCGGCCGCAACCGTCCAGCCGGTGAGCGACGAGCGGGCAAAGCTGGTAATCAGCGGCACTCCCTCGAGCGATATCGTCGGCGCGGTAGATTCCGGATTTTGAGACATCTCCTTGTAGAGCGAGGGCGACGCACGTTTGCCGACGGTATCCTGCGGGTTCGGCACGCGCGCGAAATTGGTGCCTTCGCCGTCAAAGATCGAGATCGTCCAGTCCTTGCTCGGCCGCTGCTGCTCGATCATGGCCTGAAAAATTTCGATCGGCGGGCTGAAGGAGATGTCGTAGAGCACCTGGCCGTCCTGCATAACGGGCACTTCGACCGTAACGATCAGGCGTTTCTTGACCGATCCGAAGAACAGGTTGGAATAGATCGGCTTCTTTTCCGCGAACACCTTGTTGACCACATCGAGGTTGTTGCGCAATGGCAGGTTTGCCGTGTCCGTTGTGAGCGAGGAGAACACCTGCCGGCCCTGGCTGTCCGCCACCAGCACGACGCCGCCTTCGCCATACTGGTCGAGGAACGCCTGGGAGATACGGCGGAATCCCTCGAAATCCCTGTCGCGCAGGGCGTTGGTCAGCGCCAGTACCTGGAGTGCCCCGGTGATCCGCTGCATCTCCGCGTCGAGCACGAGACGAACGCTGCGCACGGTTTCGAGCACCCGTTGGGTCGCGTTCAGCCGGTCCTGCTTGTAATTGTTGTAGACGATGCCGGCCGCGAAAATGATGAGCGGCAGCGTGGTTCCCGCGACCAGAAGGGCGAGACGCACTGGCAATGAAAGTTTCGGCAACGCAAGTCCCGGGGTCGGCGCCAATTGGCCGAAGCATAGGAGAAGCCGCCGAATTTCGCCAAGGATATTAGAGGGATGTAAATCCGCTCTCGGTGAAGTGACGGGTTCCGGCGCGCCGCGGAACCCGCACCTTCCAGTCTCTAGAGATTGCTGTCGGTGATGGCGGCGTACACCATGGTGCGCAGCTCGCGCCGCAACGGATAGGCGCTCGACGGCAGCACCTGCGTCATGAAGATCATGATCAGTTCTTCCGCCGGGTCGATGAAGAACGAGGTCGTCGCCGCGCCGCCCCAGTTGAACTCGCCTGGACTGCCGGCGATCAGCGTCTGCGTCGGGTTCATGGTGACGGCGAAGCCGAGGCCGAAGCCGATGCCGTTATAAGCCGCTTCCGAAAACAACGAACGCGACATCGCCGGCAGGTCAACGCCGCCGGGCAGATGGTTCGACGCCATCAGCTTCAGGGTCTTCGGGCCCAGCAGCCTGACGCCGCCGAGTTCGCCGCCATTGAGCAGCGCCCGGCAGAAGGTGAGATAGTCGGCGACCGTCGAGCACAGGCCGCCGCCGCCGGAGATGAACGAGGGTGGGGAGAGGAACGGACTCGTCGTTGGATCGTCCTGTAGCGTCAATTTGGCCTCGCCGGCAGTCATGCCGATCTGCACGCCGGCCGAATAGCAGGCCGCCAAACGATGCGCCTTTTCCTTCGGCACGTAGAAGCCGGTGTCGTTCATGCCGAGCGGATCGAAGATGCGTTCTTTCAGAAACTGCTCGAGCGGCTTGCCGCTGATCACGCCGATGAGATAGCCAAGCACGTCGGTGGCGACGGAATAATTCCAGGCCTCGCCCGGCGAAAACTCCAGCGGAATCTTTGCGAGGTCGTCGATCATGGTCTGCAGCGTGCCGGCCTTGATTACTTCGCCGATCTGGGTCTCGCGATAGGCCGCGTCGACATTGCTGCGCTGCTGGAAGCCGTATGTCAGGCCCGAGGTGTGGCGCAGCAGGTCCACGATCAGCATCGGCCGTGTCGGCGGACGGGTCAGGAAGGCCGGGTGGGTGCCGGCCATGAACACGCCGAGGTTCTTCCATGCCGGAATGTATTTGTGCACGGGCTCGTCCAGCGCGACGCGGCCTTCCTCGACCAGCATCATGAAGGCTGTGCTCGTGATCGGCTTGGTCATCGAGTAGATGCGAAAGATGGTGTCGTCCTTGACCGGCGCCTTGCGCTCGAGGTCGGCAAAACCCTGTACGGTCGAATGCACCACCTTGCCGCGGCGGTAGACCAGGAGCTGTGTTCCCGGGAAGCGGCCGGCGTCGATGTAGCGCTGCTTCAGGTGATTTTCGAGGCGATCGAGCGCCGCCTTGGACATTCCGGCGGATTCGGGCGAGGCAGGGGTAGGGGCTAACATCGGCACTTTTCTCCGGCAGGATCTGATGGTCTTGGATAGCCGAAAAGTGTGCCCCGTTCCAACCGGCCAAAGCTTACCGTGGGCGCAGCCGTGGTATACGTTGACGCGAGCCACCGAGCATCTGCAGGAAGCCAGAAATGCCCCAATTCAACGAGACCGAACTCACCGCCGCCGTGATCCGCAGTTTCGACGACACGCCCGACCCGCGCGCCAAATTCCTGCTGCAGGAACTGGTGAAGTCGCTGCACGACTACGTCCGCAAGACCGATCTCACCTTCGAGGAGTGGGAATACGCGATCGATTTCCTGACCCGCACCGGCCAGAAGTGCACCCCGATCCGTCAGGAATTCATTTTGCTCTCCGACGTGCTCGGCGTGTCGATGCTGGTCGATGCCGTGAACCACCGGGAGCGCGAGGGCGCGACCGAGACCACCGTGCTCGGCCCGTTCTATGTCGGCGAGCACAAGGTGACGCCGCATGGTGCCGATATCTCGGCCAATCTGCCGGGCGAACGGATGTTCGTGCAGAGCCGCGTCACCGACCTCAAGGGCAAGCCGCTGGCGAATGTGCCGGTCGATGTCTGGCACGCCGATGATGAAGGCTATTACGATTCCCAGAGGCCGACCTACGCGGCCGAGGGCCCGTCATCGCGGGCGCGCTTCATCACCGACGCCGATGGCCGGTTCTTCTTCCGCACCATTTTGCCGTGCAGCTATCCGATTCCGACCGACGGTCCGGTCGGAGAGATGATCATCGGGGTGCGCCGCCACGCGATGCGACCTGCCCATGTGCATTTCCTGGTCAACGCGCCCGGCTACCAGCCGCTGATCACGCATGTCTTCATGGACGGCGACAAGTACCTCGATTCCGACGTGGTGTTCGGGGTCAAGGATGAACTGGTCGCCAGGATCGAAAAGCGTACCGACCCGGCGATGCCGGATGGCAAACCGGCGGCCGCGCCGTGGCACCTGATGACCTACGAATTCCGGATGAAGCCGGGCGAGGGAAGTGCCCCGAAACCGATGATGGCGAAGGCCACCGAGGAGGCCTGAAGCATCGATTTTTCGCGTTGCCCAATCTTTGTGCGGCGCACAAGGATTGGGCGAATCGCAAATTTAGAATGCGAATAATGGCTCAGGGGGTGGCGTGACGTTCCGCTGCATCTGACGCCTATCTTGCTGATAAAAATACATTTTTTGCAATGCGAAAGGCTTGGCACGAAGCTTGAATAGTTTGTGCTGACGCCATCGCTGCCGTCCCTTGAGACCACTCATCCGAATTGTGACGCCGCAAGTCCGGGGCATCCCCGGAGCGCGTCCTCATGCGCGAACCGCAGCGACACGAAACGGACGGCCCATTCATTCGCACAGGAGCGCACGACCCATGACGAAGCCCACCCATCCGACCGCACGCCGCGGCCTCAGCCGCCGCCAGCTCCTGAAGGCGACCGGTGGTACGGCTGCATTGCTCGCCGCAGCGAAAATGAACTTCCCGGCCGGCGCGTTCGCACAAGGTGCGGGTCCGGAGGTCACCAAGGCGATGCTCGGCTTCATCGCGCTGAGCGACGCCGGGCCGTTGTTCGTCGCCAAGGACAAGGGGCTGTTTGCCAAATACGGCATGCCGGATGTTGAAGTCGCCAAGCAGGCGTCCTGGGGCACGACGCGCGATAATCTGGTGCTCGGCAGCGAAGGCAACGGCATCGACGGCGCCCACATCCTGACGCCGATGCCGTATCTGATCTCGGCCGGCAAGGTGACGCAGAACAATCAGCCGACGCCGATGTACATCCTGGCGCGGCTCAATCTCGACAGCCAGTGCATTTCGGTGGCCAAGGAATACGCCGACCTGAAGCTCGGCGTTGACGCCGCCCCCTTCAAGGCGGCGCTCGAAAAGAAGAAGGCATCCGGCAAGGCGGTAAAGGCCGCGATGACTTTCCCCGGCGGTACCCACGATCTCTGGATTCGCTATTGGCTCGCCGCCGGAGGCATCGACCCCGACAAGGACATCGAGACCATTGTCGTGCCGCCACCGCAGATGGTCGCCAACATGAAGGTTGGCACCATGGATTGCTTCTGCGTCGGCGAGCCCTGGAATCTGCAGCTCATCAACCAGGGCATCGGCTATACCGCGATCAACACCGGCGAACTCTGGAACAAGCATCCGGAGAAATCGCTCGGCATGCGTGCCGCCTTCGTCGACAAATATCCAAAGGCGGCCAAGGCGATCCTGATGGCGGTGATGGAGGCCCAGCAATGGGCCGACAAGGCCGAGAACAAGAAAGAGCTCGCCACCATCATGGGCAAGCGGCAGTGGATGAACTGCCCGGTCGAAGACGTCTACGACCGTTCGGCTGGCAAGTTCGACTACGGCATCCCCGGCAAGGTGGTCGAGAACTCGCCGCACATCATGAAGTACTGGCGGGATCACGCCTCCTATCCGTTCCA
>Ga0207678_10006251_pt1 | contig 10579 bp, 7 predicted proteins | sample KBSC63metaG_FD_184319 | JGI IMG/M metagenome (GOLD analysis project Ga0207678, IMG submission 184319) | Corn rhizosphere microbial communities from Kellogg Biological Station, Michigan, USA - KBS C6-3 metaG (SPAdes) (version 2) | ecosystem: Host-associated > Plants > Roots > Rhizosphere > Soil ...
GCGGGCGGCACGCTATCCTTGACCGGTTCCACCGAAGACCGTCGGTCACCGAGAAATCGGTTGAAGGTCCGGGATTACCCGGCGGCCCACGCAGGAGGACGAGGCAAGCACTGGCATACGCCGGTGCAATTTCGCGCCCCGACCTGTCTGCGTCGGGGCGTTCGTCATTTCCGGCCACTTGCGGCCCTCGGCGGGACACCCGATACCAACCACGAGGAGGCATGCATGGCCAAGGCTGACAAAGCCACCGCGGTTGCCGACATCGCCGAGCAGTTCAAGGACTCGACGGCCACCCTGGTCACCGAGTACCGCGGGCTGACCGTCGCCAACCTCAAGGATCTGCGCCGGTCGCTCGGTGACTCCGCTACGTACACGGTCGCCAAGAACACGCTGGTCAAGCGTGCCGCGGCGGAGGCAGGCATCGATGGTCTCGACGAGCTGTTCGTCGGCCCGACGGCGATCGCGTTCGTCAAGGGTGAGGCCGTCGACGCCGCCAAGGCGCTGAAGACCTTCGCCAAGGACAACAAGGCGCTGGTCATCAAGGGCGGCTACATGGACGGCCGCCCGCTGAGCGTCTCCGAGGTGGAAACAATCGCCGACCTGGAGTCGCGTGAGGTGCTGCTGGCCAAGCTGGCCGGCGCGATGAAGGCGAACCTGTCCAAGGCCGCCGCCCTGTTCAACGCTCCGGCGTCGCAGGTCGCCCGGCTGGCAGCCGCGTTGCAAGAGAAGAAGGCCAACGAAGAAGCCGCGTAGAGGCTTCCTTATTTCACATCCCCCACTAGCCAAGAAGAAGAATCAGGAAGGACCACACCATGGCCAAGCTGTCCACCGACGACCTGCTCGACGCGTTCAAGGAACTGACGCTGCTCGAGCTCTCTGAGTTCGTCAAGAAGTTCGAGGAGACCTTCGAGGTCACCGCCGCCGCTCCGGTCGCAGTCGCGGCCGCTCCCGCCGCTGCGGGTGCGCCCGCCGAGGCCGCCGAGGAGCAGTCGGAGTTCGACGTCATCCTCGAGGCCGCCGGCGAGAAGAAGATCGGCGTCATCAAGGTCGTCCGCGAGATCGTCTCGGGCCTGGGCCTCAAGGAGGCCAAGGATCTGGTCGACGGCGCCCCGAAGCCGCTGCTCGAGAAGGTCGCCAAGGAGGCTGCCGAGGAGGCCAAGAACAAGCTCGAGGCCGCCGGCGCGACGGTCACCGTCAAGTAGTTCCTCACTCGTCGGCGGGCCGGTAAACCAGCCCGTCGGCAGAGCCGACAAATAACATTGTGGGGCGGATCTGGCAAACAGATTCGCCCCACAATTGCGTTACGGATGATCACAATGTGGCCTCAGACGAGTGTTGAGGTCAGAAAGCGTAAGCTACAGTGACTCAAGCCACAGGCGGGAGGCGTGTGGTGGGGATAATACTTGGCGGAAGGATCGCGCGTGGGCATCGGAATTCAGGTTGAGGGCCTGACAAAGTCCTTCGGGGCCCAGCGAATTTGGGAAGACGTCACCATGGAGGTCCCGGCCGGTGAGGTCAGCGTCCTCCTCGGCCCGTCCGGTACCGGTAAATCCGTCTTCCTCAAGTCCCTGATCGGCCTGCTGCGCCCGGAGCGGGGCAAGATCATCGTCGACGGCACCAACATCATCGAGTGCTCGGCTAAGGAGCTCTACGAGATCCGCACGCTGTTCGGCGTCATGTTCCAGGACGGTGCGCTGTTCGGCTCGATGAACATCTACGACAACACCGCTTTCCCCTTGCGTGAGCACACCAAGAAGAAGGAAAGCGAGATCCGCAACATCGTCATGGAGAAGCTTGAACTCGTCGGCCTGGCCGGTGACGAGACCAAGTTCCCCGGCGAGATCTCAGGCGGTATGCGCAAGCGTGCCGGCCTGGCCCGCTCCCTGGTGCTCGACCCGCAGATCATCCTCTGCGACGAGCCCGACTCGGGTCTGGACCCGGTGCGTACCGCCTACCTGAGCCAGCTGCTGATCGACATCAACGCGCAGATCGACTGCACGATCCTGATCGTCACGCACAACATCAACATCGCCCGCACGGTGCCCGACAACATGGGCATGCTGTTCCGCAAGCACCTGGTCATGTTCGGTCCGCGTGAAGTGCTGCTGACCAGTGACGAGCCCGTCGTCAAGCAGTTCCTCAACGGCCGCCGCATCGGCCCGATCGGCATGTCGGAGGAGAAGGACGAGTCGACGATGGCCGAAGAGCAGGCCATGCTCGAAGCCGGCCACCATGACGGTGGCGTCGAGGAGATCGAGGGTGTGCCGCCGCAGATCTCCGCCACCCCGGGTATGCCGGTGCGCCAGGCCGTCGGCCGACGCCAGGCTCGGGTGCGCGAGATCCTGCACACGCTGCCTCCGGCCGCCCAGGAAGCCATCCGCGACGACCTCGAGGGCACCCACAAGTACGCCGCGCACGAGTTCGGCGACGAAACCACGCATCACCGCGCGGAGGACGAGGCGCCGACCGGCCGCATCCCGGTTCCGGGAGAGCGCTAGCCTCGCCGACGAGCGCTCGCGCGAGGAGTTAACCTCCCAATATGGCTGCCGAGCAGAAGCCGACCTTCTGCCGGATCTGCGAACCGCTGTGCGGCATGGTCGCGACCGTCGACGGCGGTCGACTGGTGTCGCTTCGTCCCGATAAGGACCATCCGCTGTCGGCCGGGTTCGCATGCCAGAAGGGCATCGCGTTCGCCGAAGTCGTCAACGACCCGGATCGCGTCACCACCCCGCTGCGCCGGTCGGCCGACGGGTTCGAACCCGTTACCTGGGACGAGGCGATGACCGACATCGCCGACCGGCTTACCGACATCCACCGCAGGCACGGCTCTGGGGCGATCGGCTGGTATTACGGCAACCCCGGAGCGTTCAGCTATTCGCACACGCTGAGCCTGAACACGTTCATGCTCGGGTTCGGACCTCGGTTGCACGTCTTCACCGCCGGATCGCAGGACGTCAACAACCGGTTCGTGGCCAGCCAGCTGCTGTACGGGTCGCCGCTGGCGCTGCCGGTGCCCGACGTGCTACGCACCGAACTGCTCGTCGTGATCGGTGCGAACCCGATCGTCTCGCACGGCAGCGTGCTCACTGTGCCGCGGATCAAGGACCGCATGCACGACATCGTCAAGCGCGGTGGCCGGGTGCTCGTCGTCGATCCGCGCAAGACCGAGACCGCGGCCCAGTTCGAGTGGTTGGGCATCGTCCCCGACGGCGACGCCTTTCTGCTGCTGTCGCTGTTGCATGTGCTGTTCGGCGAGAACCTCGCCGACCGCGCCAGGCTGGCCCGTCAGGCCGACGATGTCGGCTGGCTGGAACAGTTGGCCAGGCCCTTCAGCCCCGAGGCCACCGAGCCGCGCACGGGCATAGCCCCTGACACAGTGCGCACACTGGCGCGCGACCTGGCACGCACCCCGCGGGCCGCGGTGTACGGCCGCGTCGGCACCAGCACCGGTGAAAACGGCACGCTCACAACGTATTTGCTTGACGCCGTCAACCTCGTCGCCGGCAACCTCGACCGGCCGGGCGGCAGCATGTTCGGCCGATTCGGCATGCCGGGGGAGCGCTGGGGGATGAAGGCCCTCGGCGCGCTGTTGCGAACCGCGTACGCCCGCCGACGGTCGCGGATCGGTGGCTTCCCCTCCGTGCTGCTCTCGGAACCCGCGGGCGTGATGGCCAAGGAGATCACCACATCCGGGCGCGGCCAGGTCCGCGCGCTGTTCGTCAGCGCGGGTAACCCGGTGCTTTCGGTACCCAACGGCAACGAATTGGAAGAAGCACTCGACCGATTGGAGTTGATGGTCGGCATCGATCTCTACGTCAACGAGACCCTCGCGCACTGTGACTATGTGCTGCCCGCCGCGACGATGTACGAGCGCGACGACTTTCCGCTGCCGTTCCAGACGCTGCAACCCACGCCGTTCCGCCAGGCCACCGAAGCGGTCGTCGCCCCCGCCGGCCAGGCCCGCGCCGAGTGGGAGGTCATCGACGACATCACCCGCCGCATGTGGCGTCGCACACCGGGCTTGATCGCATTGGCAGTTGTGCGAAAGGCATTGTCGCTGTTCGGTGTTCGGTTGACGCCGCGACTGCTTGTGGACGCCGTGATCCGATTGGGCGAGGGCGGCGACCTGTACGGGCTGCGCCGCGGCGGGTTGACGTTCTCCCGTCTGGCGGCCGACCATCCGCACGGCAAGGTGCTCGCGCGGAACCTGCGCGACGGCGTGCTGCGCAAGGTCGTCGTCTACCGCGGCGGCCGGGTGCGGCTGCGGCATGACGAAATCGCCGGCGAGGTCGAGGCGCTGGCGCGCAGGCGGGCCCCCGACGGCTATCCCATGCGGCTGATCGGCATGCGCGAGACGCGTTCGGAGAACTCGTGGATGCACAACGCGCCGCTGCTGATGCGCGGCGATCGGATCCAGGCCGCGCGCATGCACGTCGACGATGCGGCCGCGGCCAATGTCGTCGACGGCGACAGGGTGCGGATCGCGTCACCGCACGGCGAGATCGAGCTGCCCGTCATCGTCACCAAAGACATCGTCGCCGGCGTCGTCGCGGTGCCCCATGGCTGGGGCCACAAGGGCACCGGCGGATGGCAGGTCGCCAACGGAGCCGGCGGCGCCAACGTCAATCAGCTGATGTCGAGCGCGCCGGAAGACCTCGAGAAATTGGCCGGGATGGCCCGGCTGACCGGCGTGCCGGTGCGAGTCGAGCGAGGGTAGGCCGTGGCCCAAGGACTCGGACGCCTTCACGGAAAGTCGGCGGTGGTCACCGGCGCGGCGTTCGGTATCGGTCGGGCGACCGCCGAAGCCTTCGCGCGGGAGGGCGCTCGGCTGATCGCGACCGATCTTCAGGCCGAACCGCTGGCGGCCCTTGCCGATGAATTGCGGCAGGGCGGGGCGGAGGTCGAGACGGTCGTGGGTGACGTCTCTGTCGAGGACGACGCGCGGCGGATGATCGCGGCAGCGGCCGATCGCTTCGGGCGGCTCGACGTGCTGGTCGCCAACGCCGGCGTCATCCCGCTCGGCGACGCGATGGAGATGACCGCGGCCGACTGGGACAACGTCATGGCCATCGACGGCCGCGGCATGTTCCTCACCTGCAAGTTCGCGATCGAGGCGATGCTGCCGACCGGTGGTGGCTCGATCGTCTGCCTGTCCTCCATCTCCGGACTGGCAGGGCAGAAGCGGCAGGCGGCCTACGGCCCAGCCAAGTTCGTGGCCACCGGCCTGACCAAGCACCTGGCGGTCGAGTGGGCCGACCGCGGGATCAGGGTCAACGCCGTCGCTCCCGGCACGATCCGCACCGAGCGGGTCATGCAGTTCCCCGACGAGCCGGGCGGCTCGGAGTATCTGGCGGCGATCGAACAGATGCACCCGATGGGCCGCATCGGCGAACCCGCCGAAGTCGCCAGCGCCATCGTCTTCCTCGCCTCCGACGACGCCTCCTTCATCACCGGCGCCGTACTACCTGTCGATGGGGGATTTCTTGCGCAATAGCGGTCAAACCCGCTGTGCGACTGCGGCATCGACCGCCCTATCAAGGAAATCGGGTGGTATCTCGGGCCATTCGGGAGACCAGCGACCGGCCCTCTGGTCGGCCTGCAGTTCCAACAGCATTGCAGCGACGAACGGCCCGCCGTCGACGAGGTAACGCAACATCGCCAGCCGCGCGCACTGCGCTGCGACGCCCGCGATCGTGGTCTTCGCCTCGTCGACGCGGCCGGCGGCCGACAGGCTCGCACCCAGCAGGCGGCGCGCTCGCAACAACGCCTGTGGCCGATTCGGTGACGAGGTGCGGTCGACCCATTCCTGCGCCCACCGGCAGGCGAGGTCCCTGGACTCCGGATCATCGGCGGTCATGAGCAGCCGGATGGCGGACGCCTCCTCGAACTGGACCGTGATCTCGTCGATCGCATCCACCGGCTGGCGGCGCTTTTCATAGGAAGTCGCAGGCGACGGATCGGCATCCGGGTGCGGCGGCAGCCCGAGCCGCGTGCGTTCGTGTTCCGCCATCGCCCGCAGCCGGGGCAGTGACAGTGCCCGCGCGATGCGGATCGCCTCGTCGAGTCGTTGACCCGCCGCGCGCCGGTCGCCCTGCAGCGCCTTGATCCTGGCGGCGATGACGTAGCGGGCGATCTTGAAGTCGACCGAGCCGCCCTCCGGCCCGAGCTTGTAGCCCTCGTCCAAAAGGCGGTCTGCCTCCTCGAGATCGCCTCGCTCGTACAGCAATTCACCCAGCGCCGAGCTCGCCAGCCGGGCGGTGTAGGAATGGCTGCCTCCGGACCGCTTCGCAATCCTGAGCGCTCTGCGGAAGCAGCTCTCCGCCGTCGGGTTGTCGAGCATCAACCGGTGCGCGAGCCCTCGGTAGCACAGTCCGTGAACCATGTTGAAGCTGTCGCCTTTGCGTTCGTTATAGGGTGCCGCCCACGCCTGGATCCGGTTCACTTCGTCGAGGTCGTAGCGGTACGCGGCCGCGAAGGTCGCCACGGTGGCTGCCACGCCGACGGCGAACGGCCGCTGGCTGTCTCGTCGCTCCAGACAGGGCGCGATGTGCTCGTCGATCCCCGCGAGCCGGTCGGAACGAAGGTCGGCGACGCCCCGCACGACCCCGCCTTCCGCGTGCAGGTCCGCGATCTCGTCGTCGCTGACGCCGGACTTCGTCAGCCTGGATTCCATCAGCTCCAGTGCCTGTTCGGCGGCCGGGATCCGGTGGAGCACGATGTTGGCCCACGCCAGCGCGAGCTGCAGCCGCGGATCAGACTTCACGACGGCAGGAGGCAGCTTGCCAACCAGCCCGATCAGGGTTGCCATTTGCGAGTTCGCCACCAGATCGATGCCATCGTTCTCGACGAGCTTCACTGCCCGCTCGTCATCACCGGCCGTCAGCGCATGATCGACTGCCTCACTGACCATTTGGTGCTCGGCGAACCACGTGGAAGCCGTGCGGTGCAGCCGCACGATCCGCTCGGGATCGTCACGGCTGAGCCGGTGCCGCAGGAAGTCGCTGAACAGCTGGTGGTAGCGGAACCACTGCTCGTCGATTCGGTGCAGGAACAGGTCGCGCTCCTCGACCTGTTCGAGCATCGCTTGCCCGTCCGGCACGCCGGACAACGCCGACGCCAGGTCCCCGCAGATCCTCTCGGTGATCGACGTCGCCAGCAAGAAGTCGAGCATCGACGGTTCCAAGGTGTCGAGCACGTTCTCTGCGAGGAACTCGCTGATTGCGTGGTGGCGTCCCGTCATCGTGCCGATCAGCTGGACAGGATCGTCGCGGCCGCGCAGCGACAGCGATGCCAGCTGTAGTGCGGCGACCCAGCCGTCCGTCTTTGCGGTGAGCTCCTCGACGTCGGCGTGGTCGAGGTCGAGCCCACTCAGGTCGACCAGAAAGTTCTTCGATTCGGCCACGTCGAAACGCAATGCGGTGGCGTCGATTTCAAGCAGTTCGTCCTGCATCCGCATCCGGCTCATCGGCAGCCCGCTCTGGGTGCGGCTGGTCACCACCACGCTCAAGTCGTCAGAGGCGTAGACGAGCAGGTACAGCAGCGCCCCGATGGTCGCGGGGTCGGTGACGCGCTGCCAGTCGTCGATGACCAGCGTCATTCGCGTGCCCGTGTCATGGATGTCGTTGATCAACGAGGTCAGCACGTAACGCTCGGCGTCGTCGCCGTGCTCCTCCAACACCTCGCCGAGTTCGGTTGCCAATGCGGGCGTCACCGCACGGATGGCCTCGATCAGATGGGAAAGGAACCAGACGACGTTGTTGTCGTCGTGGTCGACGGTCAGCCACGCCACCGCGACACCTTCGGCGGTCAGCTGCTTCGCCCACTGGGCGGCAAGCGTGCTCTTCCCGAATCCGGTTGGGCCGTGAATGACGGTGAGCTTCTTGGTGTGTCCGGCGCGCAGGACGTCGATCAACCGGGCGCGGGCGACCAACGCCTTCGTCGACACCGGCAATTGGAACCGGGTGGCAGGCGCGGGCGGCGTCAGCGTTCGTGCCGGGTAGCTGGTGGACGGCGTGCCGAGCGACCGCGGCGGGTTGTACCGGATCGTCGGAGCTGGAATCGGCACGGGCATGTCGTCCACCGGTAAACCGTGAATCCGCTGCACATCGCGCAACTGCTCCCCGAACGCCTCCGCGGTCGCCGGCCGGTCCTCGATGTCGCGCGACATCGCCCGCTCGATCACCGCGCATACGTCTGCAGGCAGACCGGAGTCCCGCAGGCTCGGCATCGGGTGCCTGGTTATCCGGAGGAACTGGGCGACCATCTGCTCGCCCTTGCGACGCTCGAATACGGCGTGTCCGGTGCCTGTACAGAACAACGTCGACGCCAGGCTGTAGATATCCGAGGTCACATCCGGCTGCTGGCCGAGCAACACCTCTGGGGCGGTGTATGCCGGCGAACCCATGACCGCGCCGTCCCCGGTCTCGAACCCGCCGATGATGCGGGCGATCCCGAAATCCGTCAACTGCGGCTCGCCGTACTCGGTGAGAAGGATGTTGGCCGGTTTGACGTCGCGGTGCACCGTCCCGCGGCGGTGTGCGGTTTCCAACGCCCCCGCGACCTTGACCCCGATGTGCAGTGTGTCGGCCCACCCGACCGGGCCGTTGTCGTGGATCTTGGCTTCCAACGAACCGTGCGGGTGGTACTGCATCACGATGAAAGGCCGGCCGGTGGCGGTCGTCCCGACCTGGAAGATGGTGACGATGTTCGGGTGCCCGGAGAGTTTGCCCATCGCGACCTGCTCACGCACGAACCGCTCGAGGTTGTCGGGCTCGAGATCGGCGGTCAGCACCTTCACCGCCACCACCCGATCGAGCTCGGGCTGGCTGCAGCGATACACGACGCCGAACCCGCCGCGGCCGATCTCCTCGGGATCCTCGAAACCGGCAGCCGCCAACTCCGCCGGGACCCCGGCGTGAACATCCCCCTGCGTTGGCAGCGGGTCGCTGCTAGCCATCGGTCGTCTCGATATCGCCTGCGCCATGGCCGCGCCATGACGGCTGAGCTGAGCATAAACCGATTCACAGCGCATCGACGGCGGATGAATAGGTACGCGTAAATGCGGTAATCGCCCCCGCGTCGAGGCGTTCTTGCGTTCGAGTTCGAGGCCGACCATCGCCCGGTCAGACTCCTCGGTTAGGCCGTGATCGCCTCGCCGAGCTGTTGGCGTGCCTCTTCCACCACGCGGCGTTCGCCGAGTGCTGCCAATCAGCCCGGGGTTGGGGGATCCGAACCCTGAAAAGCCGGTCATGACGATTGCCCGCGCGCACTCTTGTACAGGCATATTCTGTTGTGATCTAGATCACTCGGCTCAAACCCGAGGAGGCGGAACGATGGCCGCGACGACCACGCATTTCCCCAAACAGAAGACACCCTGCGGGCGGATGGCCGAGGGCGATCGCCATCTCGAAAGTGATGACGACGGGCTGGCCTTCGAAGACCTCAAATACTCCTGCGGCTGCCGCGAGATCCGGCACGTCTACCACGACGGATGCGTGCGCATCCGGACGATTCGACATGACGGCAAAGTACTGAGAGACGAGCGATCCGGCGAACATGAGGCCTTCGAGGTGTAAGCCACGACGATGACGGCGTCGCACAACATCGTGGTGATCGGCGGCGGCGGCGCTGGTCTGCGCGCCGCGATAGCGATAGCTGAAATGAATCCGCGCCTGAGTGTGGCGATCGTCTCCAAGGTGTACCCGATGCGCAGCCACACCGTCTCGGCAGAAGGCGGCGCAGCAGCGGTGGCGGGCGAAGACGACAGCCTCGACGAACACGCATACGACACCGTTTCCGGCAGCGACTGGCTGTGCGACCAAGACGCCGTCGAGGCCTTCGTGGCCGAGGCGCCGCGGGAGTTGTTGCAACTCGAGCATTGGGGTTGTCCGTGGAGCCGTAAGCCGGACGGGCACATTGCCGTTCGCGCATTCGGCGGAATGAAGAAGCTGCGCACGTGGTTTGCCGCCGACAAGACCGGATTCCACTTGCTGCACACGCTGTTTCAGCGCGTTCTCGCATATCCGGACGTCGTGCGTTACGACGAGTGGTTCGTGACGACCCTGCTCGTCGACGACGGCCGGGTACGCGGCGTGGTCGCGATCGAGCTGGCGACGGGGCGCATCGAGACGATCCTTGCCGACGCGGTGATCCTGTGCACGGGCGGATGCGGGCGCGTGTTTCCATTCACCACCAACGCGAACATCAAGACCGGGGACGGAATGGCCCTCGCTTTCAGGGCGGGCGCGCCGCTGAAAGACATGGAATTCGTTCAGTACCACCCCACCGGGCTGCCGTTCACCGGAATCTTGATCACCGAGGCCGCGCGAGCGGAGGGTGGTTGGTTACTGAACAAAGACGGCTACCGTTACCTGCAGGACTACGATCTTGGCAAACCCACGCCCGAGCCGAAGCTGCGCAGCATGGAGCTCGGACCCCGGGACCGGGTGTCCCAGGCTTTCGTGCATGAGCACGAAAAGGGAAGGACCGTTGACACCCCGTACGGACCCGTCGTCTACCTCGACCTGCGACACCTCGGCGCCGACCTGATCGACACAAGGTTGCCGTTCGTGCGTGAGCT
>Ga0207678_10006254_pt1 | contig 10577 bp, 7 predicted proteins | sample KBSC63metaG_FD_184319 | JGI IMG/M metagenome (GOLD analysis project Ga0207678, IMG submission 184319) | Corn rhizosphere microbial communities from Kellogg Biological Station, Michigan, USA - KBS C6-3 metaG (SPAdes) (version 2) | ecosystem: Host-associated > Plants > Roots > Rhizosphere > Soil ...
CACGCACTCAATCCTCATTGTTCCCCGTCGGCGCGTTGCTGATGGGCGTGCTCTCGTTCCAGTGCGGCGCTGCGCTCGCGAAGCAGTTGTTCCCGCTCGTCGGCGCACAGGGCGCGACCGCGATTCGTCTCGGTCTCGGCGCCTTGATTCTCTGGATCGTGCGAAGGCCGTGGCGAAATCTCGCGGGACGGCACGACTGGGGCTCGCTCGTGGGCTACGGGCTCACGCTCGGTCTCATGAATCTTTTCTTCTACATGGCGCTGCGGACGCTGCCGCTCGGGATTGCGGTCGCGCTCGATTTCCTCGGACCGCTCGGCGTCGCGCTGTTCGGTTCGCGTCGCGCGCTCGATCTGTTGTGGGTCGCGCTCGTGATCGCGGGGCTCGCACTGCTGCTGCCTTACGGCACGGGCTCGCAACCGCTCGATCCGGTCGGCGTGATGTATGCGCTGGCCGCTGCGGCGGGATGGGCCGCGTACATTCTGCTCGGCCGTCGCGCCGGCGCTGCTTTCGGCGACGATGCAGTCGCGCTCGGCACCGCGATCGGTGCGCTGATCGCGGTGCCCGTCGGCGTCGCGCACGCGGGCAGCGCGCTGTTCTCGTTGTCGGCGCTGCCGTTCGCAATCGGTCTCGCGGTGCTGAGCTCCGCGCTGCCGTATTCGCTCGAGATGTATGCGCTCACGCGACTGCCCGCGCGCACGATCGGGATTCTTTTCAGTCTCGAGCCCGCGGTCGGCGCGCTGCTCGGATTGCTGTTTCTCCACGAATACCTGAGCGCGTTTCAGTGGCTCGCGATCGCGGCGATCATCGTCGCATCGATCGGCGCGGTGCTCACGGCTCGCGACACGCCCGCGGACGCAGCACGAGAGGCCACTTAGCGCCCGCGGACCTTCCTTTTCGGGCCGCCGGACCTGATGCATACTTATCGCAGCTCCGGTCGCAGGGGACCGATGCGATGTCGGTAATCGCCGAGCATCCCGAACACGCGCTTTCGCGCGCCGTCGCGTGCGCCTGATCCGTCGCGCGCTCGAAAATCTTCGCCGTCAGGACTGGGCGGCCGTGGCCGTCGAGCTCGTCGTCGTCGTGGTCGGCGTCTTCATCGGCGTGCAGGCGTCGAACTGGAACGCAGAGCTCGAAACGAACGCAAAAGCGCGGGATTTCACCGAACGCCTCAGAAACGACCTTCGCGAGGAGGCGTGGTCGTACGAGATGCAGGTGAGCTATTTCACGCAAGTGCACGCCAACGCGGTGCGCGCGGCCGATGCGCTCGAAGGCCTGCAACCGCTGTCCGACGAAGCGCTGCTCGTCGCCGCCTACCGCGCGACGCAGTACAACAGCAACGTGCGGCGCCGCGCGACGTACGACGAGCTCACGTCGACCGGCGAGATCGGTCTCGTGCGCGATCCGGCGCTGCGCGAGATCGCGATGCGCACCTTCACGTCGGAGATCTTCACCGAGGTCGTGATCAAGGCGCAGACGTCGCGCTATCGCGCGCACTTCCGCGAGATCATTCCGCACGACGTGCAGCACGCGATCGCGGCGGCGTGCGGCGATCATCTGACACCCGTAGGCGATTACAAGGCGATCGTCGACGCGCTCGACTATCCGTGCTCGACCGGGCTTTCCGCCGCGGCGATCGCGAAGAGCGCGGCGATCGTGCGCGGCGATCCCGAGCTCCTCGCGGCGCTGCGTCTGCGCATCGCCGATCTCGAGACGGATCTCGCAAATCTCACGGTCTTCTACAAGGACGATCTGCGCACGCCGCTGCAGGCAATCGCGAAGGAATCGCGGTAGCGAGTCGCGTCAGTCGAACAGCAGGCCGAGCTCTTTGGCGCGCTTGACGAGCCCGAGCGTCGAGTGCACGAACAGGATCTGCATGATCGCGTACTTGTGCGCCTCGACCGTGCGCACCGAGAGCCCGAGTCGCGCGGCGATCTGCTTCGGCCGGAACCCGACCGCGATCAGTTGCAGCACTTCGCGCTGCTTCGCGGAAAGCTCGCGCACCTGACGCGCCGAATGATCGAGACACTGCGCGGCGACGCTCGGCGTCACGTAGCTGCCGCCCGCGAGCACTTCGCGCATCGCGTTCGCGAGCTCGTGGCCGGCCGCATCCTTGAGCACGTAGCCGTTCGCGCCCGCACGCATCGCGGCCGCGACGAGCGCGGGCTCGGAGTGCATCGTGAGAAAGATGAAGCGCACGCTCGAACCCTCGGCGCGCAGCTGCTTCAGCACGGCGAGGCCGGTGCGGCCCGGCATCATCATGTCGGAGACGATCGCGTCGACGTTCGCGCAGCGGGCGGCGTCGAGCAGCGTGTCGCCGTCCTCGAACGTCGCGATGATCTCGAAATCGCGTTCGAGCAGACGGCCGATGCCTTCGGCGACGATCCGGTGATCGTCGGCGAACAGAATTCTCGGCCGGACGACGAAGGGTCGCGGCGCAAAAACCTCACGTTCGATGGCGCTCATGCGGCCCCCCTCAGGGCGTGCACGGCACGGCTGGAGATGCATCCTAATGCGGTTCAGCCTGCTTGTCCTGCACACTTGCGCGGTATCAGAAATATTTTCAAAGGTCGTTTTGGATACTCGGCATGCGCCCAGAGGGTGCTTCGGGTGGGTCGACTACTGATTCGGACCCCGTAGAAGTACCGTAGTCGCCTGCCGCGACGCGGACGACACTCCCGGCGCAGCGTCCGCGACGCCTCCTGGCGCAGGAGGCGTCAGAACCGGTTTGGACAGGACATGGCATCGGCGACCGCAATTCGGGGCATGGCACTGACCTTCACGGGCGATCCATTTCGCGTCGGCGGCGAGGCGTCGGCGCGCGTCGAGACCGATGCGCTCGTGGTCATGCAGGACGGCAGGATCGCGGCGTTCGGCGCCTGGGACGCGACGAAGGACAAGCTCCCCGCCGATACGCCGGTCACGACGTACCGTGACGCGCTGATCCTCCCCGGCTTCATCGACACGCATGTGCACTATCCGCAGACGCAGATCATCGCGTCATGCGGCGAGCAACTCATCGACTGGCTCGACGACTACACCTACGTCGCGGAGCAGCAGTTCGCCGATCCCGCGCACGCCCACGAAGTCGCGAAAGTCTTCCTGCGCGAATGCGCGCGCGCGGGCACGACGTCGGCGATGGTGTATTGCACGGTCCATCCGCAATCGGTCGACGCATTCTTCGAGGAAGCCGAAAAGATCGATGCGCGCATGATCGCGGGCAAGGTCGTGATGGACCGCAACGCACCGCCGCCGCTGCTCGACACCCCGAAGAAGGGCTACGACGACTCGAAGGCGCTGATCGGAAAATGGCACGGCAAGGGGCGCAATCTCTACTGCGTCACGCCGCGATTCGCGGCAACGAGCTCGCCCGAGCAGATGGAAATGACCGGCGCGCTCTGGAAGGAATCGCCGGGTACGTTCCTGCAATCGCACGTGTCGGAGAACCGCAGCGAAGTCGCGTGGGTGAAGGCGCTTTATCCCGAGCGGAAAGGCTACCTCGACACCTACGACTACTACGGTCTGCTCGGCCCGCGCGCGGTCTACGGACATGGCATCCATCTGACCGAAGACGAGCTCGCGCGCTGTCACGAAACCGGCACCGCGATCGCGCATTGCCCGACGTCGAACTTCTTCCTCGGCAGCGGCTATCTCGATGTCGCGAAGTTGCAGCGCGAGGATCGTCCGGTGCGCGTCGGTCTCGCGACCGATCTCGGCGCGGGCACGAGTTTCGCGTTATTGCAGACGATGAACGAGGCGTACAAGGCCGCGCAGCTCAACGGGTACTCGCTGAGCGCATGGCATGCGTTCTATCTCGCGACGCGCGGCGCCGCGCGTTCGCTGTATCTCGACGACACGATCGGCTCGCTCGAAGCGGGGCATGAAGCCGATGTCGTCGTGCTCGATCTTCGCTCGACGCCGCTCATCGACTACCGCATGCGCTATTGCAGGAACATCGAGGAAGCGCTGTTCATCCAGATGACGCTCGGCGACGACCGCGCGACGCGCGCGACTTACGTGGCGGGCGCCTGCGTCTACGACCGCGAGCGTGCGACGCCCCTTTCGTTCTGAGGCGCGAGATCATGGCGAAGCCGGACAGCAAACCCCAGGGCGTGACGATCGACGTCGGACCCACGCGCGTCACCAAAACCGGCGCCGACGGGTTCCGCTGGGCCGATGCGTACCACGCGATCCTGGCCGTCAGCTGGCCGACCTTCTTCGCCATCGCGATCTCGATCTGGATGAGCGTCAACGTGCTGTTCGCGCTCGCCTTCTACCTCGAAGGCGGAGTCAACAACGCGACGACTTTTCTCGACTATTTCTTCTTCAGCACCGAGACGCTCGCGACGGTCGGCTACGGCAACATGAATCCCGGCACGATCTACGCGCACTGGGTCGCGACGGGCGAGATTCTTACCGGCATGCTCAGCATCGCGATCATCACGAGTCTCGTCTTCGCACGCTTCTCGAAACCGACGTCGCGGATCCTGTTCAGCCGGGTCGCCGTGATCACGCCGTTCAACGGCGTGCCGACGCTGATGCTGCGCGTCGCGAACAAGCGCAAGAGCTATATTCTCCAGGCCAACGCGCTGCTCGTGCTGATCCGCAGCGAGCGCAGCACCGAAGGCTATACGATGCGGCGCTTCCACGAGCTCCGGCTCGAGCGCACGAGCTCGCCGCTGTTCGCGCTGAGCTGGCTGCTCATGCATCGCATCGACGAGACGAGCCCGCTGCACGGCCTCACGCTGGCCGACATCGAGCGCGACGACATGCGTCTTGCGATCACGCTCTCCGGCATGGACGAGATCTTCGCCGCGAGCGTGAGCGCGCGCCATCACTACGCGCACGAGGACATCCTCTTCGGCCACCGGTTCGTCGACGTCTTCATCGAGCGCGGCGGCCCGCGCGATCTCATCGAGGATATGAGCCGGTTCCACGACGTCGAGCCGACGACCGCTTAAACCCTCGCTCGCAGCGTGGCATCGTATTCGCGTCATTCGTCGCTCGGGAACACTTGTGCGCAATTCAGGATTCGCTGTTTTTATCCTTGCGGTGATTTGCACCGGCGTGATGCCGATCGTCCGAAGCGAAACTCCGCCCGCGACCGCATTCGTGCACGTCAACGTCGTGCCGATGGACGAAGAGCACGTGCTGCGCGATCAGACCGTGCTCGTCGAAGACGGCGCGATTTCAGCGATCGGGCCCGATGTCGCCATTCCGAAGGAAGCGAAAGTCATCGACGGTCACGGCACCGCGTGGCTGTCGCCGGGGCTCGCCGATCTCCACACGCATTCGGAGACGAAGGACGATCTCGCGATCTATCTCGCCGAAGGCGTGACGACCGTGCTGCAAATGGGCGGCGCGCGCGCGGGCTTCGTCGACAGCACCGTGCCGGCGGTCAAGCAGGGAAAAATCCCCGGCCCGCGCGTCTTCGCGAGCTTTCTCGTCGACGGCAACACCGACTACAACGGTTTCGTGATCCGCACGCCCGCCGAAGCGCGCGCGATCGTCGGGCTTGCGAAGACGAACGACTACGATTTCATCAAGGTCTACGTCGGCCTCGCACCCGACGTGTTCGCGGCGCTCGCCGACGAAGGAAGCAAGCAGGGTTTGCCGCTCGTCGGTCACGGCGTCACGGCCGTGCGTCTCGAAAGTCAGCTCGCGCAGGGGCAGGTGCTCGTCGCGCACGCGGAAGAATTCTTCTACACGTTCTTCACGCCGGCGGGAAAAGAGGAGACCGACACGCCGCCCGACGAGCGCCGCATTCCCGAAGCCGTGAATCTCGCGAAGAAGTACCACGCGGCCGTGACGGCCGACCTCGCGACATACGCCGCGATCGGGCACCAGATCGGCCATCCGGAATTCATCACGGCGGCGCTCGCGCGTCCGGAAGCCGCGTGGCTTTCACCGAACGATCGTCTCGCATGGCTGCGCAGCAGCTACGTCGGAAAGAGCGCGCATCTCGAAGCGAAGCTCGCGTTTCTTCGCAAGCTCGTGAAGGCGATGGCGGACGCGAACGTCGAACTGGTCGCAGGCACAGATGCGCCCGCGGTTCCGGGCATGCTGCCCGGCGTTTCGCTGCACGACGATCTCGATGCGCTCGAAGCGTCGGGCCTCACGCGCTTTCAGGTGCTCGCAACGGCGACACGCGCGCCCGGTGCGTTCATGCGGCGCACGAAAGGCGGCGAGCCCGCGGGTCTCATCGCGCCCGGCTTTCGTGCCGATCTCGTGCTTTCGTCGAGCAATCCGCTCGACACGCTCGCGACTTTGCGCACGCCGCTCGGCGTCATGGCGCGCGGTCGCTGGTACGACACTGCGCAGCTCGATCAGATTCGCGATGGCGTGCGCGACGGCTACGTGCGCGCGTCGGCGACGCACTGAGAGTCGCCAGGGTGGGCTTGAGCCCACCCTATGATCCTTTGGTCCGATGGGACGCTTCGCACGCGGCGGACCCATCATTCAGGCGCCGGAAACCACGTTTTCCGTCTCCGAAATACGTATTTTGTCGATTCTTTCACGAAGACACCGCGCACTGAGCGGTTTCACCCACGGTTCCCGCAAGCCGGTGCGCTAGACTCCAGCGCGTTGCGTGGGTGCGGGGAGTCGATGCGCGTTCGGTCGTGGATCATGGTGCTGTCTGTCTTCGCGGCGGCCGGTGTGTCCGCTGCCGAGCTGACCGTGACGATCGACGATGGACACGGCAAGCCCGCCGCCGACGCAGTCGTGAGTTTGCGTCGCGAGGATGCATCATCGGCGGAGCCGCATGCGGCCGTGACCCGGATCATCGACCAGCGCCACGAGACGTTCCTTCCGTACGTCGAGATTTTTCGGCCCGGCGATCAGGTCGTTTTCAGGAATTCCGATCGCACGCGGCATCACGTGTATTCGTTCTCGATCGCGAAGACGTTCGAGTTCGTGATCGCGCCCGGCGAAGAGTCGCCGCCGGTCACGCTCGATCGCGCAGGCGAGATCGCGGTCGGCTGCAACATCCACGATCACATGATCACGCATCTTTTCGTCAGCGATGCGCCGTGGGTCGCGCGCTCGGACGAAAGCGGCCGCGTGGTGTTCAAGGGACTGCCGAAAGGCGCCTACACGCTCGACGTCTGGCATCCGCAACTTCGACCGGGCCGACAGGCCCCGCACGAGCCGATCGAGATCGGCGACGCGGCCGCGACTGCGAAGTATTCGATGCCGCTGCTTCCGGATCCCCGGGAAACCGGCGACCGCAGCCGGTACTGACGCTCGATGAGCTTCCGCCTCCGCCTATCGCTGCTGTTCGTCGCGACGCTCGTGGGCGTGCAGATTTTCACCGCACTGCTGATCTACGGCGTCGCACGACGCGCGTTCATCGCCGAAGGCGAGCGTCAGCTGAGCGCGGGCGCGACCGCGGTCGCGCGGCAGCTCGACGACATCTCCGTGCGCGTTGCCGACAACGTGCAGGTGCTCGCGCTCGACTACGCGCTGCGCGCGGCGATCGCGCAGCACGATCAGAGCACGGTGCTGTCGGCCCTGCGCAATCACGGCCGCCGCATCGGCGCCGATCGCATGCTGCTGATCGGGCTCGACGGCGATATCCGCTCGGACACGTCGAGTCTCGCCGCCGAAGGACAGAAGTTCCCGTTTCCCGATCTCGTCGACGCCGCGCTCGATCGCGCGGCTGCGGCGGTCGTCGCGATGGACGGACGCGCGTACTGGATGATCGTCGTGCCGGTGTACGCGCCCGAGCCGATCGCGCTGATCGCGGCCGGCATTCCGGTCGACAACCCGCTGCTGTCGCGCCTGCAGAAACTTTCGGCGTTGCCGAACACGATCGAGCTCGTGACCGACGTGGGCGGCGGTCACTGGACCGACGTGGCGCGCGGCAACAATTCGGTCGCGCTCGTTTCCGCGCTCGCAAGCGCGGGTCACGAGCTGCCGCTGAAGCCGACGCTCGTGCGCGCCGACGGGCGCGAGTACGTCGCGCTCGCGACACGCCTGCGCGAATCGCAGAAGAGCGCGCCGGTGGCGGTCGTGCTCGGCTATTCGCTCGACGATGCGCTCGAGCCGTATCGTTCGGTCGCGCTCGCGTGGGCGACGCTCGTGGCGCTCGGGCTCGCCGCGGGTCTCATCGGTGCGATGCTGATCGCGAAAAGTGTCGCCCATCCGATCGAGACGCTCGCCGCGAGCGCGCATCGTGTCGAGTCGGGCGATTACACGCCCGTGCAGCCGATTCGCAGCAAGGGCGAGATCGGACAGCTCGCGACGGCATTCAGCCATATGACGCACGCGATCGCCGAGCGCGAGGACCGCATTCGTCATCAGGCGCTGCACGACGCGGTCACGGGTCTTCCGAATCGTCAGGCGGCCGAAGACGCGATCCGTCAGGCGATCTCGAACGGCGCGAACGCGAGCGGCGCGCTGCTCATGATCGGTCTCGCGCGGTTGCCCGAGATCATCCAGACGATGGGGCATTCGATCTGCGACCGCCTCATGCGCGACGCGGGCACGCGCTTGCGCGCGTTCGCCGCGAACGGGCTCGTCGCGCGCGCGACCGACACGCAGTTCTCGGTGTGGCTCGGCGGAACCGCGAAATCCGACGCGATCGCGGTCGCGTTCCGCATCCTCGACGCGCTCGGCACGCCGTATCAGGAAGCCGATCTCTCGATCGACACCGCGCCCGCGATCGGCATCGCGCTCTGCCCGCAGCACGGCAGCGAAGCGAGCGCGCTGCTGCGCCACGCCGAGGTCGCGCTGATCGCGGCGCTCGATTCGGCCGATCCCGTCGCGGTCTACGATCCGGCGACCGATCCGCACCGCCCCGAGCGGCTCACGCTGATGACCGATCTGCGCGAGGCGCTCGACCGGAACGAGCTCCGGCTCGCGTATCAACCGAAGCTCAACCTCGCCGAGCGTCGCGTCGACAGCGTCGAGGCGCTCGTGCGCTGGAACCATCGCACGCGCGGCAGCGTGCCGCCGGACACGTTCATCGCGCTCGCCGAGAAGACCGGCAACATTCGTCGCCTCACGCGCTGGGTACTCGCGAGCGGCATCGCGCAGGCGCAGGAGTGGGCCGCGCGCGGTCACGACGTGCGCGTCGCGGTGAATCTCTCGGCGCGCGATCTCGACGACGCGGATCTGCCGCGTCGCGTCGGCGATCTGTTGTCGCTGCATGGCGTATCGCCGCGCAGCATCGTGCTCGAGCTCACCGAAAGCGCGGTCATGGGCGAGCCCGAGCTCGCGGTGCAGGTGCTGCGCGGGCTCAGCGACATGGGCATCGATCTCGCGATCGACGATTTCGGTGTCGGGCAGTCGTCGTTCGCGTACCTGCGCCGGCTGCCCGTGCGCGAGATCAAGATCGATCGGCTGTTCACGCAGCGGCTCGCCGAGGATGTCGGCGATCGCACGCTCGTGCGGTCGATCGTCGAGCTTGGTCACCGCCTCGGCTATCGCGTGACGGCCGAAGGCGTGGAGACGCGCGCGGCGATGGAATATCTGCGCTCCATCGGCTGCGATCACGCGCAGGGTTTCCACGTCGCCCGGGCGCTCGCGCCCGAAGCGGTCGAATCGCTGTTCGCGCGCAACGACTGGGACGTCGCGCGCGCCGGGGCGGGCACGTGAGGTACGCGGTCGCGCTGGGCATGCTCGCATGCGCCGGCGCGACGCGAATCGCAATCGCGCAGGATGTCGGCGCGCACGGCTACGTCGATTGCCGGCTCATCGCACGCGCCGACGAGCGCAGCTGGGCGGACGGCGGCCTCGGCAAGACGCGCTTCGGCGGCGGCGGAACCGAGGCGACCTGCGTGCAGGCGGGTCTCGTGCTCAACGCGCAACTGACGCCGTCGCTGCTCGCGATCGCCGACATCCAGTATCAGACGACGGACAAGAATGCGTTCTCGGCGCTCGAAGCGTATCTGCGCTGGCGGCCGGTCTCGACGACGCCGCTGCGCTGGTCGGTGAAGCTTGGCGAATTCTTCCCGCCGGTTTCGCTAGAGAACGACGCGATCGGCTGGACGAGCCCATGGACGCTGACGCCGTCGGCGATCAACAGCTGGATCGGCGAGGAATTCCGCACGATCGGCGCCGAAGGCCGCGTCGAATGGCGCGGCACGACGAACACGTTCGAAGGCTACGGCGCGCTGTTCGGCTTCAACGATCCCGCGGGCGAGCTGCTCGCGGCGCGCGGCTGGTCGCTAAGCGATCTCACGTCGGGCGTCGGCAGCCGCGTGCGCGAGCCCGACGTGTACGCGGTCGACAACTTCGCGGCGGTGCCGCTGCGCTTCAATCCGTTCCTCGAAAACGACGACCGCGTCGGCTGGTACGCGGGCGGGCGCTGGAAAGCGAATGGGCTCGGTGGTCTCTCGTTTTTGCGCTACGACAACGAAGCCGACGCATCCTCGCACAGCGGCGGCTCATCGCCGGTCTTCAGCTGGCGCACCGATTTCTGGAGCGTCGGTGCCGAAGGCGACATCGGCGATGTCGTCGTGCTCGGCCAGGCGATGACGGGCTCGACCGACATCGCGCCGTCGCCGTTCTTCTCGACGTCGACCGATTTTCGCGCGGCTTACCTGCTTGCCGGCTGGAATCGCGGCGCGTGGCGT
>Ga0207678_10006256_pt1 | contig 10574 bp, 12 predicted proteins | sample KBSC63metaG_FD_184319 | JGI IMG/M metagenome (GOLD analysis project Ga0207678, IMG submission 184319) | Corn rhizosphere microbial communities from Kellogg Biological Station, Michigan, USA - KBS C6-3 metaG (SPAdes) (version 2) | ecosystem: Host-associated > Plants > Roots > Rhizosphere > Soil ...
GCTGAGCTACTTTTTCCTGGCCCTTGGCGTGGCGGCGTTCGTCGTCGAGGCGTGGGCCTTCATCGACTGCATCACTCGGCCGAGCCAGGCCTTCGTGGCCTCCGGCAAGCGGACCAAGCAGCTGTGGCTGATCATCACCGGCGTCGCCGCTGTGGTCGGGCTGGGCGGCGCGCTGCTCGGCATGGGCCCGGTCTCGATCCTGCCCGTCGCGGCGTTCGTCGCGGCGGCGGTCTACCTGACCGACGTCCGGCCCAAGGTGCGCAGCTTCCCCAAGAACAGGAGCGGCACCAGCCAGGGTCCGTACGGCCCCTGGTAACTGAGAAGCCCTGGTAACAAGGAAACTCAGACGATCAGCAGCGTGACCGGTGCGGCCACCAGCAGGGCGGCGGCCAGGCAGACGGCCATGACCGCGGCGGCGGGCAGCGGGCGGGCGGGCTGAAGCAGCCGGGTGACCCGCGCGGCCACCTCGCCCTCGGCCACGGCGAGCGCGCCCGCGGGCGCCGGGCACGTCCCCGCGGTGCCGAACCGCACCAGCGCAGAGACCAGCTCGCGCGCCGGGCCCCCGGCTAGCGCGTGGTCGTCGGCCAGCATCTCGACCAGGAGCGCCACGGCGCGCTGCGCACCGGTGCAGGTGGCGGACCTGGGGAAGGCGCGCCGCAGCGCGGTGAACGGCAGCAGGACCAGGTCGTGACGCTCCCGCAGGTGGGCCCGCTCGTGCGCCAGCACGGCGGCCAGCTCACCGCGGCCGAGCAGTTCGAGGGCGCCGACGCTGACCACGATCCGGGACCGGGACCGCAGCCCGGGCAGGCAGTACGCGGCCGCGCTCGGGTAGTCCACGACGAGGGCGCCGGGCACCTTCGGGTCGCCGTGGGCGAGCAGCGTGAGCAGCGCCCGCTGCCGCCGCCTGGCCTGCAGCGCCGCGATCGACGCGGCGAGCAGCACCCAGCACAGCGAGGCGAGCAGCACCAGCCCGGCCGCCAGGCAGGCCAGCCGGACCGCGACCAGGACCAGCGGCACGCTGTCCGCCTGGCTGAGGCCGAACAACCTGGCCAGGCTGAACAGTTCGCCGTCGCGCAGCAGCCCGGCCGCGCGCAGCACGGACAGCACCAGGCCGCCCTGGCTGGCGGGCAGGGCCAGCCCGATCAGCGTGCCGACGGCGGCCAGGCCCGAGGCCAGGCCCAGGGCCTGCCACAACAGGATGGCCGCGGCCGGGCAGCGCCGCGGCCAGCTGGCTCGGGGCAGGGCAGAAGCGCCGAGTGCGCTTCCGATGGCAACTACGGCGAGCAGCGCCGCGTCTTCAATTCCCGTCATCTCCCTCGCCGCTACCTTCGATCACTTCCAGGGCGTCGCGCAGCACCTCGGCTTCGACGCCCGTTACGGACTGTGCGAACCGGGTCAGTGCTGCCGTCCGGTCACCGGTCTGGGCCAGCGCGGTCAGCATGAGCTCGGTTACGTAGGTCTCGCGGGTAGCGGCGGGGCAGTAACGCCAGGCACGCCCATCGCGCTCCCGCCTGGCGAAGCCCTTTTTCGCGAGCCTGTCGAGCACCGTCATGACGGTGGTGTGAGCTAGATTACGCTCGGTCAGCCTAGCACTGACCTCGCGCACGGTGAGGGACGTATCCGTATCCCAGAGCACGTCCATGATGGCACGCTCGAGTTCACCCAACCGGTTCACGGTCGTCAATGTACCCCCAATGCGGCTAATCCAATACGACGGACGTCACGCCAATCACTGCGGTCACCGGTCGGGGTCGGCGAACCGCGCGAACGCCTGCAGGTTGGCCAGGCTCTCGCCGCGCTTGACCCGCCAGGCCCACTCCCGCCGGATGGCCGAGCCGAAGCCGAGTTCGAGCGCCGCGTCGAAGTTCTCGTCGGAGTAGCTGAGTACGCAGCCGAGCAGGCGGTCGATGTCGTCAAGAGAGACCGAGGACAGCGGCAGCCGCCCGGTCAGGTACACGTCGCCCGTCTCGTCCAGGGTGAAGTGCACGCCGTACATGCGGCCGTTGCGCTCCAGCAGGAAGCGGTAGAAGGCCTCGTGGTTCTCGTCCGGCTGGCGGCAGAAGAAGGCCTCCACGCCCAGGCTGTGCTCGCCCACGACCAGCCAGGTCATGGTGGCCAGCTTGTGCTGTCCCTCGAGCTTGACCAGGAACGCCCCGGGCCGCGGCTGCTCGAACCCCAGCTCCAGCGACCGCAGCGTCTCCTCGATGACACCCGCGGCATCGGAACTCACGCGCGCACCCCGGCCCGCAAGACGGCCGCACCAAGAGAACCAGCGTCAACAGAACCGGCGTTAACAGAAGCAGCAGAAGCCATGGCCCCGGTATACACCTCGATCAGCCGGTCCGCCGTCGCGGGCCAGCCGAACCCGGACGCGTGCGCCACCGCCCCCCACGACAGCGACGCCAGCCACCGGGGCGACACCACCAGGTCACGCAGCACAGAAGCCCACACCGAGGGGTCGTGCCCGTCCACCAGTACCCCGGATACGCCGTCCCGCACCGCGGTGCGCAGCCCGCCCACGGCGGCCGCCGCCACCGGCGTGCCGCAGGCCTGAGCCTCGAGCGCCACCAGGCCGAACGATTCCGAGTGCGACGGCACCAGCACCAGCGTCGCGGCCCGGTACCAGTCGGCCAGGTCGCGGTGCGGGCACGGCGGCTCGAACCGCACCCGGTCGGCCAGCCCGAGCTCGCCGGCCAGCCCGTCGAGCCGCCCGGGCGCGCCCACCTCGGACCCGCTCGGCCCGCCGACGAACACCACCACCAGCCGTTCGGCCAGTTCCGGTGCCAGGCGCAGCAGCGACGCCGCGGCGCGCAGCACCACGTCGGGTCCCTTCAGCGGCTGGATCCGGCCCGCGAACACCAGCACGATCGCGTCCGCGGCCAGCCCGAGCCGCCGCCGGATGTCGGCCACAGGAGCACCAGGCCGGAACACCGACAGGTCCACCCCCGGCGACACCGTCTTAACCTGCGACGGCGTGGCGCCGTACAGCTCGATCAGCTGCCGCGCCTCGTCCTCGGTGTTCGCGACCAGCCGGTCGGCGGCCGCCACGACCTCGCCCTCGCCCCGGATCCTGACCGCGGGCTCGGCGCAGTCGCCGCTGGCCAGGGCCAGGTTCTTGACCTTGCCGAGAGTGTGCATCGATTGCACCAAGGGCACGCCCCAGCGCTCCGCGGCCACCGCCCCGACCTGGCCGGACAGCCAGTAGTGCGCGTGCACCAGGTCGTACCGGCCGGGCGCGAAGTCGGCCTCGGTGCGCAGCACGCCGAACGTGAACGGGCAGATCTGCCCGGGCAGCGAGTTCTTGTCGAGTTCCTCGAACGGCCCGGCCACCAGGCTCCTGACCAGCACCCCGGGTGCGAGCTCCAGCACGGGCGGGGTGTCCCGGCAGACCGCGCGGGTGAAGATCTCCACCTCGATACCGCGCCGGGCCAGCTGCCTGGCCACCTCGACCACGTAGACGTTGAGCCCGCCGGCGTCGCCGGTGCCCGGCTGGTCGAGCGGGGAGGTGTGCACGCTGATCGTCGCGATCCGCCGGGGGGCGCCCCCGCCACGGGCGCGACTCAGCTCAGGCTGCACGTCATGACCAACCGTGGCGAGTCGCCGCCTGTTCCCACGCTAGGCTTGCCTCACATGAGGACGCTGGTGCTGCTCCGTCACGGCGAGAGCGAATGGAACTCCAAGGGCCTGTTCACCGGGTGGGTGGACGTGGGGCTCTCGTCCGCCGGGGCGCAGGAAGCTGCTAACGGGGGCAAGCTGCTGGCCCGTTCGGGCCTCAAACCGAGCGTCGTGCACACCTCGGTGCTGACCCGCGCCATCCAGACCGCCAACCTCGCGCTGGAGGAAGCCGGGCTGCTCTGGCTCCCGGTCAAGCGGTCCTGGCGGCTGAACGAGCGCCACTACGGCGCGCTGCAGGGCAAGGACAAGGCCAGGACCAGGCAGGAGTTCGGCGAGGAGCAGTTCATGCTGTGGCGCCGCTCCTACGACGTGCCGCCGCCGCCGATCGCCGACGACGACCAGTACTCCCAGGCCGGCGACGGCAGGTACGCGGGCCTGCCGCCGGAGGCCAGGCCGCGGACGGAGTGCCTCAAGGACGTCATGGTGCGGATGCTGCCCTACTGGTACGACGCGGTGGTGCCGGACCTGGGCCAGGACGGAACGGTGCTGGTCGTGGCGCACGGCAACTCGCTGCGCGCGCTGGTCAAGCACCTGGACGGGATCAGCGACGACGACATCGCGGCGCTGAACATCCCGACCGGCATCCCGCTGGTCTACCAGCTGGACGACGCGTTCCGGCCGGTGACCAAGGGCGGCAGCTACCTCGACCCGGAGGCCGCCGCGGAGGCGGCCGAGGCGGTCAAGAACCAAGGTCGATAACCGGTAAATCCGGCATTAACCGATGTTTACGGCGCGGTGAACAACCCTCGAATATCGCCCAGGTAACCCCCCTCGCGCTGTTGCCCGCGCATGCCTACCGCATACCATGAGGCATGTGAGTCTTCACTGGTCATCGCCATGGCCTGCGGCGATAACGGAGGCTACGTGGCGATAAGATCCAGGGCGCCGGGCGCCGGCGCCAGCACGCGGCAAGCCCGCGGCACGCGGCTACGGGCGGCCCAGCAGCCGGCCAGGCTGCCGCCGGGCATCGCGTCCGTGCTCTCCGTGCTCTCCTCCTCCGCCGTGGTCCTCGACAGCAACGACAGGGTGCTGCGGGCGAGCGCGGCGGCCCGGGCGTTCGGTCTGGTCAAGGGCGATCGCCTGATGGTGACCGAACTGGCCGCGCTGGCCCGCCAGGTGCGCCGGGACGGCGAGATCCGCGAGGGCGAGTTCGAGGTCCCGGTGCCCAGGCTCGGCGGCCGGACGACCAGCTTCGCGGTCCGGGTGGCGCCGCTCGGCGCCGCCATCGGCGGCGGCGGGCTCGTCCTGCTGCTGGCCGAGGACCAGACCGAGAGCCGGCGGGTCGACGAGGTGAAGCGCGACTTCGTCGCCAACACCAGCCACGAGCTCAAGACGCCGGTCGGCGCGCTGGCCCTGCTGGCCGAGACGATCGAGGACGCCGCCGACGACGCCGAAGCCGTCCGCCGGTTCGCCAGCAAGATGCGCCAGGAGGCGCAGCGGCTGACCAACCTGGTGCAGGACCTGATCACGCTGTCCCGGATCCAGGCGGTCGAGCCGGTGCCCGACCCGCGGCCGGTCGCGCTGGACACGGTGGTGGCCGAGGCGGTGGACCGCTGCCGGATGCGGGCGAACGCGCGCGGCATCACGCTCGCCTCGGTCGGCAGCCGCGGCCTGTCCGTCCTGGGCGACGAGGATCTGCTCGTCACCGCGCTGCGGAACCTGCTGGAGAACGCGGTCGCCTACAGCCCGGAGAAGACCCGGGTGGTCATCACCACCAGGAAGACCCCCGAAGGCCACGCCGAGCTCAGCGTGGCCGACCAGGGCATCGGCATCCCCGAGCGCGACCTGGAGCGGATCTTCGAGCGCTTCTACCGGGTCGACCCGGCGCGGTCGCGCGCGACCGGGGGCACCGGCCTCGGGCTGGCCATCGTCAAGCACGTGATGGCCGCTCACAACGGCAAGGTGACCGTGCGCAGCGTCGAGGGCGACGGATCCACCTTCACGCTGTACATACCGCTGCGGAGCGACCATGCCAGCACCGGTGCTGCGTGAGCTTCCCTAGGTCCCAGGAGTTCTAGGAGGAATCAGTGACACGCGTGCTGGTTGTTGAGGACGAGGACTCGTTCAGCGACGCCATCTCGTACCTGCTGCGCAAGGAGGGCTTCGAGGTCGCGGTCTGCTCGACCGGACCCGACGCATTGGAGACCTTCGACCGGACCGGCGCCGACCTGGTCCTGCTCGACCTGATGCTGCCGGGGCTGCCGGGCAGCGAGGTGTGCCGGTCGCTGCGGGAGAAGTCCAACGTGCCGGTGATCATGCTGACCGCCAAGGACAGCGAGATCGACAAGGTGGTCGGGCTGGAACTCGGCGCCGACGACTACGTGACCAAGCCGTTCTCCTCGCGTGAGCTGGTCGCCCGGATGCGCGCCGTGCTCCGCCGCCGCGGCGACGCCGACGACATGGCCGAGACGGCGCTGGAGTCGGGCCCGGTGCGGATGGACGTGGACCGGCACGTGGTCACCGTCCGGGGCGGCACGGTGCAGCTCCCGCTGAAGGAGTTCGAGCTGCTCCAGGTGCTGCTGCGCAACTCGGACCGGGTGCTGACCAGGATGCAGCTCATCGACCGGGTCTGGGGCGCCGACTACGTGGGCGACACCAAGACGCTGGACGTGCACATCAAGCGGCTCCGGGCCAAGATCGAGCTGGACCCGGCGCGGCCGCAGCATATCGTGACCGTGCGCGGGCTGGGGTACAAGTTCGAGTCGGCCGCCTGACCCGCCACTAATTATCCCGAACGGGCCGGGCCGGGAGCCCCGGTTACGGCGTCGGCGTGGCCGTGGGGCTGGCCGTGGCGCCGGGCGATGCCGATCCTGAGGCGGACGCGCTGGCCGACGGATTTGCCTTCTTCTTGGTCGCCGCCGGCGACGGGGTGGGCGGCGGGGAGAACGTCGCGTACTCGTAGGCCTTCGGCTGGACCGGCACGGTCATGGCGATCGTGCCCGCCTCGGCGAAGGTCAGGTTGAGCTTGACCAGTGTGCCGCCCTGGAGCGGGTTGGCCAGCCCGTTCAGCACCACCCTGGGTACCGGGCCGGTCAGGTCGGCCGACCCCACGGCCGGCACGCTGACCGGTCCGCCCAGGATCTTCACGGAGGTCGCGGTGCCCGGTGCGCTGGCCGAGACCAGCTTGTCCCCGTTCTGCGAGGTGATCGCGAGGAAGACGCCGGCCCGGCCGCCGGCCACCTCCGGGCCGCTGGGGGAGGGGCCGAGCACGAACGCGTTGGAGATCGAGACGCCGTTCTTGGACGCGTAGGCGCCGAAGGCGGCCTGGTGGTACTCGAGCGTGGGCGCGTTGTAGCCGGCCTCGCAGCCGGCCAGCGCCGGCGCCAGCACGGCCAGCGCGCCGAACAGCATGCGGTGCTTCCAGCGCGTCACGATAACCCCCTCCTCGGTTCACTCCCGTCGGACGGAAGGCAATCGTAGCGGGGCCGCCCGCCGGGCTTAACGCGGGGCACCGGGTGAGCTCGGAACCGGCGTGCCAACGCTCGGCCTGGGCTTGCTGGACGAGGCCGGCGGGCGGGAGGCCTGGCTCGCCCGGGCCGCGGACACGCTGGTCACGAACGGGCGTGTCGGAGCGGCGGGCGTGCTCTTCGGGCCCAGCGTGACGCCGCGGATCGAGGTAGTGGGGCTGGGTGTCCGGTCGGCGGGCGGGGTGGCCGGGCTGAACGTGGCCACCGACAGCATCGCCCCGGCGACCAGGCACACGGCCAGGATGCTGGCCAGCAGCGGCATGACGCTTCCTCGCGCGGCGAAGGGCGCGAACGGCCCGGCGAGCCGGCGCAGCCGGTTCCGGCGGCGCACGGCGCGCAGCTCCCGGTGGTAGGCCAGCACGTCACGATCGAGTTCGCGCGCGTCATCCGGGATCTGGATGTCGAGCGGTGTCTCGTCCCATCCCGATCCGCCGCCAGGATTCACCGTCACCTCCGGCGCGAATTGCGTCCTGCTGCCATCAGTATGACCAGTATGACTCCCGGGCGCGCACCGCGCCTCATTCGGTAAGATGCCAGGCTCATTTCACCGGCTCGGGTAGACTGGGAACAACGCAGTAAGCCCTCGAGTGGCGGTGCCAGAGTTGGCACCGCCAGCTGAACGGTGTGGGTGCGGACTAGCGATAGCCGTACTGACCTGCATATTTACCCTCATGGGCGTTTTATCGACACCGCCCGACGTGGTAAGATGGTATTCAGCGGAAGGGGTACTTGCCACATGTCTTTCAAGGTCGGCGATACCGTCGTCTATCCCCATCACGGGGCTGCTCGCATCGAAGCGGTCGAGACTCGCACCATCAAGGGCGAGGATAGAACTTATCTGGTCCTCAAGGTCGACAAGGGCGACCTGACCGTACGCGTCCCCGCGGACAATGCCGAGCTGGTAGGCGTGCGTGATGTCGTGGGCGCCGAGGGGCTTGAGCGGGTGTTCGAGGTACTCCGGGCGCCGCACACCGAGGAGCCGACCAACTGGTCCAGGCGGTACAAGGCCAACCTGGAGAAGCTCGCTTCCGGTGACGTGAACAAGGTCGCCGAGGTCGTTCGGGACCTGTGGCGGCGCGACAAGGAACGCGGCCTGTCCGCGGGCGAGAAGCGCATGCTCGCCAAGGCGCGGCAGATCCTGGTCAGCGAGCTGGCCCTGGCCGAGAAGACCAACGAGGACAAGGCCGAGGCCCTGCTCGACGAGGTTCTCGCCACCTAGTGCCTGGTTCTGTTCCCCGCGTGGGGATCGGAGTTGACGTACACCCGTTGACCAGCTCGCGTGAGCTGTACCTGGCTGGCCTGCTGTGGCCGGGCGAGGCGGGCCTGGACGGCCATTCGGACGGAGACGTCGCGTCGCACGCCATCTGCACCGCGCTGCTGTCCGCGGCCGGGCTGGGCGATCTCGGCGCGAACTTCGGCACCTCCCGGCCCGAGTGGGCGGGGGCGTCCGGCGTCGCGCTGCTGCGCGAGACGTTCCGCCTGATCAGCGACGCCGGCTTCGCCATCGGCAACGTCGTGGTGCAGGTGATCGGGAACCGGCCGCGCGTTGCTCCCCGGCGGGCCGAAGCCGAGAAGGTGCTGGCCGAGGCGCTGTCCGGCGCCTCGGTCAGCGTGTCCGCCACCACCACCGACGGGTTGGGCCTGACCGGCCGGGGCGAGGGTATCGCCGCCATCGCCACCGCCCTGCTGATTGGAATCCCTTAGCCTTGTCAGCGTGACGTTGCACCTTCATGACACCCTCGCGCGCGCGGTGCGCGAGTTCACGCCGCTCACGCCGGGCCGCGTGTCGGTGTACCTGTGCGGCGCCACCGTGCAGGCGCCGCCGCACATCGGCCACCTGCGCTCGGCCGTGGTCTTCGACGTGCTGATCCGCTGGCTCGAGGCGTCCGGGTACCAGGTCACCTTCTGCCGCAACGTCACCGACGTGGAGGACAAGATCCTGCGGACCGCGCAGGCCGAGGGCGTTCCGCCGTGGATCGTGGCCGAACGCAACCAGCGCGCGTTCACCTGGGCCTACGACGCGCTCGGCTGCCGGCCGCCGGACGTCGAGCCGCGGGCCACCGGGCACATCCCGGAGATGATCGTGCTGATCCGGCGGCTGATCGAGAGCGGCCACGCCTACGCCGGCGGCGGCGACGTGTACTTCGACGTGCACTCCTACCCCGGGTACGGCGCCCTGTCCGGGCAGCGGCTGGACGCGATGCGGCCCGCCGAGGACGCCGACGACACCGGAGCCAAGCACGACCCGCGCGACTTCACCCTGTGGAAGGGCGCTAAGCCGAGCGAGCCGTCCTGGGAGACCCCGTGGGGGCCGGGCCGCCCCGGCTGGCACCTCGAGTGCTCGGCCATGTCCACCAAGTACCTCGGGCCCACCTTCGACATCCACGGCGGCGGGATGGACCTGATCTTCCCGCACCACGAGAACGAGATCGCCCAGTCCCGCGCGGCCGGCGACGGCTTCGCCCGGTACTGGATGCACAACGGGCTGCTCGGGCTGGCCGGGGAGAAGATGAGCAAGTCCCTGGGCAACTCGCTGCTCGTCACCGACGTGCTGCGCCGGGTGCGGGCGCCCGAGCTGCGCTACTACCTGGTCCAGGCGCACTACCGCTCGCTGCTGGAGTACTCCGAGGACGCGCTGGAGGAGGCGGCCGCCGCCTACCAGCGGATCGAGCGGTTCGTGCTGCGCGCCAGCGAGGTGCTGATGGGCGCCGCCGACGACGACGGGGCGCCCGGGCTGCCGGTGTCATTCCGTTCGGCCATGGACGAGGATCTCGCCGTCCCGGCCGCGCTGGCCGCCGTGCACGCCAGCATCAGGGACGGCAACCAGGCGCTGGCCGCCGCGGACAAGCCGGGCGTCCGGGCCAGCCTGGTCCAGGCCCGCGCCATGCTGGACCTGCTAGGGCTGGATCCGCTCGCGCCGCCGTGGGCGGACGCGGCCGGCTCGGCCGGGCCCGGCGCCGGAGTCCGGCTGCGCGACGTGCTCGGCTCGCTGGTACGACTGACCCTGCAGCAGCGGGACGCGGCCAGGGCCCGCCGCGACTACGCTACCGCCGACGCGATCAGGGACGGCCTGGACGAGATCGGCATCCAGGTCGAGGACACCCCAGAAGGCCCGCGATGGGAGCTGAAGCGGTGAGCACAGGATCCGGCCGTTCCGGCTCGGGGAAGACCAAGAAGGGCAAGCCCCGCCCGGGCACCGGCGGCTATGGCCGCCGCGCGCTCGAGGGCAAGGGGCCGACCCCGCCCGCCGCCATGCGCCCCGGCCACCCCGCCCAGCGCCGCGCGGCCGCCGCCGCGGCCGCGGCCGGATCCCGCCGCCCGCGCCGCGCCGACGACACCGCCCCTTCCCGCGGCCAGCGCCGCGCCGACGATCCCGCGGCCTCCCGCGGCCAGCGCCGCGCCGACGACAGCGCTGCCTACCCGTCGCGTTCC
>Ga0207678_10006257_pt1 | contig 10573 bp, 8 predicted proteins | sample KBSC63metaG_FD_184319 | JGI IMG/M metagenome (GOLD analysis project Ga0207678, IMG submission 184319) | Corn rhizosphere microbial communities from Kellogg Biological Station, Michigan, USA - KBS C6-3 metaG (SPAdes) (version 2) | ecosystem: Host-associated > Plants > Roots > Rhizosphere > Soil ...
ACGTTCAAACCACTGGGAGAACTGGCACTGGTGGGTAGACGTGCCGGAGTGGCCCGAATCTTCGGCCAAAATCTATCGGGAATCGTCGCATGGGCGTTGTGGCGCATGGTGTACCTGGCAAAGATTCCCGGAGTAGCCCCAAAATCCAGAGTGATGATGGATTGGGTTCTCGATCTGTTCTTCGGGAGAGAACCTGTTGAGTTGGGAGGCGAGCGAACCCAAACAATTTCTGCGAAGGCGAAGGCTGCTGGCGGATAGGCCTGAATTAACCGGTGCTGGAAGAAGCAAAATACATCATTGAAGCGATCGCACGAGGAGTGGAGTTCGCGGCGGCACTGATTATTGGCGTTGCGGCGATTGAGGCGCTGATCAAAGCGGCCGCGATATTCGTTCAACGCAACCGGCCAGCGAGTGCGAAGAATGAGGTGCGGCTGACGCTGGGTCGATGGCTCGCGGTTGCGCTTGAATTTGAGTTGGCAGCGGATATTTTGAACACGGCTGTGACCCCCAGCTGGAGCGACATCGAGAAGCTGGCGGCAATTGCGGCACTTCGGACCGCGCTCAACTATTTTCTGGAACGCGAAATTCGGCAGGAGGCCTCCCCCGAACAACGCATGGCAGAAAAGGTGGTGCGCAAGAGTGATTCGGTTTCGTAATCGCCCGTTTGGATTCCGGTTGACGGAAATTCGAGATTTATTTCCCTCTCTTGATTCGGAACACTAGCACGGCAGCGATGGCGGATGGGGGCAGCATACAGAGAATCCAGGATGTCAGCCAGCGATAAAAAGTCCAATGCATTTCGACGCGGGGCGTCAGCTCGGTCACCGAGTAAAAGCACCAGAGGATCCAGAGCACCACTGAGACGGTCAGGACTGCGATGGCTTTGGAGGTGAGCTGCATGGCATGGCTCCTACATTCGGCGAGATTCGGGCAGGTAGACTTCTTCGGCTTGCGGATCGAAGAGGATCAGGCCGTGGTGGTTGGCAAGGCGGTCTACGAAGGCGCAGACAGTTTCGGCTTCGGACCAGTGACAGGAGAGCAATACGCGCGCGTCATCCTGGTTCACGGGGGCGGCCCAAAGGCTGTCGTCCTCGGGCCATTGAGTGATGAGATCGGCGTAGAAGGCGGCGACGGCCGGGCTGGGGCGGATGGCTCGCGGAGGGTTTTCGCCGCGGCAGAAGCTGGCGTAAATGTGCGAAGCCTGCGCCGCGGTTACGGGTCCTTCGGATTGCCAGATGCCCAAGTCGTAGGTGCTCACTGTTTTTTCAGGATTACTAGCGTGCTGTCGAAATCGTCAGTCAGTTTGAAGTCGAGGCCGTGGTGCATCAGGTAGGCTCCGCTGAGCGCTTCGCTCTTTTCCACCAGCTTGCCGTCGATGGATTCTACATGATAGACGGCGTGTTCGTCGAGACCGCGCAGATAGATGGTGGGCGGCGGGGTGTTGTATTGCTGCGAGTGACGGAAGGCGAAGAGGACGGCCTGGTCTCCGTTGCGGGCGACATACTCGTTCGCCGTAGTGTCGTTGGTGCGGGGCGAAAGGATGCGATAGAGATCGCCCAGTTGGACGGTGTTGCGGATGCGTTTATCGATAGCCACCATTTTTGTGGCTAGCTGGGTATCTTCTTCAGTCCACTTATTGAGATTCGCTCCGATGCCTAGCGCGCCTTGCATGGCGACGAGGAAACGATATTGGAGCGGCGTACTGCGGTGATTCATGTTCGGTACGTCGGTGACCCAGGCGGACATGAACTTCGCGGAATAAGCCTGCGAGAAGCCTTCCTGAATGCGAAGGCGGTCAAAGGCTTCGGTGTTGTCGGAAGTCCAGAACTCTTCGACACGACGCAGGATGCCGAGGTCCACGCGGCCACCACCACCGGAGCAGGATTCGATTTCCAGGTTGGGGTGCTTGGCGCGCAACCGGTCGATGATGTCGTAGAGGTTGTCCACGTACTTCACCCAGAGCTTTTGCTGATCTTCGGGGGCGACTTCGGGCCAGCCGGGTTCGGAGAAGGTGCGGTTCATGTCCCATTTGAAGTAGCGGATGTTGTACTCGGTCGCGAGCTTGTCGAGAGCACCGTATATGTACTCTTTCACGTCGTCGCGCGCGAGGTTTAGAACGAGCTGGTTGCGGAGTTCGCTGCGGGGGCGGCCGGGGAAGTTCATGACCCAATCGGGATGGGCACGGTAGAGATCGCTGTTGGGATTGACCATTTCCGGCTCCACCCAGAGGCCAAAGTCCATGCCGAGGTGATTGACGTAGGCGATCAGGGGCGCGAGGCCGTTGGGAAATTTCTGACGGTTCACGGTCCAGTCGCCTAAGCCCGCGTGATCGTCGTTGCGCGCGCCGAACCAGCCGTCATCCATCACGAAGAGTTCAACCCCGAGCTTGGCGGCTTTGTCGGCCAGCGCTTTTTGACCTTCTTCATTCACGTGGAAGGTGGTCGCCTCCCAGGAGTTGTAGAGCACGGGGCGGACGCGGGCTTTCAGGCCGTGGGGTTCGATATCGGCGCGTTCCAGATCGTGCAGCAGACGGGAGGCTTCGCCGAAGCCGTGTTGTGCGACGCCGCCGTAGAACTGGGGTGTGGTGAGCGATTCGCCCGGCTTCAGGTGATAGGAGAAGTCGAAGGGGTTGAGGCCGCCGGTGACGCGCACTTGGCGATAAGGAGTTTGTTCGACCGAGATGCGCCAGTTGCCGCTCCAGGCAAGCGCGCCGAACCAGACGCGGCCGTTCTGCTCGGTGGCGCTGCCGTCGTCAATGGCGAACCAGGGATTGAAGTTGTGGCTGGTGTGCCCTTCCCGGCTTTCGAGGACCTTGATGCCTTCGTGGATGGGCTCGCGGTTGAGTTGGGTTTCGGCGGCCCAGCGGCCACTGAGATAGGAGAGGCGATAGCCGGTCCCAGGCGGCATGTACCACGCGGCGGATTGGGCGCTGACGATGGTGAAGTCCTGTTTGGTGCCGTTGGCGATGGTCGCCCAGCGGCTGAGGATGCCCATGGTGGGGTAGACGCGGTAGTGGAGGGTGACATTCACGGCGTCGTGAATGTCCTTCAGTTGGATATCGAGCTGGTCGCCATCGATGTGATGCGAGACGTAGCGGAGAACGAGGTCACGGTCGCCATTGCTGCGGGTAATTTTGAGCGCGGGCTCGTCGTAGAGGGGACCGCCCCAACCGGGGAACTCTTCGTTTTCGAGCATCTGGTGGGGATCGAAGGAGGAGATATCGCGCTTGGCGGTGACGGCCTGTAGGTCTTCGGTGCGCCATAGGGGTGCGTCCCAGTAAATATGTTCGAGCTGACCTTGGGGTCCGAGGCCCATCACGTAGGAGTTCTGGGAAGTGGTGATGACCCAGAGCCTTTTTTCGGGAAGATAGCGGATGGCCTGGGCCGAGAGCGAACACGCGCCAAAGCAGACGAGAAGCAACCAAAGTGCAGCACGAAACATATTTCGTTTGATTGTACGTGACGGGGGCTAGCGGTATACGCTGAGTGTATGGCTGTTGATACAAACCAGATCGCTGTTGATACGAAACAGCACGCCCATGAACTGGTGGAGCAGCTTGGCCCGAATCAGCTTGCGGCCGTCGTGCAACTGCTGGAGGTTATGATCGATGACGAGGAAGATGAACTGACCGAAGAGGACCGCCAGGCAATCCGCAGCTCACGCGAGTACTTTCGAGAGAACCCCGAGGGCGGAGTGTCGTTCGAAGAGATGGTTGCGGGCTGCGAATTCACTGTGGATCAGGTTCGTAAGGCGGACTGAGGCAGATCGAAGAAAATCCGCTTCCATCCCAACGTGCGGGCCGAAATCCGCGCCGTTGAGCAGAAGGCTGCGCTCAACATCCTCGAAACGATTCACCGCTATGCAAAGACCGGTATCGGGCAGGTGAAACCGTTAAGTGGAGAGTTCGACGGTCTGCTTCGGCTTCGCGTTGGCAATCACCGCGTATTCTTCGACGAGACGGAGGATACGATCACGGTCCACCGCCTCCGCGACCGCCGCGAAGCTTACCGCTGAAGCCTCCACCCTGCAACGTAAGGTGGATGCCCGGGGGACTATTTACCCGCAGCTTCGGTGATCTTCAGGGTTTGGTCGGCGGGAGTTTCGCCGAGGATTTGGTCGATTCCGCTGGGCCAGCGGATTTCGATTTTGTCGGCTCGGGTGGCTGCGCCTAATCCGAAGTGCAGGGTGAAGGAGTTTTGGGAGTAGTAGCTGCCTCCGCTCATGACTTCGTCGATCTGTTTGCGGCCTCCGGCGGTGAGAGTCACGCGGGCTCCGATGGCGCTGCGGTTGGATTTGGTTCCGGTCAAAGAGACGTTCAGGTAGTGCCCATGGGGTCCGTCGTTTTTCAGCAGACTCGGAGTGGAGTTCATGTTGACGATGAGGATTTCGGGGCGGCCGTCGCCGTCCAGGTCCCCTACGGCCAAGCCTCGCGCCGGGCGGCTTACCTGAAATGCCGGTCCCGCGTTGGCGGTTTCGTCTTTGAAGCGCCCGTTATGCAAGTTGTGATACAGAATGGTGGGCTGAAGATAGGTATCCCCGAGCTGTTTGCCTTCGACTTCCGGGTAGACATGGCCGTTGGCGACCACCAGATCGCGCCAGCCATCGTCGTCGACATCCACGAAGGCCGTTCCCCAGCCCAGGTACTGGCGTGCGCCGAGGCCAGCCTCGCGGGAGACGTCGGTGAAAAATTTGCCGTCATCGTTGTGAAACAAGGAGGTCAGGTCGCCGGAAAAGTTCGTTTTGGCGATATCAAGCAGGCCATCGCCATCGTAATCGGCTACGGCGATGCCCATACCGGCCTGGAGTGCTCCATCGAAGTTATAGGCGACTCCTGCCTCCACGCCGCGCTCTTCGAAAGTTCCGTTATGTAAGTTATGAAACAGTAGACTGGGTGTCATGTCGCAAGCAACATAGATATCGGGCCAGCCATCGTTATCGAAATCGGCGGAGACGACGCCCAGACTGTAGCGTCCACCAGGTTTCAGAATACCCGCTTTCTCGGAGACGTCGGTGAAAGTGCCATCGCCGTTGTTGTGGTAGAGGATGTTTTGAGCGAGGGGCAGGCCGCGCGGGCCGCACATTACCGGAATACCCTTCCATTCGCAAAAACCGCTTTGACCGGGGCGTGGGGTTTTATTCAGATCGAGATTGACGTAGTTGGCGACGAAGAGGTCGAGCTTGCCGTCGCGGTCGTAGTCGACGAAGGAGCAGCCGGAGCCGTAGCGTGTTCCGGTGACGGGGAGTTTGGCTTGGGCAGTAACGTCTTCGAAAGTGCCGTCCCCTCGATTACGGTACAGGACGTTGTGCCCGTAGTAGGTAAGCAGCAGGTCGGGGTGGCCGTCGTTGTCGTAATCGCCCACACAGACTCCTTGCCCCCAGCCTTCCTGTTTGAGTCCGGCGCGGGCGGCGACGTCGGTAAAGTGGCCCTTGCCATCATTATGATAGAGCTGTGGCAACCCGGGCTTTCCGGCTTGGCCGTCCAGATGGGTGCCGTTGGCTATAAAGATGTCGTTGCGGCCATCGCCGTCGTAATCGAAAATGGCGGCTCCGTTGCCGGTGGTTTCGAGGATGTAATCCTTGCGCAGGACGCCACCGTAAACATTCTTGCCGGTCACGCCGGACGCGGCGGCAATATCGTGAAAATCGGCCTTAAAGCCCACACTGACGGCACCGGCGGCCACAAGTAAAAGAAAAAACAGGGCCAGGAAGGCGGGGAATTTCACTGGGGTCATTATATCGACCGGTTTAAGACGGCTTAGCGGCGGGGCAAGTGTTTCCTAGTACGTTGCTTGTACGTCGTTCTCGTACAAAAGTCGTGCAAACCAACTTGTAACCGCTTTCACTCTGTGTTAACTTCTAACCAGCTTCACATAATTTGATCCCGTTAGGGGGAGGGGGAACTATGCTTCGTTGGCGTGGTCTCATTCTAGCTGTACTATCTCTCTTCCTAGTCAGCACTGCCTTGTTCGCGCAGCGCGACTTAGGAACTATTACCGGTGTAGTCACGGACCCACAGGGCGCGGCTGTACCAAACGCATCTGTCACGATCACAGAAGACGCGACAGGTCTTAACTTTGAAACGAAAAGCGACAATGCCGGGAACTTTAACCGTCCGGCGCTGAAACCGGGTACTTACACCGTCACGGCGACCGCACCCGGTTTCCAGACTTCGTCGCAGAAAAACATCCTGGTCAATCCCAGCGACCGCGTGTCCGTTAACCTTGCTCTCGCTGTGGGTGCGGCTTCGCAGACGGTGGAGGTAACGTCCGCCGCTCCGCTGCTGCAGACGGAAAACGTTGCGTCCGGCGCAACGATCAGTCCGGCGCAGGTGACGTCACTGCCGCTGGGCGGCCAACGGCAGCTCAACTTTCTGGCGCGCTTGTCGCCGGGCGTTGTGCCGGCTGAAAACGGGGCGCGTGACGCGAACGGCGGTGGATTTTCCGCTAATGGCGTTCGTTCCAACGGGCAGAACAATTACCTGCTGAACGGCGTGGACAACAACGTAAACGTGATCGACTTCCTGAACCAGAATTCGTCGGTCATCAATCCTTCGGTAGAAGCGGTGGGCACTGTTCAGATCCTGACCACCGGTACGAACGCCGAGTATGGACGCGGTGCGGGCGGCGTGTTGGACGTCAGCTTGAAGTCCGGCAGCGACCAATTTCACGGCGTCATATTCGAGGTTCTTCAGAATGACAAGCTGAACGCCAACAGTTGGGAAAACAACTGGGGCAAGATCAAGCGCAACACCTTGAAGCAGAACCAGTTCGGCGGCACGTTAGGCGGACCGATTAAGAAGGATAAGCTGTTTTTCTTTGCGGACTACCAGGGTACACGCCTGGCGACCGCAGGCGGCACGGTGTTGGGCTTAGGTTACGGCGGTACGCGGACCATTCCGACGCAAGCGATGACCCATGGCGATTTTTCGGCCATGTTAGGACCACAGATCGGAACCGATGCTTTGGGTCGACCGATTCTGTTTAACCAGATTTACGATCCCGCTTCGACCCGAACGGTGAACGGTCAATTAGTGCGCGATCCGTTCGTCGGAAACATTATTCCGCAAAACCGCTTCGATCCGGCGGCGGCGAAGCTCCTCCAGATGTTCCCTTCTCCGAACCAGCCCGTTGCGGCGGGTAACTATCCGCAGAACGACTACTCCTTTTCCACGCCTGGTGCGCTTAACACCGACCAGGGCGACGTTCGCATCGATTATCAGATCGACGGCAAGGACAGCTTGTTTGGCAGCTTGAGCTGGTCGAATACGCAAAAGAGCAACACTCAGCCCTACCCAGGAGCCCTGGACGGTGAGACTTTCAGCGGCACAGGCGAAAGCGATTTAGGACGTAACGCGCAGATCGGGTTCACCAGAACCTGGACTCCAGCGATTCTGTCGGAAACTCGTATCGGTTTCAGCCGGCTCGTGACATCACGTACCCTGGCGAATACGGGTACGGACGTATTCAAGCAGCTCGGTATCGGCGGGTACAATCCAACGGCCTCCAGCGGCGGCGGCTTGATGCAGATTGATGGTGGACGCTACACCAACTTCGGCGGCAACGACTGGCTGCCAACGACGGAATACAGCAACGTCTGGGACTTCATTCAGAACGTGGCGGTGACGACGGGTAATCACTCCCTGAAGTTCGGCGCTGAAGTCCGGCCGATTCAGTTCCCGTTCTACCAATTCCCGTATCCGAACGGCGAGATGGGCTTGGCACAAACGGAAACGGCCGTTCCCATGACGACCAAGGATTCACGCGGTAATGCTTTCACAACGGACACCGGCGATCAGATCGCTTCCTTCCTGCTGGGCAGTCTGGATATGGAACAGATTTCCACGACCAACTTCATTTCCACCACCAAGTTAGGAATGGCGTTCTACGCCCAGGACGATTGGAAGGTCACGCCCAAGCTGACTGTAAATTTGGGCTTGCGTTACGAACTGTTCTCTCCGATCGGTGAAAAGTTCGGACGTCAATCGAACTATATTTTCGATACCAATACCCTGCAAATTCCGGCAGGGCCGAACGAGAACACGCCGCTTCCGAACGGGTTTACCACGCAGTTCCCCACAACGAAGGTGGTGCGTGGCCAAGTGGACCAATACATGATTCCGTGGGATAAGACGGACATTGGGCCGCGTATCGGTATTGCGTACAACGTGTTGCCGAAGACAGTAATTCGCCTCTCCTACGGCATCTACTATGGCGGCGAAGAGAACCAGGGCGGCAGTCCGCAACGTGCGGAATCCGCACCGTTCAACTACTCGCCGACCTTGAACCGTCCGGCAGGAACCAGCCAATTCCAACCAGTACCGACCATTAACGGCGGTGCGCCGACCGGGGGCTTTTCGGCAGGCTTCCCGACGAACGTGTTCAGCAGCCCGGCGCAGTTGCAGTTCCGGGAAATCTATCCCGATTTCCGCAATGGCATGGTGCAGAAGTGGACGTTCGCGGTACAGCAGGAACTGGGGAGCCAGACGGCTTTAACAGTTAGCTACGACGGCAACCACCAATCGCACCAATTGCTGCAACCGAACCCGAATGCTGCTCCGAACTTCGGAACGATCGATCCTAACTTCAACGCGCAATCGACGACGAGATATCCGAACGTCGGCGGCGTTTCCGGAACCGCTTCCTTCGGTTTCGGCAACTATGACGCTCTGACGGCGCAGTTGCAGAGGCGGATGAGCAACGGTCTGCAATTCATTGCGGCCTACAGCTATGGCCATGCGCTGGCAAACTCCGGCACAACGCTAAGCGGTTCGACCGGCTTTGGCGTTAAGGATCCGCTGAACTGGGCCACTTCCTACACCAATGCGGCATGGGACATCCGGCATAATTTTACCCTCGGATTCAACTATGATATTCCGTTCGGTAAAGGCAAGGCTTACGGCGGCCATATGAACGGCTTCCTGCAAGCCATTGTCGGCAACTGGCAGGCCAACGGAATCGCTTCGTTCCGCACTGGTCAACCATTTACGGTCCGATCGAACGGCTGTCAAGGCCAGTGGAATGCCTGCATGCCAGACCTAGTGGCGGGCACCGATCCGAATGCTGCTCCCTCGGGCGGACGGAATCCGAGCAGTTGGTTCAACACTGCGAACTTTCTCCCGCCAGCACCTCTTACCGGAGGCAACCTGGGTCTGCAGACCAACTACGGACCGCCGACACGGACTGTAGACTTCTCCTTGTTCAAGGACTTCGTGTTTGGTGAACGTTACCACCTCGAGTTCCGCTCCGAGGTAACGAACTTAGGGAATACTCCTCAGTTCGGCACGCCTGATAACAACCGTCAGGATGCGAACTTCGGACGCATCACCAGTACGCAGGCTGCTTCTGAACGACATATTCAGTTCCAGCTTCGGCTGCGGTTCTAACGGCTAGCTAAGTAAACACACAAGAACGGGCGGATCGGCAAACAAGCCGGTCCGCCCGTTTTCTTTTTTCGTTAAAATTGCAGACGAGTCTTCCTTCCTGTGTTTCCTCTTCTTGCCCTTCTTTTAATTTCCCAGACAGCTAAGGCTCCTGCGCCTTCTTCTTCCAGCGCTCAGCAACTATTACGGGACGGGCTGGTGGCGCTACAACAGCGGGACCTGCCCACAGCGGAGAAGGACCTGAAGCTGGCTGCGACTTTAGACCCGCAGAACCCGTATGTGTGGGCGTCGCTGGCGCAGGTGTATTGGAAGCGGGGGAATAAGACCGAGGCGCTGAACAGTGCGGGCAAGGCGGCGCGGTACAGCAATGGGAATCCAGGGGTGGCGCACGGGCTGGCGATTTTCTATACCGAGGCGCAGGAGTTTAAGGCCGCGGCGCAGTTGGAGGCGAGCTATGCCGGGAGCGCGGGGGCTGATGCACAGGCGAGCGCTCGGGTGGCGCAGCTTTATCTGAATGGGGGCGATGCGACGGACGCGCTGACGTGGGCGAAGAAATATGCGGAGGCGCAACCGGGGGCGGAAAGCCAGGATTTGCTGGGGCGGGCGCAGACGGCGAGCGGGGACACGGCGGGGGCACTGAAGACGCTAGCGGGCGCCTATAAGGCGGCTCCGGCAAATGGGGCGATTGCGTTCGACTATGCCCATGCGCTGCTGGAGAAGAGCGATTTTTCACCGGCGGCAGATGTGCTGGAACCGGCGGCGCGGGCTAATCCGCAGGATGCGCAGTTAATGCTGGCGCTGGGGGTGGCCCGGTATGGGCAGCGGCGCTTCCAAGAGGCCATTACGGCGTTTCTGAAGACCGTTGCGATCAATCCGGATATTCCGCAGCCGTATGCTTTTCTGGGGCGAGTGCTGGACCAGGCCGGCGATCAATTGGCGGCGATTACGGCGGATTATCAGGCGTGGTATCGGAAGTACCCGCAGCGGTTTGAGCCGGCGTATTTGCTGGCGAAGGCGAAGATTGCCGGGGGCGGCGATGAGGGCGAGGCGGAGACGCTACTGAGGAAGTCCATTGCTGCGAAGGGGGACTATTGGGCGTCGCATTTTGAGCTGGGGCAGTTGCTGGCGAAGCAGCATAAATACCCGGATGCGGCGGCGGAGTTGGAGCGGGCGGTTCAGTTGAACCCGAAGGAG
>Ga0207678_10006266_pt1 | contig 10565 bp, 11 predicted proteins | sample KBSC63metaG_FD_184319 | JGI IMG/M metagenome (GOLD analysis project Ga0207678, IMG submission 184319) | Corn rhizosphere microbial communities from Kellogg Biological Station, Michigan, USA - KBS C6-3 metaG (SPAdes) (version 2) | ecosystem: Host-associated > Plants > Roots > Rhizosphere > Soil ...
CGACATCGAGCACACCGGCCGCGGCGTCGAGAACCTCTTCGCCGTCGTGAAAGACGCCGAGACCGTCCGCAGGCTCGAACCGGACCTCGAGAAGCTCAAGCACACCTGGAACGGCCGGCTGCTGGTGACCGCGCAAAGCGACGAAACAGACTACGTGAGCCGCTTCTTCGCCCCCGGCGTCGGCATCGACGAAGACCCCGTCACCGGCTCCGCACACTGCATCCTGTCGCCCTACTGGTCGGCGAAACTTCAAAAACCGGACCTCACCGGCGAGCAGGCGTCAGCACGCGGCGGCATCGTCCGGACCCGCCAGGACGGCGACCGCGTGCACCTCGCCGGCCAGGCCGTCACGGTCCTGAGCGGGGAGCTGCACATCTGATGCGCACGCTGCTGAACATCATCTGGCTCGTCCTGTGCGGCTTCTGGATGGCCGTCGGCTACCTGATCGCCGGCGTCATCTGCTGCATCCTCGTCGTCACCATCCCGTTCGGGCTGGCGTCGTTCCGGATCGCGCGCTACGCGTTCTGGCCGTTCGGGCGCACCATCGTCGACCGGCGGGACGCGGGCGTCGCGTCGTGCGTCGGCAACGTCGTCTGGTTCGTCTTCGCCGGGTGGTGGCTGGCCCTCGGCCACGTCGTCACCGGCGTCGCCCTCTGCATCACGATCGTCGGCATCCCGCTCGGCATCGCGAACTTCAAGCTGATCCCGGTGTCCCTCGTGCCGCTCGGCAAGGAGATCGTCGAGATCGCCTAGGACTCCGGCGAGAACGGCAGCTGGACCACCAGGCACGGCCCGCCGACGAACAGCCCGCCGTCGACGCCCAGCGCCTTGCCGCCCGCGTACAGGAACGGGCCCTCGATCTGGGTCGGGTGGATGCCCAGCTGGTCGGCGATCACGCTGTGCCCGTGCACGATCCGCGTGCCGCCGAGGGCGTCCATCAGCTTCTGGGCGTTTTCCTCGCCGTCCGGGCCGCGGAAGGCGTAGCGCGTCGTCATCCGGCGCCAGACGTCCCACCACGCCTCGATGTCGCTGCCCTCGAGGATCTCGCGAGCCGCCTCGTTGATCTCGTCGAGCGACGAGCCCCAGTCGAGGTACTCCAGCGTGTCCGAGTGCAGCAGCAGGTGGTCGGCGGCGACGGCGGCCAGCGGGCGCGCGGTCAGCCACTCGATGTGCTCCGGGGTCAGCCTGTCCTGGTCCGCCAGCAGGCCGCCGTTGATCTCCCAGCTGCGGGCGAAGCTGCGCGGGCCGAAGTCGGACGGCACCGGCTCGTCGCCGAAGTGGTACATCCCCAGCGCGAGGATCTCGTGGTTGCCCAGCAGCGTCTGCACCTGGCCGCCGGCCTCGGCCGCCTGCTCTTCGAGCCGCATGACCAGGTCGATCGCCCCCACGCCGTCCGGGCCGCGGTCGACGAAGTCGCCGAGGAACCACAACTGGTCCTCGCCGCCGGACCAGTTGTTCTCCTCGTCGACCAGGCCTTCGGATCTCAGCGCGTCGGCGAGTTCGTCACGGTGCCCGTGGACGTCGCCGACCACGTACGTCGACTTGCTCATCCGGTGACGATAAGCCCTGCCGCCGCCCGGCCGGTGGTCAGCCTTCGCCGAACGGGTCCAGGGTCCGCCCGATCAGGTCAGCGACCGAGTCGATCACCATCGTGGGCCGGTACGGATAGCGTTCGGCCGACTCCGGGGTGGATATGCCGGTGAGCACCAGGATGGTCTGCAGCCCGGCCTCGATGCCCGAGTGCACGTCGGTGTCCATCCGGTCGCCGATCATCAGCGTCGACTCCGAATGCGCACCCAATCGGCGCAACGCCGAGCGCATCATCAGCGGGTTCGGCTTGCCGACGTAGTACGGCGAGCGCCCGGTGGCCTTCTCGATCAGCGCCGCGACGGACCCGGTGGCCGGCATCGACCCCTCGACGCTCGGGCCGGTCGCGTCCGGGTTCGTCGCGATGAACTTCGCGCCGCCCTCGATCAGCCGGATCGCGCGCGTGATCGCGCTGAAGCTGTACGTGCGGGTCTCGCCCAGCACGACGTAGTCGGGGTCGCGCTCGGTCAACACGTAACCGACCTCGTGCAGCGCCGTCGTGAGGCCCGCTTCGCCGATGACGTAAGCCGAGCCGTTCGGCCGCTGCGACGAGAGGAACTTCGCGGTCGCCAGCGCCGAGGTCCAGATCGACTCCTCGGGGATGTCGAGCCCGGTGCGCTCCAGCCGCGCCCGCAGGTCGCGCGGGGTGTAGATCGAGTTGTTCGTCAGCACCAGGAAGTCGATGCCGTTCGCCTTCAGCTCGGCGAGGAACTCGTCGGCCCCCGGGACGAGGTGCTCCTCCTTCACCAGGACGCCGTCCATGTCGGAGAGGTACGTCCACCGGCGTTCGTTCATGGTGCGGAACCTATCACGCGCGCGAGACACCTGCGTGATACGCCGAATAGGGCTACAGTTGTAATTGCCGGTATCGCGAGGGGAGTCGCGCACCCGGTCACCGAGGGGGTTCGGGGGAATACTTTTCGACGTCGACGGCGTGCGCGCCGCCGCGCGATTCTTCCTGCCCCCGCACCGAAGGGGGAGAATCATGACCGAAATCATCGAGCGCCCGGCGGCGGCCGGGCCGATCACCGAGCCGAACTGGGGAATCACCAAGTTCCTCGACCCGCTCCGCATTCCGCCCGTGTTCCGGCCACGCGGCCGGGAAACGATCACCATTCCGATGGTGACCAAGCGGCAGCGGCTGCACTCCGAATTGCCCGAAAGTACGTTGTGGACCTATGCGGGGCATTTCCCGGGTCCGACGATCGAAGTGCGCAGCGGCAGACAGCTGCGGATTTCGTGGTCGAACGAAATCGACGGCGAGTTCCCGCTCGTCGCCGTTCAGGGGCCGTTGGCCACCGCGCCGACCAGCCGCCCGGGCCGCGAACTGGACAAGGACGGCTATTCGATCGTGGAGGGCGTCGCCGATCTGCCGGCGTGGACGGTCGTCCACCTCCACGGCGCGCGCACCAACGCCGGCAACGACGGCTGGGCGCACAACGCGGGCCTCGCGGGGACGTCCCAGCTGGCCGAGTACCAGAACCGCCAGCAGGCGATGCCGCTCTGGTACCACGACCACGCCATGGCGATCACCCGCTTCAACGTCCACACGGGCCTCGCGGGGATGTACCTGATCCGCGACGACGAGGAGGACGCGCTCGGCCTGCCGCACGGCGACCGCGAGATCCCGCTGATCATCACCGACCGGAACCTCGACACCGACCCGGCGACCGGCGCGCTCACCGGGCAGCTGCTCTTCAAGTTCCCGGTGATCCCGAACGGCCCGGCGATCCCGTTCTCGGGCCCGTTCAACCTGGTCAACGGCGTGATCTGGCCGCACCTGGACGTCGACGCGCGGTGGTACCGCTTCCGTCTGCTCAACGCGGCCAACTCGCGGTTCTACACGCTCAACCTGGTCGACGAGAACAACGTGGGAGTCAACGACGCCGTCCGCCTGATCGGCACCGACGGCGGCCTGCTGCCCGCGCCGGCGCCGCTGCCCAGCGGCGGGCTGACCGTCGCCCCGGCCGAGCGCTTCGACGTCCTGATCGACTTCAGCCGGTTCAAGGGGCAGAAGCTCAAGCTGCGCAACGCCGACCCGCGGCTGGGCATCGTCGAGCCGGACCTGATGGAGTTCCGGGTGGACGGCCGGACCAGGCACGACCCGTTCACGCTGCCGGAGAAGATCTCGACGTCCTACGTCCGGCTGCAGCACGGCACGACGCTGCCGGAGGACCACGACCACGTCTGGATCGCGCTGCTGCTCAACAAGGCGGGCCACCCGGAGATGTGGGACCTCGAGCAGGTCGACGCCGACCCGGGCGGCGAAGGGATCATCCAGGTCCAGGACCCGAACGGCGGCCTGAAGACGTTCCGGATGATCGGACGGCTCTTCGACGACACCACCGGCATCTTCATCGACCACGACCGGTGGGCGGTGTGGAACATCCTGCACGTCGCGAACGGCGGGCCGGCCCACCCGATCCACATCCACCTGACCGAGTTCCAGGCGCTCTTCCGGCGTCGCTTCACCACGACGTTCGACCAGGCCACCGAGCGGACGACGGCGCCGATCGACGGCTTCACCGACGTCCCGCTGGAGAAGTACGAGGAGGGCTGGAAGGACACGATCATCGTGAACCCCGGCCAGTGGGTGAGCGTCGCCGGGCAGTTCGGCGGTGGCACCGGCGAGTTCATGTACCACTGCCACATCCTCGACCACGAGGACGAGGGCATGATGCGGCCGTTCGTCGTGCACCCGCCGGAGGTGGCGAAGTTCCACGTCCACCCGGGCGGCGAGCACCACCACGACGCGGCCTGAGGTCAGGAGGCCGCGGCCGGGTGGATCGCCACGGTCGCGGCCTTCACCGAGAGCGTCACCGCCGAGCCTGGCTCCAGCGCCAGCTCGGCGACGGCGGCCGGGGTGAGGTCGGCGGTGAGGCCGTGGGCCCAGCCGTCGGCATCGGCCCGGACCCGGATCACCGGCCCGTGCGGTTCCAGGGCCGCGACGACGGCGTCGGCGGTGTTGCGCGGGCTCCCGCGGTGTTCGCCGTCGTGCGGGTAGACGGCGACGGCGTTCGGCGGGAACACCGCCACCGCGGGCTCCCCCAGGACCACGTCGGCCGCCGGGAGGCCGCTGACGACCTCGCCTGACGCCGTCCGCAGCCCTGCGGCGACGGCGGTCCCGGCGACCAGGTTGAGGCCGGCGATCCGCGCGGTGAACGCCGTCCGCGGCGCCGAAAGGACCTCACGAGTGGGACCGCGTTCGACGATCCGGCCGTCGTCCATCACCGCGACGTGGTCGGCGAGCGCGAGCGCGTCCAGCGGGTCGTGCGTGACGAGCACCGTCGTCGGCCCGGTCTTGAGGACCCGCCGCAGCAGACCGCGGATCGCCGGTGCGGCGTCGACGTCGAGGGCGGCGAAGGGCTCGTCGAGCAGCAGGAGGTCCGGTTCGGCGGCCAGCGCCCTGGCGATCGCGACGCGCTGGGCCTGGCCGCCCGACAGCTGCCCCGGGCGCCGGTCGGCCAGCGCGACGGCGTCCACTTCGGCCAGCCAGTAGAACGCGCGCTCCCGGGCGGCGCGGCGGCCGGCGCCGGTCGAGCGGGGCGAGAAGGCGACGTTGTCCGCCGCGGACAGGTGCGGGAAGAGCAGGGCGTCCTGGGAGAGCAGGCCGATGCCACGGCGGTGCGGCGCGAGGCCGGTCAGCGCGCGCCCGGCCACGGTGATCTCCGCCGACGCCGGCGTGATCAACCCCGCGAGGCAGCCGAGGACCGTCGACTTGCCGGAGCCGTTGGGGCCGAGCAGGGCCAGCACGGTTCCGGTGGGCACGTCGAGGTCGACGTCCAGGGAGAACGAGCCGCGCACGGCGGCGATCCGGGCGGTCAGGCTCACCGGAGGCCGCCTTCCCACGAGCGCGGCCGCGCGACGGCGATCACGATCACCGCCACGACGATGAGCAGCAGCGAGAGCGCGACGGCGCTGTCGATGTCCACTTCGGCCTGCGTGTAGACCTCGAGCGGCAGCGTGCGGGTGACGTCTTCGAGGCTGCCGGCGAAGGTGATCGTGGCGCCGAACTCGCCGAGCGCGCGGGCGAAGCTGAGGACGACACCGGAGCCGAGCGCGGGCAGCAGCAACGGCAGCGTGACACGCCGGAACACGGTCCACGGGCGCGCGCCCAGTGTCGCGGCGACCTGCTCGTAGCGGTCGCCGGAGCCGCGCAGCGCGCCTTCGAGGCTGACCACCAGGAACGGCATCGCGACGAACGTCTGCGCGATGACGACGGCGGCCGTGGTGAACGGGACGGATTCCCCGGTCAGCGCGGTGATCAGGGCACCGAGGAAGCCCTTGCGGCCGAGCAGGTAGAGCAGCGCGAGACCGCCGACGACCGGTGGCAGCACCAGGGGCAGCAGCACGATCGAGCGCAGCAGCCGGACCCCGCGGAAGCGGGCCCGGGCGAGGACGACGGCCAGCGGCACGCCGAGCAGCACACACGCCAGTGTGGACAGCGCCGCCGTGATCAGCGACAGCCGCAGCGCGTGCCACGACGACGGCGTGGCGATCAGCGACGGCAGCCGCGTCAGGTCCGAGCGCACCAGCAGCCCGACGACCGGGAGGACGACGAGCGCCAGCGCGAGGGTCGCGGGGATGCCCAGGACCCACGGGACGCGCGAACGGCCGGCCGGGACGGATCCCGGCCGGCCGTTCGGGGCACGCTTACTGCGCAGGACCGAACCCGGCCTTCGTCAGCTCGTTCTTGCCTTCGGCGCCGAGAACGAAGTCGTCGAACTCCTTGGCCAGCTCGCTCTGGCCGCCCTTGACCACGGCGATCGGGTAGCTGTTGATCGCCTGGGCCGCCTGGGGGAAGTCGACCTTGTCGACCTTGCCCGCGGCCGACGTCGTGTCGGTGACGTAGACGAGGCCCGCGTCGGCGTCACCGGAGGCGACCTTGTTCAGCACCTGCTTGACGTCCTGTTCCTCGCTCTTCGGCTTGAGCGTGACACCGGTAGCCGTCTCGACCTTCTTCGTCGCCGCACCGCACGGCACCTGCGGCGCGCAGGTGATCACGGTCAGGCCGGCCTTGTTCAGGTCGGCGAAGGACTTGATGCCCTTGGGATTGCCCGGGGCGACCGCGATGGCGAGCTTGTTGGTCCCGAAGACCGTCGGCTGCCCGTCGATCACGCCGCCCTGGACGGCCTTGTCCATGTTGGCCTGGTCGGCCGAGGCGAAGACGTCGGCCTTGGCGCCGTTGGTCAGCTGCTGGACCAGGCCGGACGAGCCCGCGAAGCTGAACTTCACGGTCGTGCCGGGGTGCTTGGCCTCGAACGCCTTGCCGAGCGCGGTGAACGACTCGGTGAGCGACGCGGCGGCGAACACGGTCAGCGTGCCACCGCCCGGGTTCGCGGCCCCCTTGGGCGCGGGCGCGGTGACCGGCGCGCCGGGCTTCGTGCTGGGCTCGTCCGAGCTGCTGCACGCGCCCGCGAGCAGGGCGACCGCAGCCACGGCGAGAGCGAGCTGTGACAATCGGGGCTTCGCCCCGAGCCGGGGGCTCCGCCACCCGGACCCCCGAAAAGCGGGCTTGTTCATCTACTTCCTTCCGGTGTTTCCACCACGACGGTGGTCGCTTTGACCACCGCAACCGCGAGCACCCCCGGGCGCAGGCCCAGCTCGCGGACGGCTTCGGTACTCATCAGGGACACCACGCGGTGCGCCCCGCACTGCAGTTCCACCTGAGCCATCACCTTGTCGGTGATGACCTCGGTGACCAGCCCCACGAACCTATTGCGGGCGGACCGGCCGACCGCCGACGGGTCGTCGGGCGCGGCGGCCTGCGCCCGGGCGAACCCGGCGAGCTGGGCGCCGTCGACGACCTTGCGCCCGGCGGCGTCGTCGGTCGCGGTCAGCTGCCCCGCCCGCACCCACCTCCGGACGGTGTCGTCGCTGACGCCGAGCAGGCGCGCGGCCTCGGACAACCGAAATTGCGGCATGCCGCAGACGTTATCTCCGCAGTTGAGGAAAAGCTACGCGGGGCGCGAATTCCCCATGACTTCGGCGCGCAGCTGTTCGAGGATGACATTCTGATAACGCTCGATCACTTTTCGCTCGGCCGGGGAGAACTGCGCGAGCTGCTCGCGGAGGGCGTCGAACGCCGACTCGAAGAGCGGGGCGAAGCGCTCGGCCGCCCCCGGCACCACCTCGACGAGGACCTTGCGGCGGTCTTCGGGGTCACGCACGCGGCGGACCAGGCCGACCTTCTCCAGCCGGTCGATGACCCCGGTGACCGCGCCGGTGGACAGGCCGGTCAGCCCGGCGATCCGGCCTGCGGTGAGCGGTCCGCCGGACTGGACGACGAGGTCGAACGTCTTGTGGTCGGTGCCGGACAGACCCATCCGCTCGGCGATGCGGGCGTGCCGCAGGACGGTGAGCGTGCTGCCCTGCCGACCCAATTCCGCGAAGCGGAAGAGTTCCTCTTCGGTGACCGGGTAAGTCTTTTCCGTCACGGGCCCTCGTTAGTTCGGCTGCTGAACCACTCACTGCGCAAAGTATCCTAGTCGGCCGTTCCGGAGCTACGCTGTGCGTAATGACAGCAGTGGATCTCGGGTTTCCTCGCGTCCCCGGTACACGAGGGTCTTCTCGCGTGCCCCGGCCCGAGAACCCCCATCTCATCGACACCTTCGGCCGGGTGGCCACCGATCTGCGGGTTTCCCTGACGGATCGCTGCAACCTGCGCTGCACCTACTGCATGCCCGCGGAGGGCCTCGACTGGATGCCGGGCGAGCAAGTGCTGACCGACGACGAGCTGGTCCGGCTGATGCGGATCGCCGTCGAGCTGCTCGGCGTCACCGACATCCGGCTCACCGGCGGCGAACCGCTGCTGCGGCCGGGCCTCGAGGACCTCGTCGCGCAGATCACGGCGTTGTCGCCGCGGCCGCGGTTGTCCATGACCACCAACGGGATCGGGCTGGCTCGCCGCGCCGCGGCCCTCGCCGGAGCGGGGCTGGACCGGATCAACGTCTCGCTCGACACGGTCGACCCCGAACTGTTCAAGACGATCACCCGGCGAGACCGGCTCTCGCACGTGCTCGCGGGGCTCGCCGCGGCGCGGGACGCCGGGATGTCGCCGGTGAAGGTCAACGCGGTGCTGATCCGCGGGCTCAACGAGACCGAAGCCGTGCCGCTGCTGAAGTTCTGCCTCGACGAGGGCTACCACCTGCGGTTCATCGAGCAGATGCCGCTGGACGCCCAGCACGGCTGGAACCGCGGCGAGATGATCACCGCGGCCGAGATCCTCTCGATGCTCTCGGCCTCGTTCGAGCTGACACCGGCCTCCGAGGCGCGCGGCGGGGCACCCGCCGAGCGCTGGCTGGTCGACGGCGGGCCCGGCGACGTCGGCGTGATCGCGTCGGTGACCCGGCCGTTCTGCTCGGCCTGCGAGCGGACGCGGCTGACCGCCGACGGCGCGGTGCGCTCCTGCCTGTTCAGCAACGACGAGACGGATCTGCGGTCCCTCGTGCGCGCGGGCGCGCGCGATGAGGAGGTGGCGGACGCCTGGCGGGCGACGATGTGGGGCAAGCTCGCCGGGCACGAGATCAACGACGCCGGGTTCGCGCAGCCGATCCGGCCGATGAGCGCGATCGGCGGTTGAGATGGCGACCATGACCATCGTGGTGCGGTACTTCGCTTCGGCGCGGGCCGCGGCGGGCGTGGAAGAGGAGAAGGTGCAGCTGCCGAACGGCGCGACGGTCGCCGACGCGGTGGCCGAGCTGCGCCGCCTCCACCCGGCCGGCCTGCCGCGGCTCCTGGAGGCGGTCAGTTTCCTCCTCGACGGCATCGCGGTCCGCGACCTGACCCGCCCCCTGCACGACGCCGCCGAGCTCGACGTCCTCCCGCCCTTCGCCGGCGGCTGACCACCCCGGCAGGCCGCCGCAGCGTGCCGGCCCCGCCGACCACGCTTGTCGACCCGCTTGAGCCGAAGCTTGCAAGGGCGTGCTCCGTCCGGACCAGCGGACGCGAGTTCGCCTTCCCTGTAAAACCGCGACCGCTCGGGTACGGCGGCCGACCGCTCGGCGACCGGCTTTCCGGCCCCCGGCGTGGCGCGTGACCGATTCCGGGTGTTCGCGAGAAGCTGACCGCGACCGGCCACCACGCCTTCCGGTGACCTGTTTCACCTGGTCCGTCGCCCTGTGTCGGCCTCGGCGAAGGGGTGTGGCGGCCTTCACCGCTCCGACCGGGTCGGGAAACCCCACGAACAGGTGGGACTGCTGTGACTCTTGGGGCAAGTGGGGCACGATTGTCAAGTCTGGCGCCACACCCCACAGGCCCATAAGATGCGCGCTTCAATCGCGAACCGGGCGGCACGAATGGTCCATTCGCTACGCGAAACACGTGATGCAAGCCTCACGATCCGTGTTTTATCTCGGGTAGGAAACGGGCAGATAACGGCCCTCTGACCTGCAACAACAGGCGTATCGGACTGGGTTGCGTGCTGTTACTGTGACGTAGGTCACGCCTCGAATAATTTCCGATCACGGCCATCGTTACGTACCGTCGCTTTTCGGTTGGCCCCGACCAACCAGCACGACCGGGAATCCGTAGCGCCTAGCCCTGTCCAACGGATCCCCGGACCCATACCCCGAGCGAAAGCATTTCCGGACAGGGACGAGGGGACGATGAAGACGCGTCGTGCGTCGGACTCGTCTGCCGGCCTGCAACGGCCGGCGCCAGGACCCCGATCCTGACCCGCACATCGGTTCGCAGGCGCTGGGAAACCGAGAAGCATCCAAATGTCTTACCGAGGCAAGCACCGCAAGATGTCCGCTGCCACCCGCACCGTCGCTCGCGTCGCCATCGCGGGCATTGCGGTCGGCGCTCCCCTCGCGATCGCCGCGACCCCCGCGTCGGCGACCAACTGGGACGCCATCGCGCAGTGTGAGAGCAGCGGCAACTGGAACACCAACACCGGCAACGGCGACTACGGCCGCCTGCAGTTCTCGCAGAGCACGTGGAAGGCCTACGGCGGCACCGGCAGCGAGGCGAACGCT
>Ga0207678_10006269_pt1 | contig 10565 bp, 10 predicted proteins | sample KBSC63metaG_FD_184319 | JGI IMG/M metagenome (GOLD analysis project Ga0207678, IMG submission 184319) | Corn rhizosphere microbial communities from Kellogg Biological Station, Michigan, USA - KBS C6-3 metaG (SPAdes) (version 2) | ecosystem: Host-associated > Plants > Roots > Rhizosphere > Soil ...
CGGCTGCCGCCAGTTCAACGCGGCGATGGCGTCGGCCTGCGACACCGCCACCACACCGCTCGCGCGGGCATTGGCGCGGCCGAAAGCCTATGTCGCCTATGCGCAGGCCCATCCCGGCATGTACGGCATCATGTTCCGCACCGAGCGGCTCGACTATTCCAGGCCCTCGTTGCACGAGGCGGCCGAGGCTTCCTTCGCCGGACTTGCCAATGCCATCGGCGCGATGCGGCAGGAGCAGATCAGCGGCGACGCCCTGACGCTCGACCAGGGCGCCGCGATCGCGCGGGCCTGGTCGATGGTGCACGGCTTCACCACACTGCTGCTCGACGGGCGGCTCTCGGACATCCTCGAGCGGCTGCCCGAGGGCACGACGACCGAGCGGCTGCTCGAGGCGATGCTGACGGCGCCGATTACGGCGAAGCTGCCGGCATAGTGCCGTCGATCGGGCGCAGCACCTAGCGCATCGTCGCGAGTTCGACGGCGCGGCCGCGCGTGCCGATGATCTTCACCTCGTCCTTGCCGCAAGTGAAGCTGCGGGCAAAGTCATCCGCGCCTTTGCGCGCAAGTTCATTGGCGGTGGGGTTGGCGATCGCGTCGACATAGGCGACATGGCAGACCGGGCCCGGCGGCAGCCGCGTCACGACCAGCATGGCCTTGGTGTTCGGCCGTCCCTGCTTGTCGGGATCGCTGCCGTCGGCGATGTGCCAGCGCTGGATGATCGCAAACGGTTTTGGGCCGGCGGCGCGCCACTCGACGGTGGTCTCGGATGAATTGAACGGCGCGAACCAGATCTTTGCCGCCGGTTCCTCGGCCGCCTCCTTGCGATTGCGCCCGACCGAGACGATCTCGCGAAGATCGTCCTCGGCGATCAGCACCATCAGGCCGTCTTTGCCGGGACAGATGCGCGTCGTGCTGCCGTCGAGCGCGCTGGGCTTTCCGACCTGGCGGCAGTCCTTGGGCGCCGTCGAAGTGTAGGTGCTGCCCACGGATTGGGCGTTCGCGCCACCGAGGACGGCGCACATCAGCAACATGGCGAGGCACGTTGTGGTGATGCGGGTCATCATGAGGCCTTGATGCATCGGGAACTCCGTACCATCGGACGTCTTGATTGTGGGCAAGGTTCAAACAGGCGCAGCGAAGACCTGACAGCGGCGCGGAATCGTTCTAGAAGAGCGGCTTCGCTTGGGCCCGTCCGGCCTCGTTCGCGTCCTCGTTCTCCAGATCATGCCAGCCACATCGTCGAACAAACCTTATCGCGTCGCCCGCTCCAAGACCGGGCTTGGCCTCTTCGCCACCAAACCGATCAAGAAGGGAACCCGGATCATCCGTTATTTCGGACCGATCCTGGACTCCCGGATTCCTGCGCACGACGAGATCGAGAACAAATATCTGTTCGAGCTCAACGGCCGCTGGACCATCGACGGCTCGGTGCGCAAGAACCTCGCGCGCTACATCAACCATTCCTGCCGGCCCAATGCGGAATCCGACGTCCGCCCGCGCGAGCGCAAGGTGTTCATCCGCGCCATCAGGAACATCGAGCCGGGCGACGAGATCAACTACGATTACGGCACCGACTACTTCAAAGCCTATCTGAAGCCGATCGGCTGCAAATGCCCTTCCTGCGAGGCCAAGCGCAAGAAGCTGCGCGCCGAGGCCCGCGCCGAACGCACGAAGGTGAAGGCGCGCACGGAAGCCAAGGCCAAGAAGACGGGCGCGAAGGCCGGCAAGAAGAAGCTCAACGGCCATGCCGTTGGCAAGAAGAACGGTCGCGCGCGGGCTTAGCCATTAGCCGCGGTGTCATGCCCCGCGAAAGCGGGGCATCCAGTACGCCGCAGCCCATCCGCATCCGTCTACTGTCTCGGAATACTGGGTCGCCCGGTCGAGCCGGGCGACGACAGCGAGTGACGTGGTCTCACGCCGCCACCACATTCCCGCTCTTCCGCAATCCCACATATTGCAGCTCGGCAAACACGCCGGTCGCAATCGCCTGCGCGACGACCATGAGCTCGCCGCCGATGTTCGGCGACACCGCGCCCGAGAACAGCAGCGCGATGCTGCCGACCGTCCAGGCCGCGTTGCCGACCACGACCAGCAGCACGAGCGGCCTCGCCACGGAGGCACGCGAGGCAAGCCAGCCGACCAGCGCGGTGTAGGCGATCAGGAACAGGCCGGTCTCGCGCAGCAGCGCTTCAGGCAAGTTGAACAGCGATGCGAACGCGCCGGCGCCGAAGGTGAAGCCGACGGCGGCGACGCCGCTGAAGATGGCGTCGGCGAGAAGCGCGCGGCGCAGGAAGGTGGATGCGTCGATCATCGTGGTCTCCATGGTTGGGTTGGGCTTTGGGGTGAATTCAGTGCCGTCCGCGCCACCAGGCGCGGAGCAGGCGGGCGAGGCGGAACGGGCAGAGGCTCTTGCCGACGCCGTGCTCGAAGGCTGTGACCTGCGCGACGACATAGTGGCCGGTCGAATGCACCAGGGGCTCGGGCATGTTGAGGCTGCGTGCCAGCATGCGGGTCGCGAGCGTCACGGCCCAGGGAACAAGGTGGTCTGCGATGGTCCGGTAGAGCAGCAGCGCGATCATGGTCATCTCCTGTCGCGACCGAAGATGCGCCGTGGCGGGGACCAATTCGATTACCTCGCGGGTAAAAAATGCGCCCGTTCGCGACAGTCCTAAGGTGTTCGATGCTGTTCGCGAGGTGCGCTCAGGCTGGTCACCGTGCGCAGTCCCGAGACCATCGCTCTACTAGAAAGATGGGCCGGTTATTTGAAGAAGCGTTTCGGCAGGCTCTACCGGCCAGACATCACGCGCCCTAACGGGCGTGGCAGTTGGTTGAGCGTGTGCCGCTTGCCAAGCGATGCTCTTGTTGCGCAGGAGCTGCAATCGAAAATTTGGAAGGCTGTAGACGCGTGGGTGACGGTGGGCGGGGCAACTATCTGCAGAATGATCGGCTAAGGAATGATCGCTCTCAGCCTCCTGCGATCGCGCGATGGACGAGCGCGATGACCTCGTCAGCATCCTGTTCGGTGCTGTCAAAGCGAGCCACAAACCGGATTACGTCCTGGCCCCGTCGCGCGAATTGCAGCCCGCTCGCTGCAAGACGGTTGATGGCCAAAGCGGGCAGGTTGATGAAAACCAGATTGGCTTCCACTGGCGCAATGAGCTGAACGTCGGGCAGCGCGGCGAGACCCGCTCCAAGACGCGCGGCCACGGCATTGGCCTTCGCCGCGAGCCGCAGATAAAGCCGATCCTCGATGTAGGCGAGCAGCTGCGCAGACGCAAAGCGCATCTTCGAGGAGGTCTGGCCGGCGCGGCGAAGCCGATAGGACAGGGATTCGACGAGATCCTGGTCGAACACCACGATCGCATCCGCCGACATCGCCCCGTTCTTGGTCGCCCCGAAGGACAGGATATCGACGCCAGCGCGCCATGTCATGTCGGCCGGGCTGCAATCGAGCCGCGCCAGCGCGTTGGCGAACCGGGCGCCATCCATGTGCAGCGACAGATTCCTGTCGTGGGCGATTGCTCCGATTTCGGCGATCTCGGCGAGGGGATAGATCGTTCCATATTCGCTGGCCTGAGTGATCGACACCGCATCGGGCTGGGAGCGATTGCGGACTCCCCAGGCCGCCTGGCCCAGCGCCTGGCGCAGGCTCGACGGCTCGATCCGAAAGTTTCGGCCGGACATGGCGACGAGCTTCGCGCCGCCTGTGAAGGCTTCGGTCGCGCCGCCTTCCGCGGTGTGGATATGCGCCTCTTCGTGACAATAGATGGCGCCATAGGGCCGCGCGCAGCTCGCGAGTGACAAGGCGTTGGCCGCCGTACCGGTCGAGACCGGGAACACGGTGACCGCGGTCTCGAACAGCTCCGAGAAGCGCGCATTCAACAATCTCGAATAATCGTCGTCCCCATAGGCGGCGGCCGGGCCGCGATTGGCCTCGGCGATCGCTCGCAGAATCTCGGGGCTGACCGGCGCGACATTGTCGCTGCGGAAATTCGGGAGCGTCGGGGCTGCTTCGTTCATACCGTCCTGTCCTGCCGTCATATCACGGTTGATTCCTGCTTGTTGATGCGCCGGTTGATCAGGAGCAACGGGATTGCGGTGACGAGGATAAGCACCGCGGCCGCGGCGGCCGCCAGACCCGCGCCGGTGCCCTCGATGGCATGGTACATCACGACGGTCGTGGTGACCCAGCCGCTCGCATAGAGCACAATGGTCGCGCTCAACTCGGATGCCGCGGTGATCCAGACCAGCACCAGCCCGCCGACAAGGCCGCTGGCCATCAACGGCACGGTCAGGGTCGCGAAGGTTTTGCTTGGCGAGACCCCGAGATTGATCGAGGCTTCCTCGAGCGAAGGATCGAGCTGGTGCACGATTGCCGAGGACGACCGGATCGCGAAGGGGAGCTTGCGGACGACATAGGCGATGACCAGGATCAGCCAGCCGCCGGTCAGAATCAAGGGACCGCTGTTGAACGCGATGATGAGCCCGATCGCCAGGATCGTGCCCGAGACCGCAAACGGCACCATGCCGACGAAATCTAGCAATCCCGACAGGCGCGAGCGGTGCCGGGCCACGACATAGCCGATCGGAGCGCCGATCAGCATGGTGACGACGGCCGCGATGCTGGCGAGCGTCAGCGTGTTGAGCAGCGGCCGATAGGAGCCCGACAATAGGGTGGCGTAATTGCCCAATCCGAACTCCCAGGTCAGGACAGGGCCGCGAAAGCGCAGGAGGGAGATCATCAACACGGCCGCGAACGGCAGCAGCGAGGCAATCACAATGCCCCAACTCACGATCGTGGCCGTGAGCCGCAGTCCCGGCGTCAAAGGCAGCTTCGCGGGCGCGCTGCGGGCATTGGTCGAAAACCGGCGCTTGCCGAGGTAGTGCCGCTGAACGAGCAGCGCGATCGCCGTGCAGGCGATCAGGAGCACGCTGAGTGCGCCCGCCGCGGCCGGGTTGGCATCAGATTCGCCGGCGAACAGCTTGAAGATGTCGACGGCCAGGAACGGCCGGTCCTCAGCCAGCACCGCTGGCACGCCGAAATTCTCCAGTGCCTCAATGAACACCAATAGTCCGCCGGCAAGGATCGCCGGCATCACGATGGGCAGCAGCACGGTGCGGATCACATAGGGCCGTGAGCCGCCGAGATTGCGGGCTGCCTCCTCCATCGAGGCGTCGACTGCCTGGAATCCGGCCAGCACGGGCATGACGACGTATGGATAGAGCGTCAACGTGAACACGATGACGATGCCGGGCACGCCGTAGATCGATCCGATCGGGATGCCGATCCCGCGCAGAGCGGTGGTGACGACGCCAGCATGGCCGAACAGCAGCACAAGGGCGTAGGCGCTGACGAACGAGGGCAGGACCAGCGGCAAGGACGCAAGCGTCAGCAGCAGCGCGCGGCCCGGTATGTCGATCCGGGCAAGACAGAAGGCGAGCGGGATGCCGATCGCGCATGCGAAGGCCGTCGCGAGCGCGGCGCAGAGCAGACTGTTGCCGATGCTGCCAAGATAGTAGCGGCTCTTCACAATCGCCGCATAGTTCCCAAGTGTCAGGCCGCCCGTGCCGTCGATCCGAAAGCTTGCATCCAGGACGAGCGCCAGCGGGTAGAGCAGAAACACCGCGAGCAGCACCAGCGCCGCCAGCGTCACGATGGTGGCGAAGCGTTTCATGGCGCCGGATACGCCGTGATCTGGGCAGGGTCGTAGGCAAGGGTGAGCGGCGCGCCGGGCAAGAGATCGAGCGCCTGGCCGCCGAGCGCCGCAATCCGAATCTGGGTGCCGTCCGGCAGGGTTGCGTGGAGGCGTTGTACCGGGCCGAGAAATTCACGCAGCGCCAGACGCGCATGCACAAGCGAGCCACCGGAACCGTCTCGCAGCTGCAGGGCCTCCGGCCTGACCGACAGCAACACCGGCGCGCCCGGCGCTGCGACCTCGCCTCTGACCGTGAATTCCGTTCCGGCTGCTGCGACAGGAGTGTTACGGCCGTCGAAAGCTCCCGCGATGCCCGGCACCATATTGGTCGAGCCGAGGAATTCGGCGACGAAGGCAGTCTGCGGCATCCGATAGATGCGCTCCGGCGTGTCCACTTGCTCGATCTTGCCGTGACGCAAGACGGCGATGCGGTCGGAGATGGCGAGTGCCTCCTCCTGATCATGCGTCACGTAGATCGCAGTCAGGCCGAGCGCCTGCTGCAGCTGCCGGACCTCGATCCGCATTTCGGTGCGCAACTGCGCGTCGAGGTTGGACAGCGGCTCGTCGAACAGGAGCACGGCGGGCTCGATCACGAGCGCGCGGGCGATTGCCACGCGTTGCAGCTGACCGCCGGAGAGCTGGTGTGGTGACCGCGGACCGTAACCTGCAAGGCGCACCCGCTCGAGCGCCTTGTCGACGCGCGATGCGATCTCGGCAGCCGGAACCTTCCTGGCCTTCAGCCCGTAGGCCACGTTTTCGGCGACGGTGTGGTTCGGGAAGATCGCGTAGTTCTGAAACACCATGCCGGTGTCGCGGCGATGCGCGGGCAGAGCATCGATGCGCCGGCCGTCGAAGCAAATGGAGCCGGATTCGACGTCGATGAAGCCTGCGATCATGCGCAGCAACGTCGTCTTCCCGCAGCCTGACGGCCCAAGCAGCGTGAACAGCTCGCCATGCTTGATGTCGAGCGAGATGTCGTCCACGGCCCGCACCGCGCCGAAGGTGCGGGTCAGGTTTTCAATCCGGATCGCGGTCATCGGATCAGCGCGTGTTCTGGATCGTGGTCTTCAGCCGCGCGAGGGTGTCGCGACGGGCCGCTTCCCATTTGGTGTCGTCATAGGGCAGCACCTTGACCGCCGAGAACGGCAGCATCCCCGGTGCGACTGCCTCGAGCTCGATATCCTGACGGGCAGGGCGCCGGAACGTCGCCTTCAGCAACATCTCCTGGACTTCCTTGCTGGCCAGATAGTCGACCAGCCGTTTGGCAGGCTCGGGGTTCGGTCCGCCTTTCAGGATGGCCGCGCCCTCGACGCCCGCATAGGTGCCCTCGGCCGGATAGGCGACGCTCACCGGCGCACCGTTATGGGCCCACAGGAAGCCGGCATATTCGAGCGTGATGCCAAGCGGATATTCGCCGCTGCCGATCCCGTCGAAGACCTGGGTCGAGCGGTTGAGCACCTTCGCATTCGCAAGCAGCCCGTCCATCTTGGTCCAGGCTGCGTCGTCCGCGCCCCACAGCGAGAGAAGCGTGGTCGCGGCCGCATATGAGAATCCGGAATTGGCAGGGTCGGTAAAGGCGAGCTTGCCTTTCCATTTCGGATCGAGGAGGTCTGCCCAGGCTTTGGGCCCGCTGGCCTTGTCGATCGCCTTGGTGTTCTGGCCGATCACAACGACCTGGATGTTGGTGCCCAGCCAAAGGTCGTTTGGATCGCGAAATTGCGCCGGCACGGCTTCGCGGCCCTTCGCCGCGTAAGCCTGAAGGTGCGGGCTCGCCAGCCGCAGCAGCGTCGCACTGACGCCCCAGATCACGTCGCCCTGCGGATTGGCGGCCTCGGACGCGACGCGGCGCACCAGCACACCTGATCCGGTCGAGACCACGTCGACCTTGATTCCGGTCGCCTTGGCGAAGCCTTCGGCTACAAGCTTGTTCACGGTGTCGTCGTTGGCCGAATAGAGCACGACGTTCTGCTGGGCCGAGGCCAGCTCGGCCGCGAACAGCGATGCCGCGAGCGTCACGACTCGGGCGAGGATGGAGGCAGGAGATCTCATCGTGGTTCGCCCTCGTGGGTTCAGCGATTGCTCATGCGGTTGCGGCGAGGTACTCGGTGGCCGCCTTGAGCCCGGCGCCGGGTTCGATCGGCAGGCCGAACTTCGTGAGTGCGTCCTCGAGATGCAGAAGGTCGGTCAGAATGGTCCCCGCGCTCAAAGCACCCATCGTGCCAAACCGGATGACACGGCCGGAGAGACGGTTGCGGGCGCCTGCGATCACCGTGCGGTGATCCTGGTAGAGCTGCCGCACGATGGCTCCGCCTTCGAGCCCGTCGGGGACCTTGAAAACCACGACCGTGTTCGAGCGTGGCTCATCGCGGCAAAAATCTGCGAGTCCGAGCGCCGCGCCGCCGGCGCGCAGCGCGGCGGAGAGCTTCTTGTGGCGCGCGAGCACATTGGCGAAGCCTTCCTCGTGCATCATCGTCAAGGCCTCACGCAGGCCATAGATGAGGCTCACCGGTGCCGTGAACGCGGTCTCGTTCTGCTCTGCGGATTTCAGCGCGCGACGGAAATCCCAATAGAAGGCCGATCGCTGCTCGTCCTGCCCGATCACGCGCCACGCCTTGGCGCTGACGCTGGCAAGTGCGAGGCCGGGCGGGCACATCAAGGCCTTTTGCGAGGCCGAGACGACGATGTCGACGCCCCATTCGTCCTGCCGCATCGCGATGCCGCCGAGGCCGCTGACGGAGTCTGCGATGAGCAGTGTTGGCCGGTCGCGCACCAGTGCGCCGAGCGCCGCGAGATCGGCCACGATCCCGGTCGAGCTCTCATTGTGCACGACGACGACGGCGCGATAGGCGTGCTCGCGCAATCGGGCTTCCACCGCGGCGACATCGATCGCCTGGCCCCATTCGATCGCGACCGTGTCGACGGTGATGTTCATGGCCTTGGCGATCGTGGTGAAACGCTCACCGAACTGACCATGCTCGACTACGAGGATCCGATGGCCCGGTCCGGCCACGTTGACGAGCGCAGCCTCCATAACGCCGGTTCCGGAGCTCGCAAAGAACAGGATGCGGTTCGTCGTGCCTAAAATCGGGCGGATCATCTCCTCCGCCTCGCCGATTGCAGTCCGGCATTCGGGTCCGCGATGGTTGACCATCACCCGAGCCATCGCCTGCCGCACCCGCTCGGGCACTTCGGTTGGACCGGGAAGCCGAAGACGGTATCCCGTCGAGGCAATGGCGCTCGGAGTGTCTGTGATCGTCATAGCTTGAAGTCACCGTTCTGACGCATGTAGGGAACGAGGCCGCCCGCGCGCAGGATCGCCAGCATGATCGGCGGCAGCGGCTCCGGGCTGAGGGTCTCACCGCTGCGTTCGTTGCGGATCGCGCCGGTGCCGTCGGAGATCAGGATGTCGCCCTCGCGAATCCCGCCGGTATCGCAGACGAGCGGCAGCAGGCCGTTGTTGATCGCGTTGCGGTAGTAGGTGCGCGAGAAGCTTCGGGCCAGCACCGCAGGAATGCCGGCGCCGAGCACGGTTGTGACGGCGACTTCCATGGCCGAGCCGCAACCGAAATTCTTGCCCGCCACCAGGATGTCTCCGGGTTGCACAGAGGCTGCAAAGGTCGGATCGACATGCTCGAACAGGAATTGCCTGAGAACGGCGGGGTCGAGGCTCTCCCGCTTGCGGGTCGAGCTGATGATGGAGTCGGTGTTGACGTCGTCGCCGACAAGTCGCGCGCGTCCTCGCAGGGCTGTCATCGCGACACCTCGCGAGGATCGGTCACGACACCGCGGGTCGCGGCGGCTGCGCAAGCTGCCGGGGAGGCGAGGTAGATCGATGCCTTGGCGTTGCCCATGCGGCCCTTGAAGTTGCGGTTGGCGGTCGAGATCACCGAAACCCCGTCGCCGGGGATCACCCCGCAGGTCCCGCAGCAGGAGCCGCAGCCCGGCTCGACCACGGTTGCGCCGAAGCCGACCAGGGCGTCGAGCGTGCCATCGGCCGCCATGGCGTCGCGGACCTCGCGCGATGCCGGCGTGACCACGAGCTGCACGCCGGGTGCAACGCCTCCACCCGCCTCGAGCACCGCGAGAGCCTGATGGAAGTCGCGTAACCTGCCGCCCGTGCAGGTGCCGAGATAGACCATCTGTACCGGCGTGCCGGCCGCATCCTCGAGCGCCACGACCTGATCCACCAGATGCGGCAACGCGATCCGCGGCGTGAGGGCGTCGAGCGCGATCTCCACGGTCCGGCTGTAGTGCGCATCCGGATCCGCTGCGACCGGTTCGAAAGCCTGGCCGGTGCGGCCCTGCAGATAGGCGACGGTTTCAGCATCGGCCGGGAAGATGCCGGTCTTCGCGCCCATCTCGACCGCAAGATTGCTCAGGACGAGGCGGTCCTCCAGCGCGAGGGTGGCGACACCCGGTCCCGCGAATTCGAGTGCCTGATAGGCGGCACCGTCAGCGCCGAGCATGCCCGCGAGGGCCAGTGCGATATCCTTCGCATAGACGCCGCTCGGCAGTTGTCCGGTCAGGACGACGCGGATCGAATCCGGCACGCGCAGCCAGATCCGGCCACACAGCATGACCGCGGCGAGATCGGACGAGCCGATCCCGGTCGCAAAGCAATTCAGTGCCCCGTATGTCACGGCATGGCTGTCGGCTCCGACGACCAGGCCACCCGGCAGAGCGCGGCCCGTTTCGTCGACCACCCCCAGGCGAGCGAACGACTGCTGCGCGCGGTGGACGACCTGGACGAGACCATCAAGATCATCCGGTCGACGATCTTCGGGCTCCGCACGCACACCACGGGCCCGGCCCGGCAGGGACTGCGGGTGCGCACCGCCAAGGCGGTCGAGGAGGCCATGCCCGCCCTGG
>Ga0207678_10006270_pt1 | contig 10564 bp, 5 predicted proteins | sample KBSC63metaG_FD_184319 | JGI IMG/M metagenome (GOLD analysis project Ga0207678, IMG submission 184319) | Corn rhizosphere microbial communities from Kellogg Biological Station, Michigan, USA - KBS C6-3 metaG (SPAdes) (version 2) | ecosystem: Host-associated > Plants > Roots > Rhizosphere > Soil ...
ACGATCAGCAGCGGCACCAGAGTCAGTACCACCACGGCCATCTGCAGCGCCAGGGGCGCGGTCTGCGCTTCGAGTGTGCCAAAGCCCGCATTGAGCGAACCCGGCATCCCGTTGCCCCTGCTCACGTAGGTGAACAGCACGTACTGCAACGGCCACTTCTCGCTGTCGGTCGGCATGTAGAGCATGACGTTGAAGAACGAGTTCCAGTAGCCCACCCCGTAGAAGAGCGCGACCACCGCGGTCACGGCCCGCGAGGTGGGCAGGACGATCGACCACAGGATCCGCCAGTCCCCCGCACCGTCGATGCGTGCCGCTTCGATCAGGTCGGCGGACGTGCTCGCGTAGAAGGAGCGCAGCACGAGGATGTTGAACACCGAGACCGCGCCCGGGAGGATCAGCGCCCACCACTGGCCGTAGCCGCCGAGCCCGGTCACGACCAGGAACGTCGGGATCAGGCCGCCGCTGACGAACATCGTGACGACCAGCAGGGCCAGCAGGAACCGGTGCCCGAACGAGCGGGAGCGGGACAGGCCGTAGGCGCACAGCACCGAGACGGCCATGGACACGGCCGTGCCGACCACCGTGATACCGAGGCTCACCAGCAACGCGGAGCGCACCGTCGTGTCGGCCAGCATCTGGCTGTAGGCCTCGAAGGTGAGACCGTCCGGCCAGATCACCAGCCCCCCGGCGCGGTTGATCGCGGCCTGGGTGGACAGGCTGGTCACCACGACGATCCACAGCGGAACGAAGACGACCGCGAGGACTCCGGCGAAGGTGAGCCCCTTCGCGGCCTGGCCGACGGTCGTCGGCGGCTCCTCCCAGGCCGGGCGGACCGGCCGTTTCCTGCGCCGGACGGGGACCTCGGTCGCGCCGGCGTTCCCGTCCTTGCGCTGGATCGTGAGCACATCGGTCATTTGCGGTACAACCCGTCTTCACCGAAGGCGTGCGCCAGCCGGTTCGCACCCCAGATGAGCAGCAGTGAGATGACGCTCTTGAACAGGCCCGCCGCCGCGCCGTAGCTGTAGTTCCCGGTGGCGATGCCGTAGTAGAACGAGAAGGTGTCCAGCACGTCGGCCGCGTCGTGGCCGACCGCGTCCCGCTGGACCAGGAACTGCTCGAAGCCGACCGTGAGCGCGTTGCCGAGGCGCAGCACCAGCATCAGCATGATGACGCCGCGCAGGCCGGGCAGCGTGATATGCCACATCCGGCGGAACCGCCCCGCCCCGTCGACGGCCGCCGCCTCGTACTGCTCGGTGTTGATGGCCGCGAGGGCGGCCAGGAACACGATGATCCCCCAGCCGGCCTCCTTCCAGATGGCCTGGGAGGTGACCAGCAGCGCGAAGGTGTGCGGGTCGGTCATGACGTCCCAGGTGCCGAGGTCGTGGCTGCGCAGGAACTGGTTGAGGGCACCCGCGCCGCCGAGCATCTGCTGGAAGATCGTGACGGCGAGCACCCACGAGAAGAAGTGCGGCAGGTAGACGACGGACTGGATGAAGTTGCGCAGCCGTTCGCTGAGCACCGAGTTGAGCAGCAGCGCCAGCGCGATCGGGATCGGGAAGAACAGGATCAGCTGCACGAAGCTGAGGTAGAGCGTGTTCTTCAGCGCCCCCCAGAACAGCGGGTCGTCGAAGAGCCGGCTGAACTGGTCCAGGCCCACCCATTCGCTGTACCGGACCCCGACCAGCGGGTCGTACTCCTGGAAGGCGGTGACCAGCCCGAACAGCGGCACGTAGTTGAACGCGATCACCAGCACGATCGCGGGCACCGTCATCAGCAGCAGCGACCGGTCGCGGCGCAGGCGGAACCGCCAGTTCCGCCGCGGCGGCGGTGCCGCCCGCCGCGTCACCGCCGTGTTCACTGGCCCGTGCCGTACTTCTGCAGCACGTTGTCGGTCATCCACTGGGTCAACCGGTCGCCGCCGCCCGACTTCCAGCCGGCGATGGCCGCCCGCACGTCGGCGACCTTTTTCTTGCCGTGGTAGCAGTCCTTGACGGTGTCCTCGACGGCCTGTGCGGCGTCGGCTGTGGACATCGACAGCGGCATGCTGACGTTCATGTTCCAGAAGACCGGCTTGGTGAGCGCCTTGACGTTGGCCGCCTGCCAGGCGGCGTAGTCCTTGGTGACCACGTCCGCGCCCGGGTTGCTGATCACGGCCTGCGGGGAGGACAAGAAGGGGTAGGTGGCTGCCTGGACGTCCTTCTTGCCCTCTTCGGTGGCGGTTGGCACGCCGTTCACCATCGTGTAGTGGACACCCTCGACGCCGTAGTTGACCATCGAGTACTCCACCGAACCGAACGGTGCGGCGAGGTAGTTCGCGACCGACAGCAGTTCCTCGATCTGTTCGGGTTTCAGTGCGGCGTTGAGGTAGCTGAGCACGTTGGTCGACAGGGGGTTCATGGGGATGTGCGGAGCGCTCTTGCCGTCGGCGGCGAAGATGGGGAACGCGCCACGGCGGTAGTTCGGGTTCGCGGCAGCGCCGGACTGGTGGTCGGCGAGGTTCCACTGGCCGGGACCGCCGCCGCCGATCAGCGTCTTCCCGGCGTAGAACCGGGTGTTGGCGTTGGCGTTGTCGCCCGCCAGCGCGTCGGGGTGCAGGTAGCCGGAGGTGGCGAGCCGGTAGTGCCAGTCGAGTGCCTCGAGGAACTCGGGCGTCTCGTACTTGTAAACCAGTTTGCCGTTGTCTACCCGCCATTTGTAGGGCGCGCCGAAGGCCGAGTTGTAGAGGTAGGTCCACACGTCGTCGAAGGCCCACACGCCGGCCTTGGCGTCGGTCAGTTCCTTGCCCAGGTTCATCAGGTCGTCCGCGGAGCGCACCTGGTCGGCGGTGATGCCCTTCGCGTCCAGGATGTCGCGCCGGTACTGGATCATGCCGGCGATGGAGAAGCCGGTGGAGTAGGACGGGATGCCGTAGAGCTTGTCCCCCCAGGCGCCCGCCTTCCAGGCGCCGGTGGGAAGGGCCGCGAGGTTGGGGTACTTCTTGATCTTGTCGCCGGCCAGGTAGGGCGTCAGGTCCGCCAGCTGGGTCCCGACCAGGCCGCCCATGTTGAAGTTGGGATTCCACCAGGCCGGGAGCTGGATCCAGTCGGGCAGCCGCTTCGCGGCGGTCATGGTGGGGACGATCGTGTTGTAGTTGTTCCCGTCAGCGGGCTTCATCGCGAGGTCGACGCCGAGCGCCTTGTTCATGGCCTGGTAGAAGGAGTTGCCGGCCGGCGGGACGGTTCCCCACAGCGGCGTGACCGCGGAGTAGCTCCCGCCCCGGCCCGGGACTCCGGAGACGGTGGTGACGAGGTTGGCCGGGTAGCTGAGGAAGCCGGCATCCGTCAGGACGTCGGGACCGCCCGCCACGGCGGGGATGTCCGCCTTGACCGCCGTGCTCGGCAGATACGCCGGCAAGGCCGCCTGGAGGCCCGACTCGGTGTTGGCCCCGGTCTGCTGGGCCGGGCTACCGGTGCACGCGGAGAGCACCGGCGCCACGGCGGCCGCTCCGGCGACGGTGGCGGCGGCGCTGATGAATCTTCTGCGATTCCACTCGATGCCCATGGGTGTAGCGCCCTTCCTCGTTGAAGTGTCGAAGCGCTTGAACGCTGGCGGTGAGCGTAGTCACATCGATTCTCGTTCGGCAAGGGTTCATCTGGCGCTATCCGCCAGTAGTCCCTGGTAGTTGACAGGTCCAGACCCCCATGCGACTGTCGAAGCGCTTCACGTCCGATCTTCACCCGAAGGGTTGCCACGTGAGTTCGCTTCCCGTCTCCGCCGCCGAGCGGCTCCCATTCCGCGACCCGGCGCTGGCGTTGCGCAAGCGCGTCGACGACCTGCTCGAGCGGCTGACCCTCGACGAGCGGGTCGCGATGCTGCACCAACACGCGCCGGCCGTCCCGCGCCTGGGCGTCGGCCCCTTCCGCACGGGAACCGAGGCCCTCCACGGCGTCTCCTGGCTCGGCCTCGCGACCGTCTTCCCCCAGGCGGTGGGGCTGGGCGCGACCTGGGACGAGGCGCTGGTGCACCGCGTCGCCGAGGCCGTCTCCGTCGAGGTGCGCGCCTTCCACTACCACCGCCCGCCCGTCGACGGCACCGCGGCCAACAGCCTGCAGGCCTGGGCGCCCACGGTGAACCTGCTGCGTGACCCGCGCTGGGGGCGCAACGAGGAGGGGTACTCCGAGGACCCCGTGCACACCGCCCGGCTGGCGGTGGCCTTCTGCCGGGGGCTGGCCGGTGACCATCCCCAGTTCCTGCGCGCGGCCCCGGTCCTCAAGCACTTCCTCGCCTACAACAACGAGGACGACCGCTGTGTCACGTCCTCCGGCCTGCGCCCCCGGGTCCTGCAGGAGTACGACCTCGCCGCCTTCCGGCCCGTGGTCGCCTCCGGCGTGGCCACCGGCGCGATGGCCGCCTACAACCTGGTGAACGGCCGCCCGTGCCACGTCAGCCCGCTCATCGGGACGGAACTGCGCCGCTGGGCCGAACCGACCGGCCACGAGCTGTTCGTCGTGAGCGACGCCGAGGCACCGTCCAACCTGGTCGACCTGGAGCACTATTTCGACGACCACGCCGAGTCCCACGCCGCGGTGCTCAAGGCGGGCATCGACAGCTTCACCGACCACGCCCTCGACAGCAGCGTCACGATCGCGCGGCTGCGCGAAGCACTGGACCGCGGCCTCATCGACGAGGAAGACGTGGACCGCGCGGTACGCCGTCAGCTGCTGCTCCGCTTCCGGCTGGGCGAGTTCGACGAGGACCTCGACCCCTACGCGGGGATCGGCCCGGAAGCCGTGAACTGTCCCGAGCACCAGGAGCTCGCCCTGCACGCCGCGACCGAGTCGGTGGTGCTGCTGAAGAACGACGGCCTCCTGCCGCTCGACGCCACCCGGGTCCGGCGGGTCGCCGTCGTCGGCCCGCTCGCCGACCTGCTGTGCGAGGACTGGTACAGCGGCACCATGCCGTACCGCCGCACCGTGGCGGCCGGGCTGGCGGCGACGCTCGGGGAGCACGGCGGCGAAGTGGTCTGCGTGCCGGCCGCGGACCGGATCACCCTGCGGTCCGGCACTTCCGGCGCGCTGCTGGGGGAGACCGCGTTCGACGTCGTCGACTGGGGTGGCGTGCTGACGCTGCAGTCCGCCGAGAGCGGCCGGTACCTGAGCGTCAAGGACGCCGACGCCTCGCTAGCCGCCGACCAGGACCAGGTCAAGAGCTGGGACGTGCACGAAACCTTCCGCTTGGAGCCCGATCCCGACGGCGGCCCCGGCGTCCTGCTGCGCAGCGTCCTCACCGGCCGCTACGCCGTCGTCGACGGTGCGGACGGCCGGGTCGCCGTCACAGCCGAGACGCCCGAGGCCGCCGAGCGCTGGCAGCGCGAAGTGTTGCGCGACGGCATCGCGGAGGCCACGGCCGCTGCGCGGACGGCCGACGTCGCGGTGGTCGTGCTCGGCAACCAGCCGCTCATCAACGGGCGCGAGACCGAGGACCGCCGGACCATCGCGCTGCCCGAGACACAGGAGGCGCTGCTGCGCGCGGTCGCCGCGGCCCGCCCGGAGACGGCACTGGTCGTGATGAGCAGCTACCCCTACGCGCTGGACTGGGCCGAAGCTCACCTTCCCGCCGCGCTGTGGACGTCCCACGGCGGGCAGGAGACCGGTCGCGCGCTCGCTTCCGTGCTCCTGGGCGAGGCCGACCCCGCCGGCCGGCTGCCCCAGACCTGGTACCGCGGCGACGACGAGCTGCCGCCGTCGCTCGACTACGACATCATCAAGGCCGGGTGGACCTACCAGTACTACCGCGCCGCGCCCCTGTACCCCTTCGGTCACGGCCTCTCCTACACCGGCTTCGCCTACCGCGACCTGCGGCTGTCCCGGACCGCACTGGCCCCGGAGGACTTCGTCGACGTTGCGGTGACGCTGACCAACGCCGGTGCGCGGGCCGGCAGTGAAGTGGCCCAGCTCTACGTCCGGGCCCTCGACGCCCGCTACCAGGCACCCCGGCTGAAGCTGGCGGACTTCCGCAAGATCCGGCTCGCGCCGGGCGAAAGCACGGACCTGACCTTCCGGTTGCCCACCGCGGAGTTCGCGCACTGGGACGTCGCCACCGGGGCCTTCACCGTCGACCCCGGTTCCTACGAAGTGCTCGTCGCCCGCTCGGCCGAGGACGTCGTCCTCACCGCGGGGCTCACGGTGACCGGACCCGCCCCCGCGCCGCGCGTGGTCGTCGACCGGACCACCCGAGCCGCCGACTTCGACGACCACACGGACATCGCGCTCGTCGACGTCGGCCGCACCACCGGGGACGCGGTCTGCCCCGCCGGGCAGGGCGCGACCCTGGATTTCCGCTCCGCCGACCTGTCCGGTGCGGTCCGGGTCGAGGCCGAGGTCGCCCGGGAAGCCGGGGAACCGGGCGAAGCGCTGCTCGAGCTCCGGGCGGATGACCGGCTGCTGGCGTTACTCTCGGTCCCGATCACCGGCAGCCGCTACACGTGGACGACCGTGACCAGCGAACTCGCCGGCCCGGTGGCCGGAGTTCACGACCTGCACCTGACCCTGCACGGCGGTTTCCGGCTCGCCGGCTTCCGATTCGGCTCTGCCCCCGAGGCGGCCGGGTGAACCCCCTCTCCCACGGACCCGGAGGAGCACAATGCCGCTGACGGACCTCCCGCTCGAAGACCTGACCGGCTACCGCCCGGAGCTGCCGGCCCCCGGCGACTTCGACGACTTCTGGGAGCGAACGCTCATCCAGGCGCGCGGCCACGGCGGAGCCGTCAAGGCCGACCGGATCACCGACCGGCACCTGCTGCGCACGGTGGAGGTCGACGACGTGCGCTTCCCTGGCTGGGACGGCGAGCCGGTGGCCGCGTGGCTGCTGCGGCCGCGCGACGCCGACGGTCCGCTGCCCGTCGTCGTCACCTATCTCGGCTACAGCGAAGGCCGCGGGCTCCCGACCGACCGCCTGCTCTTCTCCGCCGCCGGGTACGCCCAGCTCGTCGTCGACAGCCGGGGCCAGGGTCACGAGACGCCGGACCGGGATGCGGGCGAGGGCTCCCAGTGGGTCAAGGGCTTCATGACCCGCGGCATCGGCTCCCCTGAGCACCACTACTACCGGCGCCTCATCACCGACTGCGTCCGCGCCGTGGACGCGGTCGGCGAGCTGCCCGGTCTCGATCCGGACCGGGTCGTCGTCGCGGGCGGCAGCCAGGGCGGCGGCCTGGCGCTGGCCGTCGCCGGGCTGGCCCCCGGCCAAGTGGCCGCGACGCTGCCCGACGTGCCGTTCCTGTGTCACTTTCGCCGGGGCGCGGAGATCAGCGGAGACGGCCCGTACGTGGAACTCGCCGAGTACCTGCGGTGGCACAGCCGTCACCAAGCCGAGCCGGCGTTCGCCACGCTGTCCTACTTCGACGGCGTCCACTTCGCGCAACGGGCGACGGCGCCGGCTCTGTTCAGCGTCGGCCTGATGGACCCGATCTGCCCGCCCTCCACCGTCTACGCCGCGTTCAACCACTACGCGGGAGAAGACCGGCAGATGACCGTCTGGCCGTTCGCCGACCACGGCGGCGGCTACGGCTCGAATCCGGCGGTACAGCTGGCTTGGCTGCACGAGCACGGGTTGGCCCCGTAACCGCGAAGCTACGTCAGCTCGACGGTTCCCTCCCCCGCCCGCCAGACCCGCTCGCGGGACGTGCCGGAGCCGTCGCGCCAGCGCAGGCGCACCGCACCGCCCTCGACAGCGTTCTCCGCGGCGGTCACGCCGACGCGGACCGGGACACCGTCCGCCCAGGCGAGCAGGTCCACTCGGAAGCCACCGCGAGCGCGCAACCCGCGCACCTCACCTTCGGGCCAGGCAGCCGGGAGCGCCGGGAGCAGATCGAGACAACCGCTCTCGTGGGACTGGAGCAGCATCTCGGCGATGGCGGCCGTGGCCCCGAAATTCCCGTCGATCTGGAACGGCGGGTGGGCGCAGAGCAGGGACGGGTAGACGCCGCCACCGCTCGCGGAGCCGTCGGCGGGGACGGGCCGCAGCAGCAGGCCGAGCAGGCGGTGCGCCGCGTCCCCGTCACCGAGCCGCGCCCACAGGGCAGCCTTCCACGCGGTCGACCAGCCGGTGCTCTCGTCGCCGCGCGCTTCGAGGCTGCGACGCGCCGCGGCCCGGTACTCCGCGGGCAAGGAGTTCCCGGGGAAGAGACCGATCAGGTGCGAGAGGTGCCGGTGCGCCGGCTCGGTCTCCTCGCGCTCGATGTGCCACTCCAGCAGACGCCCGTCCGGCCCCACCACGAGCGGGCGCAGCCGCGGGAGCGCCGCGGTGATCTCGGCCAGCAGCGCCGGGTCCGCCACGTCGCCCGCGTCCGTCGCACTACGCCGCAGGAAGGCGAACAGTTCGCGGAGCAACGTACCGTCCATTGTGGTGGACAGGTCGACCGACGCCGGGCCGTCCACGGTCACGAACCGGTTCTCCGGCGACGTGGCGGGACCGGTGATCAGCCGGCCGTCGTCGTCCTCGTGGAGCAGGTCCAGCGCGAAGCGGGCGGCCCCGGCGGCGACCGGCCAGGCGGTGCGGCGGAGGAAGTCCCGGTCGCGGCCGAACTCCCAGTGCTCGGCCAGGTGCAGGCAGAGCCAGACGCCGCCCATCGGCCAGAACGACCACATCGGGTCGTCCCGGCCCTCCCCCACCGGCCAGCTCGCCCGCCAGAGGTCGGTGTTGTGGTGGCAGGCCCAGCCGCGGGCCTTGTGCAGTGCCCGGGCCACCCCACGACCGGCCGACGCGAGCTCCGAGACGAGGCGTAGCAAGGGTTCGTGGCACTCCGGCAACGCGGCCGGCTCGGCCGGCCAGTAGTTCATCGGCGTGTTGATGTTCACCGTGTAGTCGCAGTTCCACGGCGGCGTCACCTGGTCGTTCCACAGCCCCTGCAGGTGAGCCGGCTGGGTGCCCTCGCGCGAGGATCCCAGCAGGAGGTAGCGACCGAAGTCGAAGAGCACGGGCAGCAGCTGCTCGTCCGGCTCGCCCTGAGCCCGGGCGCGCAACCGCGCGTCGAGCGGCCGGGTCTCGGCCGGGGCCGGGGCGTCGAGCCGCAGCGTGACGCGGCCCATCCGCGCGGTGTGCTCGGCTGTGTGCTGTGCGCGGAGTTCCGCCCAAGTCTCCGGGAAAGCGGGCGCGATCCCCTGCGCCGCGGCCGTTCCGCAGGCTTGTCCGTCTCGCGTCGGGGGACGGTCCCAGCCGCCGAAGCTCGTGGCCACGTCCACGAAGACCGTCACGGCCCGGACACCGCGCAGCCGCAGGGCCCGCTCGTCCTCGGCCGGCTCCACCGATCCGGGCCCTTCGACGCGTACCCGGGCCACCGCGGCCGCCCGCACAGCGTGCTCGGCGTACTCCACCACCGGGCCACGGTCATCCCGGCCGACCCGCGACGGCGCGACCACCGAGAGCTCGAGCGCGTCCGCACCGCGCGACCGGATCGCCTGCCGCCGCTGCGGTGTCCGCCACCGCAGTTCGCCGTCCCTCGGCGCCGGGCTTTCCCAGTGCACCAGCAGGAGTCCGTGCCGAACCTCGGCGAGGACCTCGGCGACGGTCCCGTCCGCCAGGCGATGCGTGGCGACGCCGCCGGCGAGGTCCAGTTCGCGGCGCAGGTCTCCTTGGCCTGCCGGGCCGGCCCAGCGCAGCACGAGATCGCCCACCGGCTGAAACGCTTCGGCGTTGCGGCCCTGGACGGTCTTGAGCAACTCGCCGGCCTCGCCGTGCCGACCGGCGCGCAGCGCCGCGTCGACGGCTTCGAGCAGCCCGTCCGGCACGTCCGGTTCGCCACGGGACGGCGGCCCCGACCAGAACGTGTCCTCGTTGACCGAACAGCACAACTCCGCCGCGTCGCCGCGCACCATCGCACCGAGACGGCCGTTGCCGACCGGCAGGCCCTCCACCCAGCGCGCAGCGGGGCCATCGAACCAGAACGGCGAACCTTCCGTGGGCACAACTCGTCCTCAGGCTCGCACCCTCGCCTTCACAGCCCGGGGTTCGGGTTGAAGGTGGGGTGGAAGCTTTCCGGCGGCGCGAGGTAGCTCGCCGGCAACCCGCCGGTGTCGATGACGATCTGGTCGACGGCGTTCGCCGGGTCGACCATCCACAGCTTGAGGACGTGGTCGCCCGGCCGGTCCACGGTGATGCTCGTGGTCAGTTTCTCGATGCCCTCGACCACGTTGCGCGACCACGCGGCGGTGGCGGACGTGACTCCCGTGCCCTTGAGCAGGATCGGGGTGCCGACATCGAGCCCGATGGCGAGCCGGCGGGTGCCGCGTTCGTCCAGCGAGGGCAGCCGGTGCACCGTGACCGGGAAGGTGCCGGCGGTGGCGAAGCGGACGTTGTACTGGAGCTCGGGCGCCACCGTGCGGCTGTCGCCGTCGAGCCGGGCCGCGTCGAACGGCGCCCCGATGACGGCGGCGCCGGAGCGGCCGAGACCGGGAATGGTCTGCCAGGTCGCCCCGGACCGTGGCACCAGCCGGTCGTAGTGCTCTGCCTCGATCGACACGTAGCCGTGCGCTTCGACGAACCCGGTCGCCGTGGCCCGGCCCCGCCCGCCGTCGTTGGCGACCTGCAG